>Ga0070740_10005340_pt1 | contig 11965 bp, 12 predicted proteins | sample Coa_R2_FD_67286 | JGI IMG/M metagenome (GOLD analysis project Ga0070740, IMG submission 67286) | Surface soil microbial communities from Centralia Pennsylvania, which are recovering from an underground coalmine fire - Coalmine... | ecosystem: Environmental > Terrestrial > Soil > Unclassified ...
TCCGTCGCTCAACTGCGCTCCCACATCGACAGCTTCATCGAGGCCTACAATGAAAACGCCAAGCCCTTCGCCTGGACCAAGTCCCACGTCCACCAAAAACGCCTCAAAGCCCGTTTCACGGACCAATGATTCCGGGTACTAGTTCCTGCGCCACCATGCCGCCGAAGGAAAAGCCGACGACTGCGGATGGAGCAAAGGAAAGACGCGACAGCAGTACATGAATATCCTCGGCATAATCGACAAGCGAATGCGCCGGTTCGGTCAGTGGGCTCCTGCCGTGCCCCCGCTGATCGACGGCCAGCACTGTGAAGTCTTCGCGCAAAATGCACGCGACGGGAGTAAAAAATGTCAGGTCGAGGTCCACGGGATGCAGCAGGACGACGTGCGGGCCGTTGCCACCGACCTCATAGTTCAGCGTGCTTATCATGATAAGCCTCGGGGTGTGCGGGAGAGGCGGAGCGCTGTCCTCAAGGAGGTACAAGATGACGGTTTCACGAGCACTCCTTCATTTTACCACGGACATCGATCCGGCCATGGAATGCGAATTCCATCGCTGGTATGAAGACGAGCACATTCCCGAGCGAATGGCCGTACCCGGGTTTCAACGCGCACTTCGTTTCCGAGCGATTTCGGGCGGGCCGAAGTTTCTTGCGCTGTACGATATCGAATCGCCGGACGTGCTTCGGTCCGATGCCTATTTGCGCCTCATCGGCCCCGACAAGTCGGCCTGGACCCGGCGCTTGGAATCGATGTTCATCAATGCGCGGCGTAGCGTCTATGTTTTGATTTCCGAACGTATACGCTGACCGCATCGGCAAGCTTCACGGGATCAGAATAGAGGCACCCGTCGTACGTCGGCCTTCAAGATCGGCGTGGGCCTGGGCCGCGTCTGCCAGCCGGTAGCGTTGTCGGATCGGCACCTTGACGGCGCCGCTCTTCAGCATGGCAAACAGATCATTGGCGCGCGCCATCATCTCCGCGCGGTCGTGCAGATAGTCGGCAAGCCCGGCATAGGTTACGTAAAGTGAGCCCATGCGATTGAGTCGCCACAGATCGAACGGGGGGATCGCTCCGCCGGCGGAGCCGTAGAAGACCGCAAGGCCACGCCGCCGCAGACACTGCAACGATTTCTCGTAGGTACTGCCGCCGACACCATCGTAGACCACCGGCAATCCCACGCCTTTGGTAAGGTCGTGCACGCGCGCAACGACGTCGTCGCTAGTATATACGATTGGGTACTCGCAGCCGTTCGCCTTGGCGAGTGCCGCCTTTTCCGGTGTGCTGACGGTGCCGATCACGCGCGCGCCGAGATGCCGGGCCCATTGACACATGATGAGGCCAACTCCGCCTGCAGCCGCTTGAATCAAAATGGTTTCGCCTTTTTTGATCTCATAGGCGCTGCGGAGAAGATATTGCGCAGTGAGACCTTTCAGAATGCTCGCCGCCGCCATTTCATCATCGATGAAATCCGGCAATTTGATGAGTCGCGTGATCGGCATGACCGTAGCCTGCGCATAGCTCCGCGGCCTCTCTGAAGCGTAGGCGACGCGGTCGCCCGGCCGCACCTCGGTCACCTCGTCTCCCACGGCTTCAACAACTCCTGCCGCCTCCATGCCAATCACATGTGGTAGCGACGGGAGCGGATAGCGGCCGGTGCGGAAATGGATATCGGTGAAATTCAAACCGATCGCGGTGTGACGCACGCGCGCTTCTCCCGCTTTCGGCTCATCCAGATCGATCTGTTCGTAGCGCAGTTGTTCGGGACCGCCCAGCTTGTGGACGCGTACCGCATATACCTTGTTCATGTCGAGTGACCTGACAGTTTTATGATTCCACGATGCGGGCCACCGGGCGTGCCGGCGCGCCGTCGGAACCCGCGATGTTCAACCCGAGAAACATGACTTCGATACGTTTGCCGGCGAGCGCCGTAAGGTTAGCGACGTGTTCGGCGATGAGGACGCCGTGGCTGAGCAGTGTGTAGTGTACCGGAAAGGCGAAATCGGCAGGCCGCCACGGTGCGGCAAGATCGGGCGTCGGACAGTCGATGCCGACGAGCTTGGCGCCGCGCTCGACCAGCCAAGCTGCCGCTTCACCGGTGAGGCAGGCGTGCTGCATGTAGCGCTCGGTGTTGATATACCGCGCCCGGGCAGTGTCTATCAGCACGATATCGCCTGGACATAATCGCGGCGTCGCCCGTTCTAGATCGACGACATCGATGATTCCGCGATCGGCGACGTCGAAATACCAGACAACGCCGGGCCCGTAGAGACGCTCTAGAGGCACCTCATCCATAGTCGGTCCGTCGGCGATAAAGTGTCGCGGCGCGTCGATATGGGTGCCATGGTGAACGACCATGTGCACTTCGGTCACATTGGCGCGATGTTCTGGGATGCGGGTAATCTGTCGAATATGAGGTTGTGGAAATGACGGGATGCGCGACAGCCCCTCGGTAAGTCGATGCGAAAGATCGACCCACCCGCCGCTAGCACCGGCGAATTTAGGTGCCGGCAAGTCGAGCCAGCCTTTCCATCCAGGAACTTTGTCGCTTTGGGAGTCGCACATGAGCGAAATTGCCTGCTACTTCGATCTGCGCTCGGCCGGTCCGGAGTCGTTGCCGCCGACAACGACGCCAGCCCAGTTTTCGATCATCTTGATGAGCGTCGTGTAGTCATCGTTGCTGCGGCCTTCGGTTATAGCGTGGAACCAAAGTTGCGCGACGTTGGAGCCGACCCACATCGGAACGTTGAGTTCGCGTGCCTCTTCGAGGCAAAGCAAAACGTCCTTGTACATGGTGGAGAGTTTACCGCCGTAATCAAAGCTGCGCGTGAGCACCGATGCGGGAAATTTATCCATGGTGGCACTGTTGCGCCCAGTGCTAGCATTGACGGTGTCGATCAGGGTACGCGCGTTGACGCCGGCTTTTACCGCCATGGCGGAGGCTTCGCATGCAGCCGCCATACCGGCGGCTGAAATCATGTTGTTGGCGAGTTTGGTCACTTGGCCGAGCCCGGGCGTTTCGCCGAGGTAGAAAACGTTGCGCGCGACCGAATCGAATAATGGCTTGAGCCGATCGAACGTCGCACGGTCGCCGGCAATCATGATCGATAAGGTACCAGCGCGGGCGCCGCGGGGGCCCCCGCTGACGGGGGCATCCAACAGGGGAATGCCCGCAGTGGCAAGGCCTTGGGCGATCGTTTTTACGGTTTTTGAGCCGATGGTCGACATTTCCACGTAGGCGGAAAGGTTCTTGCAGGTGGCAATGCCGTCTCTGTCGAGAGCCACCTGATCGCTGATCTCAGGGGAGGGTAGGCAGGCGAAGGCCACTTCGCTTTGCTCGGCTGCGGCGCGGGGCGAAGGAGCGGCGATGGCACCGCGTGCGATTAGCGACGCTGTCGCTGCAGGATTAGGGTCGTGAACCCGCAGTGCGTGGCCAGCATCGATCAGGCGCTCGGCAATCGCCGCGCCCATCGCCCCGCAACCGATGAATGCGATGCGAGCCATGTTACTCCTCCCACACTTTGCCGGTGGTGGACGCGGTTTGGCCGCCGTCGATCACGAGTTCGGTGGCGTTGACAAACCGTGACTCGTCGGAGGCGAGGTAAAGCACGCCGTAGGCAACGTCCCAGGCCGAGCCGAGCGTGCCTGTCGGTACCGCCTTCCTGCGTTCCTCGATCTTTTGCTCGTAGTCTGCGGGGTTGTTGCGCTTCAAGCGGCGGGTAATGCGCGGCGTGGAAATATAGCCCGGCATTACCGAATTGCAGCGGATACCGCGGGCTGCGTACTGTACGCCGATATTTTGCGAAAGCTGCCTTACCGCGCCCTTTGAAGCGGAATAGGCGACGTTGGCGTAGGTGAAGCGTATTCCAGCAGTCGACGAGTTATTGATGATCGAGCCACCGCTCCGACGCAACATGTGCGGGATGACGGCGCGGCAGGTCAGGTACATGCTCTTGACGTTGACCGCCATGAGCGTATCCCAGTCCTGTTCAGTCACCTCCAGTGGGCCGCCGACGACCTGGATTCCGACGTTATTAAAAAGCACATCGATGCGGCCATACGTGGCGACACAAGCGGCAACCATAGCATCCACGTCCGCCGCAATCGAAACGTCGCATTGAAACGCGGTGCATTCGCCACCTTCGGATCGAATGATCTCTTGTGTCTCCCGCGCCGCGTCAATGTTGCGGTCGACGGCAAAGACTTTGGCGCCTTCGCGCGCAAACAGTACCGCGGTGGCTTTGCCGTTGCTCCATCTTTCCGCGATCGAGCCGGCGCCCGCTACGATCGCCACCTTTTCGCTCAATCTTCCCATCGTGATTGTCCAATCCGAAAGGCTTGGCCGCGCCGGCAGTACCGGCATGGCCAAGCACGGCTCCTTCGGTCAGCTCTTCGGCCACTTCGCCTTGGCGGTGGCTCGGTCGATCGGGTAGACGGTAACCGGTACACCGTTTTGCCACTGCACGATCACCAGCGGAGCACCGACACGGCGGCCGGTTTGATCGAATTTCACTTTGCCGGGAAAGGCGATCGCGGTCGGACCGCTATCGAATTCCATGGTGTGAATTGCTTCAGCTACTTTGACTTTATCTGCCTTGCCGGCTTTTTCCAGCGCGTCCTTGAGAATCCAGACGTGGCCGTAACCATCGAGAGCGTCCTGCGTCATCCACGGCTCGCCAGTGCGCTTCTTGAACGCCTCGATGAGTTGCTCCTGTCCCTTAAGACCCCAGTTAGCCACGGTGAAAATGTAGCCTTCGAGCAGATCGGGTGAGACGCTTTTGAGCACTTCGGGTGCGCCGTTGGCACCACCATTGCCGACGACCGGAATGGCGCCCTTGCCAATGTGAAACTCATTCATCTTGTCGAGGCCGAGCTTCAAATCCGAGATCGTAGACGTGATGAAGAGGAGCAAGTCCGGGCGCGCTGAGCGGACCTTCTGCATAAGCGTCGTTGCGTCGGATAGGGGCGGTGTGAATGTCTCATCCACCACCGCCTTGATGCCGTACTTGTCGAGGCCACCGGTACGAAAAGGCTTCAGGAAGCTCACCGGCGAAGCCGTGTTGTCGCCGATCAACCCGATCGTCTTCGGCGTTTTTCCGGCTGCCTTGGCGAGTTCAAGGAGCGTCGGCAACGCCTCGGTCGACTGAGTGTCGGCGGTCGGCGACGTCTGGAAGACATACTTGAAGCCGCGGCCTGTGATCGAGTCGGCATAAGACAAGGTGAGCCACGGAACCTGCGCGCGTTCGGTTACTTCGGTCACCGCAAGCGTGAAAGTGCTGAGCCAGGAGCCAATGCCGCCGACCACATTCGGATGCTCGGCAACAAGGCGTTGCGCCGCGTTCTTCGCCTTTTCGGCGCTGTCGCCAGCATCGATGGAGATGAGTTCGAGCTTCACACCGCCCATCGACTTGACGCCCCCCTTGGCGTTGATTTCGTCGATGGCCATCTCGGCGCCGAGCTTTTCCAATTGACCCTGGCGCGCCCACGGCCCCGATAACGGCAAGATCAATCCGATTTCCACTGGTTTCTGCGCTTGCGCGCGCGCCCCACCAGCCGACCATCCGATGAATCCGGCCAATAACAGGACGATCGCCCCGATCCTGACGAGCGGCTTACCCAGCGAACCGCTTGGTTTCCTTGTCATGCTTTCCTCCCTTCCTCGTGGCCCTATCGGCCTTGGTGGTTGACTGCTCACATGCCGAGATACGCGCGTCGCACCTGCGCATTCGAGACAAGTGTGTCGTGCGGTCCCTCCAACACCATTTTGCCCGTCTCGAGCACGTAGCCCCAATCGCAAAGCTCGAGGGCCTCGGCCACGCGCTGCTCGACAAGTAGAATGGTAAGACCTTGTTCGCGATGGATGAGCTGGATTCGATCAAATATGGCGTCGACCACTGTCGGCGCGAGGCCCATCGATGGTTCGTCCAGCATCAAAAGGTCTGGGGCGGACGCGAGCCCGCGTCCGATCGCCAGCATCTGCTGTTCGCCGCCCGAAAGCGTGCCCGCGAGCTGATCGCGCCGCTCGGCGAGGGTCGGAAACAAATCGAAGATTGCTGGAGCGATTTGTGTCCAGCGGGTGCGCGCTTTCTTCGTAAAGGCTCCCATTTCCAGGTTTTCCATCACTGTCATGGAAGCGAATACCTGCCGACCTTCCGGCACGTGCGCGATACCGAGCATGGCTCGCTCTTCCGGCGGCACTACGAGAAGGTTCCGTCCGCGAAACGCAATTTCGCCCGACATCGGCAGGACGACACCGGAAATGGTCTTGAAGAGGGTTGTCTTGCCCGCACCGTTCGGTCCGACCACGGCGACGAACTGGCCTTCTTCGACGTCGAGCGAGACGTCGTTCAATGCTTTTAGGCCGCCATAGGCGACGTTAAGCGACCGAATCCTTAGCACGTTCCACCCATTTCCTGCCGAGATAGGCCTCGATCACCACGGGATCCTGAACCACTCTGGTCGGTGGACCGGTCGCAATCAGTTTGCCGTGATCGAGTACACTGAATTCGTCGACGAGTTTCATCATCGCGTGCATCGTATGCTCGATGATTGCGATGGCGACGCCGTCTCGATTGATGCGACGAAGTATCTCCAGGACTTCATCAAGCGCGTCGTGGCCGAGACCGGCGAGAGTTTCGTCCAGCAGCAACATTTTTGGGCGCGGGGCGAGTGCGCGGGCCAGTTCCATTAGCCGCAGCTGTTTGGTAGTAAGCCCCCCGGCGATTGCGAACGCCTGCTCGTCGGCGAGTCCGACGCGGTCGAGCGCTTCCATTGCGAGCCTCTCCGCCTGCGCTTCACTGCGCGCGCCGACGAAGGCGCCGACCTTGACGTTTTCCAAAACCGACATGCGGGGGAAGGCCCGGATTAACTGAAACGTCCGCCCGATTCCGAGTCGGCAGATATGATGCGGCAGCAGCCCGACGAGCTCTGTTCCCGCAAAATTGATGCTACCACTATCCGCGCGCAGAAACCCGTTGATTACATTGAACAGTGTCGTCTTGCCGGCTCCGTTGGGGCCGATGATGCCGTGAATTGCACCGGCGCGGACGTTAAGGCTCACGTCGTCGACCGCTTTGAGGCCGCCGAAAGCCCGGTTGACGTGGTCGAGCTTGAGCAGCACTTTGCCATCTTCAGCGGACTTGCGTTCCACGAGCTCGATCGTAGCTGCAACACGAGCGGCGCCGGTGATTGGCGCGAGCGCCGGTGTCTCTACGCTTCTACGCCGTACGCCGGCCCGTCGTGCGGCGTAATAATCGCGCACGCGCCAGTAGATTCCCTCCGGCGCTGCGAGAGTGATGACGATGATGGCTATGCCATACACCACGCCCTGAATGCCTGGCAGGACACTACCGAGCTTGGCGTTGAGTGTTTCGGCGAGTGGCACCAGCACCGCCGCGCCAATGACGGGACCCCAGAATACGCCGACGCCGCCGAACAGCGCCATGATCAGCGCCTGTGCTGACACCAGCGCCCCGAACATGGTCTGCGGTGTGACGACCAAAAGCACGATCGCGTAAAGCCCTCCGGCAGCGGAGCCCATTGCGGCGCTGATCACCATCGCGCGCATCTTCCAGGCCATCGGGTCGATGCCGGCGGCGGAGGCGGCCGGCTCATTTTGTTTGATGGCGGTGAGAGACATGCCGAAGCGCGAACGCTCGATGTGCAAGGCTGTCATCATGCAGAGAACGAGCAGGATCAGCGCTAGCACCATATAGATCCGCGGATCGCTAAATTCGGCCCAATAAAGTGGGGACTCCCGTTTCATGGGGATAGGCACTTCCTGGTAGCCCATCCACTCGAAGACGTAGAGCATGGCGAGAGGATAGGCGAGCATCGCCAGTGCAAAATAGTGGCCACGCAGGCGGAATGTCGGCAATCCGATGAGCAGACCGGCAACGACGCCCACCACGACGCCGAGCGGAATGCCAATCCACGGGGTAATACCGAAAGTGACGAAAGCGATTGTCATCGTATAGCCGCCGAGGCCGAAGAAGGCCGCGTGGCCAAATGAGATCATGCCGCTGTATCCGCTGAGCGTGTTCCAGGACACACCGACCGTGGCCCAAATCAAGACCAGTGTCATCATCAATTGATAATAGGAATTTTGTACCGACCAACCGATGCAGAGATAGGCGGCGGCGAAGATCAGGATGGCGGCGTATTGCCTGGCAATCGACGTTCGGTGCATCAGGTACGCTCCCAAACGCGGCCAAACATTCCCTGCGGCTTGAAAAAGACGATGAGCAGGAAAACGATGAAGATCGCTGTATTCTGCAATTGATAGGGCAGGACGAGCGTGGACATCTGCTGGACGAGGCCGATCGTGAGGCCGCCCCAAAAGGCGCCGAGAATCGAGCCCATGCCGCCGAGTACGACGCCGGCATACATCACGATCACGAAATCGAAGCCGATATAGGGCTGAAATGATTGAGAGCTGGCGATCAGACCTCCGGCGATCGCGGTTACGCCGACGCCCAGAGCGAAAGCAAAACGGTGGCAGCGGTCGACGTTAATTCCGACATATGAGGCTGCGATCGGGTTATCCGCAGCAGCGCGAAGTGCTTTGCCGAGATTCGCCCGCGTCAAAAACAGGTAGAGGCCGCTGGCGGCGATAATGGCCAAAATGAAAGCTACTGCGCGAGCCTCATTCAGGAATACGTCGGCGATTTCCCAGGATTCGGTCGACAGCGGCGTGCGTACCGACAAGGGGACGGAACCGAACAGGATCAATCCACCGTTGGACAGGACCAACGCTACGCCCAGCGTCATGATGATCTGCGAATAATGGCCTTCGGCCTCTGCGGAAACGACACGTGTGCCAGTGACCCGAGCGATGAGATAGCGGTGCAGGAGCCAGCCAAAGCCGAACACGATGGGGCCGGCGAGCGCAGCGCCCGCAATCGGCCCGAGATAGGGCCCGAGAAAAGCGGCGACTCCAAATTCCGTCACCAGATAATAGGTGACGTACATGCCGAGCATCATGAAGTCGCCCTGCGCGAAATTCACCACCCGCATGACGCCGAAGATGATGCCGAGGCCGACACACATGAGACCATAGGTGCCGCCGACGAGTAATCCCGCTGCCATCGTCTGCAGGACGTCGATGATGTGCCACCTCAGTGCTTCCATGCCTGTCCTTCCGCGAAATTCGAGAGCGCGCGCATAGGCGGTTACTACCAGGGCACCAGCACCGCTTGCGGCAAAATGCCGACACTCGGCCTATGAAAATCGACCGAGACGTGCTGCTCTCGGTGTCCGCGAACCGCTGTTGCTGTGATCAAGACTGGGTTTGGGATTTGTATGTCCCAATCAAAGAATAGGTCAAAAACGGCCCGATTGGCGGGCACTTTGGACGCCACGTTGTCTCGTGGCGAGGGGGGCATCTGCCGTGCCGCCATTCGTTCTCCTCGATGCCTCTTCATTGTCGAGGCCGCTCATCTTAAGTGAGCGAAAGATCTATTCTGTCGACACTTTGGTAGGTTACTTTTGCTTCTATCCGGTCGTCAAGCGTTCCCGCTATTCACGCCATGGGCGGGGATGCGCATCAGCGCCGGTCCGGCGGAGCGGTTGCCGTCGACGCCGTCAAGCAGTATGGGTCGAATCGTCGAGTGCATCGGAATGATTGGCTGTTGGCGCTGGATGTCCCCGGCTCTGATCTCGCGCGTCGCGACAACGGGCCGCTGCAGCCGCCGGCGTGAGCTGCCTGCATCCGATGACGCGCTGTTTATCGGGGACCGCACGCTGGTCCATCGCGCGCGGAATCGTTATGGACCATAAGAAGCTCCGTCGCTCTACCGCGAGGAAGAGCTGCAGATGCGACGGCGGTCGGGCCGTATTTGGGCGTGGTAAGGGTTGTGTCCCCGGTGGTGGCGTAGCTGGGCTTAGCTGTGGAAGTAGGAACTTGATCTGACAGTCGGCGATCGGCGGGCGGGCATGTCCGACCGGTCGATAGCGTCGGCGGTCAAGCCGCCTGGAGCAGTTTGTCCTTCGCCAGCGGCAGGGTGTCAATGAAGGTCTGCATTGGCGTCTTGCCGAAGCACCAGCGTCCCTGGTGCGTACGCGCCTCGTTGTAGTCCTTGAGCCAAGCGTCGAGGTCGGCCTGCAGATCGTCGATTGTGCGATAGAACTTCTTGCGGAAGGCCACGCGGTAGAACTCGTCCAGCACCGTCTTGTGGAAGCGCTCGCAGATGCCGTTGGTCTGCGGGCTGTTCGTCTTGGTGCGGCTGTGGTCGATGTCTTCGACTGCGAGATAGAGCTCGTACTCGTGATGCTCGGGATTGCCGCAATATTCCGTGCCGCGGTCGGTCAGCACACGACACAACGGAATCCCGTGCTCGTCGTAGAACGGCAGCACCCGGTCGTTGAGGAGATCGGCGGCCGTGATCGGCGTCTTGCGGTCGTAGAGCTTGGCAAAGGCCACCTTGGCGTAGGTGTCGATGAAGGTCTGCTGGTCGATCCGACCGACACCCTTGAGCGTGCCGACGTAGAAGGTGTCCTTTCGCGCCGCAGCAGCCGGGGCATTCGCTCTCGAACTCGCCGCGCGCCAACTTGTCGCTCTTGGCCTTCTCGAGCGCCGCGACCTGCGCCTCGCTCAGGATCAGGCCCTCCTGCGCCATCTTGGCCTCGAGCGCCTTCAGCCGCTTCTTGGTGTTCTCCAGGTCGTGGCGCTGCCACACGCAGCGCACGCCGAAGGGCGAGACCGACAGGCCGCGCTTCTTCAACTCGTTTGACACCCGCACCTGGCCCCAGGTCGGCTGTTCGAGCGCCATCGCCACCACCGCCGCCTCGATCTCCGGCGCCACCCGGTTCTTCACGATCGGCTTGCGGCGGCTGATCTCGGCCAGCGCCAACTCGCCGCCCTTCTCGTACAGCTCCTTGAAGCGATAGAAGCTGTCGCGGCTGTACCCCATCACCGGGCAGGCCTGGGTCACGTTGCCAAGCTGCTTTGCCAGCTCCAACAGGCCGAGCTTGGGACGAATCACCTTCTGGTCCCTGGTCATCGTGGGCTCCTCTTTCGCCGCCGCCGGGGCGGGGCGATATCGCCCCGCCCCGGCGATCTTCAACCCACCGCTTTCATCTGATCCGTCAGATTAAGTGGAGGCTTCTACAGCATAGCCGACCCAGAACGCCAACACCGCACGCTTGATGTCGAGGCCCTGCGCGGCCAGCATCTGCGCCTGCCGATAAAGCGGCAGATGCCAGGCATATTTGCCGACCAGCACCGAGGCGACCGTCGCCTCGGTCGGCAGACCGCCCTTGATCAGCCGCTCGGGCGCGGGCGCCTGCACGACCGCCTCCTCGCAGGCCCGGCAGGCGTATTTGGGTCGATGCGTCACCAGGACCCGGTACTGCGCCGGGATCACGTCGAGCCGCTCGGCGGTGTCCTCGCCGATCACATGCATCGGCGCCTGGCAGCACGGGCAGTTGGTGTCTTCGGGCGCGATCGTCACGTGCACGCGCGGCAGATGGGCGGGAAGCGTGCCACGACTGGCGCGGCGCTTCTCGGCGCGCCCGCGCGCCGCCGCCGGGTCCTTGTTGTCCTCGCGCGCCTCCTCGCCCGCCATCGCCTGCTCGATGTCCTCAAACGCCAGGGCGAGCTGGTCCGCGTCGAGCTTCTCCGACCGCCGGCCAAATTGCATGCGCCGCAGTTGCTGCAAGAGATGCTGCAGGCGGTGATTCTGCGACAGCGCCTGGTCACGCTCGGCAATGGCGGCATCGCGCTCCCTGCACAATGCCGCGACCAGCGCGTGCAGCGCTTCAATATCGGTCGGGAGATGATCGGCGGCGTTGCGCACGCGCGCACCGAATCAGATTCGCGCCCGATGGGGGCGCACAATCTGCAGCCTGATTCAATTGGTCACAGCTTCTTACGACGTCGCAGTCGGACGCGGAACATCGTGCGCGTGGAGACGCGACCAATCCATGCCATCGACCAGCGCCGCGAGCTGCAAGGGGGTGACCCGCATCA
>Ga0070740_10005341_pt1 | contig 11963 bp, 12 predicted proteins | sample Coa_R2_FD_67286 | JGI IMG/M metagenome (GOLD analysis project Ga0070740, IMG submission 67286) | Surface soil microbial communities from Centralia Pennsylvania, which are recovering from an underground coalmine fire - Coalmine... | ecosystem: Environmental > Terrestrial > Soil > Unclassified ...
CCTCCCTGACCAGCGCTGTTTACATCAAGTCGCGGCCGATCACAAAGAATCTGAACGATCGCTCAGATCCCGGCGGATGCCGGGGGCGCGGGGGCGCGACCGCGGGCGGGCGGCGCATCCTCGATGGGAGGTTCGGGCGGGACTTCGCCGCGCGCAAGTCCCGCATCGCCCCGTCATCCCGTCTGCTTCGTCCACATCGCGAGGTCGAAGTAGTCGCGCCACAGGGCGATCTTGCCGTCGCGCACCTCGAACACGCCCGCGACCGGCAGCTCGATCTTTTTGCCGCCCATGTTGAAGATATCGATTCGCTCGTTAAGGACGGTATTGCCGTTGGAAGCGGTCCGCAGCACCTTGAACTCGATGGCCTGCGCCATCGGCAGAAACGAATTGATCACGCCTTTGATGGCCTCCCTGCCGCGGGCGCCCGGACCCATCGGCACGTTCTGATACTCGGCGTCATCGGTGAAGAATCCCAGAAGCTCGTCAAGGTTGCGGCGCTCCCATGCCTTGCAGAAGCGGGTAACGGTTTCCTGGCTGCTTTCGGCCATGATTCGATCCTCCCTCGGTATCGCTACTCCTGGTCAAGGTAGAAGCGATCCTCGTCCTTGTTGTAGCCGAACAATTCCGCAAATCGGCCCCAGTTGACAATGGTCCAGAAGACGCGTTCCGGAGGCTCGCTCGGAAGCAGCATCGCCAGATGCTCCAGGACGACCTCCTTGCCAAGCGATCGATCCTCCTGGGCGCGGAGCAGGCGGATGAAATATCCGAAAATTCCGAGCTTCTTCAGTTGTTCGCGCAGCATCAGCTTGCGCCGGTTGACGTCGCTTTCCAGGAACTGCTTGCCGAACGGCTCGAGCACGACGTCGCCCGCCGGGGTCGAGACGAACCCGAGAATCTCCGCCGCCTTCATCACCTTGAGCAAGTCGCCGAACTTGAACTGAAGGTCGCGGGCGATCTTGTAGCCGTCCTCTCTCCCGCCGCGATCGTCGAGCAATTCGAGCAGACCGAAAATCCACGTCAACTGGCAATCGGGAATCGGAGTGATATTCGCGGACGGCGCCATCAGCCGCGCTCCTCGATCAGCGAGAAGATCTTGTCCGTCCACGCGTTGAAGGCCTCGGAGCGCCGATCGCGCGGGCGCGGCAGATCCACCTTGAGGTCCGCGACGACGCGTCCGGGGTTGGCCGCGAGAACGATAATCCGGTCCGCGAGCTCGACCGCCTCCTCGATTATGTGGGTGACGATGATGATGTTATGGACCGACATGTCCGGCGCCTGCCATATGTCGAGCAGCTCCTCGCGCAGTGTGATCGCGGTCAGGGCATCGAGAGCCGAGAACGGCTCGTCCATCAGGAGCACGCGCGGTTCGACCGCGAGCGCGCGAGCGAAACCCACCCGCTGCTTCATCCCGCCGGACAGCTCGCGCGGATAAGCCTCTTCGAAACCGTCGAGGCCGACCTTGTCGATATAGATGCCGGCGCGCTTTTCGCGCTCTTCGGGTGGAATTCCGCGCGCCTCCAACCCCATCTCCACGTTCCCCTTGACCGTGAGCCACGGCAGAAGGGCGAACGATTGAAACACCAGCGCGCATTCGAGGTTGATCCCGTCCACCTGCCTGCCCCGGTAGAGCACCTGCCCCGAGGTCAGCGGAATAATCCCGTTGATTACCCGAAGCAGGGTCGATTTGCCGCATCCGGACGGGCCCACCAGCGCTATGAACTCCCCCTCCTCGACCGTGAAGGAGATATCCTTGAGAACATTGAGCGAGCCCTTCGGAAGCGTGAAGGTCTTGGTGACGTTATGCAGCTCGAGCAGGGCCATGGGTCGGCGGGTTCGGTGTCGGTCTTCATCACCTAGTAGTCCAGTCGAAAACGCTCGGTGGCCGTCTCATACAGCCTGCGCCAGAGCAAGCGGTTCAACACTATCACTACCAGCACCATCGAGAGCAGGCTCAGCAGTATCATCGTCGCGTTTCCGGTCTGATACGTGGCGGCATCCAGCAGCGCGCCGAGACCGGTCACATGATAGATATGCCCCTGGTAGGGGAAGTACTCCGAGAGTATCAGCGCGTTCCATCCTCCGCCCCACGCGGTGAGACTGCCCGTGATCAATGAGGGCATCACCGCCGGGATCACGAGCTTGCGCCAGGTGGCGAAGCGCGAAAGCCCGAATGCCCGCGCCGCCTCCTTGAGGTCCTCGGGAATCGAATTCACGCCGGCCAGCAGATTGAACAGCAAATACCATTGCATCCCGGTCAGGATCAGGAGGATCGATGCGAGGTTCATCCCGCCCGTCAAGCGGATCACGAACAGCACGATTACCGGGAAGAGCGCGGTGGCGGGAATCGCGCCCGCGATCTCCGCTACCGGCGACAGGATTCGTTTGAAGCGCGGGCTTTCGCTGGCGGCGAGCGCGCACGGCAGCGTCCATGCCAGCGAGATCGCGTAAGCAACCACGATCCTGAAGAATGAGGCGAGGGTGGCGAGCGGAATCTGCCTTGCTTCGGCGGGCCACGGCTTGAGCAGCGCCCGCACCAACGCCACCATCCCGGCGCCGACCGCCCACGCCGAAAAGATGATCAGCGAGCCGATGATCAGAAACCGCATCACGCCCAGCGTCCGGCGCGTAATCTCGCGCGAGACCATCGGCGCGAGCGAAATCGCATCCAGCACCCGCTTCACCGCCATCCACGGCGGCAGCATGACCATGCGCAGGGCCCGCAGCACCACGGGCCCGATCCCGCCCAGAACGTCAAGCATCCCCAGCGAGCGCACGGGTTCCGACGAGGCCGCGAACTCGAAGCGGAATTTCTCCGACCATTCGGTGAGCGGCTGCCACACGATCGCGTCCATCAGCACGATCACCGCGAGCAGGGTCATGAGCCCGGCCACGATATCCAGCCATCGGCCGCGATCCGCCGCCTCCATCAAAAAGCTCCCGAGTCCGGGCAACCGGTAATTGGCGGGTCCGACCGTGATAATCTCGCACGCCGTCAGGTAGTACCATCCCGCCACCCACGACAGTATCGAGTTGTAAACCAGCTTGGGCACGCACGCCGGCATTAGGAGCCGCTCGAACCGCAGCCATCCCGTCACCCCGAAGGCGACCAGCGCTTCTCCCGAATCGGCCGGGATGGTCTTAACGGATTCATAGACCCCGAGGAGCATGTTCCAGACCTGGCTGGTGAAGATCAGGAACACCACCGCCATCTCGACGCCGAGCCTGCCGCCATGAGCGAGGGCGACGAAGAAATAGATCGCCGCGGGGAAAAATCCGATCACGGGAACCGACTGCGCGATATCGACGATCGGGATAAGCACGCGCTCCCATACTCCGCCCTTCGCCGCCGTCATCCCGTAAACGATCGAGAAGACCAGCGCGAGGATGTACGCCGCCAGCATCCGGTAAAACGAGCACAACGCGTAGTAGGGCAGATGGGTCAGCGCGACGGGGATGCGGGGGGGATGGTGATGCAGCATCTGCGCGCGCTGCTGATAGGCGAAGAACAGCGCGACTATCGCCGCCAGGATCAGGAACGATACCGCCCCTCCGATCACACGGCGCGCAGACAGTATGGGCCTCGATGACTCCATCGTCGTCGTCGGATTCACTCAGCATAGTCACGCCGAAGTCGGTCTCAAAGGATGTAACGGCGTGTTCATGAATTTGCCCTTGTTTCGCCGCGCCCCGCGACGGTCTTCCGTCCCGCCCGCCCGAATTGCCTGATCGGTCCCGCTTTGCGATAAAAGGCGGGAAACACGATTTTCGGGCCGCCGCCCCGCGGCGCCCCGCGAACCAGACCAGGAGCAGAGATGGACGCGGCACTGCAGTTCCTACAACCGTTTGACCTCCATCCGGTGGTCGATCACTTCACGATCGCGCTGCTGATGGTCGGCGTGCTGATCGACCTCGTCGCAAGCCTCTTTCCCCTGCGTCCATGGATGCGCTACATGGCGCTCACGCTTATGATCCTGGGCGCTCTCGCCGCGGGCGCTTCCTATGCGACCGGCGATGCGGAAGCCGACCGCATCTGGAAGGGGCTCGGCGACCCCGCCAAGGCCGTCCTCCACCGGCATGCGACGCTTGCCGAGTACACCGCGATCGCATTCGGAATCCTGGCGATATGGCGCATCCTGATCGAGAGCATCGGCGCGCTCGCGGGCTCGCGCCCCATCTATCTGATCATCGCCGTCATCGCGGCGTGCTTCCTCGGCTATGTCGGCCACCTCGGCGGCGAGCTGGTTTACACCTACGGCGCGGGCACGGCTGTGATGGCGGCTGAGGCGACCCCCGCGCAAACGCCTGCCGCAATCCCGACCCCTCCGCCAATACCTCCGGTACCCTCGATGATACCTACGGTGTCGGTCCCGACTCCGCTGCCGACTCCGGCGCCGTCGGCGGCTCCATCGCCGGCCGCAGCGGAATCGGCCAATCCCTCCGATTCGCCGAAACCGTCGCCGACCTCGTCGGCTTCGCCGGACCATATATGAACCGGGGATAGGTAAATTATGGAGACGAACGCGGCCTCGAAGGAATACCTTGATGTGGCGGATCGCCTGTTTACGGCGATAGAGCGCGGCGATGTGGACGCGATACGGAACATCTATGCGCCGGACGCGCGAATCTGGCACAACTTCGATGAGATCGAGCAGACCGTCGATCAGAATCTTGCGGTGCTCCGATGGGTCGTTGAGAACATCGGGGAAATCTCCTACTCCGAAATACGCCGCTATCCGACTCCCGCGGGCTTCATCCAGCAACACGTGCTGCGCGGGCGTCTGAAATCCACCGGCCGCGCTATCGCCATCCCGGCCTGCATCGTATGCACCGTCGCGAACGGACGGATCACGCGGCTCGATGAATACCTCGATTCCGCGCAGACCGCGGCGCTTCGGGGATAGCGATCCTCATACGCCGCGGCGCCGGTAGCCTATCGCGCGTTCGATTATCGCAGCGATGTAGAAGAGCTCGATCGTTGGGGCGATTGCGCGGATGAATCGGCGGGACGATGGAAACAGCGCCATCGCCAGCACCAGCGCGTAGTTGACCATCCCGCCCCAATGGCCAAGGCGGCTTCGGACCGGCGCCGCCGCCCGATGCAACCAAATCGAGTCCGCCGCATACTGCCCGAACGACAGCGCGATCAGGATGGGAATGAGCGATGGAAGCTCGCCCGATGCGGCGTAGCTGCCAAGCGCGGCAAGCACGAAGGTCACATCCGCAACCGAATCCAGCCATCCTCCGGCCTCCCATGCGACGCCGAGCCTCCGCGCGATTTTGCCATCGATGAAATCGCTGGCCGCCGCCGCAATCGCCATCGATGCGAAAGCGGCGTGATGCTCCGGAGCGGCCCGCGCAAGGCCCACCCATCCGGCGGCCATCACGAATCGCGCTGCCGAAAGCGCGTTGGGAAGCCCGGCAAGCCGGCCACGCCGATGTTCGCGCCGGTCGGCCGAATCCTCTAAGATCGGTCCCTTATGTCCTCTCGGCGAACGGTGCAGATCGTGAGCCACGGCCCGTCATGCCTCGACGGCGTGATGGCGGCCGCGGCGGTCGCCCGCTATTACGCCGGCGAACGGGTGTTCCCTACCCTCGCCGGCAACAACGACAGCGACCGCGTGCTGCAGTCGCTGAGTTTGAAATCTCGCGATGGGAACGACGAGATCTGGATCACGGATCTCTCCTGGACCGCGGTCGAGACCGCCGAGCATCTGCGGTCCCTCATCGCCAGAGGCGCCCGCGTGTATTGGATCGACCATCATCGAACCGCAGTCTCCCGCGCCGATGCGCCCGAGTTCAAGGTGCCGTTCGCCGACAAGGTCCTCTCGGAGCAGTATTCGGCCGCCCTGCTCACCTTCAACTATCTCAAGTCTTCCGGAACCCGGGCCCTGTCCGACGAACAGCGGCAGGCATACGAGTCCTTCCTGCCATTCGTGCAGATCGCCGATGACCACGACCGATGGATTCATCGAATCCCGCACTCCGCGGATTGGGCGCTCGCGGTCCAGACATTGGGCGGGATGTCGGCGTATCGTGAAATCATGAAGCTCGAGAAGCCGGTGATGACGAAGCGGCTCTCGGAGGCGCTTGCCGCGGGGCAGGAGGCGATGCGCAAGAGCCTCGAGCTCGCCCGCGCGACCATCGTCGACAGAATCCTTCCCAACGGGATCAAGATTCGCACCGCCTGCTGCTTCGGCTACAGCAGCGAAGTTGCGGCCAATCTCTACGAAGGACAGCATCGCACGGTCGTCGCGTTGTTCGATCTGCGCAGCCAGGGCATCAGCCTGCGCCGCAGCTCGGATTCGAACGTGAACCTTGCGCTTGTAGCCGAGAGTTTCGGCGGGGGCGGGCACGCGGCGGCTTCGGGATTTTCCGTTGCTGAATTGCGCCGACTGCCCGCTGAGCGGCTGTCGGAACTTCTAAGCACCCGCCTGAGCGAGCTTCCCGACTCGGAACTGTCGTCCGACAAATCCGGCTGAGGCAGCTTTTCCAGCCAGCCGCTGCGGGGTGGTCCGATCGCGGGTCGGCAGGCTGGGCCATGCCGCAGCCGGAGCTGCACACGAGGCCAAGAGCGCCTGCGTGAGCAGAGGAACCGGGGCATTTCAGATGAGAGAAAACCCCTTGCGTCATTTTCGCGACCGTGCTTAGACTGAACATACGTTCATATGACTGAATGACCAGTATGCCAGCCACAATGATGACCAAAGAAGCCGTCCTCAAGGAGTATCGCGTCCGAGAGCTCATGGAGGCTGCTCGCCGTGTAATCGGACGCTACGGTTTCGAAGGCACAACGATCGACCGCGTCGCCGAGGAAGCCCACGTCGCCAAGGGCACCATCTACCTCTACTTCTCCAACAAGGAAGACCTGCTCCATGCCGCCGTCTTCGAGGGGCTGAGGGCGATGGTGGCCGAGACGCGGAGAGCCGACCGCGACGACCTTCCCCCGCTCGAGCGGCTTCGTTCCTTTGTAAAGACCCAATTCCGAATCCAAAGCTCCAACCAGGACTTCCTCAAGGCGTTCTTCCTCGAAAGCAAGTTCATCACCTTCGATCCCGGCGATGAACGCGGTGAAGCCCTGCGCAGCCTCTACAGCGATCATCTCGACTTCGTCGCATCGATCATCAAGTCGGCAATCGAGGCCGGCGTGTTCCGTCCGATCGATGCCCAGTTCGCGGCATACGCGCTGACCGAGATGATGACGGGATGCCTGAGGCGGCGCCTTATCGGATTGGTGGACACGCCGACGGAGACCGATGCGGACGCGGTGGTGGATTTGTTCCTGAGAGGTACGCTCGCGACGCCATGCGCCTGAAGTCGGTATATCGGGGGCGCCTTGCGATTGTCTTGTGCGGGGCGGTTCTATTGGTGTCCACATCGTCGGGATGCCGGGCGGCGGCGGCGAAGACCGAGAATGCGGCGTCGGGGGTGCAACCGCTCAAGGTCGTCGTGGCGACCGTCAGCGAGAAATCGCTCGAACGGACGGCGGAAGTTCAGGGCGCTCTGTTTCCTCGCGAGCGCGCGACCCTGGCCTCGAACGTGGATGGGACGGTGGTGCAGATAAACGCCGACTTCGGCGATATCGCCAGGGCGGGCCAGGTCCTGATGCGGATCGACCCGCGCGAATACCAGCTCCGATTGGATTCGGCGGAGGCGGCCGTGGCTCAGGCGCGCGCGCGTCTTGAAAACTCCCGGGCGCGCTACAATCGCGCCCGCGAACTCAGAAATCAGCAACTGATCTCGCAGCAGGAATTCGACCAGACCGCCGCCACGCTGCACGTCGACGAGGCCGATGCGGAATCGGCGGCAAAGGCGGCGGCGCTGGCGCGCAAGAAGCTCGATGACACCGTGATCCGCGCTCCGTTCACGGGGTCGGTGCAGAAGCGGATGGCTTCGGTGGGCGAGTACGTCACGGTCGGCACCCAGCTTTATGAATACATCGCGACCGATCCGATCAAGCTGCGATGTCCGGTTCCGGAGCGCTACGTTCCGCTGGCGCATCTTGGGATGCCGGTGCAGTTGACGGTCGATGCGCGTCCGGGGGTGCGTTTCAGCGGCGCTATCACCCGGATCGCGCCCGCGCTCGACGATCAGAGCCGGACGCTGCTGGTTGAAGCGGAGGTTCCGAATCCGGAGGGCGTTCTCAAACCCGGCTACTTCGCGCACGTGACGGTGGACCTGGGCAAGGATCGCGCGCTTTTCATCCCCGACTCGGCGGTGCTGCGCTATGCGGGCGTCGCGCGCGTGTTCGTTGTGGAGGACGGAGTGGTCCACAGCCGCGAGGTCAAGACGGGTGCGGTTTTGGGCAATCAAATCGAGATAACCTCGGGGCTCAAGCCCGGCGAGCGGGTGGTGGCAAGCGAAGTTGACCGGCTGGCCGACGGCGTGACGGTCATCGCGAGGGAAGAATCGTGATCATCGCCGACCTCTGCGTCCGCCGCCCCATCTTCGCCACGATGTTCGTCGGGGTGCTCGTGGTCCTCGGATGGTTCTCGTACGAGCGGCTCGGCGTCGATTTGTTCCCGAAGGTGGATGTGCCGACGGTGATGGTGACGACGACGCTGCCGGGCGCGGCGCCCGAGGAGACCGAGGCGCGCGTGACCAAGCCGCTCGAGGAAGCGATCAACACCGTCAGCGGAATCGACGAGATGCGCTCGAACACGATGGAGGGTCTGTCGCAGATCATCATCCAGTTCAAGCTCGAACGCGACCTCGATGCCGCGGTGCAGGACGTGCGCGACAAGATCTCGACCGCCCTCGATCAGCTGCCCGAGGACACCAAACCTCCGCTGGTGCAGAAATTCGATCTCGACTCGGTCCCGATTCTGACGATGACGGTGGTGGGGTATCAGAGCCTCAAGGAGCTGACCGAAATCGCCCGGCGCAAGCTCAAGGAGCCTCTGGAATCGGTGGACGGGGTCGGCGCGATCAACATCGTCGGCGGGCGCGAGCGGGAAATTCATGTAGAGGTCGATGCGGCGAGACTCAACGCGACGGGGCTCTCGATGCAGCAGGTGGCCGCGGCGCTTGCCCGCCAGAACGTCGAGTACCCGGGCGGACGGCTGAAGCAGGGTTTTTCGGAGGAGATGCTTCGGACGCTCGGCCGTATCACCGAGGTCCCGGACTTTTCGCGTGTGATCGTGAGCGAGCAGAACGGCAAGCCCGTCACGATCGGCGACATCGCGACGGTCGAGGACAGCGTGAAGGAGCCGCGTTCGCTTTCGCGATGGGACGGGCGCAACGCGGTTTCCCTGGTGGTGCGCAAGCAATCCGGCGAAAACACGATTGCGGTCGTCGATCGGGTGCGCGCGAAGTTCGAGGAACTCAAGGGCACCCTTCCTCCCGGCGTCGAGGTCATCTTCACCCGCGACCACTCCGCCTTCATCAAGGAGGCGATCCACACCGTCCAGGAGCACCTGGTGCTGGGGGGCGTATGCGCGGCGATCGTGGTGTTCTTTTTTCTCGGATCGATCCGTTCGACCCTGATCGCCGCGGTCGCGATTCCCGTCTCGATCATCTCCACCTACTCGCTGCTTCTGTGGATGGGGTTCACGCTCAACCGGATGACGCTGCTGGCGCTGACGCTCGCGGTGGGAATCGTGATCGACGACGCGATCGTGGTCCTCGAGAACATCTACAGGTTCATCGAGGAGAAGGGGATGGAGCCGATGGCGGCGGCGAAGGCGGCGACCGCGGAGGTGGGGCTTGCGGTGAGCGCGACGACGCTGTCGCTGGTGGTGATCTTCCTTCCCGTCGCCTTCATCAAGGGCGTGATGGGGCGTTTTCTGAATTCGTTCGGGCTGACGATGGCGTTCGCGATCATGGTTTCGCTTCTGGTCGCGTTCACGCTGACGCCGATGCTCTGTTCGCGCTATCTGCCGCGGCCGGGGACGATCAAGCGCAAGTCCCACGACTCGCGCTTCTTCCGATGGATCGAGGATTGGTACGACGGAGCGCTCAGATGGTCGCTGGACCATCGATGGGTAATCATCGCGATCTCGGTCGGACTGGTGGTCTCGATCCCGATGCTGGGGCGGCTGGTGGGGGCGACCTTCATGCCCGATGACGACACGAGCGAGTTCGCGGTCAACGTGCGCACGCCGCCCGGGTATTCGCTGCTTCATACGGACTCCGTCGTCCGGCAGATCGAGGCGCGCCTGCGCACGATTCCCGAAGTCCGCCACATCTTCACGACGGTGGGCGATGTAAACGGGTCCGACCTGGTGACCAAGGCGCAGGTTGTCGCCAAGCTCGCTCCGATTGACGAGCGGCGCCGAAGCCAGGAGCAGATAATGGAGCAGGCTCGCCATCTGCTCAACGGTTTCCCGGCGCTGCGGCTGAGCCTCGATGCGATCAAGCCGTGGGAGCAGGGCGGCTATCGGCCGGCCGATGTCGAATACGATCTGCGCGGACCCGACCTCGAGGTGCTCAAGCAAAACGCGGAGCGGCTGAGCCGCGAGCTGCGGGCGATGCCGGGGGTTGCGGACCTCGACACCAGCTACGAAGGCGGATTGCCCGAGCTGCAGGTTCATATCGATCGCCAGAAGGCGGGAGACCTTGGCGTCTCGGTGGAGGATATCGCGGCGACGATGCGCACGATGCTGCAGGGCGACGTGGTCACGCGCTTCCGCGAGGGACAGGACACCTACGACCTGCGGCTCCAGCTCCAGGAAAAGGATCGCAACGATCCGGCGATCATCGCGGGGCTCACGGTGCCGTCTTCGAAGGGGGGTGTGGTGCGGCTGGACAACGTGGCCTCGCTCACGCACGGGACGGGGCCGGTGCAGATCGATCGTCAGGATCGCCAGCGTCAGATCGCGCTGGTTTTCAACCTGGGTCCCGGGGCGGCGATGAACAAGATTATCGAGGCGGTGAGGCAGAAGGGCGCGCAGCTTCATCTTCCGATCGGCTACACGACGGCGTTCGGGGGGCAGAGCAAGTTTTACGGCGAGATGGTGGAGGGGTTCGTAGTCGCCTTCCTGCTCTCGATCATCTTCATGTACATGGTGCTGGCGGCGCAGTTCGAGAGTTTCGTTCATCCGATCACGATCATGCTTTCGCTGCCGCTGGCGGTTCCGTTCGCATTGATCTCGCTGCTGTTCTTCCGCGAGCATCTGATGCTGTTTTCGACCCTCGGAATTCTCCTGCTCTTCGGGATCGTCAAGAAGAACTCGATCCTGCAAATCGATCAGACGTTGAACCTGGAGCGGCAGGGGATGCCGCGGCGGCAGGCGATTCTCACCGCGAACCGCGAGCGGTTGCGGCCGATCCTGATGACGACGGCGGCGCTGGTGGCCGGCATGATTCCGGTGGCGCTCGGCCGCGGGGCGGGCGACAGCTCGATCCGCGCGATCGCCCTCGTCGTGATTGGCGGGCAGACGCTGTGCCTGCTGATCACGCTGCTCATCACCCCGGTTGCGTACTCGCTGTTCGACGATCTCGAAAGCTGGTGGCATCGCGTTCGGCTGGGAAAGCCGAAGCTCAAGCTGGTGGAGCCCGCGGCCGATGCGACCCGCCAGGCGGCGCATTAGGCATTCCGCGATCGTTGTCTTGATGCTGACCGGCTGACAATTCAGCCGGAGCGCGGCCGCGTCGGGTCGGGCGGCATCGATAGTGACTCCAGGCGCCGACAGCGTGATTTCGAGGATGCTCGCGTGCGCGGCGATCGCCTTCGCGGATGCGGCGGCCCGCATCCGATGCGTTTCCAAATCCTGGGACATCGCCAAGACCGGCGAGACCGCCGTCTGCGAGGCGTCATCCGACGGAACTTCAAAGGCGATTGCGGTCGCGAAAAAGGGCGGGGTCGCGAGCGATACCGATCCGCCGGTACGCGGCACGCGCAACGGCGGTTCGGCGAGGGTGAGAAGCTCGGCGGGCAACTGCGACTGAGCGGTGCGGGCGAACCGGGTCGCAATCGTTTGCACGGCGCGGCTTGCGGCTGGTACAGCTCTCTCGCGGAGTGTCCG
>Ga0070740_10005342_pt1 | contig 11961 bp, 10 predicted proteins | sample Coa_R2_FD_67286 | JGI IMG/M metagenome (GOLD analysis project Ga0070740, IMG submission 67286) | Surface soil microbial communities from Centralia Pennsylvania, which are recovering from an underground coalmine fire - Coalmine... | ecosystem: Environmental > Terrestrial > Soil > Unclassified ...
GGCTGGCGCCGGCCGTCATGCCCGCCCTGCCGGGCTGACCCCGCGCCGGCCCCCCCCGCCCGCCGCGGCCTGGCCGGGCTGCTGTTCGCTTCCCCCCGGGGCGCCGCCGCCGGGGCACCGGCCCCCGGGCGGCGGACGCGCCACCTGGCAGCGCGCCCCCGAACCTCCCACGCCGCCCAGGCCCGGCGGCTGTGCCGGCATCGCCACCCCGCTGAGGGACCGTGCCCGGTATGACCGCCTGAGCGGGGGAGCGGCTACGCCCTTCCCAAAGGCACCCGGGCCTCCCCGGCGGGGCACAGTCCGGAGTAAAGTTCGGGGCGGAGTCCTCGGAACCCCCAGGCGGCGAGGGCTCCACAACCCCGGGCGGCGGACTCGCTGTCAGATGTCGAAGTACAGCGCGAACTCGTAGGGGTGCGGCCGCAGCCGGACGGCGTCCACCTCCTTCTCGCGCTTGTACCAGATCCACGTGCTGATGACGTCGCGCGTGAACACGTCGCCCTGGAGCAGGAACTCGTGGTCGCGCTCCAGGTGGTGCAGCGCCTCCTCCAGCGAGCCGGGGGCCTTGGGCACCTTGGCCAGCTCCTCCGGCTCCAGGTCGTAAATGTCCTTGTCGAGCGGCTCGCCCGGCTTGGTCTTGTTCTTGATGCCGTCGAGCATGGCCATCAGCATCGCCGAGAAGGCGAGGTACGGGTTGGAGGAGCCGTCGGGGCAGCGGAACTCGATGCGCTTGGCCTTGGGGCTGGGCGAGTAGACGGGGATGCGGATTGACGCCGAGCGGTTGCGGCGGCTGTAGGCGAGGTTGACCGGGGCCTCGTAGCCGGGGACCAGGCGCTTGTAGCTGTTGGTCGTCGGGTTGGTGATGGCGCACAGGGCCGGGGCGTGGCGGAGCAGGCCGCCGATGGCGTACAGGGCCATCTCCGACAGGCCGGCGTAGCCCGAGCCGGCGAACAGGTTGACGCCGTTCTTCCACAGCGAGGTGTGGACGTGCATGCCCGTGCCGTTGTCCATGAAGATCGGCTTGGGCATGAAGGTGGCGGTCTTGCCGTGCCGCCGGGCCACGTTCTTGACGATGTACTTGTACTTGAGGACGTTGTCGGCCATCTCGACGAGCGGGGCGAAGCGCATGTCGATCTCGCCCTGGCCGCCGGTGGCGACCTCGTGGTGCTGGGCCTCGACCTTCAGGCCGCACTGGATCATCGTCAGCATCATCTCGCTGCGGATGTCGTGGGTGGCGTCGGAGGGCGGGACGGGGAAGTAGCCCTCCTTGTAGCGGAGCTTGTAGCCGAGGTTGGGGCGCTCCTCGCGGCCGGTGTTCCAGGCGCCTTCCACCGAGTCGAGGAAGTAGTAGCCGCTGTACTGGGTCTGGTCGTAGCGGACGTCGTCGAAGACGAAGAACTCCAGCTCGGGGCCGAAGTAGGCGGTGTCGGCGATGCCGGTGGACTTCATGTAGTTGACGGCCTTGCGGGCCACGTTGCGCGGGTCGCGCGTGTAGTCCTCCTTGGTGAGCGGGTCCTGGATGTTGCAGATCATCGTGAGCGTTTTTTCCTTGCAGAACGGGTCGATGAACGCGGTCTCCGGGACCGGCATGACGAGCATGTCGGACTCGTTGATGGCCTGCCAGCCGCGGATGCTGGAGCCGTCGAAGCCGAGGCCCTCCTCGAAGACGGCCTCGTCCAGCGCGTCGGCGGGGATGGTGAAGTGCTGCCACAGGCCGGGGAAGTCCATGAAGCGCAGATCGACGGCCTTCACCTCCTCGGCGCGGATGAGGGCCAGAACCTCTTTGGGTGTCACGGCGTTGGGACCTCCGGTTGGCATAGGGTGAACGCGGGAGCCGTCACTCACGAGCGGTTTCAGTCCTGCACCCCCAGGGCGGCGCCGACCAGGCCGTAGGGCCGCGTGGCCTCGTCCCAGCCCTGCACGGCCTTGAGGGTGGCGGCGTCGAGGCGGGCGTTGTGGCGGGCCAGCTCGATCCAGGCCAGGGCGGCGCCGCCGCTCTTCGGCTCGACGCCGGCGGCCAGGGCCTCGTCGGCCCTGCCCCTGTCCGCGGCGAGTTGGGCCTGGACCGCCTCGAACTGGGCGGCGCCGCGCAGGCCGGCGCCGGGGATGGCGGCCGCCGCCTGCCGGGCCAGGTCGGCCTGCCCCGCCGCCGCCGCCACCCGTGCCAATCGCCACAGCAGCCACGGCGACGCCTTGCCCTTCAGCTCCCCCTTGGCCACGTCGAGGGCGGCCTTGACGTCGGCGGGGTCGGGCGGGCTGCGGTCGGCGAGGGCCGCCAGCGCCCGAAAGCGGACGGCCGGGTTGCGGATGCCGGCGGCGCCCTGGCGGGCCTCGGGCAGCTTGTCCTGGCGGGCGAGCGCCTCGGCCTGGCCGACGAGCTGGGCGTCGCGGTCGTCGGCGTTGGCCTGGTCGCCCTCCTTGCGCGGCGGCGGCTCCGGCTTGCCCAGCACGCGGCACAGGGCCACCAGCGACGGGGACAGCGCTGGCCGCTTGCCCTTGCCGCCGTCCTCCGCCCCGCTGTAGGGCAGGAAGGCCCGCTCCGCCAGCTTCACAGCCGCCGCGTCCTGCTTCGCCCGCGCCAGCTCCAGCCCGGCGACGGCCATCGCCTCGACCGAGGCGTCGGCGTCCACCTCGCCGTTCTTGCCGCGGAAGTTGAGCTGCAGCGCCAGCGGCACCAGCAGGGCCGCCTGCTTCTTCTCGATCAATTTCCGCGCCACCGCCCGCACCCCCTCGGCCCGCGCCTCCGGGTCGCGCAGGTTCTCCAGCGTCCGCCGCAGCTCGGCCCGCACGCTCTCCGGCTCCTGGCGCGCGGCCTGCTGCTTGCCCTTCCGCGGCGGCTCCTCCCACTTGATCCGCCGGCCCTTCTCGACGTCCGCCGGGTCGCCGCCCAGGTCGATCTGCGCCAGAGCCAGCCGGATCAGCAGGGCGTCGCGCTCGTCGCCGGGCGCCGGCACGAGGAGGGAGCGGGCGGCCTGCATCTGGTCGCGGGCCTTCTGGGCGGCGTCGTCCTTGCCGGTGCGCAGGTAGAACTCGCCGGCGGCGAGGTGGACAACGGCCCGCTGCTGCGGGGTGTATTTCTCCTCGTCACCGGCCAGGCTGAGGGCCTGGGTGACTGCCCGATCCTGCCTGCCGGCCGACAGCAGGTTGAAGGCCACCAGGGTGCCGACGCCGGCCGCCAGCAGCGCGCCGGCGGCGACGGCCCCGCGCAGGACCCACGTCCGCAGGGGCGTCTTCTCGCGCTGGGTGATGACGCCGGCCTCGGTCAGCGCCTGCCGGCTGACGGTGGCCGCGGAGGTGGCGGTCCCCCAGGCGCCTTCGGGGGCCGGCTCGGTGTCGGTGCGCGCCAGCGACGGCCCGCCGGCGGCCAGCTTGCGCCAGTCCTTCGGCTCCTTCTTGACCGGCTCCGGCACCTTGATGATGCGGCGGCACTCCGGGCAGGGCGCGCGCTTGCCGGCGAGGTCCAGCGGCATGGTCACCGCGGCGTCGCACTGCGGGCAGTTGAAGCTGAGGGTCTTCGTTTCCTGTTCCGGCGGCGGGGCGGGCGGCGGCTCGTCGGCGAGGGCGGCGGCGGCGAGCGCTTCCAGGTCCGCGGCCGCGGGCGCGGGGTCGGGCTGGGGGATCGTCAGCACCTTCTTGCACGCGGGGCAGGCGGCCCGCTTGCCGGCGAGGTGGTCCTTGACGCTGAGCGGCTTCTGGCAGTGGGGGCACTTGAACTTGATGGCCATGCGCGACTCGCCGCGGGGAGAAGATCGGGGGACGGTTGTCAGGGGTCATTATGACCCGGCTTCGGCGGCGGGGCAAGCGGGACGGCGTCGGTGGTCAGTGGCCGGTGGTCGGTTGTCCGTGGTAACAGAAAAGCCCACGGGCCGCAGCTCGTGGGCTGGTGCGCTTTGCAACGGACCACTGACCACTGACACCTAACCAACCACCGGCAGCCGCACCCGGCCGCCCGTGGGGGTGGTGCCGTTCTTCGCCCTCTCCGTCTCCTCCTGTTCCCACTTCTCGATCTCTTCCATGAGGGCGTCCACCATCTCGTGCTCCAGGACGTGCCGGACGATCTCGCCGCGCTTGAAGATCACGCCCTTGCCCTTGCCGGCCGCGATGCCCAGGTCGGCCTCGCGGGCCTCGCCGGGGCCGTTGACCACGCAGCCGAGCACGCTCACCTTCACCGCCGTCTTCTTGCCCCCTAGCCGCTCCTCCAGCTGGGCGATGATCGCCTCCAGGTCGATCTCCAGCCGGCCGCACGTCGGGCAGGCGATCAGCTCCGGCTTGCGCACCCGCCGCTGCGTCGCCTGCAGGATGTCGAACGCCGCCGCGATCTCCGGCACCGGGTCGCCCAGCAGGCTGATGCGGATCGTGTCGCCGATGCCGTCCAGCAGGATCGGGGCCAGGCCGCACGCCGACTTCGTGACGGCGTAGGGCGCCTTGCCGGCCTCGGTCACGCCGATGTGGGTCGGGTAGTTCGCCTGCCTGGCATACAGCCGGTACGCCTCGACCACGGTCAGCACGTCGCTCGACTTCAGCGACACGATGAGGTCGTGGTACCCCTCCGACTCGGCGATCTCGATGTAGCGCAAGGCGCTATCGACCATCGCCGGCGGGCAGGGGAAGCCGTACTTCATGGCGAACTCGCGCTCCAGGCTGCCGGCGTTGACGCCGATGCGCATAGGGACGCCCCTGTCCTTCGCCTTGCGCAGCACCTGGCGGAAGCGGTCCATGCCGCCGATGTTGCCGGGGTTGATGCGGATCTTATCAACCGGGTGGTCGAGGGCGGCCAAGGCCATCTTGTAGTCGAAGTGGATGTCGCAGATGAGGGGGATGCGGATGCGGCGCTTGATCTCGCCCAGCACGGCGGCGTCCTGGGGCTTGGGAACCGTAACGCGCACCAGTTCGCAGCCGGCCTCCTCCAGGCGGTGAATCTGGGCGACGGTCGCCTCCAGGTCGTGCGTGTCGGGCGTGGTCATCGACTGCACCCAGATGGGGTTGTCGCCGCCGACGGCCAGGGTGCCGACCTGGACCTCCCGCGTCTTGTGCCGCTGGAAAGTGTGCTTGTACACGCGGGCATCCTCATATAAAGGGATACATGATGGCGTGGCGGGTCGGGCGGGGCGGCCCGCGGGCGGTGTCACACCCCCCAGGTGGAGGAAATCCTAGTTGCGCCCCCCGCCGGCCGTCAAGGCGGACACGGCCGCCTCCGCCCGGTCAACCGGCGCCCGCCGCCTGCCGCAACCGCCCTTCCTTCGGGACCGCGCCGTCGCCCCAGCCGGTCAGCGGCTCGACCGCCGGGGTACAAGGCGCCGGACGCAGAGGCGGGCGGCCGCCCTGCCCTTGCGCTCAAAGTTTTCTAAGTTTTAACTCATCAGCGGTTAATCATTCGTCCCCTACAATCTCCCAATTCCCCAACCTGGGCCGGCAGGCCCGCCGTTGCCCCCCCCGCCTTTCGTATCCCGGCGGGTGGGAGAGAGGAACCGCCGCAGCCGCGTCTTGCGGGGACGTTCCCCCCCTCATCCCCCGGCCGAGGGCAGAGTCATGCCGCCGGCGCTGACGGAAATCGACCCCCTCGCCCTGTGCGCGGTGGGCGTGGCCGCCACGGCCCTCGGCCTCGCGGGCGTGGTGGTCGGCGACTGGCTGGCGGCCCGCCGGGTGGGGCCGTGGCTGGCCGTGCTGGCCGTCGTCGCCGGAGGGGTTGCCGCCCTGGTTGGCCTTCCCGCGGCCGGGTGGGCGCCGCCGCTCGCCCTGGCCGTCGTTTACGGGGCGTTTCGCCTCGTCCGCTCGCCGCTGCCGGGCCGTGCCGCCGCCCTGGCCTGGGGGCTGCTCCAGAAGCCGCGCCTCCAGTGGGCCGGCCTCCTGGCCGCCGGCCCGATGCTCCTGGGCGGCTGGGCGTACCTGGCGCACCAGTCGTTTGACGAGTACCAGCCCGACGAAGGCACCCTGGCCCTCAGCGAGAGGCTGCCGCTGCGCCCGGACACGGAGTCCGTCGCCCGGACCGACAGGGGCCGCGTCATCCCCCTCTACCTGGTCGTTGAGGAACTGGCCCCGGATGTCGCCAGCCTGCCGGACGACACGGCCTACCTCTCCCCGCGCCTGCCGCTGCGGCTGATCCGCACCGCCCCGCGCAGCCGCGACTGCAACTGCCACGGCTGGATCTTCGGGGGCGGCCGCTTCTGGATCCTCGGGAAGGACGTGGCGACGATCCTGAAAGACAACGGCTACTCCCCGGTCGAGCACCCCCGGGAGGGGGACCTCGCCATTTACCGCGGGGGAGACGGCGCGGTGCTGCACAGCGCCCTGGTGCGCGGGGCGCCCGGCGGGGTGCTGCTGCTGGAGAGCAAGTGGGGCCAGCTCGGCCGCTACCTCCACGGGCCGGAGGACCAGGTTTACGGCTCCGGCCCGACGTACTACCGCAGCCCGCGGTCCGGCCACCAGCTGCGCGGGCTGGACGGCAGCACGGTGCCCCCCGAAGACGAGCAGCCCCTTCCCCACGGGACCTGATCGCCCCGGGCGTCACTTCCCTTCCGGCCCGATCTCGGGCGCCTTCAGCAGCTCTACCTTCCCCGGCCGGGCCACCGCGTAGCGGAAGTTCGTCTGCGCCGTGCAGGCCGCCCCGTACTGCCCCTTCGGGCTGAGCGCCAGGAACGCCACCCGCGCCGGGTGGACGCCGCGGCGGACCGCCAGCGCGTTCACCCGCCGCACCGCCGCCTCGCACGCCTCCTGCGGCGACTTGCCCGCCCGCATCGCCTCCACCACCAGCAGGCTGCCGCCGGCCCGGATGATCTCCTCGCCGACGCCGGTCGCCCCCGCCGCGCCCGCGGTGTTGTCCGCGAACAACCCCATGCCGATGAGCGGCGAGTCGCCGACCCGGCCGGGCCGCTTGAACGCCAGCCCCGACGTGCTGCACGCGCCGCCGAGGTTGCCCTTCGCGTCCCGGGCCAGCACGGTCACGGTGTCGTGGCCCAGCGGCGGCGCGCCGGGCTTCGGCCGGCGCGGCCGCTTCTTCTCCCACTCGGCGAGGCTCTCCGGCGTGTTGAGGTTTTGCAGCGGGAAGCCCTGCTCCAGCGCGAACAGCCGGGCGCCCTCGCCGACCAGCAGCACGTGCGGCGTCTTCTCCATGACGCGGCGGGCCAGGGCGGCGACGTGCAGGACGTTCTCCACCGCCGCGACGCCGCCGCACGCCAGGGTGGCCCCGTCCATCACGCAGGCGTCGAGCTGCACCGTGCCGACCGCGTTGGGCAGGCCGCCGTAGCCGACCGAGTTCACCTTGGGGTCTTCCTCGACCGCCTGGGCGCCGGCGACGGCCGCGTCGAGGGCGGGCTTGCCTTTTTCCAGCAGCGGGAAGGCGGCGCGGGCGGCGGTTTCGCCGAAGGGCCAGGTGGCGATGACGACGGGGTCGGCCATGTGCGGGTCTCCGGGTTGGGGATTTCAGCGGGCTGCGTATCCGAGCCGCGCACGCGGCGGGGTAAGCGGTGGCGTGGCCGCTTACCCCGCCGCACCGCGTGCGCGGCTCCGACCAGGCGCGGGGAGTATAACACGGCCCGCACCGCCGTCCCAGCCTGCGTTTCCCCGCGAAAATCCCGGCGTTTTCGCGGATTATGCGATTGACATTCCTCCGGGGGGCATCTACCCTTCCCACTTATCGTGGGTTTCCGTCTCACTCCAAAGGGGATCATGGAGAGGGATTCAATGGCCAAGAAGACGACCGCCAAGCCAAAGTCCATGACGAAGTCGGCCATCATGCAGCAGCTGGCCGACCACGCGGGGGTGTCGCGCAAGCAGGCCGCCGCCGTGTTCGACGGCCTGCGGGACCTCATCAAGCAGTCGCTGAAGAAGGACGGTGACACCTTCACCATCCCGGGCCTGATCAAGCTGCGCCTGCGGCGGACCAAGGCGGTCAAGGGCGGCAAGCCCGTGCTGAACCGGTTCACCGGCCAGATGACCGTGTCCAAGGACAAGCCGGCCATGAACCGCGTCCGGGCGCGGGCGCTGAAGGGCCTGCAGGACCTCGTGCAGTAACTCCGGGCGCGCACACCGCCGCCGCCCGGCCCCCCCGCACCGGGGCGCGGGCGGCGGCATCCGTTCCCTCAGGGCGCCGGCGGCGCTTCCGGCAAGTCGGCCGCCCCCTCCCCGGCCCGCAGCACCTCCTCGGCGCGGGCCACGTCTTCCCGCCGCACCCACAGTTCCGGCTCCACCCCGGGGATGTCCCCCACCCCCGCCGCCAGGTAGTCGCCCACCACCCGGCACCTGATCCCCGCCGCCCGCAGCGCCTGCTCCCAGATGTGCGCCTGCACCGGGTTCCGCGCCGTCACCAGCCGCACGATGTCGTCGTGCTCGTCGAACGTGGACATGGGCCGTCGCTCCCTTCGGGTAATACCAGGTCGCGGTGATTCGTTCCCGCCGCAGGGCACGCTCCGCATGCCGGGGGATGGAGCGGCATGCACAGCATGCCCTGCGAGCGCGCCCGGCGAACCGGCTGCGCTAGCTGCCGGGTCGCCGGGCCTTGAAGAAGCACGCCGCGTGCCGCTGCCGGGAGAAACGGGCCGCCGCGGTTGCGTCGCGCCGCCGTTCTGGCATAATCCGCGGAGCGGGGCCGGGGCCGTCCCGGCGCCCGCCGACCGTACCCCACAGGAGAGGAAGGGCCATGCTGAGACACCTGGGATTCGCACTGCTGGCCGGCGCCGCGCTGGCCGCGCCCGCGCCCGCCGACGACAAGAAGCCCGAGGGCAAGATCCGCGTCGTCCTCATCGACGGCCAGAACAACCACGACTGGCGAACGACCTCGCCGTTCATGAAGAAGGCCCTGGAGGACAGCGGCCGGTTCACCGTGAGCGTCTCCACCGCCCCGCTGAGCAAGAACGACAAGCGGCCGGTGCCGAGCTACGCCGACTCGGTGCCGTTCCCGCCGGACCTGGGCAAGTTCGACGTGGTGCTGAGCAACTACAACGGCCAGCCGTGGCCGGCCGACTTCCAGAAGCAGCTCGACGAGCGGCTGAAGGAGGGCCAGATCGGCCTGGTGATCGTCCACGCGGCCAACAACGCCTTCGGCGGCTGGAAGGAGTACAACCAGATGATCGGCATGGGCTGGCGCGGCCCCAAGGGGGGCGCCCGGCTCAAGCTCGATGACAGCGGCAAGGAAATCCGCGTCCCGGCCGGCGAGGGCGAGGGCTCCGGCCACCGCTACGTCGGCGAGTTCCAGGTGACGCTGCGCGACCGCGACCACCCCGTCACGAAGGGGATGCCGGCCGAGTGGATGCACGCCCGCGACGAGCTGTACGACAACATGCGCGGCCCCATCGAGAACGTGCATCTGCTGGCGACGGCCTACTCGAAGGGGACGAAGGCGCACGAGCCGATGATCTGGACGGTGGCCTACGGCAAGGGCCGCGTCTTCCACACGCCGATGGGCCACGACGTCAACGCCATGCGCTGCGTCGGCTTCGTGACAACCCTGCGGCGCGGCACCGAGTGGGCGGCGACGGGGAAGGTGACCATCCCCATCCCGGACAACTTCCCCACCGCAAAGAAGAGCAGCTCGGTGCCGAAGTAGTCGCCGGGCGCCCGCGGCCTGGCGGGCGTTGCCAGGCCGCGGGCGGGGCCGGGCGCAACCCCGCCTGTTCACTGCCGGCCGCTGCCGCTATGCTGGGGCGCAGTGCCGCCCGCCCCGTTGCGCCGGGAGCCGACCCCGCCATGAGCGAACCCGCGACCCTGCCCGCCGACCAGGTGGCGCTTCCCGACCCCGCCGTGAGCGCCCTCGCCGAGCGCGTCCGCCGCCTGGAGGACGCCGTCGCCCTGCTCCAGGACACCCGCCAGCTCGAGGAGCGCGTCGCCGAGCGCGTCGCCGGCCGGCTGACCGCCGCCCCGCCGCCCCCGGCCAGCAGCGCCGTCCGCGACTCGGCCGGCATGCTGCTCGACGCCGGCCGCAGTCTGTTGCCGGCCGCGGCCAGCGTCTTCCAGGCGTCGGCCGCCGCCGCGGAGGACCAGGCCCGCGCCAGCGCCGCCGCCGGCCGCGAGCCGTGGCTGCTCGTGGACATCTGGGTCGAGTTCCGGGCCATCGTCCGCATGTTCCTCGACCGCCGCGCCTGGGGCTGGCGGCTGTTCCTGTGGCCGGCCGTGTTCGCCGCCGCCCTCGTCGGCTGGTGGGCCTGGTCGTTCCTGTTCCTCAACGAGTGGGTCCGGCCGCTCGTGGACAAGCCGGTGTCACTGCTGCTGGCCTTCTTGCTCTGCAAGGCGCTGAGCCGCGAGGCCCGCCGCTACCAGCAAATGCTCGCCTACCTGCCGCCGTACCCTCCCGGCCCTTCGGCCTGACGGAAAGGACGACGCCATGATCCGACTGGGTGTGAACATCGACCATGTGGCCACGGTCCGCCAGGCGCGGCGGGCCGCCGAGCCGGACCCGGTGGCCGCCGCCGTCCTGGCCCTGCTCGGCGGCGCCGACGGCATCACCGTCCACCTGCGCGAGGACCGCCGCCACATCCAGGAGCGCGACCTGCGCCTGCTGCGCCAGGTGGTGACGACCCGCCTCAACCTGGAGCTGGCCGCCAACGACGAGGTGCTGGCCATCGCCTGCGACGTCAAGCCCGACGAGGCCACGCTGGTGCCGGAGCGGCGCGAGGAGCTGACGACGGAGGGCGGCCTGGACGTGGTGGCCAACCAGCCGGCGGTGGCGCGGGCGGTGGAGCGGCTGAAGGCGGCCGGCATCGAGGTGTCGCTGTTCATCGACCCGGACCCGCTGCAGATCGAGACGGCGAAGCTGCTGGGCGCGAAGGCGGTGGAGGTCCAGACGGCGCGCTACTCCGAGGCGCGGGCGCCGGCCGACCGGGAGCGGGAGCTGGAGGCGCTGCGGGAGGCGGCGGTCTACGTGCGCGACCACGGCCTGCACCTGCACCTGGGCCACGGGCTGAACTACCAGAACGTCCGGCCGCTGCTGAAGCTGCCCGGCGTGGAGGAGCTGAACATCGGCCACAGCATCGTGTCGCGGGCGGTGCTGGTGGGCATGGAGCGGGCCGTGCGCGAGATGAAGCAGGTGATCCACCGCGGCTGACCGGGGCCGGGGCGGGCATTTTTTGGAAGAAAAAAATGTCCGGAAACTGTCCGCTAATTCGGCATTTGCGCGAACCGGACGTTTTGAAATAGGTGCTTATACCGGATGGACTTGTGTCAAAAAACGGCCCGCCGCAAGGCATTTTCCCCCGGCGTTCCTCCGTTATTGCCCGCGGTTTGCACGGGCGCCGTTCATGGTGTATCTTTGGGAGGGGTTGTCAATTCTGCGGCGTTCGCCGGCGCGGCATCAACATCTTTTTTCCGGCCGGGGTAAGTCGAAAGGGGCGTGTGGGCGGATCACGGGCGTTGGGGGCGATCGGGGGGCCGGCCTGCCCCATGCCGAGGGGGCGATTACTGGCCGAACACGATAAAGCGGAATGACCTGCGTAAACCGCTGCCGTGCTCGGTATTCCCACCCTACCTCCTCATTTCCGAATTGGTCCTGCAGACAAACCAGGCGGCAGGATATGTGCCGCTTCGCAGCCCATGTTCCTCCATGTACCGGGCCTCGACCAGCCGTTTGGGAAACCAGGCATGACCACGAAAAGTATTCGTCAGGAACCAACTCTTCTTAGTCCTGCCCACGATCTGAAGGAAATGACGATGAATGTCGCCATCAGTTCCCCACGCGGATCGCAATAGGACTGCGTTCCCTTGTGTGCAACCACTCCCGCCAACACGCCTGCCGCGACGCCTCCGTCTTGCCCAGCAACGGCCACACCGGCGCCTCGTCCAGCAGCGGCGAGGCCACGACCCAGGCCGTGGGCCGGGTAACTGGACCACGGGTAGTCCGCCAGGTCCGTGACCAACCCCGCCCGCAGCGGGTTGCGCTCGACGCAGCGGCAGACGGTCAGCAGGTGCTCGCCCGTGGCCGCCACCGGGCTTTGGAAGCGCCCCGGCCAGACGTGGCCCGAGGTTTGCCGCGCCCGG
>Ga0070740_10005343_pt1 | contig 11961 bp, 5 predicted proteins | sample Coa_R2_FD_67286 | JGI IMG/M metagenome (GOLD analysis project Ga0070740, IMG submission 67286) | Surface soil microbial communities from Centralia Pennsylvania, which are recovering from an underground coalmine fire - Coalmine... | ecosystem: Environmental > Terrestrial > Soil > Unclassified ...
TCCTCGAGGATGAGCGCGTCGCGCTTGGTGGCAACCTCGCGCAGCGTGTTCATCATGGCGCCGGTGCCGGCCGGGATCAGGCGGCCGACGATGACGTTCTCCTTGAGACCGTCGAGCGTGTCGGCCTTGCCGTTGACGGCAGCCTCGGTGAGCACGCGCGTCGTCTCCTGGAACGACGCCGCCGAGATGAACGAGCGGGTCTGCAGGCTCGCCTTGGTGATGCCGAGCAGCACGGGGTGACCCGTCGCCGGCTTCTTGCCTTCGGCCTCCGCCCGGGCGTTGATCTCCTCGAGCTCGGACTTGTCGAGCTGCTCGCCCTGCAGAAGCTCGGTCTCGCCGGAGTCGTCGATCTCGACTTTCTGCAGCATCTGGCGAACGATCACCTCGATGTGCTTGTCGTTGATATTGACGCCCTGCAGGCGGTAGACCTCCTGGATCTCATTGACGAGATAGGCGGCAAGCTCCTCGACGCCCTTGATGGCGAGAATGTCGTGCGGAGCGGGATTGCCCTCGACGATGTAATCGCCCTGCTCGATAACGTCGCCATCCTGCAGATGGATGTGCTTGCCTTTCGGGATCAGGTACTCCTTCGGCTCGTCGTTCTTGTTCGACGGTTCGATGGTGATGCGGCGCTTGTTCTTGTAGTCCTTGCCGAACCGCACCGTGCCGCCGATCTCGGCGATGATCGCCGCGTCCTTCGGCTTGCGCGCCTCGAACAGCTCCGCCACCCGCGGCAGACCGCCGGTGATGTCGCGCGTCTTGGCGCTTTCCGTCGGGATACGCGCGATGACGTCGCCCGCCTTCACATGGCTGCCGGGATCAACCGAGATGATGGCGTCGACCGCGAGCTGGTAGCGGGCGTCACCGCCGCGAGCGAGCTTGAGGAGCTTGCTCCCGGACTTGATGACGATTGCCGGACGCAAGTCCTGCTGGTTGCGGGACGAGCCCGTGCGCCAGTCGATGACCACGCGCTTGGCGATGCCGGTCGACTCGTCGAGCTGTTCCGACATCGACAACCCGTCCACGAGGTCTTCGAAGGCGATGTCGCCTTCCACCTCCGTGAGGATCGGCCGCGTGTAGGGGTCCCATTCGGCGATGCGCTGGCCGCGCTTGATCTTCTCGCCGTCCTCGACGCGCAGGCGCGCGCCGTAGGGTACGCGGTGGTGCGCCCGTTCCGTGCCGTCCGGATCGAGAACGGCAACGACCATGTTGCGCACCATAACCACCGTCTCGCCGTCCGAGTTCTTGGCGATATTCTTGCCCTTGAACTTCACCTTGCCGTCGAAGTTCGACTCGATGAACGACTGCTCGGAGATCTGCGCCGCGCCGCCGATATGGAACGTGCGCATGGTGAGCTGGGTGCCCGGCTCGCCGATCGACTGCGCCGCGATCACGCCAACCGCCTCGCCCATGTTGACCGGGGTGCCGCGGGCGAGATCGCGCCCGTAGCACGCGCCGCACACGCCGTTCTTGCTCTCGCAGGTCAGCACCGAGCGGATTTTCAGCTCCTGAACGCCGGAGTTGGAAATCAGTTCGACTTCCGGCTCGGTCAGCAGCGTGCCGCGCTTGACCAGGACCTTGTTGCTCGACGGGTCCTTGACGTCCTCGGCCGTGGTGCGGCCAAGGATGCGCGAGGCAAGCGAAGCCACCACGGTGCCGGCATCAATGATCGCCCGCACCTTGATGCCGCTCTTGGTGCCGCAGTCTTCCTCCGTGATGATGCAGTCCTGCGCCACGTCGACCAGACGCCGCGTCAGGTAGCCCGAATTGGCGGTCTTCAACGCGGTGTCGGCCAGACCCTTGCGGGCGCCGTGCGTGGAGTTGAAGTACTCCATCACCGAGAGGCCTTCCTTGAAGTTCGAGATGATCGGGCTCTCGATGATCTCGCCCGAGGGCTTGGCCATCAGGCCGCGCATGCCGGCGAGCTGACGCATCTGCGCGGGCGAGCCGCGCGCGCCGGAATGCGCCATCATGTAGATCGAGTTGACCTGCTGCTCGACGCCCTTGGCGTCCTTTTTGGAGGCCGAAATCTCCTTCATCATCGCCTCAGCGATGGTCTCGGTGCACTTCGACCAGGCGTCGACCACCTTGTTGTATTTCTCGCCCTGGGTGATCAGGCCGTCGTTGTATTGCTGTTCGAATTCCTTGGCGAGCTCGCGCGTCTGCTCGACGGTGCGCCACTTGGACTCCGGCACCACCATGTCGTCCTTGCCGAACGAGATGCCGGCCTTGAAGGCGTGGTAGAAGCCGAGCGCCATGATGCGGTCGCAGAAGATCACCGTCTCCTTCTGGCCGCAGTGCCGGTAGACGGTGTCGATCATCGACGAGATCTCGCGCTTGGTCATCAAGCGATTGACGATGTCGTAGGGGATCTTCGGGCTCTTCGGCAGCACCGCGCCGAGCACGACCCGGCCCGGCGTGGTTTCGTACCACTTCCTGAACGGCTTGCCCTTTTCGTCGACGCCTTCCCAGCGATACCTGATCTTGGTGTGCAGCGTGATCGCCTTCTCGGCGAGCGCATGGTCGATGTCGGCCATGTTGCCGAAAATCTTGTTCTCGCCGACCTCACCCTCGCGCAGGGTGGTCAGATAGTAGAGACCGAGCACGATATCCTGCGACGGCACGATGATCGGCGAACCGTTCGCCGGGTGCAGGATGTTGTTCGTGCTCATCATCAGCACGCGCGCCTCAAGCTGCGCCTCGAGCGACAGCGGCACGTGCACGGCCATCTGGTCGCCGTCGAAGTCGGCGTTGAAGGCGGCGCAGACCAAGGGATGCAGCTGGATCGCCTTGCCCTCGATCAGCACCGGCTCGAAGGCCTGGATGCCCAAGCGGTGCAGGGTCGGCGCGCGATTGAGCAGCACCGGATGCTCGCGGATCACCTCGTCGAGGATGTCCCAAACCTCCGGCTTCTCCTTCTCCACCAGCTTCTTGGCCTGCTTCACGGTGGTCGACAGACCCTTGGCGTCGAGCCGCGAATAAATGAACGGCTTGAACAGCTCGAGCGCCATCTTCTTCGGCAGGCCGCACTGATGCAGCTTGAGCTCGGGGCCGACCACGATCACCGAGCGGCCGGAATAGTCGACGCGCTTGCCGAGCAGGTTCTGCCGGAAGCGGCCCTGCTTGCCCTTGAGCATGTCGGCGAGCGACTTCAACGGCCGTTTATTGGCGCCGGTGATGACGCGGCCGCGGCGGCCATTGTCGAACAGCGCGTCGACCGCCTCCTGCAGCATGCGCTTCTCGTTGCGGATGATGATGTCCGGGGCGCGCAGCTCGATCAGCCGCTTCAGGCGGTTGTTGCGGTTGATGACGCGGCGGTAGAGGTCGTTGAGATCGGACGTCGCGAAGCGGCCGCCGTCGAGCGGCACCAGCGGCCGCAGGTCGGGCGGGATCACCGGCACGACGGTCAGGATCATCCACTCCGGCTTGTTGCCGGAGGCGATGAAGGCCTCGATCAGCTTCAGCCGTTTGGCGATCTTCTTCTTCTTGATGTCGCTGTCGGTCTCGCCGAGCTCGGCGCGCAGTTCCGCCTGCATCTTCTCAAGGTCGATGCCCTTCAGCATCTCGCGAATCGCTTCCGCGCCGATGGTGGCGGTGAACGAGTCGGCGCCGTACTCCTCCTGCGCCTTGAGATACTCGTCCTCGGACAAAAGCTGCCGGTCCTTGAGCGGGGTCAGACCCGGCTCGAGCACGACGTAGTACTCGAAATAGAGGATGCGCTCGAGGTCCTTGAGCGTCATGTCGAGCAAGAGACCGATGCGACTCGGCAGCGACTTCAGGAACCAGATATGCGCGACCGGCGCCGCGAGCTCGATGTGCCCCATGCGCTCGCGCCGCACGCGCGACAGCGTCACCTCCACCGAGCACTTCTCGCAGATAATGCCCTTGTACTTCATGCGCTTGTACTTGCCGCACAAGCACTCGTAGTCCTTGATCGGCCCGAAAATGCGCGCGCAGAACAGGCCGTCGCGCTCCGGCTTGAAGGTACGGTAGTTGATGGTCTCCGGCTTTTTGATTTCGCCGTAGGACCACGACAGAATCTTCTCAGGGCTGGCGATCGAGATCCGGATCTGGTCGAAGACCTGAGCCGGCGCCTGCGGGCTGAAGAGATTCATAATTTCCTGGTTCATCGCATTCTCCGCTTGCCGACCATGTCGGCCGCTGTCTCAATTTCCCTGCTCGGTCATGGCCGGGTTTGTCCCGGCCATCTCGCCTAGGAAGGCACAGCCCTCCTCATCGGGATGCGCGGGTCAGGCCCGCGCATGACGTCTTGTCATTCCGCCGCTTCCGCCGTCGGCTCCGGTCCCTGCCGCTGCTGCTTAGAATTGTGCAGCTCGACGTTGAGGCCGAGCGAGCGCATTTCCTTGACCAGCACGTTGAAGCTTTCCGGAATGCCCGCTTCGAAGGTGTCGTCGCCGCGCACGATCGCCTCGTACACCTTGGTACGGCCGGCGACGTCGTCCGACTTCACGGTGAGCATCTCCTGCAGCGTGTAGGCGGCGCCGTAGGCCTCGAGCGCCCACACCTCCATTTCGCCGAAGCGCTGACCGCCGAACTGCGCCTTGCCGCCGAGCGGCTGCTGGGTGACCAGCGAATAAGGACCGATCGAACGGGCGTGGATCTTGTCGTCCACCAGATGGTGCAGCTTCAGCATGTAGATGTAGCCGACGGTGACCTTGCGGTCGAAAGGCTCGCCGGTGCGGCCGTCGAACACCGTCACCTGGCCCGAATGATCGAGGCCGGCAAGATCGAGCATCTTCTCGATGTCGGCCTCCTTGGCACCGTCGAACACCGGCGTCGCAATCGGCACGCCGTGACGCAGATTGCCGCCGAGCTCGACCAGTTCGCTCTCGTTCAGCGACTTGATGGTTTCGTCGTCGCCATAGACTTTTTTCAAAATGTCCTTGAGCGGGCGGACATCCTTCTTGCCGTTATAGGCCTCGACAGCCTCGCCGATCTTGAGACCGAGGCCGGCGCAGGCCCAACCGAGGTGCGTCTCGAGGATCTGGCCGACGTTCATGCGGCTCGGCACGCCAAGCGGATTGAGCACGATGTCGACCGGCGTGCCGTCGGCGAGGAATGGCATGTCCTCGGCCGGCACGATCTTCGACACCACGCCCTTGTTGCCGTGGCGCCCGGCCATCTTGTCGCCGGGCTGGATCTTGCGCTTCACCGCGACGAAGACCTTGACCATCTTCATCACGCCGGGCGGCAACTCGTCGCCGCGCTGCAGCTTCTCGACCTTGTCGAGGAAGCGCTGCTCGAGCAGCTTCTTCGACTCGTCGTACTGTTTGCGGATGGCCTCGATCTCGGCCATCAACTTGTCGTTGGGCGAGGCGAACTGCCACCACTGCGAGCGCGGATACTCGTCCAGCACCGCCTTGGTGATCTTGGAGTCCTTCTTGAAGCCCTTCGGGCCGGCGATGCCCTGACGGCCCTCGAGCAACTCGGCGAGACGCCCGTAGACGTTGCGGTCGAGGATCGCCTGCTCGTCGTCGCGGTCCTTGGCGAGACGCTCGATTTCTTCTCGCTCGATGGCGAGCGCGCGCTCGTCCTTTTCGACGCCGTGACGGTTGAACACGCGAACTTCGACGACGGTGCCCTGCACACCCGGCGGCACGCGCAACGAGGTGTCACGCACGTCGGAGGCCTTCTCGCCGAAGATGGCGCGCAGGAGCTTTTCTTCCGGCGTCATCGGGCTTTCGCCCTTGGGCGTGATCTTGCCGACCAGGATGTCGCCGGCATGCACCTCGGCGCCGATATAGACGATGCCGGCTTCGTCGAGGTTCTTCAGCGCCTCTTCCGAGACGTTGGGGATGTCGCGGGTGATTTCCTCGGGGCCAAGCTTGGTGTCGCGCGCCATCACCTCGAATTCCTCGATGTGGATGGACGTGAACACGTCATCTTTCACGATCCGCTCTGAGAGCAGGATCGAGTCCTCGAAGTTGTAGCCGTTCCACGGCATGAAGGCGACCAGCACGTTGCGGCCGAGCGCGAGCTCGCCGAGATCGGTCGAGGGACCGTCGGCGATGATGTCGCCCTTCTCGACGGTGTCGCCCACCTTCACCAGCGGACGCTGATTGATGCAGGTGTTCTGGTTCGAGCGCTGGTACTTCATCAGCCGGTAGATATCGACGCCCGGCTTGGTCGGATCGGTCTCGCCGGTGGCGCGGATGACGATACGGGTGGCGTCCACCTGATCGACAATGCCGGTGCGGCGCGCCGCGATCGAAGCGCCCGAATCGCGGGCGACCACGCCTTCCATGCCGGTGCCGACGAACGGCGCCTCGGCGCGAACGAGCGGCACCGCCTGGCGCTGCATGTTCGAACCCATCAGCGCGCGGTTGGCGTCGTCATTCTCCAGGAACGGGATGAGCGCGGCGGCCACCGACACGAGCTGCTTCGGCGACACGTCCATGTAGTCGACCTTGTCGCGCGGCACGAGATGCACGTCGCCCGCCTGCCGGCAGACGATGAGATCCTCGGTGAAGCGGCCTTTGGCATCGATAGCGGCGTTGGCCTGCGCCACAGCGTAGCGGCTTTCCTCCATCGCCGAGAGGTAGTTCACTTCGTCGGTAACGCGGCCTTCCTTGACGCGGCGATACGGGGTCTCAACGAAGCCGTATTTGTTGACGCGCGCATAGGTCGCGAGCGAATTGATCAGGCCGATGTTCGGGCCTTCCGGCGTCTCGATCGGGCAGATGCGGCCGTAGTGCGTCGGGTGCACGTCGCGCACCTCGAAGCCGGCGCGCTCGCGCGTCAAGCCGCCGGGGCCCAGCGCCGAGAGGCGCCGTTTGTGCGTGATCTCAGACAGCGGATTGGTCTGATCCATGAACTGCGACAGCTGCGAGGAGCCGAAAAATTCGCGCACCGCCGCGGCGGCGGGCTTGGCGTTGATCAGGTCCTGCGGCATCACCGTGTCGATGTCGACCGAGGACATACGTTCCTTGATCGCGCGCTCCATGCGCAGCAAGCCGATGCGGTACTGGTTTTCCATCAGCTCGCCGACCGAGCGCACCCGGCGATTGCCGAGGTGGTCGATGTCGTCGATCTCGCCCTTGCCGTCGCGCAAGTCGACCAGCGTGCGGATGACAGCGATGATGTCGTCCTTGCGCAGCACGCGCGTGGTATCCGGCACCTCGAGGTCGAGCCGCATGTTCATCTTGACGCGGCCGACCGCCGACAGGTCGTAGCGCTCGCTGTCAAAGAACAGCGAGCGGAACATCGCCTCCGCCGTTTCCACGGTCGGCGGCTCGCCGGGACGCATGACGCGGTAGATGTCGAACAGCGCATCCTCGCGCGTCATGTTCTTGTCGACGGCGAGCGTGTTGCGGATATAGGCGCCGACATTGACATGGTCGATGTCGAGCAAAGGCAGTTCTTTGTAACCTGCTTCGATGAGAACCTTGAGGTTCTTCTCGGTGATCTCCTCGCCCGCTTCGACGTAAATCTCGCCGGTGCGGCCGTTGACGAGGTCCTCGGCGATGTAGTGGCCGATCAGTTCCTCGTCGGCCATGCGCAGGGCCTTGAGGCCCTTCTCATGCAGCTGCCGCGCCTGGCGCACGGTGAGCTTCTTGCCGGCCTCCACCACCACCTTGCCGGTGTCGGCGTCGACCAGATCGTTGATCGCCTTGTAGCCCTTCATGCGGTTGGCATCGAAGGGCACGCGCCAGCCGTCCTTGGTGCGCTTGTAACTGACGTGCTTGTAGAAGGTGGCAAGGATCTGCTCGCCGTCCAGGCCGAGCGCGTAAAGCAGCGACGTCACCGGAATCTTGCGGCGGCGGTCGATGCGCGCATAGACGATGTCCTTGGCGTCGAACTCGATATCGAGCCAGGAGCCGCGATAGGGAATGATGCGGGCGGCAAACAAGAGCTTGCCCGAGGAGTGCGTCTTGCCCTTGTCGTGGTCGAAGAACACGCCGGGCGAGCGGTGCATCTGCGAGACGATGACGCGTTCGGTACCGTTGACGATGAACGTGCCGTTGTTGGTCATGAGCGGAATGTCGCCCATGTAGACGTCCTGCTCCTTGATGTCCTTGACGGAGCGGGCCTGCGTTTCTTCGTCGATATCGAACACGATCAGCCGCAGCGTCACTTTGAGCGGGGCGGCATAGGTCATGCCGCGCTGGCGGCACTCGTCGACGTCGTATTTCGGCGGCTCGAATTCGTATTTGACGAATTCAAGCTGCGAGGAATTGGAAAAGTCGCTGATCGGAAACACCGACTTGAAGACGGCCTGCAAGCCCTCGTCGGGACGGCCGCCCTCCGGCTCCTTGACCAGTAAGAATTGGTCGTAAGACGCCTTCTGAACCTCGATGAGGTTCGGCATCTCCACCACTTCTTTGATTGATCCGAAAAACTTCCTTACGCGCTTGCGACCGGTAAACGTCTGCGCCATCGTTTTACGTCTCTCTCGATTCGTTTTTGGCGGGCAGCGCGGGCGCCTCTCCGGACGGCCGCATCCAATCGCGACCATCCGGACAGGCGTCGGGGCTGTCCGTTTCTATGTGATTCGGGGCCTGCCCGAACCGCCGCACGCCTTGAACTTCACCGTGACCAGACCTTGCCCGTTCACGATCCGCCTTCCGCGAGGGCCGGGCTTGGGAGCGAACCGGCCGCCGCACTCTCCACCTGTCATCCCCCGGGCCCGTGGCCCGGGGATCGTCATCTTCTGCAAATCCCAGGCCTTACGCCGCCGACCGGGGATTTCGTTCAGATAAGCCTTGCTTACTTGAACTCAACCTTGGCGCCGACCTTTTCGAGGGTCGCCTTGATCTTGTCGGCTTCCTCTTTGTTGACGCCTTCCTTGACCGGCTTGGGCGCACCCTCGACCAGGTCCTTGGCCTCTTTCAGACCGAGGCCGGTGAGCGCACGGACCTCCTTGATCACCTCGATCTTCTTCTCGCCGGCACTGGCGAGGACCACGGTGAACTCGGTTTTTTCTTCGGCGGGGGCGGCGCCGGCAGCCCCGGCCGGACCGGCCGCAACGGCCACAGCGGCAGCCGCGGACACCCCCCACTTCTCTTCCAGCATCTTGGCGAGGTCCGCCGCCTCGAGGACGGTCAGGCTCGACAACTCGTCGACGATCTTCTGCAAGTCAGCCATGTGTCAGTTCCTATCGGTTCGAACCAGAGTTTTGCGTGTGTTGAAGAGCCGTCAGGCCGCGGCACCCTTGGAGGCATAGGCCTGGACCACGCGCGCCACTTTCGCGGCGGGCGCATTGGCGAGCTGGGCGAGCTTGGTCGCCGGAGCCTGGATCAGGCCGACGATCTTGGCGCGCAGTTCATCCAGCGACGGCAGCGAGGCGAGCGCCTTGACGCCGTTCGGATCCAGAGCGGTTTTGCCCATCGAGCCGCCGAGAATGACGAACTGCTCGTTCGCCTTGGCGAAATCGATGGCCACTTTCGGCGCCGCGACCGGATCGCCCGAATAGGCGAGCACGGTCGGCCCCTTCAGCAGGGGCGCGATGACCGCGGCGTCGGTGTCCTTGAGTGCGATTTTGGCGAGACGGTTCTTCGCGACCTTCACGCTGGCGCCCGCCTGCCGCATCTGCTTGCGCAGGGTCTGCATTTGGGCGACCGTGAGGCCGGAATAGTGAGCCACCACCACGACGTTCGAGGTCTTGAAGACCCCGGCGAGTTCGGTGATGGACTCCGCTTTTGCCGCTCGATCCACTCTCAAGCTCTTTCTGGTTTTGACGGCCCGCTTCGCGATTTGCGAACCGCCGGGTTGCTACCAGCCGTCCGCCGACCACGCCTCAACGCGAAGCAGACCGGGCAGGACGACGCTCTCTAACCCTGCCCCCGTGACACGGCTTTAAGGCCGCCACGGTCTTTCCGAGGTTCGAACCAAACTTGGCGCACCTTGCGATACGCAAACTCAGGCTCTCATCCCCGTCTATGCTGGCCCCGCTTGCGCTGTCCGACCTGCTGACGCAGGTGGACCGGGATTAAGCCTCGGCTCTCGCCTCGGCGCCGGCAGTCTTGGACAGGTCGGCCGTCCCGTTGCCGGTCCGGCCTTGCGCGTGTCCCGCAAAACGAAATGCCGGCTCTCTTTCCTCTTAGATGTCCCGCCGGGATGTCCAAAAGGAATTCGTTCCGATCACCGCAATTTTGTAGAGACGCGCAAAGGCGCGCCGACAAGTGGGCCGGCACGCCCGATAGGCACCATTTAGACGCTCAACGGGCGTTTGCCAAGCCCAAACTTGCGCCCATTTCGCGGTTTTCCCACGGAACGGGACACCCTTCTCCCCCTTGTGGGGACGGGTTGGGGGTCGTGGACATGCAGCCTCGCTCCCACAGGCCCCCCTCCCACAGCGCCCCCCTCCCACAGCGACCCCCCTCCCTAACCCTCCCCCACAAGGGGGGAGGGAACAGGCAGGAGATCGCGGCGCGCTCACTTCTGTCATTCCGGGGCGCGCTGAAAGCGCGAACCCGGAATCCAGCCACGCGGATTTTCTTCGTGTTTCTGGATTCCGGATCGCCGCTGCGCGGCGTCCGGAATGACAATGGAGGGGTCTTTAGAATCCGGTCAGTGCGCAGTGCCGCCAGAATCCCGTCAGTGCGCGGTGCCGCCGCCGAACAGGCTGGGGATGTCGATCTTAACGCCGGGGCCCATGGTCGAGGACACCGCGACCCGGTTGATGTAATGGCCCTTGGCCCCGGGGGGCTTGGCCTTCTGCACCGCGTCCGCAAAGGCCTTGATGTTCTCCACCAGCTTATCCTCGGAGAACGAGGCCTTGCCGACGCCGGCCTGGACGATGCCGGCCTTCTCGACGCGGAACTCGACGGCACCGCCTTTGGCGGCCTTGACCGCATTGGTAACGTCCATGGAGACGGTGCCGACCTTGGGGTTCGGCATGATGCCGCGGGGCCCAAGCACCTTACCGAGCCGCCCGACCAGCGGCATCATGTCGGGGGTGGCGATGCAGCGGTCGAAGTTGATCTCGCCTTTGCTGACCTTCTCGACCAGGTCCTCGGCGCCCACGACATCGGCGCCGGCGGCTTTCGCCTCATCGGCCTTGGCGCCGCGCGCGAACACGCCGACGCGCACCGTGCGGCCCGAGCCGTTCGGCAGGTTGACGACGCCGCGCACCATCTGGTCGGCGTGCTTGGGATCGACGCCGAGATTCATCGCGATCTCGATGGTCTCGTCGAACTTGGCCTTGGCGCGTTCCTTGACCAGCTTGACGGCTTCCGCGATGGGGTAAGCCTTGGCCGGATCGATGCCCTCGCGGGCCTTTTTCGTGCGTTTTCCAATCGGCATGACCGTTACTCCACCGTGAGGCCCATCGAGCGGGCGGAGCCCTCGATCATCTTCATCGCCGCCTCGATATCGTTGGCGTTCAGGTCTTTCATCTTCTGCTCGGCGATTTCGCGCACCTGCGCCTTGGTGACCTTGCCGACCGGATCGCGCCCGGGGGTCTTGGAGCCGCTGTCGAGCTTGGCCGCCTTCTTCAAGAAGTACGACACCGGCGGCGTCTTCATCTCGAAGGTGAAGGAGCGGTCCTGATAGGTCGTGATGATGACCGGGATGGGCACGCCCTTCTCCATCTTCTGGGTCTGGGCGTTGAACGCCTTGCAGAACTCCATGATGTTGAGACCGCGCTGACCCAGCGCCGGCCCGATCGGGGGCGACGGATTGGCAGCGCCGGCAGGCACCTGCAATTTGAGGAATCCAGTGACTTTCTTTGCCATGTTTACTCCTGCAAAAGGGCCGGCCGAGCCAGCCCGTCTTGTTTCAGGTCCGTGGTGCGGATTTTGACGGTTGGCAGCCGCCTCACCTCCCACGTCTTATGATGGCCTCACCGGCCGGGCGCACATCTAGTGGGTTGCGGGGGATGTGTCCAGTCGGGGACGGCCTACGTAAGGCGCCTTGCGTCCGCTCAGGGCCCACACGGACATCGAGTTAGCGCTGATCTATTCGGCAAGGCGCTGCGAGCGCGCTCATGAAGGCGTCAAA
>Ga0070740_10005344_pt1 | contig 11961 bp, 7 predicted proteins | sample Coa_R2_FD_67286 | JGI IMG/M metagenome (GOLD analysis project Ga0070740, IMG submission 67286) | Surface soil microbial communities from Centralia Pennsylvania, which are recovering from an underground coalmine fire - Coalmine... | ecosystem: Environmental > Terrestrial > Soil > Unclassified ...
CTGGATCGCATCGGCGTGCTCGGTTTCCCGAAATCCAATAATGCTCCGGACAATATGCGCCGGCATGACCGCGCCCCACCCGTATCCCTCTCCGCCGAACGCGCCCTGCGCGCCCCAGATCTCACAGCTCACGCCCGGCCAGCCCAGCCGCGGGCGCCTCAACCCGGACGCGTCCTCCTCCTCGACCCTGCGGCGGTCCATGCTGCGGTAAATGCGATCGGCGATCATCATCACAACTTCGGCGGCAAGCTCTCTATCGCCCGCCGACCACACGGACTCAAGATACGGCAGGACAATCGAGGACCACGCCAGTCCGTCGTCCCATCCCGCGGCCGGCTGCCCGGCGCGCGCTTTCGAGCGCTCGTAGAACTGGCGCAGCGTCGCCCGCATTCGCTCTATTTGTTCCGCCGCCGCAGCGCCGCAGAATGCCGGCGCCGCCTGCGCCGGGTCTCGCCCGGTTTCGGTCACGAGCTTTTTGGAGCGGGTATCGTAATCGTGAAACCAGTCGTTGAGCCACAAGGCTTGCGTCTTCCCGGTGAAGGTCCGCTGAACTTCGCGCCATTCGGCGACCGACGCCGCATCTCCGGCAATTGGCGCGAAACGCGCCAGGATCGCTCCGGCTTGCGCGGCTGCCGCCTGCAACTCAACCAGGCGAATGAACTCGGTCAGCTCGCCCCCGGTGGGCTGCCGGATCAGAAAGCGCTTGGACGCATCCATTCCCGTCTCCCAACTGCACTTGCCCACCAGGAATCCGCCTGCGTCGCGCCGGTTGGCCAGCGTCCAGCGCAGCAGGCGGGCCAGGCCGGGGTACACCTGCCGGAGCCACGCTTCGTCCCGCGTACGGTCAAATATGGACGCGGCGCAGAAGTACGGATAACACCAGGAAATCGATGTCCCGCACTCGGCGCCGTCCGCAGCGATCATATTCATCTCGCCGTCCTCGCGCATGCACGGAATGTTGGGCTGGAGCGCGTCCAGAAACTGCCCGGCGAACAACGCCTTCCCGAGGTCCGGCGCCGCATAGCTCAGGGCCCACGCGTCAATCGAAGTTTCGGCCAGCACGTTGCGCGGCGCCTGAATCTGCATAGCGTCCCAGGCGTGCCGGTACACGCCGACCGGCCGGCGGACCATCATCCGCAGCGTTTCAAAATCGTAAATCCAGCCGTTGCGCCAGTGCTTGGGCCAGTCGCCTGCAAGCTGCGGGGCGCCGTCCCAAAACGCTCTGTCTTCAGCGCGCTTACGTTCCATCGCGCCGAGGGCGTCTGACAGCGAGCTGCGGGCGCGCGCGGCGGCGGAGGCAAGGTTCGTCGATCGCGCCAGCGTCACCGTCAACTCTGCCGGGGAGTTCGATCCGGCGCTCAGTTCGTACCGCAGCGCGCCGTGCAAGGGCTCAGGATAATAGGTCATCGCGGCGGCTGCGTCCGCCGCGCCCGCCATCCACTTTTCGATTGCTGCCGCCCCCGTCCCGATCGTGCGGCCGGCGCTCGCGCGGTCGGCAGCCACCGCGAACACCGGTCCCGCGGCGAACGGGCGCAATGAAAGATAATCTCCCGATCCGTCGTAGACGCCCACGAGCCCGTCGCGGCCCCACCAGGCGGCCCCGCCGAGCGCAACGCTCCCCTCTGCGATCACGCGAATAGCGTGCGCCGCGCCATCCTGCGATGTGACGCGAATATGCGCAACCAGCGCATCCTCGTTCACCTGCGCGAACGTCGCCGCGATCTCCAGCCCGCCGGTCCGGAATCGGTAGGTGAACAGGTTCTTGCTGTGATGCGAAGCCGAAAGCTGCCCGGGAGCGAAGTCGGCCGGCGACCAGAATCGCTTGCCGCCGACTACGAACCCAAGCCGCAGGATGGCGCGATACACGTTGTTGCGCCGGTAATCGAAATACCCGCCGGGTCCGGCCGGATAATAGAATCCAAAGCCGATTCCGTTTATCGAACGGATCACGCCGCTAGGGTGCAGGTTCCAGGCGTGGTGCGGATTGTCGAGATAGCCAAAGGGCGTATAATCGCCCGGCGGAAAATCAGCGGCCGCCTCAGCAGCCTTGAGCAGCACGGCCGCTCCTGCCAGAGTCGCCCCAAACTCGCGGCGGCTGATCCGGCTCACCGCTTCTCCAAAGGAACCCGGTAGGCGGCGGTTTCGCGGTCCTGTTTCAGCAGTTGTTTCACCTTCGCAAGCATGCCCGCCGCCTGCTCCGGTCTTCCGGTCGCGCGGTACGCGATCGCAAGCTGGTAGTAGGGAGCGCGTTCCGCCGGCGCGAGTTCCGCCGCGCGCTCCAGCATCGGGATGGCGCGCGCGAAGTCCTTTTTCTGAACGTAAATCTTGCCTAACTCGATGTACGGATATGGCAGTTTGGGATCGAACTGCGCAGCCTTCTCGAATGCTGAGAGCGCTTCTTCAAACTCGGCTGAATCGGCCGCCGCGCCATTGCGGATCAACGCCGCGCCGAGCAGATACCACAGCACGGCGCTCTTCCCGTTGCGGGACAATTCCCGCCGCAGCCCGCCAATCGCCTCCGGCAGCCGGCTTTGCTGGATCGTGGCTAACTGCATCGCCGCGCCTGGCAGGTCGCTCGCCGGCTCGAGTCGCGCCGCGGCTTCGAATTCCGCCTGGGCGCGCGTGTAATCGCCCGATAGCGCATCGAGCAGGCCGAGTTGCAATTTTAGCCGCGCGCTGTGCGGCTGACGCCGCAAGCCGATCTCAACCACCTCCCTGCCGAGCGCATACGAATCGTGGTCCAGGCAGATATTGGCGAGGTCAAGATAATTATCCTCGTTGTCCGGATAGGCCGAGATCGCCTCCCGCAGCGTGTCGATCGCCTTCTGGGTCGCGTGGTCGCGCTCATAAGCCTGCGCCAGCAGATTCAGCGCGTCCGAAGCGGCTCCCCGCGCGCGCAGGGGCTCGAGCGTTGTGATGGCGTCTTTATATTTGCCTTCGAGAAACTGCGCGAGCGCAAGATCATAGCGAACGGTCGCCGTATCATATCCTCGCCGGATCACGTCCGCAAAGGCCTCCTCGGCCTGCACGTAGCGCCCGCGCCGGCCCAAAAACGCGGCCAGCTCCGCCTCCAACCGGGGATCGAGCGCGCTCTTGGCCTCTTGCGCCCGGTCCAAATGCGCCGCAGCGCCCGCGGCGTCGCCCCGCGCCATATCGCCCAGCGCGGCGTATGCATTCAGCGTCGGATCGCGCGGGTTCATAGCCAGCGCCGCTTCAATATGCGCGGCGGCCTCAGATTTGCGCCCGCTGTTCCACTCCAGGATCCCGAGATTTTTCAGCGCCGGCGCGAACCCCGGATGGGCCGCCAGCGCAGCCTGGAACGCCGCGACGGCGGCGCCCGTATCGCCCGCGCCCGCCAGCGCCAGCCCCTTCAGATTAAGAACCTTCGGATTATTCGGATATGCGCGCGCAAGCTGTTCGATTTGCTCCTGTGCTTCGCGCCACTGCTGTTGCGCTACAAGCTGAGCCGCGCGTGTATACTCCGGGGGGTCCGAGGCGGCGACCGCCGCGGCCGCGAACAGCCACAGATGAACACCGAGGAGTATAAATCCGTCCTTCCCTTTCGATCTGCGTTCATCCGCGCTCATCTGCGGCTAAAATTCAATCCTCCCGACAAACTGAACCGACCTCGGCGTGAATGTCGACGTGGCGCGGCCGAACGTTCCGCTGGCCAAGTCCGTATCGAAGCCGTTCAGATTGACGCGATTGAGAACGTTGTACGCCTCCGCGCGGAATTGCAGGCGGGCGCCCTCGCGCACAAACCAGGGAATCCGGAAGTTTTTCAACAACGAGAGATCCACCTGCGCCAGTCCCGGTCCCCGGAACACATTCCGACCCAGGTTGCCCTCCTGCCCGAGCGGCGGCGCCGGGAAATCGGACGCTTTAAACACGCCATTCAGGAATTCCGACCGGCTGTAGCTCTTGCCCGCCGGAAACGACGGCGCATTGGGTACATCGTAGGCAAATCCGTCCGCATTGTAGTCGCCGCCGGTGTTCCCGATGATTGCGCAGCCCGCGGTCACCATGGTCGCGCAGGCTGCGCGATTCCATACCGGCTGGAATGGCGCGTCCGTGTAAACCGTCGCCGGCAGTCCGCCCTGAAGAACGGCGAGACTGCTCAGTTCCCACCCGCCAAGCGCGTAACGCACCGGCGCAGCGCTCTGGCTCAACCGCGGCAGCGTTACAACAAAATTGAACGCCAGCTTGTGCCGCACGTCGTTCGGAGACAATCCCCGCTGCCGGGCAACGTCATAGGCGTCGATCACAGGCGCATACACGGATCCGGAGCCGGGTCCAGGCGCATTGATGTAATCGATCGCCTTGCCGAACGTATAGGATGTCTGGAAAGTAAGCCCTTCGCTGAATATCTTGCGCACAGACACGGTCATGCCGTTATAGGAGGATGACGCGCTGTTATCTCCGTAATTCATGGACGCGAAATACGGATTGAACCGGTGCAGCGTGCCCAGGTTGGCGATGAGATCGCCCGCGAAGCGGTTGCGATCAATGACCGTGTACAGATGCCGGCCGACCGACCCCATATAGTCGGTTTCGATCACCAGACTCTTGGCCGGCGAGAACTGAATGCCCAGAAACCAGTTCTCGGCATATGCATAGCGCAGCCCCTGGTCCGCCCCGCCGACGCTCGAAAGACAGCAAATCGGACCGTTCGCCGGATTCAGCCCCGCCTGCACTCCCGGCAGACGGAACCCGTACGGCGGCGTATCCGTCGTCCCCAGCACATACAGCGGCTGCGGGCCTGTGGGATTCTGCACCGAGGCCGATGCCGCAGCGAGATATGGCGGATTGCCGCGGGTCGTGTCGCTCCACACCTTGTTGGGCCAACGGTCGTAGAAGATGCCCCAGCCTCCGCGGATCGACATCTTGCCCGCCTTGGTCGGATCCCATGCGAAGCCGAAGCGCGGCGCAAGATATCCGATGCGAAGATCCGAGAACATATGCTCCACCGGAACCACCTTGGCCCCTGCGATGCGCTGCTGGAAGGTGCTGCCGTCGCCGAGAACCAGGTTGGTCAGGCGATTCACGTTCATCGTCGGGTTGCCGGAAAAGTCCCAGCGCAGGCCGAGGTTCAGCGTCAGATTGCTGCGTACTTTCCAGTCGTCCTGTACAAAGAAGCCGTAGGTGGTCGACCGGAACCCGTAGTCCTGAAACGGCGGACCGCCGTTGCGCGGATCGAAATTAATGTTGTCCTCCTCAAACGGCTTGTCCTGCGCGAAATCGAACACGTTGGCGAAACTGAAACTGGGCCGCAGCGTCGGCCCTGTAAACGGCGCGTTATCTTGATCGCGATAAATGTCAAAGCCCGTTTTGAACGCATGCGAGCCGCGGTTGAAGGACGCCAGATCCCGCCAGTGAAAATCGTTCTGCACAAAACCGGCAGGCCCCCACCCGCCCCCGAATCCGCTCATGCCGCTGACGTTAATGGCCGGAACGCTCGGATGATTCAGCGGAGATTCGCCGTAGTTGCGCGTGAACCCGAACGCAGCCACGTTGATAAACGACGGCGAGAAGGTATGCGTGTAGTTGATATTGGCGAAATCGGTTTCCGCCGGTGGCGCCGTGGTGAACGCGGGGCGCACGTTCACGGAATTGCTGACCACCGTCATACGGTAGAAATTGACGTACAGACGGTCCCGGTCGCCGAAAAACTGATCGACGCGCGCATTCCATTGCCGCCCGTTCCGCGGAGCGCTCACCGACAGCACGCCAGTCTGAAGCAGCGGCATATTGCACGGCATGCCGAGCGTGTTAACGCCGTTGCACACGCCGAGTCCCAATCCTTGCATGACATCGGCCACGGTGCGCGGGGCGGAGTTGGCGCCGATTTGCGGCGGGTACGAGCTCAACAGCTTGGTTGCAATGTTATTGGGGTAGTTGGCGCGCATGAAGTCCGTGAACTGCGGCGTCTCCACGGTTCTGAGCGACGCCGTTCCCTGCGAAGACCGCAGCTCATCGTAACTGCCGAAGGCGAAGGTGTGATCCTTGCGAATGGGAAAACCCACCGAGCCGCCGAACTCGTTGCGCCGGAACACCGGCAGCAGCCGGCCCGTCACCGGGTCTGGAGAGTTCTGGAACACATTGCGGGCTGTCAGTTTGTTGTTGGTATGGTATTCAAACAGGCTGCCATGCAGGGCGTTGGTGCCCGATTTCGTCACGATTTGCGTCAGCACGGAGCTGTTCCGGCCGTATTGCGCGGAGTAGTTATTCACCGATACGCGGACTTCCTGAACCGAGTCCGGGTTCGGCGACAGCTTGGCGCCGCCCTCGTCGGGGTTGTCGTTCACTGAGGTGTCGTCAACATAGAATCCGTTCGAGGATCCCCGCTGCCCGTTGGCCGTCACCGAGGGAGAGTTGACGGCGTTGAAGATGTCGTTGCTGCCGGCGCGGTCCGAGACAAGCCCGGTTCCGGTGACGCCCGGCGTCTGCGCCAGCACGTTCAGCACGTTGCGGCCGCTGAGCGGAAGCGCGAGCACTTCCTGCGCGGTCGTGACTTCCGAAACATGCGCCTCCGAGGTTTCAACCGCTGGCGGCGCTGCCTCCACCGTAACCTGCGTCGTCACCGCGCCAATGGTCAATTGCAGCGGGACGGACTGGACGCGCGCCGCCTCCAGCGCGATCCCCGTCTGCACGGCGGTATTGAATCCCTGTTTGGAGGCCTCCACACGGTAGCGGCCCGGCGGAAGCGCCGGAATGATGTAGTAGCCGGCGGCGGATGTCTTCGTGGTGGACGTTACGCCGGTTTGCTCGTTGACAGCCCGAATGGCGACATCGGGCACGCCCGCCCCCGTGGGATCGGTCACCGTCCCTTCGATCGAACTGTTGAACTGCGCAAAACAAACAGCGGTCGAAAAGAAGATCAGAATGAACGCGCAGAAACCCTTGTACATGGATAATCCCCTCGCCCCCGGTTTTCCCTCGGCTGCGGAAACGAATTCTTCAAATTAGAATAGCCAAATTCAAATTAGAATAGCCAAATGAAGATAGGCGCAAATTAGACGCCGCATTCCAGAAAATGTTAGGCGCGGAAGTGAATGCCTGGCGCCTCAACTCACTCCAGCATATCCCGGATCTTCTCCACCAGCGCAGTGGGGTGAAACGGCTTGGCGATAAACTCCACGCCTTCCTGGACGCCTTCATACACATCGAAGCCAGACATGCACAGCACCCGGATACCGGGCCGTTCCGCCTTGGCGCGATGCGCCAGCTCCACTCCGCTCATCCCCGGCATCATGATATCCGTCAGCAGCAGGTCGATTTCCGGTTCACGCCCCTCAAGCAGCCTTAACGCCTCTTCCGGCCGGCCAGCCTCCAGAACATTCCACCCCGCGTCAGTCAGGATCTGACGGACCAGCGGACGGACCCGTGGAGAGTCGTCCACCAGGAGAATCGTGGCGGCCTTCGCCGAGGTTGGCGATCCGGAAGACATTCAGCCACCCCTTTCGCCTGCGCCGCGCAGAACGCGCCGTCGCGCAGCTCACCGGCCGCGCCTCTGAATCTAGCTGGCCTTGGTTCCGTCCGCCGACAGCGTCACCTTCTTGCCTTTCAAGAAGGCGATGTTTGCCATATGCGGACCAGCTACAGCCTGTGCAGCGATCTGCACCGGACAGTTCGGTTCCTTGCGCGACTTCACGCAATCCAGAAAGTTCTGGATGTGAGACTCAACCGGAACCGGCGCCTTCTCCTCGTAGGTTGGCGCGTTGGCGCGCTTCCAGGGCTCCGCATATACTCGAAAACCTTCTTCATCGAGAATCATCGTCCCCTTATCGCCTTGGAACAGAATCGACCATCCGTTTTCGTACGAGTTCTCGTAATCCAGCGTCCAGGTGGCCATGAACTGCGGAAATTCGAAGACAGCTGTGAATACGTCCGGATGTTCCGCGCCCTCCATCTTGCCCACATACCCGTACATGATGGCCGACTTCGGGGGACCGGATTTGGTGAACCACTGGACCACGTCCATCAGATGCGTGCCCTGGTCCGTCATGTTGCCTCCAGCGTAATCCCAGAAGTAGCGCCAGGACCGGTATCGCATCGGCTCAAGCGGTCGCTTTTTCGCCGAACCGAGAAAGCGGTTCCAGTCCAGATTGCCCGGCAACGGCGAATTGTCCAGCGGCTTCGCGATGTTCCAGTGCCACTGCGGGCGCACCATGCTGATGCGGCCGAGAACGCCGTCGTCCACCAGCGCTTTGGCCTTCATGATCGATTCGGCGCTGCGCCGCTGCATGCCAATCTGCACGATCTGCTTCGATTTCGAGACCGCGGCGATCATCTTCTGGCTTTCTTCGAGCGAGTGCGACAGCGGTTTTTCCGCATACACGTCCTTGCCGGCTTCGATCGCCGCCAGCAGCATCGGGCAATGATGATGATCGGGCGTGGCGATCACAACGGCATCCACGTCTTTCTGCGCCAGCAGATCGTGATAATCGACGTAGGTCTTCACATCGGCAGGCGAATCCTTCTGCGCCATCTGCAAGCGAAGATCGTAGACGTCGCACAGCGCCACGCATTGCGCTCCGAGGCTCTGAAATTTTTGATTGAGATACCGGCCGCGCCCGCCGGTTCCGATCACGCCATAGGCGAGGCGGTCATTGGCCCCCCACGCCGATTTCGGCACAAATAACGGCGCTGCAACCGCCGTCGCGCTTTTGAAGAAGTCTCTGCGATTCGGTTCCACGCTGCACTTGCTCCTTTCCGAGCGTCGGGCCGGCTATGGATCCTGCTTCCGCGCGGTGAAGACCCGCGACGGATAGAACCACTGCCGGACGCTGTCTTCGCTCACAATCCGCAGCGCGTTCGCTTCCAGCACCTGCGGAACAACGCGCTCCACCTGGCGGCCCCAAAATGCCGGGGCCAGCCTGCCACATATCTTATACAAGTTGTTGAACAGGCGCCGGTCCTCGCCGATCACAACCAGCGTCAGCACGCCGTCCCTGCGCAGTACGCGACGGAACTCGCTCACCGTGAGGCGAATGTCGTCGTCAGACAACAGCTCCAGCAGATAACAACAGATCAGGACGTCAAACGCCCCGTCCCGGAACGGCATGTGGCGGACATCCACCGCCTCGCAGTGCGCGCGCGCCCGGGGAAACTCCGCGCGGGCATGCCGCTGTGTGCGAGCCGCCATCTTCGGGGACAGATCCAGACCAAAGGTGCGGCCGTCCGGATTGGCCCGCACCAGCCGGCGGAACATCTCGCCTGACCCCGTAGCGACCTCCAGGACCCGCATGCCATCGCGTATCCCCGATCGCCTTAGCGCGCAGCGATGCGCTCGCGAATGGAACAGCAAGGAGCTTACCGGATACAGCGCGGCCATCCGGTCGTAGACGCGGCGCGTACGCTCGGCAATGGTTCGAGACAGAGAATCGGTCCTGGTCAGACGCAGTGAAACATCGAAATCGCTCAAAGGCATGCTCCCCAAAAAAAAAAATGAAACGATGCGGTCTGGCCCGCACTGCCGACGCGCTCAAACGCTAGGAAACCGCCGCAACGCTGGTCTGAACTTCGGGAAATTCGATTTCCGTAATGGTCCCCCTGCCGGGCTTGCTGTCGATCGACATCCGGTAATCGCCTCCGAACAACACCTTCAGACGTTCGTTGACGTTGCTGATGCCGATGCCTTGCTCAAACAGCTCCGCCAGCTTGTTTTCCGGAATGCCGACGCCGTTGTCCTCTATCGTGAGATGCAGTTTCCCTTCCGCCAACCGGCTCCGTACTCGAATGATACCGCCGTCCACCTTGCTGCTCAATCCGTGCCGGATGCTGTTTTCAATAATCGGTTGTAACAGCATGCTGGGCGCCAGCACGTCCAGCGTTTCCGGATCGATCTCCTTAATGAATTTGAGCTTTTCTCCGAAGCGCACCATTTCAATCGCCAGATAGTCGTCGATGAAGGACAACTCCTCGCGCAGCGGGCTGAAGTTGTCGTGCTTTCGCAGCAGCCGCCGCAGAATATTGGAAAGCCGGTACACGACGGCCCGCGCCTGCTCGGGATCGGTCCGGATGAGCGATGCAACCGAGTTCAGCGTGTTGAACAGGAAATGCGGATTGATCTGCCGCTGGAGAGCCGCCAGGCGCGCCTCGTTCAGCAGGAGCTGCTGGGATTCGAGCTTCTTCTCGTTGCGGCTGTTATTCCAGATCTTGAGCGGTATGACCGTCGCGAACAACGTGCTCGCAAACAGCGCCGCCAGCATCCAGGGATGCAGTTGCAGCGTCGGGCGGTATAAGGAGTACACCAGTACGCGGGTCGGGAACATCCAGGCGATGCCCAGGCGCATGGCTTCCGCAAACAGAATGACAAACACGCAGGCCAGGCTGAAGACGGTCTTCGCCACATCGTATTTCTCGACGCGGAACAGGCGGTAAATGCTGATGTCAAAGAACGGCGTGAACCGCCACACGTCCTCCGGATCAGGCGCGAGATCGCGCAGCAATCCGCCCAGTACGCCCGCCGCTGCAAATAGCGGCATGCTTAACAGTTCCCCGTTAATCATCGCGGGGATCGAGATCAGAATGCCTGAACCCAGACCGGTGACGTAACCGCCCACCATGCCCATAACCAGGCTGCCTTCCAGCGCCAGGTCGACTGCGGCGTATGCGCCGCGCGCCAGCACTCGCGTGGCGACGCCGGCCCCGAAACAGGCCGAACAGACCAGGCACATCAGCAGCCGCTGGGGAATCGTGCGGTCTTCCCGGATCAACATGCGTTGAAACCAGTTCGAACGGGCGAGTACGCTGGCCAGCGATGCCGCCACAGCCAGTTTTACCAGCAGCGTGACAAGATAGTTCTGTTCGAGCATCCGGACGCTGCGGTCATTATAATGCGACCACTATAATGGAAAGTGTTCGTCTAGCCTGCCGCGCCGCGTTCACTTCTTAGCAATGGCCGCGTCCCCAGCATTTCGAATCGAAAAGGTCGCTGAGGCCGATTTCCCCAGCGAATACGGGCATTTTCGCATCTTCGGATTTCGCGACCCGAACGCCCAACAGCCCGATGAAGCGGTGGTGCTCAAAATGGGAGATGTCGCCGGCGCCCGCCCTGTGCTCGTGCGCATTCACTCCCAATGTCTCACCGGCGATGTATTCCACAGCCTGCGTTGCGATTGCCGCTCGCAGCTCGAGATTTCCCTGGAGCGGATTGCCCGGGAAGGACGCGGACTGCTCATCTACGAGCATAAGGAAGGGCGCGGCATCGGTCTGCTGAACAAACTGCGCGCCTACGAATTGCAGGACGCCGGCGCCGATACGGTCGAGGCGAACGAGCAGCTTGGTTTCGACGCCGACCTTCGCAACTACGGTCTTCCCGCCGCTATTCTGCGGTATTTCGGCGTCTCGAGCATTCGCCTGCTTTCTAATAACCCCGACAAAATTCAAGCGGTTGAACGCGCCGGGATCGTGGTTGCCGAGCGCGTTCCCTGCCTTGCGCCGGCGAACCGTGCGCGTGAGGACTATCTGCGCACCAAAAAAGAAAAGCTCGGTCACCTGTTCGATTAACCCGCCCCTCAAGGGAACACTTTTTCTCCGATATTCGTCTAAATGAGTATCTGGTGGGGAGGCGACCGCAGGGCTTAACAGTCCGGGTCGCCTTTTCGTTCATCCCCTCTGTAAGTTGCTACGTTCCAGTTATTTAGCGGATGTAAACGGCGTTGGTTCCTGCAACCCTCAGAGCAGCAGTCACATCCAAATTAGTGGGAAGAGTGAGGTTAGAAACATGAGAGGGTGGAGAAGGTTTCTGGCGGTCTCCGCTGCCGTCCTCATGAGTTTGTCGGCGGCAGCGCTGGGCGCCAATAAATACAGGTACGGAGGCGATCTCGCCAGCGAGGTGCGGCACGAACTGGTGATGCTGCCCTATTACAGCATCTTCGACAATCTGTCGTATCGGGTGGATGGCAGCGTCGTGACCTTGTTCGGCCAGGTGACTCGCCCAACGCTTAAATCCGATGC
>Ga0070740_10005347_pt1 | contig 11953 bp, 9 predicted proteins | sample Coa_R2_FD_67286 | JGI IMG/M metagenome (GOLD analysis project Ga0070740, IMG submission 67286) | Surface soil microbial communities from Centralia Pennsylvania, which are recovering from an underground coalmine fire - Coalmine... | ecosystem: Environmental > Terrestrial > Soil > Unclassified ...
ACGGCGGCAGTGCACCACCAGCATTTCTTCTGCTTCCGGCTGGATATGGACGTGGACGGGCAGAATAACCGCGTGCTCGAAATGAACAGCGCGCCGGTTCCGGCGGGCAAGCAGAATCCCTACGGCGGCGCGTTCACCATGCAGGAGACGCCGCTGACCAGCGAGCTCAAAGCGCAGCGGCGCATCAACCTGGAGACGAGCCGCCGGTGGATCGTGGCCAATCCGGCGGTGAAGAACGCGCTCGGGCAGCCCACCGGTTACGCGCTGATCCCCGGCGAGAATGCCGTGCCCTTCGCGCTGCCCGATTCCTGGATCCGCCGGCGCGCCGGCTTCCTGAACGCGCACCTCTGGGTGACGCCGTACAGCGACGCCGAACGATATCCGGCGGGCGATTTCCCGTACGCCGCGAAGGGCGGCGACGGGCTGCCGAAGTGGACCGCCGCCGACCGCCCGCTCGACAATCGCGACGTCGTGCTGTGGTACACCATGGGGATCACGCACAACCCGCGTCCGGAGGACTGGCCGGTGATGCCGGTCTACGAGGCGGGGTTCAAGCTGGTGCCCTGGGGGTTCTTCGCGAAGAACCCGGCGATGGATCTGCCGCTGCCGCGGCCGTAGGAGGAGCGGGTATGATCCCAGCGGAAAAGAACGCTGCCGTGTCTCAAGGCCTGCGTGAAGCTTTCGGCGGAGCCGCGATCGAAGACATTCGCAGGATGCCCAACGCGCCCGGCTCGGATCTTGTTTTCCGAATGGTCGTGCAGGGGTCTCCCTATCTGCTGCGCATCATGATGCGCATGGATGAACGGATGGATCCCGCCCGAATCTTCGCGTGCATGAAGGCAGCGGCCGAGGCAGGAGTGGCGCCTGCGGTGCGATACAGCAGCGCTGAGGACGGGATCTCCATCACCGACTTTGTGGAAGCTGCGCCATTTTCCCCATCGCAGGCGCTGGTTGAGCTTCCCTGCAGGCTGCGAAAGCTCCACGCTCTGCCGCCATTCCCAAGGGAATTTAATTACATCACGGCGCATAACGGTTTCATCTGGAGGTTCCGCGGCGCCGGTTTGCTCCGAAGGATGAAATCGACGAGGTCTTCACGCGGTATGAACAGGTCTGCGCCTTCTACCCGCGCCTGGATTCCGATATGGTGTCGTGCCATATGGATCTGAAGCCGGAAAATATCGTGTTTGACGGCCGGCGCGTATGGCTCGTGGGCTGGCAGGCTGCGTTTGTAAACGACCGTTACTTCGATCTGGCCGTCGCGGCGAATTTCGTAGTAACCGGCGCCGCGGAGGAATCGGTGTACCTCGAGCAGTACTTCGGCCGGCGCGCGGTGAGTATGAGCGCGCGAGGTTCTTCCTGATGCGCCAGGTGGTGCACATGTTGTCCTCGACCGTCTTTCTGCTGCTCGGCGCAGCCGGCAAGCCACTCCCTTCCACCGATGAGGTGCCCGCATTCGGGGACTTTCATCAACGGATCTGGACGGGAGAGCTCGACCTGGCGGCCGACGACCGGAAGATCGCCTACGGTCTGGTTCATTGGGAGCAGCTCTTACAGAACACGAGGCACTCACGCTTTGACGAAGCGCTCCAGATCGTCTCCGAGCGGAATCGAAGCGGGGAGGAGGTGCAACTCCTCTTGCCGGCCGCGCCATAAACGACGAGAAGTCCCACCACCATCGTCAAGGAGCGCAGCGGCTGACCAGAGTGCCCCCGCCTTCGGTGCGCGTTTCGCGGAGCGCCGCGTGCTCGGGAGCCGTCAGCCGCGCCGGGTTCCTCCCGCCCCTGCCTGAGGCCAGGATGCCTTCCAGCAGGTCCGGAATCTCGTACACCGCGCGGTTGCGCATCGCCGCCGCCCGCTCGCGGCAGCGGCGGTAAGTCTCCGGCTCCAGCAGCCGCCGCACCGCATCGCGGATCTCGCCGCCGAAGTTCTTCACCGCGATGCCGACGCCCTGTTCCTCGACCCACTGCGCGTTGTAGCGCTCATGCGCCATGGTCCAGGCGTTCTGCTGTACGATCACGGGCAGGCGCTTGGCCAACGCTTCGCTGATGCTGCCGGGCCCGGGCTTGCCGATGAAGAAATCGGCCAGCTCCATGTAATAGGGCACCTCGCGGGTGAAGCCTTCGACGAACATCGGCACGCGCTTCTCGATCGCGCGCAGTTCTTCCGCCACCGCCTGGTTGCGGCCGCACAGCAGAATGAGCTGCACGCCCGCCTCGGGCGGGTTGAGCGCGCGCGCGATACGCAGCATCTCGTTCGACCCTTCGCCGCCGAACAGCACCAGGCCGGTGGGCCGGTCCGGATCGAGGCCGAGGCGCGCGCGCTCCGCCCGCCGGTCCAGGACCAGCGGCGCATAGAAACGCGGATGCAGGATCATGCCCGAAACCCGCAGGATGCGGTCGGCTGGCATGCCCAGCTCGGCAGCCTGTTCAGCCGCCCGCCCGGAGCCGCAGATCACGTGCTGGTCCATCGGCTCGATCCAGAAGTGCGGCGGGTAATCCACGAGATCGGTCATCAGGGTGACGAAGGGCGTGCCGGGCAGCGCGCGCTCGAGCGCTTCCTTCATCGCGCGATTGTAGTGTGGAATGAGCGAGACCACCAGGTCCGGGCGAATCTCTCCCCAGTGCCGCGCGAGCACTTCGACCTCGGAATCGTGAAACAGGCGGATCAGCAGGTGCATCACGGGGATGATCTGCCCGGTGCCGAGCGTCCAGCCGTGCCGCAGCATGATGTTGTAAACATCCTGGAAGGGGACGCCGGCGAACTTGCGGATGAAGTCGATCTCATCGAGCAGATTCTGGATACTGAGCATCTGCACGTTCCAGGGCCTCTGCTGGTCGCGGATGACGCTGTTCAGGGCCTCGGCGGCCGCGCGATGGCCGCCGCCGGAGTCGATATAGACGAGCGCAATCTTAGGCTTCATCGGGGTGGCCTCTCGGGAGTAATGGCCGCGGCGCGCCTGCGTCTGCCGGCCGAGGAATGCGGTCAAGCGCCCGGCGCGCCTCGGTGAGGGACGGCCGGTTGCCCTCGGGCTCCTGGGCGATGTAGGCGCGCAGGTAACGTTCGGCACGGTCCATGCCTTCGATACGGGCGAGCAGGGTTTCGGCGGCGCGGTAGAGCGGGTAGCGGTCGTCGGGGACTTCGCGCGCGGCGTCCGCGAGCGTGGCGTCGAGATCCGCCCACGCGCCGCGGCCGGCATAGACGGCGGCGAGCGCGGCGTACGCATCGGCGCGTCCCGGGTCGATGCGCAGGGCCTCGCGTGCGGCGGCCTCGGCGGCGGACAGGTCGGGATGCTCGGGCGCCAGACAAAACTCGGCCAGCGCGATGGCCGCGCGGTAGCTCGCCGGCCGCACTTCGGCGGCTTTCTTGAGGAACGCTTCGGCCTGCGCGGGCTGCTTTTCGTAGGCGGCGATGCGGGCTTTGGCAAGGAATCCCTCGGCGGGATCGATCGCGGCGATGCGATCGGCGGTCATGGCAGCGTTGCGGCGGCTGCCGCCGGCGATGCGCGGTGCGAGCAGGTAGAACTCGAGCAGATCGCGGTTGGCCTGAACGTCGCGCGGGTCAAGCGCGAGGGCTGCGTCGATTTCCGTGCGGAAGCGGCGGGCCAGCAGAAGCTGCTGGAAGCTGTTGGAATGCTGCGCCATCACGCCCAAAGCCTCCGCCACCTGCCGGTGGTACTTGGCGGTGCGGCCGTCGAGCGTCACGGCGCGCTCGGCCAGCGCAAGCGGCGTGGTGCGGTCGCCGAAGGCGGCCCGCACCTGCGAGAGCAGGAAGTTCGCCAGCGGGTCATCCGGGGCTTCCCGGATGCGGCTTTCGACGGCCGCCCGGGCCCGTTTCCAATGGCCCTCCCCGATCCACCGCTCCGCCGGCGTCTGCTGGCCAAAGGAGCTCAGAAAAAAGATCAGAATTCCGCTCGCCACCCGGATCGGTGGCTTCCACGCCGGCACATTTCCAGGATCGCGCCGTAAGCGTTTCATTCCCGTGACGTTAACGTGAATTTCCGGATGCGGAGAAAGCTGGTTGTCCGCAGCCAGCCGTGTCCGGCGTCACAGGGATTCCGGGTACATTCCCTGTTTTTTCGTATTGACCTTGTTAACAGACTGAATCAGAATAGATTAGAAATTTCTCTGGAGGAACGGTTGAGGGGACCGAACGCGTTCGCCTGCCTCGCCGCCGCGACCACGCTGGCGGTCTGCCCGGCTTTTGCGGCCGATGCCGCGGGAGGCGCGCCGGATCCGAACCAGTTCCTGGTACAGCAGCGCTGCGTGATGTGCCACAGCGCCAAGGTGCACACCGCTGGGGTCGTGTTGGAAGGTATCGATCTGTCGCATATTGGCGATGCCGCTCCAGTGCTCGAACGCGCGCTGCGCAAGGTGCGGACCGGCGAAATGCCGCCGCCGCCGCTGCCGCGCCCGCCGGCCGAAGCTTCTGCAGCATTCGTCAAGACGCTCGAGACGGCGCTCGACCGCGCCGCGGCGGCGCATCCCAATCCCGGCCGCCCGGCCATTCACCGTCTGAACCGCGCCGAATACAGCAATGCCATCCGCGATCTGCTGGCCCTCGATATCGATGCCGGGAGCATGCTGCCGGTAGACGATTCCGGCTACGGTTTCGACAACATCGCGGACGTGCTGAGCGTCTCGCCGGTATTGCTCGAACGCTATATGTCCGCCGCGCGCAAGGTGGCGCGCCTGGCGGTGGGGGATCTTTCGATCAAGCCGGAGATCGTCGAATTCGCGGCGCCGCGCGGGCGCCGCAACGAGCGCGTCAGCGATGACCTGCCGTTCGATTCCGCCGGCGGCCTCTCCGTCCACTACTATTTTCCGGTGGATGCCGAGTACGTGATCCGGCTTCGTTTCTCATCGCCGTTCGATGGCAAGCAGGCTGCGCCTGAAGAGATCCGGCTTCCGGTCAAGGCCGGATGGCGCACCCTGGGGGTCACATTCCCGCGGGAGTCTACCAAGCCGGAGATCGAATCGCCCGCGCCGCGCCGCGGGCCTGCGCCCGAGCTTCCGCCATCGCTGCCGGTCGAGGCCGATGTGCGGCTGGATGGCGTGAGCATTAAACGGTTCGAGGAGCATCCGCCGCCGGGCGCCACGGTGCCCGTTCTGGATAAAGTGACAGTGGCGGGTCCGTATAATGCCACCGGCCGTGGCGATACGGCCAGCCGCCAGCGCATCTTCGTCTGCCGGCCTTCCGCGGCGGCGGCGGAAGAGTCCTGTGCCGGGACCATTCTCAAGACGCTCGCCCACCGCGCGTTCCGCCGTCCCGTCACCGAGGCGGATGTAAAGCCGCTGGTTGCCTTCTACGCCGCGGCCCGCCGGGACGGTGCGGATTTCGACGGCGGCATCCAGAAGGCGCTTACGGCTCTGCTGGTCTCGCCCGATTTCATTTTCCGCGTCGAGCGCGATCCCAAGGGCGCCGCGCCCGGCACGGTGTACCGGATCTCCGATCTGGAGCTGGCCTCCCGTCTCTCGTTCTTCCTGTGGAGCAGCATCCCGGACGCGACTCTGCTCGAGGATGCCGAAGCGGGCAAGCTGCACGATCCCGCGGTCCTGCAGGCCGAGGTGCGCCGCATGCTCGCCGATGCGCGTTCGGACGCGCTGGTGAAGAATTTCGCCGGCCAGTGGCTCTCGCTGCGCAACCTGGCGATCGCCAAGCCCGATCCGGTAATCTTCCCCGAATTCGACGACGGCCTGCGGCAGGCCTTCCGCACGGAAACGGAGCTCTTTTTTGAGCACATCATGCGGGAAGACCGCAGCATCCTGGAGCTGCTGGACGCCAATTACAGCTTCCTCAACCAGCGGCTGGCCGAGCACTACCGGGTGCCGAACGTCTACGGCTCGCAGTTCCGTGAAGTGACCCTCACGAATCCGAACCGTGGCGGGCTGCTGGGGCAGGGAAGCATTCTGACCGTAACGTCGTACCCCAACCGCACCTCGGTCGTGCAGCGCGGCAAATGGATTCTGGAGAACCTGCTGGGCACGCCTCCGCCGCCGCCCCCGCCCGATATCCCGGAATTGAAGCCCGAGGGCAAGGACGGCCGGCAGTTGACGGCCCGCGAGCAGATGGAGCAGCATCGCGCCAATCCGATCTGCGCTTCCTGTCACGCACGCATGGACCCGCTCGGCTTCGCGATGGAGAATTTCGACGGCGTGGGCCGCTGGCGCGACAAGGATGCGGGCAGCCCGATCGATGCCTCCGGGCGCCTGCCGAATGGCACCACGTTCAATGGGCCGGCGGAGTTGAAGAAAGCGCTGGCCACCTCGCACGCCGACGAGTTCATCGATACCACGGTGGACAAGATGCTGACTTACGCGCTCGGCCGCGGCCTGGAGTATTACGACAAGCCGGCCGTCCGTTCCATCACGCGCGAAGCGGCGCGCGACGGCTACAAATTTTCCGCCCTGGTAACCGCCATCGTCCAGAGCACACCATTTCAAATGAGGAGGACCCCGGACCAATGATCCTGACCAAGAAGCACCTGCCCCGGCGCGCGTTTCTGCGCGGCCTCGGTACCACCCTAGCCCTGCCCCTCCTGGATGCCATGGTGCCGGCCTTTGCGGCCACCCCCAAAACCGCCGCCAAGCCGGCCGTACGCATGGGATTCGTGTACGTGCCGAATGGGATCATCATGGACCGCTGGAAGCCTTCGGCGGAAGGCAAAGGTTTCGAGTTCACCCCCTGCCTGAAGGCGCTCGAGCCGTTCCGCGACCGCCTCAACGTCCTCAGCGGCCTCGCGCAGGTCAACGGCCGCGCGCTGGGCGATGGCGCGGGCGACCACGCGCGCGCGGGAGCCACGTGGCTGACGGGCGTCCATCCCAAAAAGACCGGCGGCGCGAACATTCACGCCGGCGTCTCCGCGGACCAGATCGCCGCGCGCGCCTTGGGAAGCGCGACACAGTTCGGCTCGCTCGAAATCGGTCTCGAATCGCCCCAGCTCGCCGGCGATTGCGACTCCGGATATAGCTGCGCCTACACCAACACGATTTCCTGGCGCGATCCGGTCACGCCGCTGCCGATGGAGGTCAATCCGCGCGCCCTCTTCGAGCGCCTCTTTGGCGATGGCGATTCGACCGATCCGGCCGCCCGCCTGCGTGCCATCAAGGAGCAGCGCAGCGTGCTCGATTACGTGACCGGCGACCTCGACCGGCTGGAATCGAACCTCGGGCCCGGCGACCGCGTCAAGCTGACCCAGTATCTCGAAGCCGTGCGGGATATCGAGCGCCGCATCCAGCGCGCCGAAGAGCAGAATGCCACCATGAAAGTCCCGACCATGGAGCGGCCGTCCGGCATTCCCGAGGACTTCGAGGAGCACGCCCGGCTCATGATGGACCTGTTCGTGATTGCGTGGCAAACCGATATGACGCGCGTGATCAGCTTCATGATGGCGCGCGAGGGATCGAACCGCAGCTACCGCGCGATCGGCATTTCCGACGGGCACCACTCCTGCACGCACCACATGAACGACCCGGTCAAAATCGAAAAGACCGCGAAGATCAACAAGTATCACGTCGACACCTTCGCCTATCTTCTCGACAAACTCTCGAAGACGCCGGATGGCGACGGCACGCTGCTCGACCACTCGATGATTCTTTACGGCAGCAGCATCAGCGACGGCAATGCCCATACCCACCACAATCTGCCGCTGCTGCTGGCGGGCGGCGCTGCCGGGCAGTTGAAGGGCGGACGCCACATCGTCTATCCGAACGAGACGCCCATGACGAACCTGCTGCTTTCGATGCTGGACAAGACCGGCATTCCGGCGCCGGAGAAACTGGGAGACAGCACGGGCCGGCTGGACCGGCTGACCGATATCTGATGGGACCCTGCAAAAGAGCCGCGGCCGTCGGGGAGCGGTGCGCACCCGCCTTAGCGCTCGGGCTTTTGGCAGTCTTCTGCCTGAATGCCGCCGACCTCCGGCTGATCGATGCCGTGAAACGCCGGGATCACCGGCTGCTCGCCACCCTGGTTTCGGCAAAGGCGCCGGTCAACGAGGCCCAGCCGGATGGAGCGACGGCGCTCTCCTGGGCCGCGTACCTCGATGATCGCCAATCCGCCGCGGCGCTGCTCGCGGCGGGCGCCAAGGTCAATACGGCGGACGAATACGGCGAGACGCCGTTGACGCTGGCCTGCTCGACGGGCGATGCGCCGCTGGTCCACAGCCTGCTCGAAGCCGGAGCCGACGCCAAAGCCGCCCGGTGGAATGGCGAGACGGCGCTCATGATCGCGGCCAATTCCGGGAGCGTGGATGCCGTGCGCGATCTGATCGCCCACGGCGCGCCGGTCAATGCGGCGGAATCCCGCAAAGGACAGACGGCCCTGATGTGGGCGGCAGCCGAAGGGCATGCCGATGTCGTCAAGCTGCTGATCGAGAAGGGCGCGGACGTCAAGGCAGTCTCCAAACACGGCTTCACGGCGCTGGTCTTCGCGGCGGTGAAGAATAACAGCGCGATCGTGCGGAATTTGGTGGCCGCGGGCGCCGATCCGAACTACTCGCTGCCGGACGGCACCCGGCCGCTGACGGTCGCGGCTTCCTACCACAGCGACGCGGCGGCGGTGGCGCTGGTCGAGGCGGGGGCCGATCCGAACGTGGCCGATCCGGGCGGCAATTCGCCGCTGCACTTTGCCGCGCAGGCGGGCGATGTGAAACTGATTCAAGCCCTGCTGGCCAAGGGCGCGAACCCCAACCCCAGGACCCATAAGGTTACATTCGGCGGACGCGGCGGCGGGGGTGGCTTCTTCCGGCCCGTGGGCGAGCAGACGCCGCTGATGATGGCCGCGCGTGCCAACCACGTCGAGGCCATGCGGGCGCTCGTGGCTGGCGGGGCCGATCCCAAGCTGAAAGCCCAGGACGGCAGCACGCTGCTGATGGCCGCGGCCGGCAGCGGGCACATCGAGGCGGTGCGTTACGCCTACGAGCTCGATCCGGAAGTGAAGGTGGTGAACGACCAGGGCGCCACGCTGATGCACGCCGCCGTGACCGGCACCATGCAGACTTCGACGCAGGCGCAGATTTGCGAGGTGGTCCGCTTCCTGGCCGAAAAGGGCGCGCCGCTCGATGAGCGCGACGCGCGCGGCCGGACGCCGATTGCGGTCGCCAACGTGATCCCGATCGATAAGGCCGTGGAGCTGCTCGCCGACCTGATTGTCAAGAGCGGGGCGCAGCCGAAGATTTCGCCCAAACGTTAGCTATTCGCGGCAAACATTGGCGCGCACCGTGTTCCAGTCCGCCGCGATCCCTGGTGCGCGGCCTACGCACCGGCTCTTCATTTTATAGCCGCTGATTTCGTTATCCTCGACCGTATTTCCGCGCGCCGGCGCGGGGCGCTCCGCTTTGCGGCCGAGATAAATGCCGCTGTCGAGCATATCGGGTTCATCCGGCACGTAGCCGCAGCCGTCGCAGTGCGAGGTATTCAGGTTCCGCAGATGGTTGCGGGCAACGGCGTGGCCGGTCCCGATTACGAAAATCCCGCCGTAGAGCACGTTCTCCAGCGTGTTGTCCGTCAGCCGGATGTTCCGCGACTGCATGTCCGGGTTGGTGTTGTTGAGCACGATTCCGTAGCCGCCGACGTCTTTGCAGGAATTTTCGCTGACCTCGCCATCGTGGAAGCCGTCGAGGTCGATGCACTTGCCGTTGATGTTCTCGAAGCGATTCTTCGCGTACGTGCTCCCCTCGACATTGCCCGCCGTATCGAGCGCCGCCGGCGTCGCGTCCACCGCATCCTTGGGGTACCCGATCGCCGCACCCGTGTTGCCCCGGACCGTAACCCGGACCGCATGCCCGGCCTGCACCGCATCGCGCCCGATCGTCTCGAACCGGTTGTCCTCGATCGCGCCAGGGCCGTTCCGCGGCGACGTGTAGAGGGAATGCGTCCAGACGCCATTTCCCAGGATGCCGCGCAGGGTGCAGGCCGTCACGCGGAAATCGGCGGTGCCTTCTTCGAGCAGGATGCCGCCGGTGGTGTTGTTCTTGCCGGCCTCGTTCCGTGAACCGCAATCGGTCACAGCCGCGCTCTCGATCGTGATCTTCTGCGCGCGGCTCACCAGTATGCCGAACCCGCCCACGCGGCGGATGTTCACGTGCTCAACGGTGACGCCTTCAATGCCCTCAACCAGGATTCCATTGCCCCGCGTGAATTTCGCGAACGGCACATTCCAGGGCGGCAGCCCGGCGCGGATCTCGCCATTGCCTTCGATCGTGAAGTCGCGCAGATGCGCCGGGCCGGTCACCACGATGGCCGCGCGCCCGCGGAAATCCGGCGCCATCCGCAGCACCGTGCCGGCCGGCGCGCCGCGGACCTCGCCGGAAACGGACATCTCCTCATGGAGCTCAACCACTCCCGCGGGCAGCACGGTGGCACGCGGCGCGGCCTGCGGCAAGGCGAGGAGCACGGCGACCAGCCACCGCACCTTACCCGACCTCGATGCCGATCGGCGGAAACTCCCGCCTACCCACCGCGAGCCGCAGCACGTGGCCGCCCGGCGCGGTGCCGTCCGGCAGGTGGAAATTGAACTCGTACGTCTGCTTGGTGCGGTCCGTGCAGAATGCGTCGAGTCCGCGCACCGGCAGTCCGTCCACCGTAGCCGCGAATTCCTCCGGCCGCGCCAGGTCGCGCATCACCACCTTGAGAATGCCGCTCGAAGTGCGCTGGTTCTGCAGAAGGTTCACGCCGTCGGTCACCTGCGCGATGCGCGGCACGGCAGGGCCGGCGGGGATAATTCGGACCGTGCCGGCGAGGTCCGGCGGCGCAAGCCGCACTGCGACGATTCCGGTGCGGATGCCGGCCGGCAGGATGGCGTTGATCTGCGTCACGCCGTCGGCGGCCGGCGGGCCAATGTAGACGGGGCGGCAGGCGAGGCCATCGGCGGTGACGGCGAGGCCGTTGAGGTCCACTCCCGCAGGCCAGTGGCTGACGAAGATCGAAATCGCGGCCGATGGGCCGGAATTCGGGACGGCGGGCTCGCCGGTCAGCGCATTGCTGATATTGCGGATTGCCGGATCGCCGGCGCGCAGGCCATGGGCCTGAACCACCGGCTTGCGCATCGTGACCCACATGTACTGCGTCCAGATATCCTCAAGTGCGAGGAGCTGGAACCCTTGCTCGCGCGCGAACGAGCGGACTTCCTCCGGCGCGATGCGCACGCCGCTCCAGGTGTCGTACTGCTTGGCCGTCGCGGGCAGTCCGTTCAACTGGCATCGCAGCACGCCGCCGGGCTTCAGCACGCGCCACGCTTCGCGAAGGTATTGGAACACCACCTCGCGGCTGGGAATGTGCTGGAATACGGCGTAGGAGTAGACGAAATCGAATCTGGCTTCCGGGAACGCGGCGAGATCCGAGCCGGAAGCCCGCTGCGGGTGCGCATGGGGAATGTCGCGCAGGCGCTCGCGGGCGAGCCGGATCATTTCATCGGAAACGTCGACGCCGTGGATTTCGCCGAAATAGCGCGCCATCGGCCGCATCAGGCGGCCGGGGCCGCAGCCGATCTCGAGCGCGGCATCGCGCGCGGCAAGGCGCGGCAGCTCGGCGGTGAGGCCGCGCACGACGTCGCGGGCGGTGGCGAAGAATTCCTCCTCGTCCTGCTCGCGGCGGCCGAACGCGACGTAATAGTGGGCGTCCTCGGCGGCGCGGCGGTTCCAGTCCGCTCGCATGCGCTCCAGGGTGTCTTCCATGCGATGCACCCATGATAACGCGCTACCCTACGGATAATGGCTCTTATGTTTCGCCTTCCCGGCTGGAACGCGGAAGCGCCCGCGGGGGCGGTCATCGGCATCGTCGGGGAAGACGGCTCCGGCAAATCGCGCCTGTTGCGCTCCGCGGATGCTCCGGGCGCCCGCTATCTCGGCCCCGGCGACGCGCTCGATCTTTCACCCGCGCCCGCGATCCTCATCGACCACACCTTCGCCCGTTACGACGCGCTGGCGCGCGCGCGGGCGGCGCTGGCGCTCGAACAG
>Ga0070740_10005348_pt1 | contig 11951 bp, 10 predicted proteins | sample Coa_R2_FD_67286 | JGI IMG/M metagenome (GOLD analysis project Ga0070740, IMG submission 67286) | Surface soil microbial communities from Centralia Pennsylvania, which are recovering from an underground coalmine fire - Coalmine... | ecosystem: Environmental > Terrestrial > Soil > Unclassified ...
ATTGCGGTCCCCTGGCAAAAGGACGGGCACTGCGGTGCCGCATCAGCCCGACCGCAGTCGGCGTCCGCTGCCATCCAACCGCAGTTGGAGGCCCGCCCACGGACAATTCACGCCCGCTGTCGATAGGGGGCACGAAACAGCACCGCCATGCTATGTTGGAGTATGCCGCGAAAGAAACGGGTTCCCCAATACTCGATTGTCATTGAATGGAGCCCCGAAGATCAAGCATACGTTGTGGTCTTACCGGAATGGGCAGATCGATACGCTATGCCGGTGGCCAGCGGATCAACATATGAAGAGGCAGCCAAACGCGGCCACAATGCCCTCGAAAACTATATTCGCTTCGCGCTTGAGGATGACCAGCCTCTACCTCAACCCCGCGTCTTCGCGGGCGTGTGAGCAGCGTAGTCAGGCTCGTACAGCGACACGCCGTCCTTTTACCTCAGCTCGTCCACCCGCCAACAGGCGTACGGCCTGGGGCAGCAGGCGGTGCTCCTGTGCCAGAATGCGCGCCGATAGCGATGCCTCGGTGTCGCCGTCGAAGACGGGGACGGCGGCCTGAAGGACGATAGGGCCGCCATCGACCTCATCGGTTACCAGGTGCACGGTGCATCCCGTCACTTTGACCCCATGCTCCAGCGCCGCCCGCTGGGCGTGCAGCGTGCCCGCGAAGGCCGGCAGCAGGGAGGGGTGCACATTGAGTATGCGCCCCGCAAATGCGGCGATAACCTCCGGTTCCAGGATCTGGTCGAAGCCGGCCATCACCACCAGTTCAACGCTGTGTTGTCGAAGCACGCACACCATCTCGCCCTGTTGCGCGGCGCGGCTGTCGAACCCCTTGCGCTCCACGACAATAGCCGGAATACCGGCGGCGCGGGCACGATCGAGGGCCGGAGCGGAGCCCCGGTTACTGACCACCACCACCAGACGGTACGGAGCTCCCGGTTGCGCAGCGTCGGCAATCAAGGCACCGAGATTGCTGCCGCGCCCGGACACCAGCACGCCGACGCGCATCACGCCAGACCCCTCACCCTCTGCGACTCTCCACATCGTTCGACCTGCCCGATGATACGCGCGCCATCCAGCGTGCCCAGCGCCTCCGCGGACTCATCACGCCCACAGATGAGGACGAAGCCGATGCCCATGTTGAAGACGCGGTACATCTCGCGGCGCGCCACGCGGCCCCGCTCCTCGATCAAGCGGAAGATCGGGGGCACCGTCCACGTGGAGGGATCGAACACGACGCCCAGCCCTGGCGGCAGGCAGCGTGGCACGTTGCCGGGCAGGCCGCCGCCCGTGATGTGGGCCATGCCGTGGATGAGGCCGCGCGGCAGCAGAGGGGCTACGAGGGGAAGATAGCAGCGATGCGGCGCCAGCAGCGCATCGGCCAGCGAGCTACCCAGCACCTCGACCGTTGCGCCGAGGTCGTCGCCCGCGAAGACGCGGCGGGCCAGCGTATAGCCGTTGGTGTGCAGGCCGTCGGACGGCAATCCGATCACCACATCACCCGGCGCGACGCGGCGCCCATCGACGATTTCCTGCTCGGCCACGCTGCCGACGATGAACCCGGCCAGGTCGTAGTCGTCTCCGGCGTAAAGATCGGGCATCTCCGCCGTCTCGCCGCCGACGAGGGCCACGCCGTGGTCGCGGCAGGCCCTGGCAACGCCTGAGACGATGCTGGCCACCTTCTCTGGCGCCACCTTGCCGATGCCCAGATAGTCGAGGAAGAAGAGAGGTCGCGCGCCAAGGGTCAGGATATCGTTGATGCAGTGGTGGACCAGGTCTTGCCCGATAGTGTCATGTCGATCGAGCGCAATGGCAAGCTTGACTTTGGTGCCCACGCTGTCGGTGGAGCTGACCAGCACCTGGCCGGACGAGCCCGGCGCGCGGTACAGGCCGCCGAAGGAACCGACACCGCCGATGACCTCGGCCGTATGGGTTGATTGGATGGCGGCCCGCATCAGCTCGACGGCACGCTCGCCCGCGGCGATATCGACGCCCGTGGCGGCATACGCATCGGTGAAGGGGTCGGAAAGCGGACGCTCTGTCACTCCAGTGCCAGCTTATCCATCTCCATCTGCACGGGCAGCGGATATTTGCCGTCGAGGCAGGCCAGGCAGGTCGTCGAGCGCGTGCGCCCCATCGCCTCCAGCAAGCCCTCCTCGCTGAGATAGCCCAGGGAATCGGCGCCGATATAGGAACGGATCTCGTCCACCGTCAACTGCGCGGCGATCAACTCGTCGCGCCGACCCGTGTCCATGCCCAGACAACAGGGATGCCGGTACGGAGGCGAGCTGATGCGCAGGTGCACCTCGCGCGCGCCCGCCTTGCGCAGCAGGCTCACGATCGGCTTGCTGGTCGAGCCGCGCACGATGGAGTCTTCGATCACCACCACGCGCCGGCCCGCGAGCTGGCCCGGCAGCGGGTTAAACTTCAGGCCGATGCCCACGTCGCGCAGGCGCTGATCCGGCGCGATGAAGGTGCGCCCGATGTAGCGATTCTTGATCAGCCCCTCGCCGTAGGGGATGCCACTTTCCGCGGCGTAGCCAACGGCGGCGGGCACGGCGGAATCGGGGACCGGGATCACCACGTCGGCCTCGGCCGGTTGCTCGCGGGCCAGGATGCGACCCAGGGCCACGCGCACATCGTAGACCAGGCGACCGTCCAGCACGCTGTCGGGCCGCGCGAAGTAGATGTGCTCAAAAGAGCACAGGGCCGGACGCGCGGGCTCGAACTGATAGCTGCTCAGGCCGCTCGCGCCGATGCGCACGATCTCGCCGGGCGCTATCTCCCGCTCGAAGGTTGCGCCGATCGTATCCAGGGCACAGGTCTCGGACGCCACCACCCAACCGCTTCCCAGGCGACCCAGGCAGAGCGGGCGTACGCCCATCGGATCGCGGGCCGCGAACACCTCGTCTGCCGTGGCCATCACCAGGCTATAGGCGCCCATCAGCTTTGGCAGCGTGCGGGCGATACGCGCCCCCCAGTTAGGCCCCGCGGACAGGGCGATCAGCCAGGCGATGACTTCGCTGTCCGTGGTCGAGGTGAAGGTCACGCCGTCTTCGCGCAAACGGTCGCGCAGGATGCGGCTATTGACCAGATTGCCGTTATGGCCCAGGGCAAAAGGGCCGTTATAGGTCTCCAGCAGGAAGGGCTGGGCATTGCAGACCTGACTGGAGCCAGTGGTGGAGTACCGCGTGTGCCCGATGGCCAGATGGCCGCGCAGCCCGCGCAGGACCTCCTCGGAGAAGACCTGCGAGACCAGGCCCATGTCGCGCTTGACCACCAGGCCGCGGCCATCGCCCGCGGCGATACCGGCGCTCTCCTGGCCGCGGTGCTGCAAGGCGTAGAGGCCGAAATAGGTCAAACGGGAGACGTCTTCGTCGGGGGCATAGATGCCGAAGACGCCGCACTCCTCGTGCGGGCGATCAATCGTGGGGAGATGCTGCATCGTCACGCTGTACTGCCACTCCGTGGCTTGGTCGTCCGGAGCCCATGATGCGAATCGGCAGGGTTACCCTCAGTATATCAGCGATGGCGCCATGCCCCGGGCCGCGTTATCCCCACGCGGGAGGGCACGGATGAGCCGGGATAGGCTACGGCGGGCAGCACGGCCGTACTAGCCGGCTGATCTCTCCCCGAAGTCGGCCGGCAGCGACTTCACCTCGACGATCACGTTGCGGAACCGCCGGCTGCCGACGTTCTTCAAACCGTGCCGCTGCGTGCTCTGATACCAACGGCTTACCGCCCCGGGCTGCGCCGCGATGCGGTCGCGGCTCCCATCGGCATTGATCCGCTCCACCATATCGCCCTCGATGGTGACGGTCGTGTAATCTAGGAGGTGCGTGTGGAACGGCGCCTCCTCGCCCGGCGCGAGGTCGATGGTCCAGATGCGTACCCGGTCATCTTCGAAGATCATCTCGGTGCCGATCGGATTCGCCGCGCGCTCTGTTTCGTTCATCAGACGCCTCTCCTCACGTTACAACCAGTGCTTCATACTTTTCGCCGGACCTATTGCGCGCCGATGTGGGCATCTGTCAGCTCAGGCGCGCCCGAAGTTGCTCGGGATCATCGGACGCGACGTGCGCCAGAACGGATCGCAGCGTTTCTTGGTCCGCACGCTCGATGGACGAGCGCAGTGCATCATCCAGCGGCCCGAGGCGCCCTTCTACCGCCAGGCGTACGGCCTCGCGCAGGCCTTCGTCCAGCCCCTCGCGCCGCCCCTCGTCCAGCCCTTCGCGCCGCCCCTCGCGTTTCGCTTCGTCGATTAGCGCCCCGGCTACACCGGATTCTCTCACCAAATCATTGATCATTGGGTCTCTCCTCAGCGCCTCCAGCACCGCATTCGTCGGCAGGCGCAAGCCCGCCAGCAAGACCAGCAGCCCAGCCAGGTCGCTGCGCTCCTGAGCGCCCACCGGCGCGGCTGCAATCTGACGGGCCGCGGCCACCACCCGGTCCACCGTTGTGCCGGCCATCAAGCCGGCCAATGGCCAAAGCGCTACGTGAGGAGATTCCAGTACTCGCTCCGCCGGAATCTCCCACAACCGTGCCACATCAAAGGCGTAGAACAGGTTCTGCCTTCCAGCAAATTCTACCACGAAGGGTGAGGACGGCACCGCCTGCGTGGGCCGGAGAAAGACGACCACCGAGCGCATCGGGAGGTGATAACGCCGCCACAATCGGATGGCATATTCGGCCAGACGCTCGGCGATCTCCGGGTCCGGCCGACTTTGAAGCTCGATATGCAGCAGCCCGCGCCGGCCAAGGGCGTCGACCACTTCCCAGACGAGATCGGCCTGACGCGCCACGGCGGGCAGTTCAGGTGAAAGCTCGCCGCGCCAGGTGAGATCGGGGGCGAGCAAGGCGAGAACGCCATCGTGGCCGTTCAGCAGCAGGCGCTTGAGGGCCTGATCGAAGCTCGGCCTCTCAGACGATGACGACATGCGCAACAGCCCCCCTTGACCTCTACTCTGCCAACCTCTCGCGCCGACAATGGCGGATTAGGAGCAGCCCCATGGTCACGTCCCAGGTACAACGGCTTGGTTCTGGCGCCGGGGCAACGAGATGTCCAGCGTCAGGCCTGGCTCGATCTCGACGCCCTGGCCGATCACCGGGCGCACCGCCGCGGCATAGACCAGCGGCAGGGGTCGGGCTTGCCCACCCGATAGCGCCGCCGTCAGCGCAATGTCGCTGCTGCGCCGGCCGCGCCACCCCCAACGGCCGCCGCCGCCAATGCGAATCTGGTCCGAGCCCGCCACCACGTCGACGGAGAGCGGCAGGTCTGCCGTCCCCGGCTGCTTCTGGATGGTCAATTGATAGCTAGAATCGTTCATGACGGCGTTCGGCGGCACCACATAGGTGAAGGAGATGGAGACCCGGCTGAGCGATGGCACGCGGACATAGCCGGCGAAGATGGTCTTGTTATAGGCCGTGATGGTCGGCCAGGGCTGTGTCAAGCCCGTGGTGGCGAGCAGGCGACTGCCCAGTGGGACCAGCACGCGCACGTAGTCCTCGTACAGCGTGTTGTTTTGCGGCCGCCGCAACCTGGCAAGCGTGGCATGGTTGACGTAGGTGATGCGCACGGTGCTGCGCAGCGAGCGGTCGGCGCCGATAGTCGTGCTGTAGGCGATGCTTTCGTCCACCAGGAAGTTGATCTTATTGAAATGCACGTTGGTATCAACCACGTAGAGATAGTCGCTCTTTGTCTGGTCGATGCCGCCGTCCCACCCATGCCGCGCCAGCATCTGCGCCAGCGCAGGATCGCTCAACCAGAGCAGCAGGTGACGCTCACGCAACGCCTGCTCCAGGACGCGGGCCGCCGTGGGCAGCCGTGAACCGGACAGATTGCGCAGGCGGCTGAAGACGGCGCTGTACGCCTTGCCCGCGAAGCCCTTGTTTACCTTTCCAGCGGCATTGACGTTCTCGTCGAGCGCCTGCACCGCCGTCTGTTCGGTCAGCGTGACGCTACTGCCGGGAACGGAGATGGGGCCGGTCAACTTGAGCAGCGGCGGCAGGATCGAGCTGTCGAAGGCGATGACCCCGTCGGGCCACAGGCCGCGGCCACGCTGATAAAAGTAGCGCAATAGCTCCGCCGAGGTCGGGAAGTCTGGCGACCAGTTCGCATCGCGGTAGAACCAGTTGCTAAAGTGCGCGTACATGACCAGCGGCAGCGGCGGCTGAGCGTAGCCCATGCGATGGTCATCGACCTTGTCACTGGAAAGGTAGCCCATCAGCTTGAGATGCCCCTGCCGGGCTTCGAGGATGGCGGCAGTGCCCACGTACCCACCTGTCGCGCGCAAGTCCCACTGGTTCTGCGGCACCAGCAGATAGTGGCGCGGATGGGTAGCGCCCAGCAAATCGGGCGCCGCAAGGGCGGCGCGCAGCACCTCATCGCCGGTGTCAAGAAGGCGCCCGAGCGGCTGCAGGCGCGCTCCCCAGGCTCCGGGAAGGGCGGTAGCATCGACCGCATTCCAGTCGGCCTGCGCGCTATGGAGCGCGGTGAGCGCGTCGCGCAGCGCGAACTGCCCCTGCAACAGACCTCTCAACAGGCGTTGTCCCGCGTCGCCGGAAGAATGGCTACCACCTTTCAATGCCTGGAGCACCGGCAACGCGCCATCCAGAGCGCGCGTCCCGGCGCCCGTGCCGTCGGCGGCGAGATCGACCAGCGATGTCGCCTGGCCCACCAGGTGTCCTGCCGATCCGACCGAATCAGCGAGCTGGGCCAGCGGGCGCCAGGGCCACCAGCACAGGCGCACCAGGCCAAACGCAACCTGGGCGACCCAGAGCCGATCATGGGCGCTTTGCGCGACGGAGAGCAGCTTGCCGGAGTCGGCGGAGGCGACCTGCGCGCGCACCTGAAGGAGGGCAATGGTTCCGGCAGCCAACCCGGCCAAGCCGAGGAAGATGTCGAGGGCCACGATCATTACGATCGCGCGAACGAGCCGGTGCGGGCCGCGCCCGCGCGCCGACCGCTCGGCGAACCGGCGCAGGAATCCGGTCTGTGTAGATTCCCTGGCCGCGGCGCTGTGAAACATGTTCCGCATTACGTTGCGCACGGGCGCGTCAAGACGATGTAGTGCGCTGCTTGGCGACCGCCACGTCTGCCGGCATGGTCCGCCGTCGGGCCGTCTCAAGGACGTCGAGCAGAACCACGAGGCCGCCGAGCACTAGGAACGCCAGCACGGCTGCGATCAGCACGTTGCGCGAGGCATGCGTGTCGATGGGGGCGGAAGGGATGGGCGCCTCCTCCAGGACCTCCACGTTGCTCGCTCCCGCCTGGCGCAAGCGCAGTCCATCGATGATCGGCTTGAGGGTCCCTATGTTCGACTGATCTTCTACAATACGCTGCTGCAGAAGGGTGCTCTGGGCCTTCTGCGGGGCGGTCAGGGTAGCCATACGACCAAGACGCTCCAACTGTATAGTGGCGTCGGCCAGGTCGGCCTCGTAACGACGGATGCTGCGCTCAATCTCATCCAGTGTACCCGCCACGCTACGGCTGCTGCGGCCGTTATCCCAGGATACAAAGCTGCCGGCCATGGCGGTAGCAAGAGCCGCGGCATCCCGCGGATCGCTCGCCCGCACCGCCACGCTTAGCACATCGGACTGCGCTGCCGCCTGCGCTTGCGTCCCCTGCAAGAGCTGATCCACGCTCATACTCTTGTGCAGTTTAGGTCCGACACGACGCAGCGCCTCCTGGGCAATCGGCGCTGTGACGATGGTACGGGCATCGTCTCCCGCCCGGTACCACGAGGCCTGCACCTGGTTGAAGTCGTTGCCGCCCCCAACGGTGCCCGCGCCGGGATTGACGTAAAGGAGCGCCGTCGCCTGGTAAACGGCCGGCTGCGCCTTGCTGTAGGCATAGGCCACGGCGGCGGCAAGCACCGTGCCAAGCGCGACGACGAGCCACCAGCGACGTATCAGGTACAGGAGGCGCTCAACGTCGAGGCGCGGCGCCGCGTCGTCAATCATTGAGAAGTGCTCTTAATCGATGCATGGCTGTCAGTAGGATAGCACGGGCCGCCTTACGGTGCGCCCTCGCGTTAGCACGTGGGTGTGCCATAATGCGGGCGTAGGAACTTTTGCCTGTAAGCGTCCATCTAACGCAGGATTTACACCAACCCGATGATCCCGGCCATGGGACTCCGGGTGCGGGGTCGCCTCAGGCCTCGCCCTTTACACAACGCCGCCCTGTTGACGGCCGCGTCGTTCGCCGCCAAGGGCTGTGGCTTGCTCATGTTGCTGGTGAGCACGGCCGTGCTGGGCAAACATGGCTTTGGCGATTACACCGCGGTGATGAGCTTTGTCGGGGTGTTTGCCGTGGCCACTGACCCGGGTCTGACCACCCTGGCGGTGCGCGACATAGCCCAGCAGCCGGACCTGTTGCCGCGCTACCTGGGCAATGTCCTTTCCCTGCGCCTGCTGCTGTCGCTGCTCACCGCTGCCGCCTGTATCGCCCTCTCCGCCGCCTTCGCGGCCGGCCTGAACTTCGATGGCACGGTCCGCCTGGGCATCATCATCTGGGCCCTGGCCCTGGTGCCCAACGCCGTCACCACGAGCGCGAGCATCGTCTTCCAGGCGACCGAGCGCATGGCCACCTTGTCGCTGCTCACGACGCTGACCGCTCTCCTGACCGCGGCGCTGGGCAGCATTTCCTTGCTGCTGGGCGGCCGTCTGATCGTCTACGTGCTGGTGATGGCCCTGGTCAATACGGCCATCAGTATCGCCGCGGCGATCCTGGCCGGGCGGCGAGCGACGGTGCGGCCGCGCCTTGAGGTGTCGTGGTGGCCATCCCTGCTGCGCATCGCGCTGCCCTTCGCCACGCTGACCCTGCTCAACGTCCTTTACTCGCGCGCCGACGCGCTCCTGGTCATCGCGATCAAGGGCAACGGCGATGCCGGCCTGTACGGCGTGGCCTATCGCTTCGTCGACACGCTGCTGGCCCTGGCCATCAGCCCGTTCAACGCCGCCATCCTGCCGGCTTTCAATCGCATCGCGGCCGGGTCCAGGGCGGAATTGCATCGCCTGGTCGTATCAGGCATTCGCATCATGCTGGTCATCAGCGTCCCGGTCGCCGTGGCCGCCACGGCCTACCCGCACGCCCTGCTGCTCGTATTCAAGCCCGAGTACCGGGAGGCCGCCCCGGCGCTGCAGTGGCTCGCCTGGTCGTTTCCCTGCTTCATGGTCCTCTCCATCCTCTACAACGCGCTCTACGCCGTCCATCGCGCCGGCGAGGTGGCAAGGACCTTCGGCGTGGCGTTGGTCTTCAACGTGGCGCTGAACCTGCTGCTGATACCGCACTACTCGTATTTCGCCTCGGCCGCGCTCACCACGGCCTCGGAGGCCCTGAACGTGGGCCTGGCCGGTTGGGCCGTCTACCGCACCATCGGGCCGCTGCATGCCCGGGCGGCAGCGCTCAAGGTCGGGCTGGCCGGCCTGGGTATGTACTCCGTCACCTGGGCCCTGCACGGGCTGCCGCCGCTGCCCGGCCCGGCCATCGGGCTGCCGCTGAGCCTGGTGGTGTATCTCGCGGTGCTGCGCATCACCGGGACGCTGGGCGCCGCCGAACGGGGCATCCTGGCGCGTGTGCCGCTTGCCGGCCGCTATATCGGCTATCTCGTATAACCCGGGGCTATGTCGTATAAGCCGGAGCCGTATGGTATAACCGGGCTGATGATAAGCCAGGTCTATTGCATCGTCGTCAACTGGAATGGCTGGCGTGAGACGCTGCGCTGCGTCGAGTCGTTGCGGACCGGCGTTTATCCACGGCGACAGATCGTGGTGGTGGACAACGGCTCGACCGACGAGTCGCTCTCCCGCCTGTCGGCGGCCCTGCATCCACCCTGGGAGCGTCTCATCCCCGTCGGCGCCAACCTCGGCTTTACCGGCGGCGCCAACGTGGGCCTGCGCCTGGCCCTGGAAGAAGGCGCCCCCTACGCCCTGCTCCTCAACAACGATGCCACCGTCGCGCCGGACTGCCTGGCCACGCTTCTCGATGCCGCCGAGCAGCAGCCGGAGGCCGGGTTCCTTGGCCCCCGCATACTCTGGGACGCAGAGCGCGGCCGCATCTGGTCGGCGGGCATCAGCGTCACCTGGCGCCAGGCGGCCTTTGTCGACCACCGCGACGAGCCGGACGGCGAGCGCCACGCCACCCGGCGCATCGTCGATGGCCTCAGCGGCTGCGCGCTATTGGTCAGGCGCTCCGTGCTCGAGCGCGTCGGACTGCTCGACGAGCGCTACTATGCCTACTACGAGGATCTCGACTTGTGTTTGCGGGGCGCGCGGGCCGGCTTCACCAGCCTCTACGTCGGCGATGCCGTCGCCTACCACGCCGGCTCGGCCACCGCCAACCGCGGAGATGGTCGCTCGCAATCGACCTTCATCAACTATTACGGCGCGCGCAATGCGCTCCTGTGCATCGCCCTGCACGCGCCGCCGAGCGAGCGGCCGATGGCCCTGGCGAGACTCTCGGGCGGTCTGGTTGCCGCCGAGGCGCGTATCCTGGCGGGTGGATTGCTGCTGCGCCGCCCTCGCAGCGCCCGGCGCGCCCGGGCCATCGCCGCCGGCGCCCTGGACGCCGCGCGTGGCCGCTTCGGCGCACGGCAGGACATAGCGCCATGATCCTGGTCGACGCCACGCCGCTGCAGACGGAGCATCGCTATCGCGGGCCCGGCATCTACACGGCGGGTCTGCTCGACGCCCTGGCCCGTCTGGCGCCACCCTGCTCGCTTGGCCTGTTGATGCAAACCCCGCATCCAAACGACCTGCCGCTGGCGGCGGAATTGGCCGGACGCGGGGATATTTCCATCGTCCACCTGCACCGGCCGCGCCGTCCACGCTACCGGCTGCAGCGGCAGCTCAGCCTGCTGACCGTTCCGCCGGCGCTACGTCGTTCCGATGCCTCCCTCTATCACGCCACCGAGCCGTCCGGCCTGGTTCGCATGCCCGGCCTGCCCACCGTGGCCACGCTGTACGACCTGATCCCGCTGCACTATCCCGCCGCACACCTTCCATTACGCCACGCCGACGACCGGCTGGCCTATGCCGGCTATCTGCGACAACTGCAGCGCGCAGATCGCCTGATCGCCATCTCCGAAGCCACCAGGCTCGACGCGATCCAGCGGCTGGACATCCGGCCCGAGCGCATTACCGTCACGCCCCTGGCCGTCGACGCGCGGCGCTTCCACAGCGTGGCGCCCGGCGAGGTCGACCGCGTCGTGACGGCATTCGGGCTGCGGCGACCGTATTTCTTGCACGTGGGCGCGGCGGCATACCATAAGAACACGGCGGCTCTGCTGCGAGCCTACGCGCTGTTCCGCGAATCCGGCGGCGAACACGCCCTCTACGTAGCCGGCAAGTGGACCGCGCGCGCGCTGTCCAACCTGGCTGCCGACTACCCAGACCTGATGGCAGGCGGGCACGTGCGCGTGCTGGGCTTCGTCCCGGAGTCCGACCTCGCGGCCCTCTACGGCGGCGCCGATGCCCTCCTCTATCCCTCGCTGATGGAGGGATTTGGCCTGCCGGTGCTGGAGGCCATGTCCTGCGGGACGCCCGTGCTCACCTCCCGCACCTCGTCGCTGCCCGAGGCCGGCGGTGATGCGGCACTCTACGTCGATCCGCGCGAGCCCGAGGAGATAGCCGCGGGCATGCGACGGCTGGCGGACGATCTGGCCCTGCGCCGGGACCTGGCCGCGCGCGGCCTGCAACGGGCCGCGCAGTTCACCTGGCAACGCACGGCGGAACTCACGCTGCAGGTGTACCGTGAGCTGCTGCCGTAGCGCTTCGCCGGCACGGGAGACAATGGCATGAGGATCGACATCGACGGGCGACCGGAACGCGATGAGCGCCCTACCATCGCGTTACGAGAGGCAATGGCATGAGGATCGGCATCGACATGGAGCTGGAGCGCGACGAGCGCCCTACCATCGCGTTACGAGAGGCAATGGCATGAGGAT
>Ga0070740_10005350_pt1 | contig 11950 bp, 7 predicted proteins | sample Coa_R2_FD_67286 | JGI IMG/M metagenome (GOLD analysis project Ga0070740, IMG submission 67286) | Surface soil microbial communities from Centralia Pennsylvania, which are recovering from an underground coalmine fire - Coalmine... | ecosystem: Environmental > Terrestrial > Soil > Unclassified ...
AGAGCCATGTACCGTGATCTGCTTGAGAAAGGGTATGCCTGCCTGCGCCGTGGCGATCCAGAGGCCGCCCGTGTGCGTTTCCAGCATGCGATTGAGGCCGAGCCGGCGCGCCCGCAGGGCTATTTCGGCCTGGCGCAGACGTATCTCGATCCAGAGCATCAACAAACCAGCGAGGAGGCGATCCGGGCGTTCGCAAAGGCTCTGGACGTTGATCCGGCCTATGCGCCGGCGCGCGCTTTCCTGGGGATCGAACTGCTCAAAAAATACCAGGTCCACGAAGCGGAGGCGGAGCTTGAGCAGGCGCTCAATGGCGATCCAACGAACTTGCTGGTTCATATCAAGTATGCAGAGTATTACTATCGCCTGGGTTTTTATCATCGCGCGGTGGGGATGTTGGAGCAGGGATTGCAGACGCCCCACGGAGCCAATGAGCATGTGGTTGCTCTGGCGCGGCGCCTCCTGCTGGAGGCACGCCGCAGGAGCAAAAACAGTATTCTTCGTGAGCCACCTGATCCACGGCCAGTGCGCCTGTTGCGGCTTTTTTCCTGGTTTAAATCTCGGAAAAGCGCCGTCGAGACGGCGTGAGGCCGGGTGACGATAAACGCGGTTTCATATTCTTGGTAGGCACTGGCTTTTCCAGAATCGGTGATCTCCGGGAGGGTCCGACAGAAGAAGAGATGGCAGGTGGATCGACGCTTCTGCGGACAGGCCCTGAGACGCGCCATGCTCTTTCGCAAAGGAAGGCGCGGAAAATACGAATGGAAAAACGCAGTGCGGGGGAAAGGATGGTCTTATGCTGGTCTGGTTGTTAGTTGGTTGTTTCTTTCTGTTGATGCTCACTCGCAAAGCCTTGCCATTTGGCGTGAAGACGGAAGGCAAGGAGGTAGGGAGCGTGTCGTTGACCTTTGGCGAGCGCATGCTCATGCATCGCATGGACATGTATGCGCTGGCCGGTTTACTGTTGCTCAGCGCCATCGGGCAATGGTTCCCTTTAATTATTGAACTGCTGGTAATCCTGGTCGCGCTGGCCATCGTCAAGCTGCCGTTGCGCTATCACTTTACCACAGACGGTTTTGCGTATAACAACGTAGTCTTTCGCCGCTGGAAGGAGTTTGAGTACGTCCGTGTCAACGGCGCGAAGATCACGCTGATGCCGCGCCACGGCTTTGCTCCCTTGAAGCTGATCGTCAAGCCATCCCGTCATACGCAGGTTCTGCCGTATTTTCAGCGCTACCTCTCCACACGTGTTGAGCGGCCAACGCCCTGGTACAGGCGTCTGCATCTGTTGAGTTGGATGAAAAAGCGCCTGCCCGCGCTGCTGCTTGGCACGCTGCTGATCTTCGCCGCGATGGTCGTTCTGACCGCCTGCGGGGAAAGCGATGGCAGCGGTCTGAATGCCGCCAATCAGAGCAACTTGACGAGCGTGCAGACCTCTTCGAGTGGCGCGCCCATCTCGCAGAGCCAGCTCAATCAGGCGAAGACCAGTGAGCCGTTTGCCTACAACCTGGCGCAGGCGGTCGATGAGAACCGTTTGAGCATCAACTTCGTCTGGACGCTGGTAACGGGCTACCTGGTCATGTTCATGCAGGCAGGGTTCGCGCTGGTGGAGACGGGCCTGTGCCGTGCGAAAAACGCCGGTCACACAATGGCCATGAACTTTATGGTCTATGGCCTGGGCATGCTCGGCTACTATATCGCGGGCTTCGCCTTCCAGTTCGGCGGTGTGGGCATTGCCGGGGTTGGCAACCTGGGCGGCCTTGCCGCCCTCAATAAAGAGCTGACCATTCCCATCGGAGGAACCAACTGGGGCCTGCTCGGCTACAAAGGCTTCTTCCTCACGGATGGGACCTACGACGTGGGCGTGGCCGTGATGTTTCTTTTCCAGATGGTCTTCATGGATACGACTGCGACTATTCCGACCGGCGCGATGGCGGAACGCTGGAAGTGGTCCGCCTTCTGCGTGTATAGCCTGTTTGTCTCCACGCTGGTCTATCCGGTCTTCGGCAACTGGGCCTGGGGCGGTGGCTGGCTCTCGCAACTCGGCGCGGTCGGCCTGGGCAAGGGCTATATCGACTTCGCCGGCAGCGGCGTGGTCCACGCGGTGGGTGGCTGGTGTGCGCTGGCCGGTGCGATGGTGCTTGGACCTCGCCTGGGCAAATACAACAGGGATGGCAGCCCCAATACCATTCCTGGCCACAACATGGTCTTTGCGCTGCTGGGCTGCTTTATCCTGGCCTTCGGCTGGTTTGGCTTCAATCCCGGCAGCACGCTCGGCGCCTCCGGCAACGGCGCGCTGCGCATTGGTCTTATCGCGGTGGATACCATGCTGGCCGGTGCCTGTGGCTCGGTCTCGGCGATGCTCTACACCTGGCTGACCGGAGCAAAGAAGCCCGACATTGGGATGATGGGCAATGGACTGCTGGCCGGCCTGGTCGCGATTACCGCGCCGAGCGGCTATGTCAGCCCCGTCTTCGCCTGCGTCATCGGTCTGATCGCCGGGGTGCTGGTAGTCGTTGGAGCCGGTTTCGTCGAACGTGTCCTCAAGGTGGACGATCCAGTGGGGGCGATCGCGGTTCATGGCCTCAATGGAGCCTGGGGCCAGCTTGCGGTGGGCCTCTTCGCTGATGGCGTTGCCAACTACGGTGGCCTCTCGGTCAGGGGAATCTTCTTTGGCGATCCAGGACAGCTTGTTGCACAACTGATCGGCATGGGCGTGTGTTTCGTCTATGTCTTCGGGATCTCCTGGATCTTCTTCAAGGTCTATCACAGACTCTTCGGCCTGCGCGTCTCACCGGCGACGGAGCTCAAGGGCCTGGATATTCCTGAAATGGGTAGCCTCGGCTATAATCCCGATGCCGAGTACTACACACCCGATACGGCTGATATTGCCGTGGCGAGCGTTACAACCGATTAGTCTTGTTTGTACAAGGAGATGCGCGTTTCAAGCGTTTGAAAGGCGCATCTCTTTCGCCAATCTCTTCAAGCCAGGAGGAGGAATGAGTAGAGGAAACGCGCGCATCCTTATGATCAATCATGAGCGGGGAGTGGTGCGGACCGTGCGCCGGGAACTGGTCGCCAATGGCTATGACGTGTTTACCATGTTCAAGAGCGAGCAGGCATTAGAGGTGGTCGCTCGTTACCGGCCAGACCTGGTGCTTCTGGACCTCGACCTGCCAGGAATGAGTGGGTTAGAGGTCTGTGCGCTCATCCGGGCACAGTCGAATCTTCCACCCATTATTGTCATCTCAGCCGGGGAGAAGGAGAGCGCGCGGCTGCAGGCTCTCGATCTCGGAGCGGATGATTCCATCTCCAAGCCGCTCCATATGCCTGAACTTCTGGCGCGCATCCGCGTGGCGTTACGGCATGCCGTTGCGGTGCCGGTGGGAACGACGGCCCGGATCACGATCGGCCCGCTGCGGGTGGACTTTGAGCGTCGGCGCGTCTGGGTGCGAGAGCAGGAGGTCCGACTCACTCCGACCGAATACGCCCTGCTCAAAGTGCTCATTACCGCTCGCGGCCAGCTTCTGACCAGCCAGATGCTGCTGGCCCAGGTGTGGGGAGCTGCGGATGAGAAGCATCTCCACTCGCTACATGTCTATATTGGACATCTGCGCCGCAAGATTGAACAGAATCCAAAACAGCCCCACCTGCTGCACACCCTGCATGGAGTTGGCTACTGGTTCGCCGACGAGCAGGGACATGCACGTCCACTCACCGGTTGAAGGAGACCACGAAAAGAGAGAAAGTCCTGATTGGGCTGCCCCCGCTCCTTTCTTCTGAAAACGACGTTTTCATGATAGGTGGTGTAGCCCCTACATGAATGTCTTGACAAATTGTTTTCTCCGTCCTATAATTTAATTAATCAGCCAGTTAAATACCTAGAGAGGTGCAACCGGGAGCATGCCACGAACGCCGAAGGTCGTCGAGGACAGGCGCGAACAGATTATCGACGCAGCGATGCGCGTCTTTGCGCAGAAGGGTTTTATGAAATCTACTAACAAGGATGTGGCCCGTGAAGCCGGGATTACGCCCGGCCTGATCTACTATTACTTCGAGAGCAAGGAGGCGTTGCTAAAAGCAGTGCTGGAGGAACGCTCTCCCATCCAGGTGGTTGCGACGATCACGCCGGAGATGTTAGAGCAGCCGCCCGAGGTCTTTATGCCCATGCTCATCAAACGTGTGCTCGACGTTGTGGAGAGCGAGCAGTTCCTCGGCATTCTCCGCGTGATGCTGCCCGAGATTCTGCATAATCCAGAGGTGATGCCGCTTCTGAACAGCTTTGCCCAGCGTATTCTCGGCTTTATCGGCAGTTATTTGAGGATACAGATCGCCAGGGGGACGCTGCGAGCTGATCTCAATCCAGATATCACCACCCATGCGCTGATTGGCAGCGTGGTCACGCTTATGGGCCGCCGGCAGCTTCTCCATGATCCCCAGGTCACAAAGTACACGCATGAGGAGATTGCCCAGAGCGTCGTGGCAACGATATTGCAGGGTATTCAAGCGCATTAAAAATTTTTGCCATACAATTAATTAATCGATCAATAAAGTAGACGATTTCGGAGATTTCTTGGCTGTGCTCCATGTTGGAGAACGTGTGAAGAAACGAGAGACAGGAGGAAACCTGCAACCATGATGCAGAACCAGGAACAACTGAACGCCCGGACAGAGCCGCTTGAGCATTCTCGGAGCCCGCTCGTCCTGGCCTTTCACGACATCAATGCAACGCTGTTAGCGCAGGTGGGAGGCAAAGCGGCCAACCTGGGCGAGATGACCCACGCGGGGCTACCTGTGCCACCGGGCTTCTGCATCACCACTGAAGCCTACATGCGGGTGGCCAGGGAAGCCGGGCTGGAGGAGATTCTGCATCGACTGGCCGCTACGGGGACCGGCGATCGTGCGCACCTGGAGTCCTGCGCAGCCGAGGCGCGCAGCAAGCTCTTAGCCGTTCCCATGCCTGGCGAAATCGTAGAGGCTGTGACGGGGGCCTGCCATCATTTTATGCCTGGCGCGCCTATCCCTGTGGCTGTGCGCTCGTCCGCCACGGCGGAGGACCTGCCCTTTGCCAGCTTTGCCGGCCAGCAAGATACGTACCTCAATATTGTAGGGATCGAGGCCATGCTTGACGCGGTGCGCCGCTGCTGGGCCTCGCTGTGGACCGATCGCGCCGTAAGCTATCGCGCGAGCAACGCCATCGATCATCGCACAGTGCGCCTGGCCGTAGTGGTTCAGCAGATGGTTGAGGCCGAGGTCGCGGGAGTGCTTTTTACGGCGAATCCGCTCACCGGGCGTCGCCGGCAGGCCGTCATCGATGCCAGTCCAGGTCTGGGCGAGGCGGTTGTCTCCGGGGCGGTGAATCCCGACCATTTTGTGGTGAATACGGAAAGCGGGGAGATTCTCGAACGTCGCCTGGGGGAGAAACGCGTGGTCATCGTAGCGACTCCCGGCGGTGGAACGCGGCGTGTTGAGATGGAGCAGGCGCAGAACGCGTTCTGCCTGACCGATGAACAGGTAAGAGATCTGGCGCGGCTTGGTGCGCGGGTAGAAGCTCACTACGGCGCGCCGCAGGATATCGAGTGGGCCATCGATGCTGCGGGCAAGCTCTGGCTTACCCAGGCTCGCCCGATTACCACACTCTATCCGCTTCCTGCCAATGCGCCGGTCGGCGATAATGAGCTGCGCGTCTACTTCTCGCTCAACGTCTTTCAAGGGGTGTTTCAGCCGCTCACTCCGATGGGTATAGCCGCCTTTCGGCTGATCGGTTCCACCGTTGCCGGCCTGTTTGACCTGGCGCCTCGCGATCCCCTGAGCGGCCCGGGTGTTCTAGTCGAAGCCGGTTTCCGTCTCTTCCTCGATGTCACAGCCGCGCTGCGCACAAGAATCGGGCGCAGGTTGCTCATAGGCGCCCTGAGCTTCGCCGAGGCGCGTTCGGGAGTGCTCATTCAGCAATTGACGAACGATACGCGGCTATCGCTGAGACCGACGCCGCACTGGCGGCTGATGCACACTTTTGCCTCGCTCGCCATCAAGATGAAGGCGCCCCTGCGCTTCATTCAGGCCCTTTTCAAACCTTCGACCCTGGTCGAGCGTATGCAGCGGGCCAGAAGGGATCTGGAGGCTCTGAGGACGACCTCTCCAGAGGACCTGGCCGCCGATCCTGCCGAGCGTTTGAGATCCCTTGAGCGGCTTGTTGCACGTCGGGCAGGGAGACTCTTCCGCACCTTCCCCCCGATTCTGGCCAGCGGCCTGGGCAGCTTGGGTCTGGCGAGCAGGCTGCTAAAAGGCATAGCCGCTCCTGGCGAGTTGCAAATTGTGCTGCGCGCGCTGCCTCACAATCCAACGACCGAGATGGACCTGGATCTGTGGGCGCTTTCCCGGCGGATCGCTGCCGATACTTCTGCCGCTCGCCATGTCGGTGAAACGGTGCCCGAGCAGCTGGCGCGGGAGTATCACGCGTGTACGCTGCCCCCAACGCTTCAGCAGGGCCTGGCCGAGTTTCTGTCTCGCTATGGACATCGCAGTGTGGCCGAGATTGATCTGGGGGTGGTGCGCTGGCGAGAGGACCCAACTCACATCCTCGGAGTGCTGGCGAATTATCTGCAATTGAACGATCCGGCGCTGGCCCCGGATGCGCAATTCCGGCGCGGAGCCCTGGAGGCCGAGACGATGGTGGCTGAACTGACCCGGCGTGCGGCTCACAAGGGCCGGCTGCGTGGCGCGCTTGTCAGTCTCTTCTTGAAACGAGCGCGGGCGCTGGCCGGCTTACGCGAGATGCCGAAATTCTGCCTGATCGTGCTGCTGGCATATACGCGCGAGGTGCTTCAATCAATTGGGGAGGAGCTGGCCTGGAACGGGCGCCTGGAAAACAGCGCAGATATCTTCTTCCTGACGCTTCAGGAGGCGCATGCGGTCCTGGGTGGTGCGGATATGCGCGCCGTCGTTCGAGAGCGGCAGGTGTCCTATACACACGAATTGCAGCGCCGCCACGTGCCGCGCATCCTCCTCTCCGATGGCACAGAGCCGACCCCAGCAGTGACAGAAGAGGCTGGATCTCGAGAGACGCTGCGGGGGACGCCCGCCTCGCCAGGAAGGATAACAGGCCGCGCGCGGGTCATCCTCGATCCCACCGGAGCTCACCTGGAGCCGGGTGAGATTCTGGTCGCGCCCTCCACTGATCCCGGCTGGACGCCACTCTTCCTGACCGCCGGCGGCCTGGTAATGGAGATGGGCGGCTCGATCTCTCACGGCGCAGTCGTCGCTCGCGAGTACGGTATCCCGGCGGTCGTCGGCGTGCCGGGAGCCACCGAGCGCATCGCCACAGGTCAGCTCATCACTGTTGACGGTTCCAACGGGGTGATTACCATCGGAGAGAAGGACTGATCCTTTTTGCTCTGCTTTGAGCGCGGGGAAACGAAAACGGGTGTTGCCGGAGCGATAGGGAACCATTCGGGCTATCATAAGGAATTAGAACAAATTATCTGGTATAATAAGAGGAGGTTAGAACTGATGAACTAAGACTGGAGGACCTATGCAAACCCAACTGAACCCCTATTTGAGCTTTAAAGACAACGCCCGGCAGGCCATGGAATTTTACCACACAGTCTTCGGCGGCAAGCTGACGATGAGTACGTTTAAAGAGTTCCACGCCTCTCAAGATCCGAGCGAGGACGAAAAGATTATGCACTCCACGTTGGAGGCTGACAATGGCGTCGTCTTTATGGCTTCCGACACGCCGAACGCTATGGAGTTTCGTCCCGGCACAAACATGAGCATGTCGCTCAGTGGCGACAATGAAGCGGAACTGAGAGGCTATTATGAGAAGCTTTCGGCTGGCGGCACGATCGGGATGCCGTTAGAGAAAGCCCCCTGGGGCGACATGTTTGGTATGTTCACCGACAAATTTGGCGTCTCATGGCTGGTGAACATCACCGCTCCAAAAGCATAACATCTCTCTGGGTCGGCACCTGGAAAAAACTTTCCTGACGGGATGAGTTTTTTCCAGGTGTTCAATGTCGCTGAGATCAGTGCTGCTCGATCCCCTGTTCGCCTGACGGGGCGAGATCGGTGGCGTTCTGTTGCGCCTGTTCTTCTGAGCCAGCGGTGGGCGAAGGTTCTTCTTCCGCCTCCTGCACGGCCAGGGCAATCCCCCGGGGACGGCCCGCCCGAATCCAGAGCGCAAAGAACGCGCCGGCTATCACCAGCGCTGCGGCCAGCGATACCAGGGGCCAGCCACGCAGCAGATTCATGATGAGCGTAAAGCCGACTACCAGCGTTCCCAGGATATTGACCAGCAGCGACGGCAGGGCATGCTCCAGGCGTGAGAACTGCACCATCGAGAGCAACCCCACCAGAAAGCTGACAAACACGGCTACGGCGTAAAAGAGCACCAGCTCCTGGTCCCGGGCATTCACCGCGACCACCACTCCTGCGGCAATCAGGAGATACACAACCACGCTCCAGTAGGGGGTATGATGGCGATTCGTCTGTCCCATCCAGGCGGGGAGAATGCCCTGCATCTGTCCCTCGCGTCCACTGTGCCTGGCCAGCGCTTTGAGTAAGCCTGGCCCGGCCTGGAACGACGAACTGGCGGCAGAGAGTAGCAGCAGAGCCGTCGTGAGTTGAAACAGAGCAAAGAGTGTGGGTGCGCCCGCTGCCCGCGCCAGTTCCGCGATTTGCGTACTGTTCTGGGGCGGAATGCCGATCCTGAAGGCCACCGCCAGCGCGGTAAGTCCCAGGGTCAGGCCACCGACGATGAGCAGCGTCAGCCAGAGAGTGATCTGCCCAAACTGCTTGCGCCCGTGACTATCGAGTTGGCCGAGTTGCGCGATTGCCGAGGACGGAGCTTCAACCCCGGTGGCCAGCGCCATTGCGACCGGAAAGGCCAGGGCGACCGCGAGTACGGAGGAAAACCCACCAGTTGCGCCGGGAGGCGCTATCATCCCGATCGATCCTCCGTGAGGAATCGGCAGCACGCCGCTGATCAGCAGCGCCGTCCCGATGCTCACGAAAGCCAGGGTCAGGAGCGCGAAGACGGTGCGGCCTCCGTGCCCGAACCAGGTGAGTCCGGCCACGAACACCAGGAGACCGAGCGCCACCAGGGTGCGAACAGGGGCCAGCCCTGGAAAGTAGGCGATGAGAGCCGAGGCTCCTGCCGACACGCTGATGGCGATAGTCAGCACGAAATCCACGACCAGTGCGCCGATAGGCACAAAAGCCCATGCCTCGCCAAAAGCAGCCCCGCTCGCTGCCGCCGCGCCGCCTCCATTGGGGAAACGCGCCACCAGTTGGTGATAGTTCAGGGTGACGATAGCGATCACAATGATGACCAGTGCCATCGTCGGCAAAAGCAGGGCGAGATTGCCATCCAGGGCGCGTAAAGCTGCCTCAATGGCGTAGGCTACCGAGGAGATGGGATCGGCCATCACAGTAAACGCGAAGGCGATCAGCAGCAGCACGCGGGCGCTTCCACGAATGGGAAGCACAGACGTTGATCTGGCGCTGCGCGACGGAGGATGAGGAAGAGACAGCGATTTACGGCGATGGTTCATAGGTACTCCTGGTTGCGTTGCATCTGGCTTCGTGGCTCGCGTTATGCGAGCCACATCGCTCCCCAAGAAGTCCCGCGCCGAGCATACGAAAGCGCCGGGACCTGCCGACCAGGCTTCCCGGCGCTCCATTTGTGAATCATCTTATCACACGATGGATGCTTTTAGCAAACTGTCTGTTGTGCAATCTCCGTCAGGATTTCTGCGCGCCGGCGGACGTATCCGCCGGATCGCCGATCAGCGCGTGCCCTTCGTCCGTGAAGGAGTTGGTGAAATAGGCGATCTTGCTTTCATGCAGGATCAGGCGCGCGCCCCGCTGGAAGGTCAGATAGGCCCAGGCCCACTGGAACAGGACGATGGCACGATTCCTGAAACCGATCAGGCGCGTGATATGTACCACCAGCCAGAAGATCCAGGCCAGCAGGCCCGTCAACTGGATGCGGCCCGCGTCCACGATACCCCAGGAGCGGCCAACGGTCGCGAGATTGAGGTGATAATGGTAGTGGAAGGGCCTGGTTGGCTGCCCTGCCAGGCGCTGTCGGAGGAGCGAGGCCACGTAGCGTCCCTGCTCGATGGCTACAGGCGCAAGGCCGGGGAGCGGCTTGCCATGTTGCAGACAACAGGCGGTATCGCCGATCACAAATACATTCGCGTGCCCTGGCACACTCAGATCCGGCTGGACCTGGACGCGGCCCGCGCGGTCGGTGGACGCGGCCAACCACTTCCCCGCCGGGGAGGCCAGAACACCCGCCGTCCAGATCACGGTCTTCGCCTCGAGGCGTTCACCCCCGATCACGACGCCCTCCTCATCAATTGACTCAACAGGTGTCCCTGTGCGCACCTCTACCCCCAGGCGGGTGAGGGCCTGCGTTGCCTTGCGGGCCGATTTCTCAGGAAAGGAGGCCAGAATTCTGGGAGACGCCTCAACCAGGATGATACGGGCCGAGCTGGGATCGATATGCCGGAAATCGCGCGCAAGCGCCTTGCGCGCCAGCTCCGCCAGCGCGCCCGCCATCTCGACGCCGGTGGGACCGGCACCAACCAGCACAAAGGTGAGCAGCGCCTGACGTCTCTGCGGATCGCTCTCCATCTCGGCAGCCTCAAAGGCGGAGAGGATCTTTCGCCGATGACCGGTCGCCTCCTCCAGCGATTTGAGGCCCGGCGCGAATCTTTCCCACTCCTGCCGTCCGAAATAGTTCTGCTGCGCGCCCGTGGCGATGACCAGGTAATCATAGGGCAGGGTGCGTTTTCCCATCTGTACGCACTGATTCTCCAGATCAATCCCCGTGACCTCGGCCAGCACTACTTCGGTATTGCTCTGTTTTCTAAGGACAGAGCGAATAGGCGCGCTGATATCAGCGGGCGAGAGACCGGCGGTGGCAACCTGGTAGAGCAGCGCCTGAAACAGGTGGTGATTGGTGCGATCAATGACGGTGATTTGTGCAGGCGCACCGGCCAGACCTTTGGCAACCTGGAGACTCCCAAAGCCGGCCCCGATGATGACGATGCGGGGCAAGCCCGTCGCTTGCTTCTCACCGGCGGAGGCTCCTCGACTATCATGCGTCAAGGGATGCTCCTGGGAATGATGCATGTGTTCGTCCTTCGTATTCTGTCTAATCTCATACAGCAAGAGATGCTGCAGTTAGGATAGCAAACAGACTTCGTTCTGGCAAGCACGGTGCTATAAGGTTCTATCAGCAACGCAGGCTTGAAAGATCGGATGGGCGGCATTAGCGTTGGGGCAATGGAGCATAAAGCCTCGAGGGATTTGATGCCAGCCAATTTGTCGCCAATTTCTCTACTTTGGCTCTTCTCTCGCAGCCGTCCCGCCAGATACGATGTGCGTACTTATGCGTTATCAGAAGTGTACCCGGCGTTTCATCAAGAAACAGACGCTCAGGAGAAAAGCATGTCGTCTTTGTGGGAAAAATTTTATGCGCAGCGTGCCAGGACGCTTTCGGCGTCTTCTATTCGTGAATTGCTCAAAGTCACCCAGATTCCCGATATTATCTCTTTTGCCGGTGGACTGCCAGCGCCGGAGTTGCTGCCTACCGAGGAGGTGGCTGCCGCGACCGCTGAGATCCTGCGCACACATGGAACGCAGGCGCTGCAATATGGGCCGACCGAGGGCTATATGCCGCTGCGCGAGTGGGTCGCAGACCGGCTCTCAACCACCGAGATGCATGTTACACCCGAAAACATTCTTATCACAACCGGCTCACAGCAGGCGCTGGATCTGCTGGCCAGGGTCTTCCTTGATCCCGATGACTCCCTGCTGATCGAGTCACCGACCTATATGGGCGCGCTGCAGACCTGGAATATGTATGGCGTGCGCTATTTCGGGGTGCCGATGGATGAACAGGGTTTGCTGGTCGAGCGCCTGGAAGAGCAATTGCAGCGACACA
>Ga0070740_10005351_pt1 | contig 11949 bp, 8 predicted proteins | sample Coa_R2_FD_67286 | JGI IMG/M metagenome (GOLD analysis project Ga0070740, IMG submission 67286) | Surface soil microbial communities from Centralia Pennsylvania, which are recovering from an underground coalmine fire - Coalmine... | ecosystem: Environmental > Terrestrial > Soil > Unclassified ...
TGCGAGGAGACCGGCGAGCCGATCTCGCTGCGCCGCCTCGAGGCGCGCCCGATCGCGACTTTGTCGGTCGAGGCGCAGGAGCGCCACGAGCGCAGAGAGCGCGTCTATCGCGACGATTGACGTCACCGCTCCGGCGCCGGATTAGGACTAGGTGTCTCCCGCGAAGGCGGGCAGCCGCAGGCAGGCCGCCGTGCCGCCGAACCTGGACGGCTCCAGCCATATGCTGCCGCCATAGAGCGTCACAAGTTCGCGCGTGATCGCCAGTCCCAGCCCCGATCCGGGCATCGCCTCATCCAGCTTTTCGCCGAGATCGAAGACCTTGTCCGATAATTCGGCCGGGATTCCGGGGCCGTCATCCTCGACCTTGATAAAGATCGAGCCGTCATTGCGGGCGCCCGAGATCGACACGCGCGAGCGGCACCACTTGGCGGCATTGTCGGTGAGATTGCCGATGATCTCGCTGAAGTCCTGCGGGTCGCAGGCCACCGACAGATCGTCCTGGCCGGAAAACTCGATGCGAATGGCGCGGTTCTTATGCAGCCTGCTGAGCGCGGCGATGACCTCGCGGATCGCCGGTCCGATCAGCGTTGTCGCGCCCGGTGTGCCGCGGCCCGCCGCGCGCGCGCGGGCCATCTGATAGTCGATCTGGCGTTGCATCTGGGTGCATTGCCGCTTGATGACCTGCGCGGCGCCGGTCTGTCCCGCGGTGTCGAGCTGCTGGCCCTCGTCCATCAAGACCGCGAGCGGCGTCTTCAAGGCGTGGGCCAGGTTGCCGGCCTGCGCCCGCGCCCGCCTGATCATTTCGTTGTTGGTGGCGATCATCGAATTCAGGTCCCTGATCAGAGGCGCCACCTCGACCGGTAGGTCGTCCGGTAGCCGCTCGGTCTTGCCGGCGCGCACGGCAACCAGTTCGTGGCGCAGCCGCGACAGCGGCTTGAGGCCGTAGTTCACCTGGATGACAGCGGCGCCGGTCAATCCGATGGCGATGACCAGCAGCGACAAAATGAGCGCCTTGTTGAGCCCCGACACTTCCTGGTCGACGATCCGCACTTCGACGGCGATGCCGACGCGCAGCGGCTCGCTGAGTTGCGGCGTCTCGATCAGCCGCTGATTGAGCCGTAACGGTCCCATCGCGGTATTGACGACGGTTATGCGGGGAACGGCCGCCGCGGCGCTGAGCGGCAGGCTGGAGCCGTTGAGGGAGGCCGAGCGTGCGGTCATGCCGTTCGACCGTTCGATCTGCCAGTACAACCCGGAGCCCGCGACGGCGAAACGCGGGTCGCTCATTTTGCGGCTGACGACGGGCCTGCCGTCGCTGCCGATGGCGATCAATGCACCCAGTTCTTCGGCATGATCGGACAGATCGTGGTCGATCTGCGTCGTCACCAGATCCCGAAATATCGCGGACAGCATGAAGCCGCTGACGGCAAGGCCGACGGATATCCAGACGGCGGCGCCAAGGATGAGCCGGGCGTGGAAGCTATTGCGAAGCATGATCGCCCGGCCCCAGGCGGTAGCCGAGCCCGCGGATCGTCCTGATTGCCTCGTGGCCCAGTTTCTTGCGCAGCCTGCCGATATAGACCTCGACCGTGTTGGATTGCCGCGGCTCGTCGAAAGTGTAGATGTGGTCCAGCAATTCGGATTGCGAAACGATCTTGTCCGGATGGTGCATCATATAAGTCAGAATGCGCAGCTCCTTCGCGGTCAGTTCGATCGGCTCGCCGCCGCGCGTGACGATGCCGGCCGAAGCGTCGAGCGCGATGCCGTCATGGCGAAGCAGCGAGCTCGCTTTGCCCGCCGAGCGGCGCGTCAGCGCGCGCAGCCGCGCCACGATCTCCTCGATCTGGAACGGCTTTTCCAGGTAGTCGTCGGCGCCGGCATTGAGCCCTTTGACCCGCTCCGTCCAGCCGCTGCGCGCCGTCAGGATCAGCACGGGAAGGTCGCGGCCGGCCGCGCGCCAGCGCTTGAGAACGTCGAGGCCGGACAGGCGCGGCAGCCCGAGGTCGAGCACGACCGCGTCGAAATCCTGCGTGTCGCCCATGTACCAGCCGCTGTCGCCGTCGCCGGCATGGTCGACGACGAATCCGGCGCCCGTCAGGGCCTTCCTGATTCGGGTCGCCAGCTCGGTCTCGTCTTCGATCAGCAGGATACGAATGGCCGCCTCGCAAAATGCGATGGCGCGATAGCGCGCCAAGCTGAACGCAATCTGAAACAAAAAAATTTTGACAGAAATCGTCGGCGCGCTCCCTGATTTAGATCAAGCGCCGGCGTCTTTTCGGCCGCTGGCCGGCCCCGGAAATCGCAGGTTTTCCGGGCTGTTGCGAGGCATTTGCAGAAACAAAAAAGCGCGGCCTGTCAGGTTGGTTTCAGGTGAGACTGTTACGCGTGCGCCAGCAATCCACTGGAGGCACGTGTCATGGCGATCGCGACCAAGTCCAAGATCTCGGTTGTGGCCCCTCAAGGTTGGGAAATCTCCGAAGACGACAAGCTCGGCATTGCCGGTCAATTCGACGCGACCGACAGCGATCCGACCGCCGCATTGAGCTGGTCGGTCGCGGGCGGCGGAACCGGTCTCTACGGCTCGCTCTCCGTCGACAAGTCCGGCCACTGGAGCTACCTGCTCAACCAGTCCTTGCCCAAGCTGAATGCGCTTGCGGAGGGCGAAACCGCGACCGAGACCTTTGTCACCAAGGTCGTCGACAGCAACGGCGCGTTTGCCTACCAGAAGCTCGAGATCGACGTCGCCGGCGCCAATGACGCCCCGGTCGTGCTGCCCGGCCAGTCGGTCGGCAATGTCCACGAGGATTTCGGCCTGTCGGCGTCCGGGCAAGTCAAGGCCAAGGACTTCGATCATGGCGCCGTGTTGAGCTGGTCGCTTGCCGGTTCGCCGTCCGGCAACTACGGCAGCTTGTCGATCGATCCGGCCGGCAAATGGACCTATTCGTTGGATAACGCCGCCGCCAATGTGCAAGCGCTGGCCCCCGGCGAGAAAGCCGTCGATACCTTCACCGTCCAGGTCACCGACCAGTTCGGCGCCTCTGCGACCAAGGTGATCTCGGTCAACGTGCTCGGCACCGAAGACCGTCCGGTGATCTCCGGGTCGGCGACGGGCGCGGTCAAGGAGGACGTGACGCTCGCGGCGAGCGGCCAGCTGACCGCGAACGACCCCGATCACGGCGCGGCGATGACGTGGTCGGTCGGCCACAACGGCATCGGCGCCTACGGCACGCTGGCCGTCGATCAAACCGGCCATTGGACCTACACCCTCAATAACGCCTCGGCCAAGGTGCAGGCCCTCAATGAGGGCCAGACCGTCACCGATACGTTCACCGTCAAGGTCGCCGATCAGTTCGGCGGCCACGATGTCGAGACCGTGACGATCGCGATTGCCGGCACGCAGGAAGGCCCCGTCATCCAGGCGGCTGCCGACCTGTCTTCGACCACGGAGAACCAGCCGGTCACGGTGGACGTTCTCGCCAACGATACCGGTACCGGCCTTTCCCTGGCGGCGGTCTCGACGCCGGCCGGCCAAGGCTCGGCGACTGTGCTGGGCAACAAGCTGGTCTTCGATCCGGGCGCCGACTTCGATCATTTGGCGGCGGGGCAGACGGCGGACGTGGTGGTGAACTACACCGCCCATGACCAGTTCGGCGGCACCGCCGGTTCGACCGCGACCATCACGGTCGCCGGCCAGAACGACGCGGCCGCGATCGGCGGCGTTAGCGCCGGCGCGGTGGCCGAGGATGGCACGCTCACGGCAAGCGGAAAACTCGCGGTCAGCGACGTCGATGCCGGCGAGGCGCATTTTCAGGCGCCGGCTTCGCTTGCCGGCGCGCACGGCAACTTCAGCTTCGATGCCGCGACCGGCGACTGGAGCTATGCGCTCGACAACGCCGCCGCCCAGTCGCTGTCGGCGACGGATGTGGTGCATGATGCGCTGACCGTGACCTCGGCGGACGGCTCCGCGAGCCAGGTCATCGACGTCACCGTCACCGGCGCCGACGATGCGCCGACCGTTTCAAGCCCCCTGACCGACCAGACGGCGACCGACGGCACGCCCTTCGCGCTGACACTGCCGGCAGGGATGTTCGCCGACGTCGATGCCGGCGACAGCCTCGCTTATTCGGCCAGTCTTGCCGGCGGCGCGCCGCTGCCGTCATGGCTGACGTTCGATCCGGTCAGCGGCCAGTTCAGCGGCACGCCGGGAGCGGCGGACGTCGGCAGCGTCGCCATTGACGTCACGGCGACCGACGGCAGCGGTGCAATGGCCGTCGACACGTTCAATCTCACCGTCGGCGCCAATATCGTGCCGAACCCGGCGAGCCCCTTCACCGTGATCGACCCGGCGCAGAGCGGAGCGCTTGCGGGCCAGATCGCCGGCTCCATCCTGGGCAATCAGCCGGGCATCGCCATCGACCCGGCCAGCCTGACCATGACGGCGGGCGCAAGCTCGGCCATGTTCTACGACGGCAGTTTGACCAAGCTCGGCATCGGCCCCGGCCTGCTCATTACGTCGGGCACCACGCCGGCCACCAGCAACACGGTCGGCTATTTCGGCGTCGACAATGCGATGCCCGGCGATCCGGCGCTCGACGCCGTGGTCAACACCGTGTTCAACACTGTGTCCTACGACGCCACCACGATCGGCTTCTCCTTCACGGTGACCGATCCGACGATCACCGGCGTGAAGTTCAACGCGGTGTTCGGCTCGGACGAGTTCCCGGAGTGGGTCAACCAGTTCGTCGATATCGGGGTCGTGCTGGTCAACGGCCAGAACGTCGCCTACTTCAACAACGATCCGATGGCGCCGCTGAGCGTGATCGGCTCGAACCTGGCGGCCAACTACTTTGTCGACAATACCGGCAACCTCGATACGCCGAGCTTCGGCGGCGCGGCGCTGCCGGGCGTCGCCAGCACGCTGCCGATCGAATACGACGGCGTCAGCAACGTCCTGAGCATCTTTGCTCCGGTGCACCAGGGCGTGAACACCATCGAGATCGGCATCGCCGATACCGGCGACCATATCTACGACAGCGGCCTGTTCATCTCGAACATGACGGCGACGAATACTCCCTCGTCGGGCGTCGTGCTCGATGTTCCCTGCACCGACGGCAATGACAACCTGACCGGCACCTCGGCGAGCGAGGTGTTCGACGCCAAAGGCGGCGACGACGTCGTCTTCGCCGGCGCCGGCAACGACGTCGTCCTCGGCGGCGCGGGCAACGACCAGCTCGACGGCGGCGACGGCAACGACACCGTCGACGGCGGCGCCGGCAACAACATCGTCAACGGCGGTGCCGGCGACGACGCCATCCAGCACCACGCGGGCGCCCTCGACCACATCGACGGCGGAGCCGGTTTCGATACTCTCAAGATCGACAGCTCCGCCTCGAGCGTCGGCGAGACCGTCGCGTTCGGCCAGACGCTTGCCGACGGCACCACCGTGCAGAACGTCGAGAGCCTCGACTATCACGGCGGCAGCGGCGACGATGTCGTGACCGGCGGCGTCAACGCCGACTCGCTCGACGGCGGCGCCGGCAACGATGTGCTGACCGGCGGCGGCGGCAACGACCACATCACCGGCGGCGACGGCGTCGACACCGCGGCGTTCAACGGCAATGCCGCCGACTATCAGGTCACGAATCTCAGCACCGGGGTCTTCCAGGTGAGCGACCTGACGGCGGGCTCGCCCGACGGCACCGACACCCTCAACGGCGTCGAGTTCCTGAAATTCGCCGATCAGACGCTCGACCTGTTCAACTTCGGCAGCCAGGGCGTGACCATCCAGGGTACGGCCGCCGACGACATCATCAACGTCAACCAGTCGGCGTCCGGCCAGCCGCTCGCCACCAATTTCGGCGACAGCATTCACGGCGATGCCGGCGACGACAAGATCACCGGCGGCTCCGGTTCCGACACGCTCTACGGCGATGCCGGCAACGACCAGATCAAAGGCGGTGACGGGAATGACGTCATCGTCGGCGGCGCCGGCCATGATGAACTGACCGGCGGCAACGGCGCCGACACCTTCGTGTTCACCAACATCAATGACTCGCTGCCGCAAACCGGCAGCCCCGACCAGATCTTCGATTTCCGTCCCGATCAGGGCGACCATATCGATCTCAGCCAGATCGATGCGATCCCCGGCGGCAACCACGATCCGTTCAGCCTGGTTTCGGCGTTCACCGGGCAGGCCGGCGAACTGACGCAGGCCAAGATCGACGGCGGCTATCTCGTGCAGGGCGACATCACCGGCGACGGCCAGGCCGATTTCGCGATCCACGTCGATACCGTCGTGAAGCTCACGCACGCGGATTTCTTCCTGTAATCCGCGACAGCCGCTGCGCAAATGCAGAAGAGGCCGCCGGTCGGCGGCCTCTTTTTTCGACCTGAAGGCCGGGCAGGCTTGTTACCGCTGGCGGCAAAAACGCTGCAATGCACCGATGAGACCGGCGGAACCGAGCCCCTGATCCTTGAAAAATCACGCGGCCCCCGGCTGGGGAGCTGCCGGGGGCCGCGTCGTTGACGCCGTTGACGCTCGCGAGACGAAAACGGCGCGGGAGCACCAGGGGATAGTCGTCAGTAATCAGGCATCAGAACTGCAAATGCCGGTTGCCTAGCGCTGACACATGTCCCCATTTTTGCTGATCACTGACTACTGACCACTGATCCCTGTTAGAACGGCAGCAGCACGTCGAGCACCTGCTGGCCATAGCGCGGCTGCTGCACATCGGTGATCTGGCCGCGTCCGCCATAGGCGATGCGCGCCTGTGCAATCTTGGTGGAATCGATGGTGTTGTCGCTCTCGATGTCCTCGGGCCGCACGATGCCGGCCACGATCAATTCGCGGATCTCGAAGTTGACGCGGATTTCCTGCTTGCCCTCGATCACCAGATTGCCGTTCGGCAGCACCTGCGTCACCACGCCGGCGACGTTGGTGGTCAAGGCTTCCGAGCGGTTGACCGAGCCCTTGCCGTCGGTCGAGGTCGTCGAGTCCGACGTGAAGATGCGCGTCGGGATCGGCGTGTTCATGATCGGCACCTTCGGCCGGCCGAAGAAATTGTCGATGCCGGAGTCTTCCTTGGTGTCGCGGCTGCGCTTGGTCTCGTTGTCGATGATGGCCTTGTCGGTGATGTTGACCTTGACGGTGAGGATGTCGCCGACCTGGTGGGCGCGCTGATCCTTGAAGAAGGCGCGCGAGCCGTTGCGCCACAGCGAGTTCGGATTGTAGGAGGCGGGCTGCGCCGCCGGCATCGGCATCTGCACCGGCTTGTATCCGGGCCGGCTGGTCGGGTTGTCGACCGCCGACAGCGGCGGCTGACGATTGATGTCCTTGAGGCGGTCGATCGCCGCGCAGCCGCCGAGCAGGGAGGCGGCGAGCGCCGCCAGCACGGCGTGACGCGTAAGCTTGCCAACAGTCATCGCATTCACTTTCACAATGGGCGCGTCCTGCGCGGTGACGTTTCGGAGCATGCGGCGCTCTAGTGCTTGCTTTCGGCTGCCGGTTCGCTCGGCGGCAGATTGGCGGCAATCCGCGGCCCGCGGCTGTCGATGAGCACGCGGCCGGGGCCGACGATGACGCCCTGCACGGTGCGCTTGGATTGCTCGTTGAGCACGGAGATCATGTCGCCCTCGGCGCCGCCTTCGGCCGCCTTGCCGCGCACGGTCAGGACGATGCCGGGCACTTCATAGATGAGCGTGACCTGCTCGCCGCGCTGGATCGTCTCCGGCCGCATCAGTTGCGAAGTGTGCAGCGGCCGCCCGGCGTCCAGCGCATTGCGTGCGGCAAGGCCGACGGCCTGGGCGCGGTCGGTGACGGCGTCGCGGCCGACCTCGGCGCGGGGGCGGCGTTCCATGGTGATGTCGCTGTCCTTGATCACGGCGCCGCGCTCGATCGGATTGGTCAGCACCGCGACCGGCGTCGTCACCATGGCGCGGCCGGTGAGGCGCAGCGCCCGCGCCGTGGCGCCGGCGGGAAGCTGGATCAGCGCCGAGAACTGGCCGCTGCGGGCGTCGTAGCTCAGCCGCACCACCCGCGGCTCGCCTCTGGCGCCGGCTTCGACATGCACGGTGCGCAGCTCGTTGTCGAAATTGAGCGCGATATCCTTGGCCTCGCCGAGCGCAAATTGCGCGGCGATGGCGCGGGCGATGCGCTGCTCGATGTCCTCGGCCGGGATGGCGCGGCTTGCCCGCGTCACCGTCACCTCGCTCAAGCCCGCGGTATCGAGGCCGACCAGGGCGTGCTGGCGCACCGCCTCGGCGACCGCCTCGGCCGAAACCGTGCCGGTGGCGCCGAGATCGGGGGCGCGGAAGATCGGCACGTCGGCGATGATGCCGGCATTGGCGACGAGATCGCCGACGCGGACCACATCGCCGGTGACCACGGCCTCCGGTTTGAGCTTCGGATGCGCCGGCGACAGCGCGGCGAGCGTCTGCGCGGCGGCGGGCAGCGCGAACGCGGCGAGGGTAACGAGAGCAAGGGCGATTTTGCGTGTCATGGCCCGGCCTCAGCGCATCAGGTTGGAGGTCGATTGCAGCATCTGGTCGGCCGCGGTGATCACCTTGGAATTCATCTCATAGGCGCGCTGCGCGGCGATCAGGTTGGTGATCTCGGTGACCGAGTCGACGTTCGACTGCTCGAGGCTGCCCTGTTGCAGGTCGCCGGCGCCGTCGGTGCTCGGATTGCCGTCCTGCGGCGTGCCGGAGGCGGGTGTCTCGGTATACATGTTGTCGCCGATCGGCAGCAGGCCCGCCTGGTTGACGAAGCGGGTGAGGGTGAGCTGGCCGAGGATGGTCGGCGTGGTCGAGCCTTGCGGGATGATCGACACCTGGCCTTGCGCGTTGATGGTGAGCCCGGTCGCATTCTGCGGGATGGTGATGGTGGGCTGCACCACGTTGCCCTGCGCGGTGACGATGCGGCCGGTGGCGTCCATCTGGAACGAGCCGTCGCGGGTATAGGCGAAGGTGCCGTCCGGCAGCTGGATCTTGAAGAAGCCGTCGCCGCGGATGGCGATGTCGAGTGAGCCGCCGGTCTGCGTCAGCGTGCCTTGCGTCATCAGGCGCGGCGTGCCGACCGATTTGACGCCCGAGCCGAGATCGATGCCGACCGGGAGCATGTTGCCCTGCGCCGAGGTCTGGGTGCCGATGCGGCTGACGTGGTCGTACAGCAGGTCCTGGAATTCGGCCCGCTGGCGCTTGTAGCCGGTGGTCGTCATGTTGGCGAGGTTGTTGGCGATGACCTGGACATTGAGCTCCATGGCCATCATGCCGGTTGCCGCTGTCGAGAGCGCGCGCATGGATTCAACTCCCTTTCATCAAGCCGGCACGTCGGCGAGCTTGTCGAGCGCCTGCGTGCCCTGATCGCTCTGCTGCTGCAGCATGCTGGCGATCTGCGTGTAGGCGCGGGTGATTTCGATCATGCGCGACATCTCGACGACGCCGCGCACGTTGGATTTTTCCAGCGCGCCCTGGGCGAGGCCGGCGTCGGTCGCCGGGCGCGGCTGCACGCCGTCGGGCGCGGCGAAGGTGCTGCTGCCGTCCTTTTGCAGCGGTTGCGTGTTGTCGAATTTGACCAGCCGCAGCTTGCCGCGCAGCGAGTCGACCTTCGAATTGCCCTCGCGCACGCTGATGGTGCCGTCGCGGCTGATCGACACCTGGCGGTCGGTCGACTGGAAGGCGATCGGTCCGGAATCGCCGAGCACCGGATTGCCGTCATTGGTCACCAGCTGGCCGCTGGCGTTGATCTGCAGCGCGCCGTTGCGCGTGTAGCGCTCGCCGCGCGGCGTCTGCACCACCAGGAAGGCGTCGCCGTCGATCGCTACGTCGAGCGGATTGCCGGTGCGCTGCAGCGGGCCCTGGCTCATGTCGTGCCAGAGGCCGCGGTCGAGCACGAAGCTGACGCGCGAATTGGCGTCGCCGGCACGGGCGGCGGAGCCGAGATATTCCTCGAACAGCGAGCCATCGGCTTTGTAGCCGACGGTCTCCAGATTGGCGATGTTGTTGGCGACCACGTCGAGTTCGCGGCTGAGCGCCATCTGGCGCGATAGCCCGACGAGAAGTCCGTTCTGCATCGGCAGTCTCCCCTTTGATCCCGCAGCGGCCGGCCCTCCCGAGGCCGGATCGTTGCGGGCAACTGGTGGGGCGGCTCTCCCAAGCCGCGTCCCGATGCGGTGCTTTGCAGTCGCCGTGCCAAAGAAGAAATTGTTTCAGATCAATGCCTTACCGGTGACCGGCGGACCGCAGCTGCGGGCAAAATCGGCCGCGACCCGGCAAAACCTGCCGGCTTCGGGGGCACGGGAAATGATCTGTTAACCATACCGACCTACCTTCGGCCTCCAGGGGAAGCGCGGGCTTCGAGCGCAGCGCGGCATCGTTCGAGATGTCGCGCGCACCGCCCGGCACGTTGCAATCGGGGTCAGCATGGCAGCCAAGCCGAAGAAGGAAGAGGCCGAGGTCGAGGACAAGCCGGACGAGGAAGCCGAACAGGCGGCCGCCAAGCCGAAAAAGAAATTCGCCCTGCCGTCGCTCAAGGTCATGATCATGGCCGCGGCCGGCATCGCCGTCATCGGCGGCGGCGGTACCGCCGGCTACATGTTCTTCTTCAAGAAAGCCGGACACGAAGAGCCGGCGAAGGCCGAAGGCAAGCCCGCGACCTTCGTCGACCTGCCGGACGTGCTGGTCAATCTCTCCAATGCCGGCACCGACCGCACCCAATATCTCAAGGTCAAGATCGTGCTGGAACTGCCCGACGCCAAGCTGGTGGGCGAGATCCAGCCGCTGATGCCGCGGGTGATGGATGCGTTCCAGACCTATTTGCGCGAGCTGCGGCCGACCGATCTCGACGGCTCCGCCGGCCTCTACCGCCTGAAGGAAGAGCTGACGCGCCGGGTCAACGCCGCCGTGGCGCCGAACCGGATCACCGCGGTGCTGTTCAAGGAAATCGTCGTCCAGTGACGCTTCGCCCATGGCGCTGAACCAACAAATCGATCAGGACGCGCTGGCGGCCGAATGGGGCCTGGCGCTCGAAGAGGACGCCGGCGCGCAGACGACCGACGCGGCCGCCGCCGCGGCTGCGACGCCGGGCGTCGATGAAGCCGCCGCCCAGTGGGCGGCGATGGTCGACGACGGCTCGGGCTTCCAGGGCGCCAAAGGCGGCGCCGAGCGCATCCTCAACCAGGAAGAAATCGACAGCCTGCTCGGCTTCAGCCTGGCGGACGTGACGCTCAACGACAATTCCGGCATCCGCGCCATCATCGACTCGGCGATGGTGTCCTACGAGCGCCTGCCGATGCTGGAAATCGTCTTCGACCGCCTGGTGCGGCTGATGACGACGAGCTTGCGCAATTTCACCTCCGACAACGTCGAGGTTTCGCTCGACCGCATCACCTCGGTGCGCTTCGGCGACTATCTCAACTCGATCCCGCTGCCGGCGATCCTCGCCGTGTTCAAGGCCGAGGAGTGGGACAATTTCGGCCTCGCCACCGTCAATTCCAGCCTGATCTATTCGATCATCGACGTTCTGCTCGGCGGCCGGCGCGGCCAGAACACGGTGCGCGTCGAGGGCAGGCCCTACACCACCATCGAGACCAACCTGGTCAAGCGCATGATCGAGGTGGTGCTCGCCGACGCCGAGCTCGCCTTCAAGCCGCTGTCGCCGGTCAAGTTCAACATCGACCGGCTCGAGACCAATCCGCGCTTTGCCGCGATCTCGCGGCCGGCCAATGCCGCGATCCTGGTGCGCCTGCGCATCGACATGGAAGACCGCGGCGGCACCATCGAATTGCTGCTGCCTTACGCCACCATCGAGCCGATCCGTGCCGTTCTCCTCCAGATGTTCATGGGCGAGAAGTTCGGCCGCGACCCGATCTGGGAAGGCCATCTGGCCACCGAGATCGGCCAGGCGCAGATCGGCGTCGACGCCGTGCTCTACGAGGCGCGGCTGCCGCTGCG
>Ga0070740_10005352_pt1 | contig 11945 bp, 6 predicted proteins | sample Coa_R2_FD_67286 | JGI IMG/M metagenome (GOLD analysis project Ga0070740, IMG submission 67286) | Surface soil microbial communities from Centralia Pennsylvania, which are recovering from an underground coalmine fire - Coalmine... | ecosystem: Environmental > Terrestrial > Soil > Unclassified ...
GAGGTGGTGAAAGCCGCCGCCCAGGAGCAGGAAGAGATCCAGAAGTTTGAGAGGCGCGCCGGCCTGTATCGCAATCTCTTCGTGAAGAACGGCTATGTGCAGTCCTGGTATCTGCCGCCGCTGCTGCTCTCGATCGCCCTGGTCTTCGCCTTCCTGCACGGCCTCTTCCTGGTGGTCCACAATCAGATCTCGGTTGGCAGCCTGATCGCCTTTATGAGCCTGATGGTGATCCTGCGCTATCCCGCTTTCAACACCAACTGGTCCTTCAGCCTGATCCAGCTTGGCGTGGCGGGCGCGGACCGCATTCTGAGCATTCTCAAGGAAGAGACGGAGCTAGATGAGAACGAGGGAGGCTATCGCGGCGCCCAGAGTATGCGTGGCGAGATTACCTTCGAGCACGTGAGCTTCCGCTATGACGGCGCGCCCGTCCTGAAGGATATCTCCTTCCACGCCGAGCCAGGCCAGACCATCGCCATCGTCGGCCAGACGGGCGCGGGCAAGAGCACTCTAACCAAACTGATCAATCGCATCTACGACGTAGAGGCCGGGCGCATCCTGATCGATGGCGTCGATGTGCGCGACTGGAACCTGGACGCTCTGCGCTCGCAAATCTCAACAATTGAGCAAGATATCTTTCTCTTCTCGCGCTCGATCGCCGAGAATATCGCGTATGGGTTGGGGCAGAAGGCGGATCGCGCGGCTATTGAGCGGGCTGCGCGCGATGCGCAGGCGCACCAGTTTATCGAGGAGTTCAAAGAGGGCTACGACACGGTAGTTGGCGAGCGTGGGGTGACGCTCTCCGGCGGTCAGCGCCAGCGTATCGCCATCGCGCGCGCCCTGCTGACCGATCCGCGCATCCTGATCCTCGATGACTCGACCAGCGCGATCGATAGCGCTACCGAGGACGAGATCCAGCGCGCCATTCATCGCGTGCTGGAGGGCCGCACCACGCTGCTGATTACTCATCGCCTCTCGCAGATTCGCTGGGCCGATAAGGTGCTGGTGCTGCGCCAGGGCGAACTGATCGATCAGGGTGCTCACGAAGAGCTACTTGCGCGCTGCGAGACCTATCGCCGCATCTTTGCTCACCACAAGGCCGCGCGCCAGGAACCCGCCAGGGTAAGCCGGGCCGGAGATTGACAGATTGCATAGAGCAAAACTGGAGATACTATGGGCTTCTTAATGGATGGTCTGGAGGCCGAAGCCTACGACCGGAAATATAGCGATCGCGCCCTGATTGCGCGCATTCTTCACTACTTTCGTCCCCACCGGGGCCTGATGCTGGCCATCGCCATCCTGGTGACGCTCAACGCGCTGGTCGATACCGCCTTTCCCCTGCTGGTTTCGCGCGGCCTCGACCTGGTGATCGCCTCGAAGACCCTGCAAACCGTTCTTGTGCTCATCGTGGCGATTCTCGGTGCAGGAGTGCTCTCCTGGACCTTCAATTTCTTTCGCCTGCGCTTCACCGCGCGTTCAGTGGGGGATGTGGTGCTACGCCTGCGCAACGACGCCTTCGCCTCGGTGATCGCGAGCGATATGTCCTTCTACGACGAGTTTCCATCCGGCAAGATTGTCAGCCGCGTCACATCGGACACCGAGGACTTCGCGACCGTCGTGACGCTGGCTCTGAACCTGCTCAGCCAGTTCCTGCTCTTTTTCCTGCTGGTGGCGATTCTCTTCTTTCGCAGCGTTTACCTTGCCCTGCTGGCTCTGTCGATTGTGCCGGCGATCGTGCTGGTTGCCCTGACCTTCCGCTTTATCGCACGCCGCACTACCCGCCGCTCGCAACGCTCCCTGGCGCGCGTGAATGCGAACGTGCAGGAGGTGGTGAGTGGGATTACCGTCGCGAAGAACTTCCGGCAGGAACAGAACATGTACGACGAATTTACACGCGTCAACGCGCAGTCGTACCAGGTGAGCGTGCGCTCAGGCTTTGTCTACAGCGGCGTCTTTCCGCTGCTGTTCTTTATCGCCAACCTGGGCACGACGGTGGTGGTCTACTTCGGCGGGCGCAGCGTGCTCGGACATGCGATCTCAGCCGGGGACTGGTTCCTCTTTGTGCAGAGCATGGGCCTGCTCTGGTTTCCCCTGACCAGCATTGCCTCTTTCTGGAGCCAGTTCCAGCTTGGTCTTTCGGCCAGCGAGCGCGTTTTCGCCCTGCTCGACACGGAGCCGCGTGTTCACCAGAGCGCGAGCGAGCCGGTTGGACAACTGCGCGGGAAAATCGAGTTTCGCCATCTCTTTTTCAGCTATGACGATCGCCAGACGGTGCTGGCGGACTTTAATTTGACCATCCAACCGGGCGAGACAGTCGCGATCGTTGGACACACCGGCGCGGGCAAGTCCAGCCTGGCCAGGCTCATCGCGCGCTTCTACGAGTACCAGGGCGGCGAACTGCTGATCAACGATCGCGATATCCGCAGCTTCGATTTGCAGGACTATCACCGACGCCTGGGCATTGTGCCGCAGTCGCCGTTCCTCTTCTCAGGCACGGTCACGGAGAATATTCGCTACGCGCGTCCCTCGGCCAGCGACGAGGAGGTTGAGCGCATCGCGCGCAGTATCGGGTACGGCGACTGGCTGGAGGCGCTGCCGGAGGGTCTGAATACGCTGGTGGGCGAGGCCGGGCGCGCGCTCTCGATGGGCCAGCGCCAGCTTGTGGCCCTGGCGCGCGTGCTGCTGCAAGATCCGGCGATTATCATTCTGGACGAGGCGACGGCCAGCGTCGATCCTCTCACAGAGGCGCAGATTCAGGAAGGGCTGGACCTGATTCTCAAGGGCCGCACGGCCATCCTGATCGCGCACCGCCTCTCGACCATCCAGCACGCCGATCGCATTCTGGTCCTATCGCGCGGGCGCATTGTGGAGGAGGGCAGCCACGAAGAGTTGCTGAGGCAGGGCGGCCACTACGCCCATCTCTACAACACCTACTTCCGCCACCAATCGCCCGATTACCGCCCCGGCGAAGGCTTTGTGCAGGTAGATCCCAACCTGGCGGTTTCCTGATTCGCGCGGCGCAGCCGCGCTTGGTTGTATGTATGTCAATTGCGAGAGAAACGCGTTTCTCTCGCAATTGACATACATACAACTTGTTCTATTTATTCACTTCCGTATAAATAAGCAGGGCCATCGCATCCAGGCGCATGACGTTATCCTGGGAGCCTTGAATCTTGATCGCACCTTGCATATAGTTGGAGGCGGGGTTGGCGTCGCACCAGAAAATATTAGCCAGGTCCTCGCTGCTGCCGCGCACAATCAGGTCGGGCTGCTCGTACTGGCCGTCGTAGACTGCTGTCTTGCTATCCTTAATTACCATCGTAAAGGCGGCCTGGATGTCGGTTGCCTCTATGTAGATGTTGCAGTTCCAGTTGCGCAGCGCACGCACGACGCGCTCGCTTTTCTGCGCCTGGGCGACATAATCATCCAGCGCCTCACGCAGTTCTTTTCGCGTTGCCATACTTCTCTCTACTCCTGAGCTTGTTTGAGACTTTTCCAGATGGGCAAGGGGAAAGGTTTCGCTCACCCGGCTGTAGAACTATACTAACACAAGTTTGCCGTTTGCTGAATAGCCTTCAGTGGACAGGGGTATTTTCTGGAAGGGCTAATTGCGTCGTGTTGCTCTGCGCCAGCAGACCATAAACCTTCAGCGAGTTCTGCGTTGCCACAAAGACCTTGCCATTGGTCACGACCGGGGCGGTAAACTTGTTGTAGCTGCCAGTCTGGCTGCTGTAGAGTTCGTGGTTCAGGTTGGCGGCGTCGTAGGCGCGCAGATAGCCGGGCGGAGTAATCAGCCAGAGGATGGCGCTGCCGGGCGTGCTGCCATCGCAGGAGACGACCGGGTCGCCACCGCTATATGCGAAAACTTCCGGCGTCTGCGAAAGAACGCCTGAGAGGTGTCCGTTGCTGATTTTAAACGTCCTGGTATGATCTTTGATGCTCGAGACGAAGAGATACTGCCCGTCCGGGCCTTCCCAGTAGGCCGGAGTGCTGAAGATTGGCCTGACGGTGTGAGGCGCGGTTTCATGAAGAACCTGGTCGATGTTTGTGGCCTGCTGGTTGCTGCAGGCGTTAGCAATCTCGCGAAAGTGTCCCATATGCGCCGTATTCAGCACATAGAGCCGCCCCTCCTTGCCGCCGCCGATCAACTCGTTGTCAGAGATCAGCAGCGGACCTCCCGAACCCAGATCGAGATCAGCCGACGACAGGCAGCTCTGGTTAAAAGGCGTGAAGTAATCGATGAGCCGCAAATTTTTATCGAATTTAAGAAAGCTATCCCCCGCATCGGGTCCGCCGCGATTGAGGTCGAAGGTTCCATTGCCGCTGATCGCGTAGATGTTGCCTTTCTGGTCCGCTGCGAGGGCGCTGCCGCTGCTCCAGATGCCGCCTTCGCTTCCCCTGGGCGTGTCATTATATGCCGCCAGCCGGTGAAATCCCCGCCGATCATAGCTGTAGCTGAGAATGCCCCCATGATACGGCTGGATATCGCAAAACGATGAAAACGCGAAATAAATGCGCCCGTTGGCCAGCAGCAACCCCGACCTCTGGCGCTCCTTGCCGTTGCCCAGGAAGCCAAGATCGATCTGCACGGGACTGCCAGACCTATCATGTCCACTGAGCAGGTCGAGCGCATGAAGCTCATAGATATATCTGCCCTGTTTTGCCACAAAAGCGACCACAAACAGCGTGGCGCTGGCGCTATCGATCACCGGCGTGGAGGTGATGCCGAGCTGGGGCTTGAGATCATCGCAGTGGAATGCGCTCGCCGGAACCGTCCTCGTCCCGGCTCTGAGCAGGCTGGTATGCCAGATGGGCATTGGATCGCCGCCCGTGCGGTCCGCGTCGAAGGCATACACGCTATCGTGCTCGGTGGCGACGATCACCAGGTTATAGAGATGACCGCCGATTCTCATGCCCGGCATGTAGAGCGGCTGTGCGTAGACCTGTCCATCAACGGGGTAGGAGATCAGGCGTCCAAACTGTTGGGCGTTGACGTTTTTGGTATTTAAGAGCTTCTCGCTGCTATTCTGGCCGGTGCGCTGATTATTATACTTATAGGTCAGCACCGGCACATTTCCCTCGGCAGAAGGTCTGCCGGTCCTGGCCAGCGCCACTGAGCGCCAACCCGGTGCGTTCGGCAGAAGAGCAAACAGCCAGCAGAGGAGGAGAAAGAGGCCAGAGATGAGCCGTTGCCGTTTTCTTCTGCAGGGCTGCATAAAAGCTCCTTTGGGCGCCAGGCCAGGAAAAGTATACAATAGAACTCTAACATAGGTAAGATACCCGGCGACCAGATACTATTTTTGAGCATATATCATAAGTGCGAATGAGGGAGGCTAGCGTAACGGCAGGAGCGCCTGCAAGACCTCTGCCGCGGCTCGTTCGCCCGATTGAAGCGCCCCGTCCATATAGCCATTCCAGACCGTTGCCGTCTCGGTTCCTGCCCAGTGCAGGACCCCGATGGGCTGGCTGAGCGCCTCGCCGTAGGAGGTCCACACCCCTGGAGCCATAAAGCCGGCGTAGCAGCCGCGGCTGTATTCCTCCTCAGCCCAGTTCTGTTCGACATACTCGCTGGGATGAGCCGCCTGCTCGCCGAAATAGCGCACAAAGCACGCGATAACCTCCGCCTGGCGCTCCTCGCGCGTTCTACGTCCCCAGACGCGCCCCTCTTCTCCCTCGATAAAACCCATCAGCACACCGGGAGTCCCACTGGCGGGCGAGTTATCGAAGGTGATGCGCACGGCCCCCTCGTCGCAGGTGATCTGGCCTGAGTAGCCCTCATCGCGCCAGAAGGGACGCGGATAGAGGCACTGGACCTTGATGACGGTGCCCATTGGAACGCGCTGGGTGAGTTGATCGCGGTAGGCGGGCAGCGCAGGCCGATAGCGCAGGCGTCCGGCCAGCGTCGGCGGGATGGCGATGATTGCGCGTTTGGCTCTGACCAGCAGCGTATCGCTCGCCACGCGCACCCCCTGCTCATCCTGGGAGATCATATGGACGGGCGCTTGCAAAATAACGCGCTCACCCAGCTCCGCCGCGACGCGCTCGGAGATATACTGCGCGCCCTGGTGGAAACGCCGCTCCTGCGCGCCGCCGGCCACGCTCAACAACTGATTGAGGTTGCCGCCGGAGTGGATGTAGAAGAGGAAATGCAGCAACGAGAGATCGCGCGGTTCCACCGAGAAGACCGATTCGACGCCCAGGGTGAGCAGGTGGCGCGCATGTTCGGACTCAATGTGCGCCCGCATCCACGTCTCGACCGTCTGGCCATCCCACTCGGCGGCCCTGCTCGCGGTCCAGGGTGCCTCCAGAGGCACCTCCTGAGCCATCAAGTTCAATTCCAGCAGGGCTTCAATAGTCTCCATCGTCGCCAGGGGATCGCCCATCGGGATAGCCCCTTCATACACCAGCCGCTCGCCCTTGTAGAACTCAACATTTTTGCCCTCGTTATAGGTAGGGAAGGTCGTCGCGCCCACCTCAGCGGCCAGCGCGGCCAGGCGATCCTGGGTTGGCCCAATCCACTGACCGCCGAGATCCAGGATCGTGCCATCGCTGGCCGGGCGGCTGTATGTGCGTCCTCCCACACGCTCGCGCGCCTCCAGAACGAGCACATCGACACCGGTCCTTGCCAGCGTGCGGGCCGCGTTCAGTCCCGCAAGGCCGGCTCCGACAATTACCACCTCGGTCTGGCGTGTGGGCAGCGTGGAAAGGGAAGTCTCCTGGTCGTTATTCATTGGTTGCCATCCTCTCTGCTTATCTTGCAGGCAAAGCGGCAGCCCTCGCGTCTACTGCATTTTGCCTAAATATGGCTGAGCTATCTATGAGCAGATCATAGCAGGTGTCACAGCTATTTTCAATATCGCCTGAAGGCAGGCTACGTTCCCTCAGCAGCGCTGCGCAGCTGGTGGAAGATGTCCCGGACATGCTGGGCCATAGTTGAGAAATGTCCCTCGTCGGGATAGAAGATAGCTGTACAATGGGGCAAGAGTTGTGCGAGCAAACGAGCTGGCGCAACCGGCATGATCCGATCCTGTTCTCCATGCCACAAGAACAGCTTCTCGAACGCTATCTGCTCAACCTGGAAGCCCCAGGGCTGAACCTCGGTCAGTACGGCCTCCAGGTTCCCGGCTGCTCCTTGCCGGAAACTTTCGGCCATCACCTGGGCAATTTGCCCTCTCATCTCCGGGTTGCTCAGGATCTGCTGATCTGCTTCTCCAAGCCGGGTTGCGTACCGGGCGAGATACTTCTCGATGCTGGCAGCGTCGGAGCCGGTCAAGCGCTGAATCAGGCGAGCGTAGAGCAGCAACAGGTGGGGAACGTGCGTTCCGATCCACCCTATGGTGCGCATCGGCCTGGTTCCAGCTTTTCTTACGAGATCAGGCGGAGAGACCGTGCTGATCAGACCACAAGCCGTGAGCCGCTGCGGAATTTTGCAGGCACAGGCCAGGGCATAGGGACCGCCGGCGGAGAGACCTTCCACCGCAAAGCGCTCGATGTCCAGGTAGTCAGCGACTTCCTCCACATCGTCGGGCCAGTCGAGCAGCCGGTAGCCAGGTTTCGGATCGGAACGCCCGATACCTGGTCGGTCCAGGCCGATCAGCCGCACACCCGCTTCGGCGGCTTGCGTTGCGAACAGCTTCACTTCCAAGCGTGAACTTCCCGACCCGTGACAATGGAAGATGGGAAACCCATCGTTGTGCCCAACCGAAGCAATACCCATGCTGCGCCCATCGCGCAGCCGGACAGTAAAATCTCTCTCAGGCAGATCAGGTACCGGTATATCTTCCTTGTCCATAGGTCCTTTTTCCTTTCTCTCTATGCAGGGAAGAATCATTATTTAAGCCGTACTATCAACATTTGCCACAATTCAAACAGGCTATGGTACGCAATGATCGCCAGGGCGGCGCAGGCGAGCGGAATGTGGATGGAGCGCCAGGCGCGAATGACCAGGTGGGCGCGCTGCTGGCGGTGCAGGGAACGGACCAGGCGAGCGCGTTCGCTCAAGAGCGCCCCGATGCGCTGGAAATCGGGCGCTTCGGATCTGTGCAGAGTGGGCAGCGATGATGGCGGCGTGGCGGCTTGCAGGGCCTGTGCGCAATACTGTTTGAACGGGGCTGATTTGCCCGCGCTCAGCCGTTCGATCGTCAGCGCGAGTTCGTGCAGGCGCTCCTCCACTGCGCGCGCGATGCCGACGCCGTTGGTCTCGGCTTCGTGCGCGATGATCCGCGCCTGCCAGAGATCGAGCAGGCGACCGATAACACCGCTAAGGACCAGCAGGAGCAGCGCGTAGAGAGCCGAGGTGCCAAAGGCGGCCTCGGTAAAACGCTCAGGGAGAAAAGAGAAGTCGTGCGTAATATTCTGGAAGTTCTCATGCAGGCAGGCAATGAGGATGCTGAGCACGCCAAACCAGATATGCAGCCAGAGCCAATTCTGCACCTTGCCCGGCAAAGTGCGCACAAAACGCCGGCGCAGGGTATAGGCTGCCACCAGCAGCACCAGGGCAAAGGCCACAATGCCAAACTCGCGCAAAGGATCGTTGCTGGGGCCAGGGTACTGCTGAGTTGTGATGGCAGAGCGATAGATCAGAGCGATACAACCCAGGAGAAACAGGGCACCGGCCAGGAAGAGCCAGTTGTAGACCGACCCGGGTGTTTTCCAGATGCGCCGGGAACTTCCGGGTTCCACCGGCGGCTTGCTCGCCACAGCCATTGGCACCTCCTTCTAACGTCTCATCCTTCTCAGAATACAAGGGCCGCGCGACCTCTGGCGGCCAGCTACCGATCGGCCTCCTTGCGCTTGCCAGATTGCAACAGGATTTCTTCGGTCGAGCCAAAGAATTTCGCGGGCTGGACGCGCAGAGCCGCGCCCGTCGGACACGCCTGCACACACGCCTGATCGCGATAGCCTGCGCAGAGGTCGCACTTGATAGCGATCTTCTTGCGCAATTCATCGTAGCCGCCGCGAGGCGGGAAGATATCGAGCGGCCCGGAGGCGACGCGAGTCCCGCCGGCAGCCGTAGAACTGATTACCGGCAGCGTTCTGCCCGCTCGTTCGCTTCTCACGTTGCGCGTAAACCAGGCGCTGAAACGTTGCCAGGAGTCGCCAATCGGCGGTTCCTCCTCGACCTGGGCGATCGAGATGGCTCCATAGGGACAGCGTTCGGCGCAGATGCCGCAGCCGATGCAGCTTTCGGTGATATAGACCTCGCCATTGGGACGGCGCGCGATGCCCGCTCGGCTGCACAGCATACAGACGGGGTCCTGGCACTGGCGGCAGGCGGTGGCGATGCTGATATTGCCTATCACCATGCCCTTGCGGTTCATGCGCGAGTGCCCATGCCGCCGCTCGCAGGCTTCTTCGCATTCATTGCAATGGATGCACCTGTCGAGATCGATCACCAGCACCTCGGTGCCTTCGACCACGCCGCTGCTGACCAGCGCATGCAGCCCAGCCTGGACGTGCGCGCTGGTGGTCTGACTGCTCGCGTCGGACGGGCCTTTCCCGGAGTTCAGCAGTTCGCGCGCGGTAGCGGCGGCCTCCAGGTACTCGCGCAGGCGCTGCGCGAACCGCTGCTCCACGTCTGGGTAGCAGCGGAAGAGGGCCAACACAACCTGCCTGGGTATCTCCGCCACGCGGCAGCGATTGATGGTCGTGACAGTCACGGGCTGACCATCTCCCAGCAGGTCCAGGCCCCCGGCGAAATAATCGCCGCCCTGGCGATAAGCGATCACGCGCTCATGCACGTCATTCACTCCCCTTCCCGCCCGCTCCAGGCGCGCAACCTTGACGAAGCCTTCCAGCAGGATATGCAGGGTTTCACGTGCGGGCCGGCCCTTGCGATCCTCAGCAAACAGCCGCTCGCCCCGCTCGTACTGGCGAATCTCTGCCTGCTGAATAAGCGTCTGAAGGTCTGTCTCCGTGACGCCCCTGAAGAGGTCCATGCGTTTGAGGATCGCGCGCAGCGAATGAGCCTGGGTGAAGCGTTCAAAGTGCTGCTGCACGCCGGGCACCAGTTGCATCAGGCGCTGCATAACCTGCTCCGGCACCTGGAGGAGCAGCGTCGGCGTTTGCGCCCGGACGGAGAGTTTATAGGGCTGGCCGGTGAGCATTCCATCCTCGCCCGCGTATTCGCCGCGTCCCAGGATAGCCACCGGGAGCTCGCTCTCGTCGCGGTCGGTCGCAATCAGTTCCAGACGCCCTTCCAGAATCAAGGAGAGATCGCGCCCATACTCGCCTTCGCGCAGCAGCATCTCGCGCGGCTTAAGGGCAAGCACGCGCGAGGCCGCGATGATGTGCAGCAGGTACGTATCGGGCACTTGCTGAGAATCGCTCAGGATGGACTGCTCGCGCAGGCGCTGCAACAACTGGGGGAGTGTCCAGCCGGCGGGCAACGCCTGGACCACGCGCTGCATATGTGGCGGATTCTTCCACGAAAGCCCCAGGCGCTGCTTGAGCGAGAGCATCAATAAATCGCGATGGTTATCAACCGGGCAGACAGGCACGCAGGAGCCGCACATGATGCATTCGTGGGAGAAACGCGCGACCTCCGGCGGGATAGTTTCCCTGACGGTGGCCTGATTCAGGGTTGCGATATCCATAAGCGCGGAGCCCGGCACGGGGCAGGCGTCCATGCAGCGGTTACAGCCAATACACATCTCGATCTCGAAGCGCAGGCGCGCCGCATCCAGCGGCTCTGCCCGGTATTCCAGCGTGGCCAGAGCCGCTTGTTTCTCGGCCTGATCCCGCTTCTCAGCCTGTTGCGCCGCTTTACCAACCCTGACAGCCTCTGCTGCCGGCTGCGCGGGCCGGCGCGTTGGCGGATAAGAGAAATAGAGCAGCGTGTTTCCTATAGCCGCCCGATCGCCATGCGCGAGGAGAGCGGGGGTGGCCAGCTTTCTGCCATTGAGGATTACGCCGTAGCGGCTGTTCAAATCGCGCAGGGAGAAGCCGTCGGGGGTGCCGACAATCTCAGCATGGTGACGCGAGGCAGAGGCGTCCGCCAGCACAATGTCGTTCTGTTTATCCCGTCCGAGGATATAGCGCCGTCCGGGGGCCAATGGCAGGACGGTCGGGGAGCCATTGGGCCCCACCAGGACCAGCGTGGGGGCATCGGTCAACGCGCGCAGAACGGAGGCGGGGATGATATGCGCGATGCTTGCGTGTGGTTCCAGGGTAGTGGATGCCCGGCGGGCTGCCTCGACGTTCTCCGGCGCGAGATCTGGCTCAAGTGTGAGCAGCGGCGCTGGCACGTTTTGTTGAGAGAGCCAGGTTGCGAGATCAAAGTCATCGGCGAAGAGCTGCCGCGTCACGGGCGCCAGGTTAACCTGGTGGTCGATCGCGCGCTTAAGAGCGAGCGCCTGCCGTCTATCGCCGAGCAGCAGCGCGCCGACGGCCCGCCCATCGCGCAAAATTACCTTGCGGTAGCTGCGCGCCTGCGGTTCGGCGACGACCTCCAGGAAGCCGGGCGCTGCCGGGCAATGCGTCAGGCCGATCGCCACAAAGTCCAGTCCGCGCAGCGAGGTTGCATTGTAGAAAGGCGCGCCGCTGGCAGTGGGAAGCGCAGAATCTCCTCTCGACATATGCAGGGCCGCGAGTTGCGCCTGCTGAATGGCCGGGAACCACTGACCGATAACCCGGCTGCGCCCGCTCAGCGCGTCGTTTGTCTCCACCACATCCCCGGCGGCATAGATATCCGGGGCGCTGGTGCGCATCCAGCCATCGACTCTGACGCCGCGTGCGCAGGCGATCCCGGCGGCGCGAATAAAGTCCACAACCGGCTCGATCCCGATAGCGATCAGCACAAGCTCACAACGAATGCGCTCCCCGCGCGTTGTCAACACGCCCCGCACCTCTCCGCCACTCCCCACAATTTCAGCAATCTCCTCACGCGTCCGCACCTCAATCCCCAGGCGCCGCTCCTCCTGCAGGACCATATCCGAGGCGACGGGATC
>Ga0070740_10005353_pt1 | contig 11944 bp, 11 predicted proteins | sample Coa_R2_FD_67286 | JGI IMG/M metagenome (GOLD analysis project Ga0070740, IMG submission 67286) | Surface soil microbial communities from Centralia Pennsylvania, which are recovering from an underground coalmine fire - Coalmine... | ecosystem: Environmental > Terrestrial > Soil > Unclassified ...
GTCGTCTTTGAGATCCGGGACCACGACGGCGGTGCGCTTGCCCGACAACAGCGAATGATAGACCCAGCCCTCAGCGCCTTCCCAGTCGCGGATGCGCCGCCAGTTCTCGAACTCGGCGGTGATCTCCACCGGCATTCCGGCGCGCGTATAGACCCAGCGCACGTCCTGGTCGCGGTTGGGACCGCCGCGCACATTGACCTTGTCGGCCTTGAGGCTCACGAAGCGAGGCACCGGCAGGCCGCTGACCGAGCCGGTGGTCAGGTCACCCGCGGCACGACCGCTGCACGGTAGCAACAGCGATGCTGCCACGGCCAGGGCGCCGAATTGGCGCGCAAACCGTCGGCTCCTTTGTGTTGTCACGGCCATCTGCTAGGAAATTGAGACGAATTGACGCCCCTCGACGAGGATGCCGGAGTGTGGGGGAACACGGTTAAAGAGGATTAAATCGGCCGATGCCGAAGGCCAAGAAGCCGCTGGTCATCGTCACTCGCAAGCTCCCGGACAAGGTCGAGCTGCGCATGCGGGAACTTTTTGACGCCCGCCTCAATCCCGACGACAAGCCGATGACGCAGAGTCAATTGGCGGAGGCGGTCAAAGCCGCCGACGTGCTGGTGCCGACCGTCACCGACGAGATCGACGCAGCCGTGCTCGGCAAGGCCGGCGAGCAGCTCAAGCTGATCGCCAACTTCGGCAACGGCGTCGACAACATCGATGTCGCCACCGCGGTCCAGCGCGGGATTACGGTGACAAATACGCCGGGCGTTCTGACGGAAGATACTGCCGACATGAGCATGGCGCTGATCCTCGCCGTTCCGCGCCGGTTGGTGGAAGGCGCCCAAGTGGTCTCGTCGGACAAAGGTTGGGAAGGCTGGTCGCCCACGTGGATGCTCGGCCATCGAATTTGGGGCAAGCGGCTGGGAATCATTGGCATGGGGCGCATCGGCCAAGCGGTTGCCCGAAGGGCGCGCGCCTTCGGCCTGCAGATCCATTATCACAACCGCCGCCGCGTGCCGCCGCGTATCGAGGAGGAGCTCGACGCCACATATTGGGAAAGTCCCGACCAGATGCTCGCGCGCATGGACATCATCTCGGTCAACTGTCCGCACACGCCCGCGACCTACCATCTGCTCTCGGCGCGGCGGCTCAAGCTGCTGCGGCCCGAGGCTTACATCGTCAATACCTCGCGCGGCGAGGTTATCGACGAGAATGCCCTGGCACGGCTGATCGAGGCTGGCGACATCGCCGGAGCAGGTCTCGACGTGTTCGAACATGAGCCGGCGGTCAATCCCAAGCTGGTGAAGCTCGCGCGCGCCGGTAAAGTCGTGTTGCTGCCGCACATGGGCTCGGCCACCGTCGAGGGGCGCATCGACATGGGCGAAAAGGTCATCATCAATATCAGGACCTTCATGGACGGCCACCGGCCGCCCGACCGCGTGTTACCGAGTATGTTGTGAGAGATCCGTAATCGTCGGCCGGTCGCCGGAGAGCGGATTGTTCTTGTCCCAAGCGTAGCTCAGCGTCTCGAAGCGCATCGAGCGCGCGTCGACCATCAGCAAGCGTCCCACCAGACCTTCGCCGAACCCGACGATCTCGCGGATCACTTCGAGCGCCGTCAATGAGCCGAGCACGCCTGGCAGCGCGCCGAGAATGCCGGCTTCCGCACAGGCCGGCACGGTGCCCTCAGGCGGCGGTTCGGGAAACAGGCAGCGATAGGTCGGATTGGGTCTGCCCTGGGCATCTTTTTCATGCGCGCGAATGGTGGTGAGTGAGCCGTCGAACGTGCCGAGCGCAGCAGTGACCAGCGGCTTTTTGGCAAAGAAGCAGGCATCCGACACCAGGTAACGCGTAGCGAAATTGTCGGAGCCGTCGGCGACGATGTCATAGCGCGAGATGAGATCGACGGCATTGGCGGCCGTGAGCCGCACATTATACGGTTCCGCCGCGACATGCGGGTTGATCCGCGTGACCGCGGCGCTCGCGCGCTCGACTTTTGCTTTGCCGATGTCGTCTGTGCCGAAAATCACCTGCCGCTGCAAATTTGAGAGCGACACCTTGTCGTCATCGATAACGCCGACCGCCCCCACACCCGCCGCGGCGAGATAAAGCAGAAGGGGTGCGCCGAGACCGCCGGCCCCGACGACGAGAACGCGCGCGGCCTTGAGCTTCGCCTGGCCGGGTCCGCCGACCTCGCGCAGCACGATATGGCGCGCATAACGTTCAAGTTCATCGCGTTCGAGCATCGTGGTTAACCCTATGGCGGCTGGACACTTTCGGCCAGCGCCACGTTCATCCACAGGCCGGCTGTCTTGCCGGGCTTCGTCTTTTGGCTAAGGTGGCAAAAAACATGGTTAGGGTGGCATTAACAGGATGCGTTGTGGTCCCCTGATTGTTTGGCTCGCGCTCGTGGCCGGCGCGCCGATGGCGGCCGCGCAGAACGCTGGCACCGGCAATGCCGATCCAGCCGAGCCACAGCTCGTCGCAAAAAAACACCACACGGCGCGCAAGCCTGTAGCGGTGCAGCAAACGGGAAACCCCGAGCAGGCCAAGCCGGAGGCAAGTCCAACCGCGGCTGCGGCGCAGCAAAAAACGGCCACCGCGAAGCCCGCTCCCGTAAAGCCGCAGCCTGCGCCCCCAGATGCTGGACAGACGCAGCCCGTGACCCTTTCGCCGGGCGACCGGTTGAAAGTTCAGGCGGCGCTCTCTTGGTCTGGCGACTTTGCCGCCGCAAAAAACGAGGATCCGCTGGAAGGGGCCATTCGCAACTTCCAGAAACGCAACAAGGCGAAAGTGACCGGCGTATTGACGGCGGAGCAGCGGGCCGGGCTCGTTGCCGCCGCCGAGGATCACGAGCACCAGTTCGGCTGGCGGGTCGTTATCGACCCGGCAACCGGCATCCGCATCGGCCTGCCGACCAAGCTTGTACCCAATGCCCACGATGCCGCTCACGGAACGCAGTGGTCCTCGCCGCATGGCGAAGTGCAGGTGGAAACCTTCCGCGTGAAAGGCACGAGTCTGGCCGCCCTGTTCGAGGCGGAAAAAAAGAAAGCGGGACGCACGGTCGAACACGCCGCGTTGAGCGATGATGGATTCATTGTCAGCGGCTTACAGGGCCTGAAGCTGTTCACCGTGCGCGCCAAACAACGCGATGGTGAAGTTCGCGGTTTCACACTGCTCTACGATCAGATGATGGAGAGCATTGTGGCGCCTGCGATGGTGGCGATGGCCAGCGCCTTTGCGCCGTTTCCGGAGCGGCCTGCGCCTTTCGCGACCTTGGCGAAGAAGGTCGACTACGGCACCGGGCTGATCGTGAGCAGCGAAGGGCACATTCTCACGGCGCAGAAGGTGGTCGAGGGGTGCAACGTGATCGTCGCCGACGGTCTCGGCAACGCGGAGCGTATCGCCGACGACGAAAGCAACGGACTTGCGTTGTTGCGGGTCTACGGCGTGCGCAAGCTTCCGGCTCTGGCCTTGACCGGCGGCGCCGCGAGCCCGGGCGACATCACGCTCCTCGGCATTCCCGATCCGAAGGAGCAGAACGGCGGCAAGGCGCTCGCCGAGATCAAAGCCAAGCTCGCCGACAGCTCCGCGATCGTGTTGCGCGATTCCGTGCCGATGGCAGGGTTCGCCGGCGCCGCGGCGCTCGACGGCAAGAACGCATTCATTGGCGTTATGGAAACGCGCAGCTTCGCGCTGGCCAGCATCGATGCGTCGGTGCCGCCGGTGCGCTTGATCGGCACTGTCGCCATCAGCGATTTCCTCGCCAAGCATAAGGTGCCGTTGGCGGCAACGGGTGCAGACCCGCATACAGCGGCGATCCGGGTGATTTGCGTGCGCAACTAGCCTTGTGACCGCCGGAACACGCGCACAAGGCCATCAATAGCGGGCGCTATTTATTCTTCCACTGCGGCTTACGTTTTTCGATGAAGGCCTTCATGCCTTCCTTCTGATCGTCCGTCGCGAACAGCGAATGGAAAACGCGCCGCTCGAACAGCACGCCTTCCGACAAGCCTGATTCAAACGCGCGGTTGACCGCTTCCTTCGCCGCCAACACCGACGGCAGCGACATGGTAGCGATGGTGTCGGCGACCTTCATTGCCTCTTCCAATAAGCTCGCTGCCGGCACCACGCGCGCAACAAGCCCTGAAGCCAGGGCCTCATTCGCGTCCATCATGCGGCCGGTGAGGATTAGGTCCATCGCTTTGGCCTTGCCCACGGCACGGGTGAGGCGTTGCGTGCCGCCGATTCCCGGTATGACGCCGAGCTTGATCTCGGGCTGACCGAATTTGGCGGTGTCGGCGGCGATGACCACGTCGCATTGCATGGCGAGCTCGCAGCCGCCGCCGAGCGCAAAGCCGGCGACCGCGGCGACGATCGGCTTGCGAGCACGCGCCGCGCTGTCCCAGGTGCCGGTGAAATTTCCAAGATAGGCTTCGATGAAGGTCTTGTCGGCCATCTCCTTGATGTCGGCGCCCGCGGCGAAGGCCTTCTCGTTGCCGGTGATCAGCATGCAACCGATGTCCGCGTCGGCGTCGAAGCTTGCGATGGCCTCACTCAGTTCGGCCTTGAGGGCGGCATTGAGCGCGTTGAGCTGTGCCGGACGGTTGAGCGTAATTTGCCCGATGCGGCCCTTACTTTGAACGAGGATGTTTTGATAGCTCATGGCGCCCTCCCCTAACCGCTACTTTTGGCACGAGGGACAGTAGAACGTCGAGCGGCCGTTCTGCACGATGCGCTTGACCTTGCCCTTGCATGAGCGACATGGCTCGCCTTCTCGGTCGTAGACCTGAAAGTTGTGCTGGAAATCGCCGAGCGAGCCGTCGGCGCGGCGGTGATCGCGCAACGAGGAGCCGCCGGCCTTGATGGCGTCCTGGAGCACGGCCTTGATGGCCTCGACCAGCGCGCGGGCACGGTCATTGGGCTTGCCGCCGTGGCCGGCGATGGTCGAGGCCATGCGTTTCGGCGACAGCCGCGCGCGATAGAGTGCCTCGCAGACGTAGATATTGCCGAGACCGGCAACGACGCGCTGGTCGCTCAGCGCCGCCTTCAACGACGTCTTCTTGCCGGCGCAGGCCTGCGCCAGCATGGCGGCATCGAAGGCGTTGCCGAGCGGCTCGGGCCCGAGACTGCGCAGCAGCGGCTCGTCATCGAGCCTTGCGCGCGGCACGAGCTTCATCGAGCCGAAGCGGCGGGGATCGTTGAAGGTCACCGTTTCGCCGTTCGACATGTGAAAGACCACATGATCGTGCGACTTGCTCTTCGAGCGCTCGTGATAGTAGATGCCGCGCCCGCTATCTCTGCCGACGCGGAACGAGCCCGACATGCCGAGATGCATGAGCAGCACATCGCCCGATGACAGATCGGCGAGCAGATATTTGGCACGGCGGCCGAGGCCCTCGACTTTTTTGCCGGTCAGCCGCTTCTCGAAATCCTTGGCGATGGGCCAGCGCAGACCGCGGTGACGCACCTCGACTTTCTCGATGGCCGCGCCCTCCATCGCCGGCGCCAGCCCCACTCGCACGGTCTCGACTTCGGGCAATTCGGGCATGATTAACGGTTCTCTGCCTCACACATAGCGCCCTCCGTTCCGCCGCGCTATGGTCCTGCCGGCAAAGGACAATCGGCCATGGCCGGCGCTTCCGAGCAAACCCATTTCGGCTTTGAGAGCGTGCCGCTTGGCGACAAGCAGGGCCGCGTCGACGACCTCTTCCATTCGGTGGCGCGCCGCTACGACCTGATGAACGATCTCATGTCGGGCGGGCTGCACCGCGCCTGGAAGAATGCGCTGGTGCGCGCCGCCGATCCGCCGCGCGGCGACACGCCGTTCGCGCTGCTCGACCTCGCCGGCGGCACCGGCGACGTCGCCATGCGCGTCGCCAAAGCCGGCGGCGCCCAAACGCGCGTCACCGTGTGCGACATCAATGCCGATATGCTCGGTGTCGGCGCCGAGCGCGCGATCACCGCAGGCCTCGACGACCGCGTGACCTTCGAGCAAGGCAATGCCGAGGCATTGCATTATCCCGACCGCAGCTTCGACTGCGTCACCATCGCCTTCGGCATCCGCAACGTGCCGCGCATCGAACGGGCGCTGACGGAAATCTATCGCGTGCTCAAGCACGGCGGCCGTTTTCTCTGCCTGGAATTTTCCGATGTCGACGTGCCGGGGCTGGATACGCTCTACGAGTTGTATTCGTTTCAGGTCATCCCACGCCTCGGCCAGGCGGTGACCGGCGACCGCGACGCTTACCGGTACCTGGTCGAATCCATCCGCAAATTCCCCAGAGCCGCGGCTTTTGCGCAGATGATCGAGCAGGCCGGCTTTCGTCGCGTGTCTTTCAGCAAAATGAGCGGCGGCGTGGTGGCGCTGCATTCGGGCTGGCGTTTGTGATCTCCGGTCTACCCCACCTGTTGCGGCTGACCCGCGCCGGCTTTGTCTTTGCCCGCGAAGGCGTGCTCGCGCTCGTCGACACGCGGCCGCTGCCGCTGGCGGCCAAGACTGCGATCGCGCTCGGGCGGTTGATCGAGCGGCCGAGCGCGCGCAGCGGCGAGAGCCGGCTGGCGGCGGCACTCACGCGCCTGGGGCCGACATACGTCAAGCTCGGTCAGTTCCTCGCCACCCGGCCCGACGTCGTCGGCAACGACATCGCGCGCGACCTCGAGAGCCTGCAGGACAAGATGGCGCCGTTTCCGCAAGCCGAGGCGGAGGCGGCCGTAGCGGCCGCGCTCGATAAGCCGCTCACCGCCGTCTATGCGAGCTTCGGGCCGGCGGTCGCCGCCGCCTCCATCGCGCAAGTGCATCGCGCCGAAGTCGAGGAGCATGGCTTGCGCAAGCCGGTGGCCGTGAAGGTCCTGCGGCCCGGCATCGAGCGCCGCTTCAGGCTCGACCTTGCCGCCTTCTTCTTTGCGGCGCGCAAGGCGGAAAACTTCTCGCTCGAAGCGCAACGGCTGCGCCTGGTCGAGGTGGTATCCACACTGGCGAGATCCGTGGCGATCGAGATGGACTTCCGCCTGGAAGCGGCCGCGCTGTCGGAAATGGCGCAGAATACGCGCGAGGACAAAGGCTTCCGCGTGCCCGCGGTCGATTGGGACCGCACCGCGCGCGAGGTGCTGACGCTGGAGTGGATCGACGGCACGCCGTTGCACGACCACGACGCGCTGCGCGCCAAGGGGTTCGACCTGCCGGCGCTGGGCCGCGCGGTGATCCAGAGCTTCCTGCGCCACGCGCTGCGCGACGGCTTTTTCCACGCCGATATGCATCCCGGCAATCTGTTCGTCGACGACGAGGGGCGCCTGGTCGCCGTGGACTTCGGCATCATGGGCCGGCTCGGCCCGAAAGAACGGCGCTTTCTCGCCGAAATCTTGTGGGGTTTCATCACCCGCGATTACCTGCGCACCGCTCAGGTGCATTTCGATGCCGGCTATGTGCCGCGGCATCATTCGGTCGAGAGCTTTGCGCAAGCGATCCGCGCCATCGGCGAGCCGATTCACAATCGCACCGCCGAAGACATCTCCATGGCCAAGCTGCTGACGTTGCTGTTCGAGGTCACCGGCTTGTTCGACATGCGCACGCGGCCGGAGCTTCTGCTGCTGCAAAAGACCATGGTGGTCGTGGAGGGCGTCGCCCGTTCGCTCGATCCCCGGCTCGATATGTGGTCGACCGCCGATCCGGTGGTGCGCGAATGGATCGAGCGCAATTTGGGACCCATCGGCAAGCTCGAGGACGCCGTCGAAGGCGCGGGCGAAATCGGCCGTTTTGCCGCGCAGGTACCGGGCCTGCTCGGCCGCGCCGCCTCGCTGCTCGACCAGCTCGACGACATCACGCGCGACGGCCTGGTGCTGTCGCCGGACACGGTCGAGGCGATCGGCAAAGCGGAGGCGCGCCGCAACCGCTCGGTGGGTGTAGCGCTGTGGGTGATTGCGGCGCTGCTGCTGTGGATCGCAGCGACGCTGCTTTAGCCGCGTTTCAACATCGCCTAAGTTGTCGGATCGCTCCGTGGCCGGCCCGCGAGTTATGGCTCGACCAGGATCATCCAGTTCATGCCGAACTTGTCGGCGCACATGCCGAAGCGCGGAGAGAAGAACGTCTGGGAGAGCGGCATGGTCACCTTGCCGCCGGCCGAGAGCCCGTTGAACAGTCGGTCGGCGTCGGCTTCATCCTTGGCATTGAGCGAGAGCGCAAAGCCCTCGAATTTCGGATTGCCGGTGTTGCGGCCATCGGATGCCATGACGCGGGATTCGCCGATCTTCAGGCTGGCGTGCATGACCTTATTCTCGTTATCCGGCGTGCACATCGACTTGTCGGGCGCATCCTTCCAGCGCATCAGCATGCCGACTTCGGCGCCGACCGTCTTTTTGTAGAACTCGATGGCTTCTTCGCAACGGCCGTCGAAAAACAGATAGGGCTGCACTTGCATCGCCGTCCTCCTCCTGTCCTGCCTCTAAATCTGCTGCACAAACGCCAGCTTTGCATTGACAAATACGTTGATATCAACATAATTGACGCATGTCAAAGCGCCGCGAATTGCCGTTTGAGGTCACGGCGGCCGTGCGCGATGCGTGCCTCTGCTTGCATGCGCAGCGCGCCGCGCGCGCTCTGGCGCGCCGTTTCGACAACGCGCTGAGCCCGCTCGATCTCACCAACGGGCAGTTCTCTCTGTTAATGTCGCTCAATCGGCCCTCTCCTCCCCATCTGGGAAGCCTGGCCGAGCTCCTTGCCATGGATCGCACGACGGTCACCGCGGCCCTCAAGGCGCTGGTGCGGCGCGGATTGGTGCAAATCAAAGTCGACGAGGAGGACCGCCGCGGCCGCCTGCTGGTCATCACAAGCGCCGGCCGCCGCTTGCTCGAAAAGGCATTCCCCGTCTGGAAAAAGACGCATAGCGAAGTCGAGAAAGCCATTGCGGGGCTCAGCGCCGACAAGTTGCGGCAGGCCCTGCGCGCGATGGCCTAATGGTGCGCAGTCATGGCGCGGCCTGGTCGCCGCCGGATTGATGCGATCGCACGGGCCGTTCTCGCTGTCAGTGCTGAGGGCTTGAGGTGCGGAAGGCCGGTCAAATCAGCAAAGAAGTCCTTTGATTGCATTGATTGCGTTGCAATCATAAAGCCATCATGCTATTGAGAGTTCAGGACTTTCCATGGCATCGCTCACCGTCCGCCAACTCGACGAACGCCTGAAGAAGCGGCTGCGTTTGCGCGCCGCCCGCAATGGCCGCTCCGTCGAGGACGAAGTGCGCACCATCCTGCGCGCCGCCGCCGACGAAGCCGGAGCCGGGGCGGCGGACGCTTTCGCAGCGGCGCCGGAGCCGCGCGGCGCCCAGGCGCCGCAGCCGAAACGGGTCCTGCTCGTCATTGCCGGCGGCATTGCCGCGTACAAGTCGCTCGATCTCATGCGCCGGCTGAAGGAGCGCGGCCTCGCGGTGCGCTGCATTCTCACCAAGGCGGCCGAGCAATTTGTCACCCCGCTTGCCGCCGGCGCCATCGCCGGCAGCCGGGCGTTCACCGAGCTGTTCGATCCGGCCCACGAGTTCGACGTCGGCCACATTCGTCTCGCCCGCGACACCGATCTCATCATCGTCGCGCCGGCCACCGCCGACCTCATGGCCAAGCTTGCCGGCGGTCACGCCGACGATCTGGCCACTGCGGTGTTGCTGGCGACGGGCGCGAAAGTATTGCTGGCGCCGGCAATGAACCCGCAGATGTGGGCCAACAAGGCGACGCAGCGCAATCGCGCGCAGCTCGCCGCCGACGGTTTCCTGTTCATCGGCCCCGGCGAGGGCGAGATGGCGGAAGCAGGCGAAAGCGGAGTCGGCCGCATGGCCGAGCCGCTGGACATCGCCGACGCGGCGATCGCGCTGCTCGCACGGGGCAGAGTGCTGGAGGGCAAGCGCGTGCTCGTAACCTCCGGCCCAACACACGAACCCATCGATCCGGTCCGCTACATCGCCAATCGCTCGTCCGGCAAGCAGGGGCACGCCATCGCCGCTGCGGCGGCTGCCGCCGGAGCTGACGTGTTGCTGGTGAGCGGTCCCGTCAACGTGTCCGATCCGCCGGGCGTCACGGTTGTCAAAGTCGAGACCGCGCAGGAAATGCTTAAGGCCGTTGAATTGGCCTTGCCCGTCGATGTCGCGATTTTTGCCGCGGCTGTGGCCGACTGGCGCGTGAGCAATGCCGATAGGCAGAAGATCAAGAAAAGGACGGGACAGGCCGCGCCGGCGCTGACGCTCGCCGAAAATCCAGACATCCTCTCGACCGTTGCGCATCTCAAGACCCAGCGGCCGAAACTGGTGATCGGCTTTGCCGCAGAGACAGAGAACGTCACGGCCAACGCCAAGGCCAAGCTCGTGACCAAGGGCTGCGACTGGATCTTGGCCAACGACGTGTCGCCGCAGACCGGCATTATGGGCGGCAACCGCAACACCATTACGCTGGTGACCGCGAAGACCACCGATTCCTGGCCGCCGCAGTCGAAGGACGAGGTGGCCAGAATGTTGGTCGCGCGTATTGCCGACAGTCTTAAGGACGTGCCGTGAGCCTGGAAATCCGCATCGCCCGCCTGCCGCATGGCGCCGATCTGCCGCTGCCGGCCTATCAGAGCGAGCACGCGGCGGGACTCGATTTGATGGCCGCGGTGGCGGCTGATGCGCCGCTCACGCTGCGGCCGGGTGAGCGCGCACTCGTGCCGACCGGAATCGCCATCGCTTTGCCCGAAGGCTGCGAGGCGCAGGTGCGCCCCCGCTCGGGCTTGGCGATGCGGCATGGCGTCACCGTGCTCAACGCCCCCGGCACCATCGACGCCGACTACCGGGGCGAAGTGCAGGTGCTGCTGGTCAACCTGGGCGGGGAGCCGATGACGGTGAGCCGCGGCATGCGCATCGCGCAACTGGTCATCGCCCCGGTCTCGCGCGCTCGCCTCACCGCCGTTGCCGCACTCGACGGGACGGCCCGTGGCGGGGGTGGGTTCGGCTCGACTGGCCATTGACCGCGCCTGAGGGTTTGGCGGCCATCGCACAATCGGGATCGGCTGTCCCATGGTCCTTGCCGTGTACCCGTTCACGGTCTGGACTCTTTCAGTGTGACTCCCTCTCGGATTAAAGTGGCGCGATTCGCGGACGATGTGGCGGACGTCGCCCGCACCCTGGGGCAAGCCTGAATGCCGGAGACGATCCGGGCGGCGAACGGGAGGCTGCGTTCTCGTCCGAGGCGGGGCGGTTTCCCCGCCGCCTGTGCCGGCACGCTTCTCACCATCACCTTCAGCGCAGCGGCGGAGGCCGAGACCGGCTCTGTCGTGGTCGACGCCGTGCGCGGCGCCGCCGCCGCCCTGAGCCGGCAGGATATCGGCAGCATTACGCTGATCATCGGATTGATCATTTTCGGGGCGCTTGCGACCCTCGTTCTGCTGCGCACGCGCCGGCACGCGGCGCAAGAGCAAAGCTCCGCCCGCGACGAAGCGCTCGCCATGCGCGCCGAGATCGACCGATTGAAGGCTCTGCTCGTCGCCGAACCGCAGGTGCTCGTCGAATGGACAGCGGCCGAGGATAAGCCGGAGATTGTCGGCGACACCACGCTGCTCGTCGGCGGCGGCGTGCAGGAGCGCGTGCTTGCCTTCGGCAGTTGGCTCGAGCCCGGCGCCGCCCAGCGCATGGAAGAGGCGGTCGAGCTGTTGCGCAGCCAAGGCCGCGGCTTTGCCATGACGCTCACCAGCTCGAGCGGCCGTCCTGTCGAGGCCGAGGGCCGCGCCGTGGCCGGGCGCGCCGTGCTGCGGCTGCGCGACATCGGCGGCATCGAACGCGAGCTCGCCGAACTTGCCGCGCGCCATGACAAGCTCGTGGCGGACCTGGAAACGCTGCGCGGCATTCTCGATTCCCTGCCTGCGCCGGTCTGGGCGCGCGATGCAAATGCGCGGCTGATCTTTGCCAATGCCGCTTATGCCCGCGCGGTGGAAGCCGCC
>Ga0070740_10005355_pt1 | contig 11941 bp, 11 predicted proteins | sample Coa_R2_FD_67286 | JGI IMG/M metagenome (GOLD analysis project Ga0070740, IMG submission 67286) | Surface soil microbial communities from Centralia Pennsylvania, which are recovering from an underground coalmine fire - Coalmine... | ecosystem: Environmental > Terrestrial > Soil > Unclassified ...
CGACGCGGCGCACGGGGCAATAGTCTTCCAGGTCGGTATGTAGGACGTTTGCGAATCCCCGCGCATCGATGCGGTGGGCACGACCGCCCCGATGGGTGGGATGGGCTAATGGGCGGAGGCATCCTGCGTCATCAAGAGCGCCAACCTCCGACCCACCTGTATGCAAGGTATCATGCCCATATGAATGGCAGATGAACGGAGTTGCCCGCCAGCCAGGCTCTGGCACGCGGGCTGCTAGAGGTATGGCGGAAAGGGGGACGATGACCGATATGTCGAGATACCCACCTAGCCACCACCCGCAGCCTCCGCTTGGGAAACATTCCTGCTCTCCATGGATGCCGATACGCTACCCCCTGGTGCTGCTGGTCGGCGCCCTGGCCTTGCTGCTGGCACTTCGTCGCGCGCGCCGGCGCGGTCGCTGGCGGATGGTGCGCGCCTGGCGCTCTCGCACGCTGGCGCGCCGTCTGTTCGCGCGCCATGGCGCCAACGGCGTGAGCTACTTCGCCACGATGGGGCGTACCGTACGTTGGGTCGATCCATGCCGCCACGGCGTGGTGGCCTACCGCGTGTTCGGCCGCACGGCGCTGGCCATCGGCGATCCGCTGGCCGCCCCGGAGCATCTCCCCGACGTGCTTGCCGGATTCCTGGCGCATTGCCGGCGACAGGGCTGGACGCCGGCCTTTTACCAGACCATCGACGCGACGTTGCCGCACTACCGCGCGCACGGGCTGCGGGCCTTTGCCATCGGGCGTGAGGCGATCGTCGACCTCCCATCCTTCACGCTCCAGGGCAAACGCATGGCCAACGTGCGGCACTCCGTCACGCATGCCGAGCGGGCCGGCGCGCGGATGCGCTTCTACGCGGCAGATAGGCTCCCGCATAGCGTGCGTCACGATCTGCGGTCCATCTCGGATGAGTGGCTGGCCGCGAAAGGCGGAGCGGAGATGGGCTTTACGATGGGGCGGCTATCGCCCGACGGGCGTCCGAGTTGGGGCGCGCGGGTGGCGGTCGCCTCCAACGCGGCCGGCGATGCGCAGGCCTTCATCACGCTGATCCCGGCCGGCGGCGGGCGCGGCTGGATGCTGGATATGATGCGCCGCCGCCGAGATGTAGAGAGCGGGACCATGGACCTGCTCATCGCTCGCGCGGCCGAGGCGCTGCGGGACGAGGGCTTCGCCACCCTGAGCCTCTCGCTGGCCCCACTCGCCAGCGCGGAGGAGGACGGCGAGGATGCCCCGGCCCTGGCCTGCAAGGCGCGCGAGCTGCTCTACGAGAAGATGGGCGGCGCCTACAGCTACCGGTCGCTCTTCACCTATAAGAACAAGTTCGGCGTGCGGTGGGAGCCGCGGTATCTCGTCTATGCCGGCGATGCGGCGCTGCCGATGGCGCTCCTGGCGACGCTGCGCGCCCATCTGCCGGCTCCGGCCGGCCTGGTGCGGCGCCTGCCGCCTGCGCGGTGGCTGCCGGGCGGTCAGTGGCGGCGCGGTAAACAATCCGTGGCGGGGCAACGGGCGGCCTGAGGTCCGGCCGATAGCATGAGGTAAGGAATGTCCTATGCGCTGGGTCTTGTGGCCGTTCTGCCTGGCACGGCGCATCTGGCTGCACGCGGTCGCCGGCGACGCCGCGGTGCGCTTCAACCTGCGGCTGTTGGCCATCCTGACCGCACTCTTCAGCCTGCCCGACCTGGGCCAGGGATTCGTGCTGCTACTCAGCGGCGGGTCGGACGATGGCGCGAGATACTATGGCGCGTACGTGGCGTTGCTCGGGGGGCTGGAGCTGTCGGGGGCCCTGCTCCTGGCCTCGCGCTCGCCACTCGGTCGCCGGCTCATCATCGTGGCTGCCGCGGGCTTCTACCCGGAAGCCGCCCTGGGGCTTGCGGTCTACGAGAGCGACCTCACCGCCGCCGTCCTCTTCGCCGCCGGTGTGGCGGCGAACGCCTGGGTGCTGTGGTTCTTGACGCACCGGCGTGTCCGCATGCACGTGGCGACCTGGCGCGACATCTCCCGGTCCCATCCGCGCCCAGGCGCGGCCGAACCGGCCGGGCGGTGGCACGCCAACCGCTGGCGGCTGCTGGCGGCTCTCGGGATGTCCGTGGCGCTAATAGGGGTGGCCATCGCCGTGGTGGCGCCGTGGCGCCATCAGGTGATGACGAGCGTATTGCTGGTCAGCGGCCAGGTTAACGCACCCGCCGAGCCGCGGTCCCAGACACGCTGTACGTCTCCATCGACGCGGCAGGGCGCCCGCTCGGCCCGGCGCATTGCTGTCCCCTACGGACGCGTGGTCTCGGGCACGATCGTCAGTCGGGCGCTTCACGGGGCGCGCCGCCCCTATTACATCTACCTTCCGCCCGGCTATGACCGGCCGCGCTTCCGGCACGAGCGCTATCCCGTGGTGTATCTCCTGCACGGCGCACCCGGCGAGGCACACGATTGGGTGTGGGGCGGCAAGATCAACGTGGTAGCGGACAGTTTGATCGCGGCCTGCCGCATCACGCCTGCGATCATCGTGATGCCCGACGGCAATGGCGGCCTCGAACGCGACACGCAATACGTGAATCGCTGGAACGGAACAGAGAACGACGCGACCTACCTCGTACGCGACGTCGTGAGCTTCGTGGATCGCCATTTCCGTACCCTGCCCGATCCGCGCTTTCGCGCGATAATGGGCAACTCCGAGGGCGGCTATGGCGCCGTCAACCTGGCGGTGCAGCACCCGGATGTCTTCCGGATAGCGGTATCCCTGACCGGTTATTTCCGCGCCGACCCGCGCGAGGTGCTGTCAGGCAACCATCCGTTCGGCCACGACCGGAGCGCTCTGCGCGCCAACAGCCCGATTCTGCGGGTGCCCATGCTCCCGGCCGCGGTACGCCATCGCCTGCACATCCTCCTCTATGATGGGTCCAACGACGACCAATACGCGTCCCAGACACGCGCCTTCGTCCGCGTGCTCGCGCGCAACGGCGTGCCGCACTACTGGGACAGCCGTCCGGCGGAACCGCTGAGCATCGCCTATCACACCTGGATCTACTGGCGCGATAGCGCCCGCGACGCGCTGATACGCCTGAGCGCCCTCTTCGCGCCAGACCACCGCGCGGGCCGTACGGGGTGACCATGCAGTAGACTGATGGAGAAGGAGGCGCGTCCATGATCAAGTTCGCGGAGTATCTGCGCCCGTTCCCAACTCCTTTCTGGACGACGCTGCGGCAGGTGGGCATCGACTCTGCCATCAGTTCCCTTGATTGGACAACGCACGCCGGCCTACGGCGCCCTCCCGACCTCCCGTGGGAGGAAGGGGCTCTGCGCCTGCTGGTGCGGCGCTACGAGGACGCCGGCCTTGAGCTCGTCGGCATCGAGGACTCGCCCCCGCTCGATCGCACGCGGCTGGGCCTGTCCGGGCGCGACGAAGAGATCGAGCAGTTCTGCACGCTGGTACGCGCCATGGGCCGGGCCGGCATCCCCATGCTCTGCTACAACTGGATGGCAGTCATACCCTGGCTGCGCACGGCGACGACCCTGCGCGGGCGGGGCGGCGCGCTGGTCACCGGCTTCGATAACGCCGCGCTCACGGACCTGCCCCCGACCTGGGCCGGCACGGTGCCCGAAGAGCAGCTCTGGGATGCTTTTGCCTATTTCATCCGGCGTGTGGCGCCGGTGGCCGAGCAGGCCGGGGTGCGCCTGGCGCTGCACCCGGACGACCCGCCCCTGACGCCGATCCGCGGGATTGGCCGCATCATGACCAGCGTCGAGGCCTTCCAGCGCGTGGTCGAGATGGTCGATACGCCGGCCAACGCCATCACGCTCTGCCAGGGCAATTTCACGCTCATGACCGACGACCTGCCGGGAGTCATCCGCCACTTCGGGCGGCAAGGCCGCATCGCCTTCGCCCACTTTCGCGACGTGCGCGGCACGCCGGACCGCTTCGTGGAGACCTTCCACGACGACGGCCAGACCGATATGTATGCCTGCATGAAGGCATGGTGCGAGATCGACTACCAGGGTCCGATGCGCCCCGACCACGTGCCGACTCTCGAAGGCGACTCGCACGACAATCCGGCCTACTCGCACCTCGCTCGCCTGCATGCCATCGGCTACATGAGCGGGCTGCGCGAGGCCGCCTTGGCCGAGCTGGCCAATGCAGGCCGGGCGGCAGAGCGCGCGGCCTCGGCCTAATCGCGCCGTGCCGCCCGCCGTTCACGCGCTACCAGAACGGACCACGCGCTCCATCAAGCGGTCCAGCGCGTCGGCAGGATCGGCGCACAGGCCGGAGTGCACGGCCGAGGTCTGAATGACGGTGCTGCGCGGGGAGACCAGCCAGTGGAAACGCTCGGCCAGGCTGAGCGCGCCGATCGGGCCCGCGCCGGCACAGATGAGTGGGATGCCCTCGAGGTGCCGGCCGATCTCTTCAGGGTCGGTGGAGGGCGCCAGCGCAGCCAACCGCGCGCGGTCCAGCGCGACCCGCGCGCCAAGGAAGCGTCGCGTGCGGCAAAAGAGAATAACCCCGGCGTTGATAGACTCCTGGCGCTCTACCCGTGGGACGACTCGAATGATGGCGTAGTCATACGAGGCGAGCGCGTGCATTCATGGCCTCCTCGACAAAGGCGCGCGGCGACTGCAACCTGCTGAGCAGGTACGCCACATAGGCAGCGCGATGCGCCTCCGCTCCTCCCACATCCGGTTCATCGCCCAGCCACTCATCCGGGATCAAGCTCACGGCATCCTGAACCACCTCCGGAGTCAACGAGGCGCTCAGGGTGATATCGGCCTCTTCGAGGGCGTCGGCTCGGGGCAGCAGCACATGATCCTTGATCTGCGGAAACGGGCTCCGGCTGCGCTCCAGGGCATCGATCCAGTGATGGTGAAAGTAGAGGGCGGCGCCATGGTCGATCAGGTAGAGCTGCTTGTGCCAGATCAGCATATTGGGGTTGCGGGCCGTGCGATCGACGTTGGTGACAAAGGCGTCGAACCAGACGATGGCCGAGGCCAGACCGCGGTCCACCGCCGTCGTCAGCGGATTGAACTCGAGCGCGCCGGGCAGGTAATCGAGGGCCAGATTGAGCCCGCCGCTGGCAGTTACCAGGGCCTGTATCTCGCCGTCCGGCTCGGAGCGGCCCAGGATAGGATCGAGCTGGACGAAGACGATCTCCGGCACTGGCAGCCCCGCTGCGCGCGCCAGCTCGCCGACGACCAGCTCGGCGACCAGGGCGCGATGTCCCTGGCCGGCCCCCCGGAACTTCAGGACGTACAGGCCATCGTCGTCGGCCTCGACAATGGCCGGCAGCGAGCCACCCTCCCGCAGGGGCGTCACGTAGCGTGTGGCAGTGACAGTTCTAACCAACCGGGTAACCTTCGTAGGGCAGGCGTGAGGACGCGATCGACGTCAACTCATGCCGCTGATCGCGCTCTTCAGCCCCTTGATCCTTGGCGGCCATCGCACGGCCGCAGTGCTGAGTTGCATCCTAGCATAGCAAACTGGGGGAGAAAGTGCCCGGTACGCAACGTTGTTGCTGGAACCGACCCGGGGCCAACAGTGTAATACTGTCAGCAGGATCATTCATGTGACGGACACTCCCCCTGGAGGTGCACGATGCTCTTGAGGCTTCGCCCCGGTCTCGCCGGCTGTGTCTTTGGCGCGCTGCCGTTCTCACTTTGGCACAGTATCCTGCACAGCCCATCCCTTCCGCCGTAGGCGGAGCATGGGCGATGCCGGGCCGTGATCCCCAGCGCACTGCTCAGGCTACGGCTATGGGACCACAGCGGGCCACAACGCCACGCCTCGTGCGAAAGGGCTTCACGGGCCCTGCCCTAATTGGATCGGATGGAATCCTCTACGGCTTGCAGGTTTCTACTCCTCCGAAGCCAGACACGTATCGCGTCAGCGCGCTTGCTCCAGATGGACATCTTCGCTGGACAGCCTGGGCTAGCCGTCCGGGCTGGCGGGTGGGCGACTTGGGCGCTCCCCTGGTGCTCGCACCCGATGACACCGTTTACTTCGCGGGTGGCGGATGCCGAATCAGCTCTACACAGATGCGCGACAGCATCGGGACAGCTGGGTGCCTCAGCGCCGTGGGGGCAGGTGGGCACCTGCGCTGGCATGCGGTCATGTTTGGCCTCACCAAAGCGATGCCCCAGCCCCTTGTGCGCCCTGACGGATCGCTGGTACGGGCCACGGTTGGCCCGGGCGGAGCGCCTAGCCCGGCGATTCTCAATGTCACCGTATATGCACCTAACGGCATCCCGCTCCGTCTCGGTACTAATTGCTCGTGGGCTGCCACCGCCCTCGGTGCCGCCGATCGTTTGTATGCCGTCACCTACTTCCGAGCACCGATCAACGGAAACTGTCTCGCCTATGGCGCCCGTGCGGGTCACCCCGGCTCTAGCGTAGTGGCTTTCAGCACCGGCGGCCGGCCGCTCTGGGTGGCGCACCTGCCGATGGCACCGCTCCCTGAGGACTGTTCTCCCTGGGCACTCACTGTCGACGCCCAGCGGGGGCAAATCTACGCGGCTGCAGCGTGCAACGTCCATGGGCGACGCGCGTACAGCTACGTCTACGCCCTCGACACCAAGGGGCGCCCGCTCTGGATGAAGGACACGGCCAGCGCGGCCTGGCCGGCACTCGCTCTGGATCGTGCCAGCGGTGATCTCTGGCTGGCGACCATCGGAGGCGTACAACGCCTCTCGTCAACTGGCGTGCTGCGATGGCAAATCACCTGGCACACCACGGCTATCCCCGACTCGAGGGAGACCCTAATTCTCGATGGGCAGGGAACAACCTACACCTGCAGCGGCGATGGACTATTGCGCGCTGTAAGCCCGACTGGTCACGTGCTGTGGCACTATCAGTTCCGCGTCCCGCGGTATGGGTATATGTCACCGCCGAGTGCGGTGATCGGCCCAGACGGGGCATTGTACGTCTCCAGTGACAGCGAACCAGGGATCGTCGCCTTTGCGCCCTGAAACCAGGCGCACCCGGCTGGCGCGTCACCATGGGCTGATTGCCTAACGAAAGAGGAGCGTTACAATAGCCAGTCTGCACATCAGGAGCGTCGAGTCTCACGCCATTACAACGCATATGCGCTACCGAAGGCTGATGTGGGGAGAGTATCAATGTGCCGGTGCCGCGCGGCCAGACCAGCGCGCCGACAGCGCTTCGAAGATACGCAGGATGATGTCTGCCATGATCGCCAGCGCCCCGATGGCCAGGGCACCCGCCTCGATCTCGCCCTCGCCGACCGGCCCCTTGTTCACCCCCTCGCTCAGGAGGTCGCCCAGCCCGCCCGCCGCGACGTAGGTCGCGACCGAGGCCACGGCGATGACCGTCACCGTGGCGATACGCAGGCCGGCGACCAGCACCGGCAGGGCCAGCGGCATCTCCACACGCCACAACACCTGCCAGGGGCTCATGCCCATGCCGCGCGCCGCCTCCACCGTCGCCGGCTCCACGCCGCGCAGACCGGCGACGACGTTGCGCACCAGGATGAATTGGGCGTAGATGACCAGGGCGATGAGCGCGGGCATTGTCCCGATGTGCGTGAGCGGCACCAGCAAGGCGAAGAGAGCCAGGCTCGGGATGGTATACAGAGCGCCGAGCAAGCCCATGACCGGCGTGTAGAGGGCGGTATAGCGCGCGATAAGGACGCCCAGGGGAAGTGCGATCAGCAGGGCCAATCCGAGCGCCGCGCCGCAGAGCACCACGTGCTGCAGGAAAAGCTGCCACACGTCGGCTTGGTGATTCTGCAGATAGTCGATCATGGCGAGGGAACCGCGGCCCGGCCGCCAACGCGCTCGATGTCGCGCAACGTCAGGATGCCGATTGCTTGTCCGCTCGCATCGGTGACGGCAATCGACTGCCCATCCGCGCCGTCGATGAGGAGGGCCAGGGCGGCGCGGGCATCGGCATCGGCGGCGATGGTCCGGCCGTGCGCCGGGGCAGCACCGTTCAGCGGGCGCATGAGATCCGAGACGGGGACGACGCTCAGGCGGCGCAGCGGATCGTCCGCACCGACCAACTGGGCGACGAAGGCATCGGCCGGGTCATTCACGATCACGCGCGGCGGACCGGCCTGCACGATATGTCCATCCCGCATCACCACCAGGAGGTCGGCCAGGCGTAGCGCCTCCTCCACGTCGTGGGTGACGAACAGCACGGTCTTGCGCACCTGCTGCTGGATGCGCAGTAGTTCGTCCTGTAGACGGGTTCGCGTAATGGCGTCGATGGCGCCGAACGGCTCGTCCATGAGCAGCAGCGCCGGATCGGCGGCGAGGGCGCGGGCCAGGCCAACGCGTTGCTGCTGACCGCCCGACAGCTCGCGCGGGCGCCGCTTGCGGTACTCGCCGGGCGGCAGGCCGACCATCTCCAGCAACTCGTCGATGCGCGCGCTGGTGCGCCGCTTCTCCCAGTGCAACAGGTCGGGGACGACGGCGATGTTCTTCTCGACGGTCATGTGCGGGAAGAGGCCCGTCTGCTGGATGACGTAGCCGATGCGGCGGCGCAGCTCGGTAGCCGGGAGATCGTGGATCTCCGTTCCACCGACCAGGATGCGGCCCGCTGTCGGCTCGATGAGGCGATTCACCATCTTGAGCAGCGTGGTCTTACCGCAGCCGGAAGGGCCGAGGAGGATCACGAGCTGGCCCTCCTCGACCGCCAGCGAACAGTCGTCCACGGCGGGCCGGCCGCGGTCGCCGTAGCGCTTGACCACGTGCTCGAAAGCAACGGCGCTCATCTACTTCTTGATCAAGCCCTGATCCTGGAGGAAGGTTCTGGCCACGTCCTTCGGGTCTTTGCCCTGGATGTCGGCCTGATAGTTGAGCTTGGTGATGGCCGCGTTGGTGATCTTTGGCGCCAGCTTGTTCAGCACCGTCTTCAGGTTGGGGTATGCTGCCAGGGCGTCATCGCGCACCACGGGTGCGAGGTTGTCCGGCGGCGCGTAGCCCTTGGGATCGCCCAGCACGACGAGATTGTTGCCGGCGAGGGCCGCATCCGTCGTGAAGGCTTCCACGATGTCGCCCCGTCCCTGAAGCAGTGCCGCGTAACGCAGGCTGCCGGCCCCGGCGATCTGGACGATCTCCTTGGGCGTGAAATTGCCATAGACGCGCTTGACGCCGGGCAGGCCGTCGGCCCGGCCGAGGTATTCGGTGGCGACGATGAGACGTACCTCCGAGGCATGCTTGACCATGTCGGCGATGGTCTTGATGCCCGTCTTCTCGGAAAATGCTCTGGTCGTGGCGAAGCCCTGGGTGTCGTTCATGGGATACATGTCCAGCCAGGTCAGCTTGAACTTCTTCTGATAGCCGGCGGAGACGGCATCGTAATAGGCCTTGGCGTTATGGGACGCCTTCTGCTTGAGGATCGCTTCGAGGCCGGTGCCGGTGTACTCAGGGAAGATATCTATGTCGCCCTTGACGAGGGCCGGGGTGGCGATGCCCGAGGCAAGGTTCTTCTTGATGTCGCCGTTGACCGGTATATTCGCGATCTGCAGCAGATACAGGTACATATAGGCGACGATCTGATTCTCCGAGAAGTCCTTGGCGCCGATAGTGAGCGTCTTCTTGGACGGATGCACCGCCGGCGTCGCGGCGGAGACGCCGATGGGTAGATCGACGGCGAGCGCCATACCACCCGCGCCGAGGGCCGCCCGGATCAGCAGCTCGCGCCGCGTCGAGACCGCGGGGCGCACGGTGGTTCGTTCTGTCTTTTCGGTCACTGTCACGATAGATGTCCTCTCTACTACACGGATAGGCGGGCGAGACGCTGCAGCCCGCTGAACAGGACCTCGGCCAGCAGGGCGAGCAGCGCCACCGGAATGGCGCCGGCCAGCAAGACATCAACCCGTTGGTTGCCAAGGCCCTGCGTGATGATGTCTCCAAGCCCGCCCCCGGCGATGAAGGTGGCCAGCGTGGCGCTGGCGATAACCTCGAGCGCGGCCGTCCGCACGCCCGCCAGCACGACCGGAAGCGCTAGGGGGAGCTCGACTCGTAGGAGCACCTGCCACGGGTTCATGCCCATGCCGCGCGCCGCCTCTACCACGGGCGGGGCAACGCCCATGAAGCCTGCGTTTGTGTTGACGAGAATGGGCGGGCAGGCCAGCACGGCCAGGGCAACCAAGGACGGCGTGAAGCCGAACCCCAGGAAGGGTATGGCCAGGAAGAGAATGGCTATGCTGGGGATGGCACGCGCCGTGCCGAACAGATTGATGGTGGCCAGAGAAACCAGGCGGTTCCTGGTCGCCAGGATGCCGAGCGGGACACACAGGGCCACGCCGGTCAGCAGCGCGAAGAGGCTCAATTCCACCTGCACCACAACAGCACCGATGAGCTGGTCCCTGTTGGCAAGCGCGTACTGCCAGGCGGCACCCAACGCGTCCACACCCCTATCTCCTTCCACGTTCGGTCGCCTTGACCGCCCGGCACGTTGGCCGTCCATCCGGCTACCGGTGACGCTCGCCCCCCGCCGCACCACGCTGATGGCCGAGCGCCGCTAGAACCGACAGCCACGGATAGAAGGTCAGCAGGTTTTGTGCCAAACCGCTACCACAGCTGTTGCTGTGAGGCCTGACATCGCTTAGCTGACGGGAGTTGTATCGGCGACGGGTACAACTCAGAAGTGGGATGAGCCCGCCGTGCTATACTTGCAATCGTTAGCAGTTTGTCGGCCGGGCCCCCGCTTGGGCTGCCGGTTGTACCAGTTCATGGTCGCGAGCGCCGCCTGTGAGCAGTACCCTTAAGGAATTGGCGCGCCAACTTGGCGTCTCCCCATCCACCGTCTCCCGCGCCTTGAGCGGCCGGGAGTTGAAACGCCCCTCGACGCGGGCGCGCGTCGAACGGATACGCGCCCTGGCTGCCGAGGCCGGCTATACGCCGAATAGCGTGGCGCGCAGCCTCAAGACAAAACGGCGCCAGGTGGTGGGGCTGATCCTGCCGGATATCATGAACGATTACTATGCGACCGCCGCGACGCTGGCGCAGCAAACCCTGGCCGGGGAAGGCTATCGCGCCTTGCTCTGCGTGACCTACGACGATCCCGCGGTCGAAGATGCCCATCTGCGCGTGTTGATGGAAGAGCGGGTAGCCGGCATAGTGGTCGTGCCGAGCCCTCGACCTGCCGCGGCGCGCGGGCGCGGCTCGTGGCAGGATGTGCTTCACGGTGTGCCGGTCGTCGAGCTGGTACGGCAGAGCGGCGTGCCGTCCGCGGACGCCGTGCTCATCGACGACGTGGACGCCGGCCGCCAGGGCACGCAGCACCTGATCGAGCTGGGCCACAGGCGCATCGCCGTCATCTCCGGCCCCACCACACTCAGCACGGCCCGACAGCGGGTGGAAGGATACCGCCGCGCGCTGCTCGACGCCGGCATTGCCCCCGACGAGCGCTTCATCCTCAGCGGCGCCTACCGCCGAGAGGCCGCGCGCGCCAGCACCCTGCGCCTGCTCGCCGCTTCACAGCGACCCACGGCCCTGATCGCGACCAGCAACGAGCTCGTGGTCGGAGTGCTGCAGGCCTTCGCGGCCGAGGGCGTGCGCGTGCCGGCCGGCATCTCACTAGTCGGCTTCGGCAATCCCGACTGGTTTGAGCTGTTGCAGCCCGCCCTGACCACGGTTGCGTTGCCCATCGCCGACATGGCCATGGTCGCAGTTCGCCTGCTGCTGCGTCGAGTACAGTCCATGGAAACGGCGGTGCGCGGCGCCGAGCTTCCTGCCGCGATCTCGCGCTACCAGGCCCAGCTGATCGTGCGACAGTCCACGGCGCCCGTGACGAGTGATGCCTGACACGGCCTCCGCACCGGAGAGCCGGCGGTTAAAACCGCCGGGCCTTCGGGCGCCGGCCCTGCCTCCTACTGCCCTTGCAGGCTGCCGCTCAGCAGGCCGGCGGCCCAATAGCGGCGCACCAGCACGAAGACCACGATCACCGGGATAGTGACCAGGAAGGCACCGGTCAGCACGTCCATGAT
>Ga0070740_10005356_pt1 | contig 11939 bp, 13 predicted proteins | sample Coa_R2_FD_67286 | JGI IMG/M metagenome (GOLD analysis project Ga0070740, IMG submission 67286) | Surface soil microbial communities from Centralia Pennsylvania, which are recovering from an underground coalmine fire - Coalmine... | ecosystem: Environmental > Terrestrial > Soil > Unclassified ...
GCGTGGGTGCGCCACAGCCACAGCCGATATCCACCACGCGTTCGCCGGCCTGTGGGACGGCAAAAACAAGCAAGGCGTCCGTCACCGGCGCGAGTGTGATGTCGGTGTGCTCTTGTCGAGCCACCCAGATGTCGCCGCCTTTCCCGTTCCAGAAGGCAAGCATGTCGGCGTTGATCTCTTCGGGCGCAGCCATCGGAGTTCTCCTGCCAAGCGGGTGCGCACGTTACGGTATTGCCGGGTAGACCGCAAGCGTCGGCGCGCGAGCATGCCTCGGTCGGGATTGCCCGTGTGACCCACGTACCTGTTGCTGACACCTTATGTCTGCTGCGGGTCACTTTCGGCGGATTGGGCGGCGCTTTCGGTTGCTTGATGTCTGCTTTGCCTCGTGAGCGTCGAGATGCGGCCGGGCGCCGAAGGCGGTGCATTTGCCCGGACGCAGTGATTCAAAGCAACGCGGGTCAGACGTTGAAGCTGGTCATGTGTCCAGAATCGCTAATCTACTGAATTTACGAAGAAATTTTGATGCCGAGGGCGGGACTTGAACCCGCATGTCCTTTCGGACGGAGGATTTTGAGTCCGTTCGATTTCGAGAATGGCTGCAACCATCTGCAAATATCTGCGATGAAATCTGCCTTTTTCGCTTCACGATATGTCGCCAGTTACACCTAGTTGTCACTGGCACCTGTACAAAATCCGCACAATCCCGATCTCGAAAATTTTCTGCGTAGTAGCCACAATCACCACGGTCACCACAATCACCAACCAGGTGGACGACGGATGATTTAGGTCCTTCGTATTCGCTGGAGTCATAGGCTAATAGACAGTGGTGGGGGTTCCGGCCGTGTACGAGACGGGGTCATCTGGATTCGTGCCCGCCTGCGTCGGGGAACGAGCACCATCAAAGGGAGATGGGTTAGCCTCCCGACGCGCCCCCTCCCGTTGGCCGGAGGCGAACTCAAAAGAGGGAGGAATAATGGAGATTCCGATTCCCGTCGGCTGCATAGCCCTGCTCGCAATCGGGTGGGAATTATACGAGTACCGCGACTGGGTTGGCCCAATCGGTATAGCTCGCTTGCGCACTTTTTGGCACGAACTTTGATCGTGACACACCTCTTCGCGGATTGATAATCCTCTGCGCGGCGAAAAAGCCTTCTGATAGAACGATAATTTCGCCTCTGTGCGAGAATTGTGCGGCCCGCGATCAGGGTGCGGCCGCGGCTTTGAGCTTGCGGAGCGCGCGGACGCAGAAACGCCGCCAGGCTTGGAAGCGAGGCCGCGTCGGTGGTTGTGGTGACCGTGGTGACTCTATTTCCGGTCGCGCGCGAGAGGCACGACCTTACGCTCGGTTGGCCGCGACGCCAGGTATTGGTCGCGGCGCTCGATGCCCGCGGTGAGATCGGCCTCGTCCACGATGTTGTAGCGGTCGAAGACTGAGCGGGTCTTGTGGCCGCTCAGCGCCATTGCGACGCGCTCGGGCACGCCGCTGCGAACCATGTTCCTCACTGCGCTGCGGCGTAGGTCGTGGACCAGTAAGCCTGTCAGCCCCGCCGCCGCACATGCCGTCGCCCATGCACCCCGGAAGTCGAGAATAGGCCTACCGCCGTCGTGGAACACGTACGGACAATCCAGCCGGCGCGTAGCTCTAGCCCGCGCGAGAATCTCCGCGAGTTCGCCCGAGAGCGGTAGCAAGCGCCCTTTCTTGGTCTTCGACTTAGCCGATGACAATCGCACAGCGGCGGTTTCGACCTCGGACCATTCTAAGCTCTGCGCTTCCGAGACGCGCCAGCCGCTATAGTAGAGGAAGCTGACGAGGTCGCGCACACGGTCGGGCAGGGCGTCGCGCAGGGCAACGAAGTCGGCGTGCTCGACAAAGCCCTGGCGCGCGTTTCCGCTCTCGTCGAGCATCGATATATCGGGAGCCTGCGACAGGCGTTTGACCTTAACGGCGATGGCGAATGCGCGTTTCAGCGCGGCGAGCTCGCGATTGATCGTCGCGTTCGCAGCCTTCTCGTTGCGTCTTCGGGCTACGTAGGCAGTGATCCGGTCGCCCTCGATATCGACCGCACGGTCCTGCCCGAAGGCCTGGCTAAGATGCTTGAGCGCGCCCTCGATCCTTTTTACGGATCGGAGGTTGTTCGCGGCGTAATCGTCGCGAAGCATCTGTGCGAGGTCCTCAAACCGCATCCGCTCCTCCGCTGGCCCGATGAACTTTCCGCCGCGCTTGCCCGTCTCTTTGATGCGATCTTTGAGCAGCTTCCGCGCGACATGCTCCGACGCGCTGCCAGATGACTCGCGGAATTCGCGCCCCCGATGGCTGTACCGAATCCACCAAGTCGTGCCGCGAAGATAGATGCTACCTGTGCCCTGCTTACTCATGTGGTTCACTCCTCCTAAAGCGCGCGGCCTCGCGGCGGCCTTTTGCTGTCAGGTTGAATTCTCCGCGATGATCGCTCGGTTCGAGTAACTTGCGATCTGTAAGGCGTTTGAGCGACCGGCTGATGGTGGCGGCGGCTGACCACGCGGCCTTGCTTGACCGCGCAGTCTTGTGAGGGTCGATACCAAGACGGTCGCGCTTGATCTCGGCAATACTGATGTCGGCCCCTTTCGGGTCTTGATCATAATTTGCCAGCGCGCGACCGAGAATCCACTTCTGACGTGCACTCGGTCCACGCCTGCGCTGATTTCGCATACTTTCGGTTATACACCCAGATTTGTCACACTGCAACCCTGTCACACTCGTTCGCGTGCTGAGCGACAAGACCGAACACTATTTAACGGCTGAGGAAGTTTCCGAGCGGGTGCCTGGGCGTCCTACTCGACAAACGCTATGGCGCTGGAGCGAGGTGCTGGGCACGTTCCCGAAAGCGGCGAGGTTCGGAAGACGGCGGCTCTGGAAGTCGAGCGATGTCGACGAGTGGTTGGCTTCTCGATGATCACGCTCGACGACATCGCGGCCGGCGCGGCCCCCACCTCGCGCGATGAGGCGGTGGCGGCGATGACGAAGTTGGCGGCTGCGCAAGCCCATCTAGCTGCGAGCTTCGCGCAACTGGCGGAGTCTACGGACGAAGACCGGCTGCTCCACGTAAAGGAGGCAGCCGAGAAGCTCGGCGAGTCTGAACAATGGCTGCGTCGGCGCACGCGCAAGCTGCCGTTCGTCGTCCGTCTCGATGGTCACGTCCGCTATAGCGCGCGAGGCATCGACGAGTACATCAGGGTGAGGCGGGGGCGGTGATGGAGCGGCCGGTCGTAATAGTCGAGTCTGGTCGGCTTCCGCAGTACACAGATTTCGCCGATAAACTGCTGCGCGATTGTCATCGCGATCTTGCCATCTACCAGCGCGGCGAGATGCTGGTGCGGGCCGGGCTCGCTGATCCTAAAGATCGCAAGAATATCGTCCGACCTCCGGGCGCCGTTGTCCTGAATATAGTGACGGTGCCGATGTTGGAAGACGCTCTTGAGCGGGCGGTGCGTTGGCAGAGAGAAGCCAAGAACGGGAACGTCGATGTTGGCATTCCCGGCAAGTTGGCACAGCGGATTCTCGGCCGTGTCGGCATGTGGAAGGTGCGCGAGCTCACTGGAATCGTTGAAGCTCCGATCATGCGCCCGGATGGAACTATCTTGTCGACGGATGGCTATGACGAGCAGACCGGCATACTGCTTCAATCCGGGATTTCATGGCCGGCGTTGCCTCCACCCTCGTTGGATTCAGCCAGGGCGGCCGTCGCGACCCTCAATGAGCCTTTCAGGGAGTTTCCATATAGGAGACCGGCCGACCTATCAGTCACCATCAGCGGGGTTGTGACGGCGTTACAACGGCGCTCACTCGAGGCAGCGCCTGCCCATGCGTTTAACAAGCCGACGCAAGGCAGCGGCGGGTCGCTGCAAGTGGACTGCATCGCCTTGATCGCGACTGGGCGGCCAGCCGCCTCTATGAACGCCAACGTCGAAGAGGAGGAATTCGCGAAAAAGCTGACGGCAGGGCTGCTTGCCGGCGATCTCATCTTGCCAATCGACAACGTAACGCGACCGCTCCGCAGCGACGCGCTCTCCACGATCATCACGCAGCCGACCTATAAGAATCGCATACTTGGCGTGAGCGAGAATAAGGCACTTCCGACCAACTGCCTCGTGACGATTACCGGCAATAACCTCACCTTCACCGGCGATATGCCGAGCCGCGTGGTCGAATCGCGGATCGAGCCGAACTGCGAGCGGCCGGAGGAGCGAAAGTTTGAAATCGAGGACCTTCGCGCGCACGTCCTGACGCGACGCCCGCAACTCGTAACGGCAGCGCTGACGATCGTGCAGTCGTACTTCTTTGCAGGACGACCCGACATGCATCTGGTGCCTTGTCGGTTTGCACAATGGAGTCGCGAGATTCGGTCAGCGTTGGTATGGGCAGGACTGCCCGACCCAGTTGAGACACGCGAACAAATCATTGCGACAGATCCCGAACGCGACGCGACGCTTGCAGTGTTCGAGAACTGGTATAGCTCGTTCGGGGAGACCAAGAAGACGCTGCGGGATTTGGTCGAAGCGGCAGATCAAAGAAGGGGGGATCAATACTTAGCGCCGGATCTCCGGGCCGCTCTACTCGATATAGCCGCCGACCGCGATAACCCGAAAGAAATCAATTCAATTCGCCTGGCTGCTTGGTGTCGTACGAAAGTAGACCGGGTGATCGGTGAATTTAAGTTGCTCCGTGGAGAAGAGGTTCACGCAGGTTTTAAGACCTGGCAGGTCGTGCGGGTCAACACGGATGCGCAAATCAGAAAGGAGATTTGACCGTATGGTTCTAGACTTAAAGGAACTTGAGAAGATCGAAACTGCTGAAGCGGTCGCCCTCTCGATCAATCCCGCGACCGGGCGAATCGCGGCGCAGGGCAGCGAGTCCGCAGTTGACCGCGTGATCGCGCGCATTGCGGAGCATCGCGATGAAGTTGCCGCCCTCCTGCGCCACCGGCAAGGACTCCCGGATGAAAAAGTGGTCACGCGCGAGATCGCCGTCGCGGTTCCGAGCCTGGCCACGCAGCGCGAGCGATACATCGCGTGGATGGCAGCGAGGCCAGCCTACTACCAGCACGACGAGAGCACCGTCGACCTTATGTGGAGCCAACTCCGCGAGGGCGATCTCGTTCATCCCGACTACGCGAAATCGGTCACGATCGAGCGCGATGGCAAGTTCTTCGCGGTCGACTGTCGTGGCCGCATTACGGAACCGTCCAAGTACGCACCCGCCTTGCAGGCACGCAGGCGCGAAGGCCAGTCCGATGGCTAATGTCGCCTCCAGCGAAGGACAGGGCGGCCACTGCATCACATGCGGGATCGCCGTAGGCCCCGATAGTGTCTGGTGCCGGCGTCACTGGGACGGTTTGCACTGCGCTCGCTGCGGCGTAGGGCTGGCTGCTGACACCATCTGGTGCGACCCCTGCAGCGGCGGACCGAAGGAGCCGCCGGGTCTCACCCTGTCTGAGCACTTGGCGCAGGGGGTCGATAACGACGTAATTCGCGATCACCTCCGACGGTACATGTTGCGGCTCAATGATATGAGGATGGTCGAGCGCAAGCCGTGGCTTACGTGGACGCAGGCGCGCGCCTGGATGCTGGCGGAATGCCGCTGCATGCTGACATTGCGCGAAACCATCAAAAGCCAGGTCGGCCAAGAGCGGCAGCGGCTCATCGACATTTTACATCGCATGATCGATCAGGAGGCGCGTTGGGCGGTCAACGGATACCCGCCTGACCTCGCGCGCTGGGAAATCAAACGTCAGGCGGTTGTCATACATCGCCAGCGGGTCCGCGAGTGAACTCGGCAAAGTCACACCCCTCGGAGTGTATCGTCAATAACGCCATGAAGGATGGAATCCATATCAGAACAAGGAGGAGGAAGGGTTGATGGCTTTCGTTGGGAACCGGTGGTGGGAAACCGAGGAAGAGTCCGAGGCGGCTCATCGATACGCGGCGTCCGTGGCAAACGAGAAGTATCGCGAAATGATCGCGCAAGGTGCCGATCCTGAAACAGCGCGACTCGCGGCCGAACTTGTACATGTCGACGAGTACATCTGGGCGCTCCACGGTCTATTCGAGGAAGACAAGGAGCTGCTGATGGGACGCCCCAACGGACTGACCGAAAGCCTGAGAAATAACCTGAGGAATGAGATGTATAACGCCACATCCGCCGTGCTCGCCGAGCTTGATCAATTCATCGTGCCCCTGCGCGAGATTCGCGACACCGTCATCGCCATGTCCGCTCTGCCGCTCGATCCTGCCCGCCGGCGGCTCGTCGCGCAGGCCTTCGAGCGCTTCGCCGCATCCATGCGGGAAGGTGGGCAGCACGAGGCGTTCGCCGGTGCGCTCGCGACGCTACGGCAGTTCCACGATCAATTAAAGGAGCACTGCGGTGGCTGATCGTACCCTCGTCGCCGCGCTCGTCATCACGGCTGTCAACCGAGCTTCTCGGGAAATTCGGCAGGTCGCGGAAGACCTGAAGGGCATCCAGAAGCAGACGGCTGGCCTGCGTGAGGTCGCCTCGCACCTCGGCGTAATCGGCGCCGCGAGCATGGGCGCCGGACTCGGCATCGCGTACGGGATGAAAGAGGCCATCGGCCCCGCGATGGAGGTCGAGGACCAACTTCATCGCCTCGCGAACACGCTGCCCGCTGGCGCGCTGGGGATGCGCGAGCTCGCCGACGCGCAGCGCGCGACGGCGGCGACGTCCGAGCAGTTGGGCATCGCGCAGGAGGGTTTGCTCAAGCAGGTCTATCTCGGCACGTCGGCCGGGCTCGACATGCGCGCCTCGATCGATGCGATGAACGTCGCGTCGAAGCTCGCCATCGGATTGCAGGGCGACCTCGAGGAGACGCAGCGGACGCTCAACCTCGCGTTCATCAATTTCAAGGACCCATCGCTGACGGCGACGCAGAACATTCAGCGCCTTGGCGACGTGATGGCGACCGCCGCGGCGAAGTTCGACTACCGCAATATCGAGGAACTGCGCTCGCAGCTTGAGCTTGCGACGCCTACCGCCCTCGCGGCCGGTATGGGAAATCTATCCGGCTTCAAGGACATGATCGCGATACTGGCTGACTTCACGCGGCATGGCCTGACCGGCAGCGTCGCGGGCGAGGCGCTCCAGGAGTCGCTACACGGCGTGTTGGAGATGCAGCAGAAGCTCGGCATCCCCTTGGCTCGCAATGCTCAAGGCGGGATCGACCTCATGCGGTCGCTTGAGGGCGTGCGGCAACACTTCGTCGCGATGTACGGCAGCATGCAGGCGATACCGACGCCGGTGCTGCAGGAGATTCAGAAGACCTTCGGCATCCGCGGCATGCGCGCCTTGCTACTCGACCAAGGCGAGGTCGAAGGCATGCGCGCGCAGTTAGATCAGACCGCGGGCGCCGTCGCGCGCTTTAGCGCCGAGATGCTCAAGAGCCCGGCGAAGCAATTCGCGATACTGAGTCAGACTCTTCGGCAGATTTTCATCCAGCTTGGGAACGCCATGCTGCCGGTGCTCGTATCCATCAGCAAGGCGCTACTGCCGGTCGCGAAAGCGGCGGCGGACTTCGCCCAGGCGCATCCCCAATGGGTCAAAATGGCGACGGTCGGCCTGCTGATAAGCAGCGCAGTCCTCACCATCGGCGGCGCGCTCGCCCTCGCGGGCGCTGCCCTGGCCGGCTTCGGAGCCGTGTTGCCGGTGCTCGCGACTCTCGCGACGGGAGCGGGCATTGCCGCGTCCGCGATTACCGGCCTGAACGTCGCCATGCTGCTCAATCCGGCCGGTCTCGTCATCGCGGGTATCGTCGCATTGGGCGTGGGGCTCTATGAGCTTCGCGAGCACTGGGGCGCGGTAACGGCCGCCGTTCGGAGCGTCTGGACGACCATCACGAACTTCGGGTCGGCGATGTACGATGCCGGCGCTCATCTGATGGGCGAGCTCGCTCGTGGGATCGCCTCCGCTGCGATGACCCCGGTTCATGCGGTCGAGAGCGTCGCCCATCGCATCCGCGGTTTCCTGCCGTTCAGCCCAGCCCGCGAAGGACCGCTACGAGACCTTCATCACGTCCGTATCGTCCAGACCATCGCCGAGACGATCCGGCCGGCGCCGATGGTGAGTGCCATGCGTCGCGTCGCGGCGGCCGCCGCCGTTGCGCTGCCGCTCACTATGACGCCGATTGCGATGCCGGCCTTTGCTGCCGTCGCGCCCGCCCTGGCCGCGTCCAGCGCGCCGACGTTGTCGATGGAGTCGCCGGCGGTACGCAAACCGGGAGTAGGGGTCGTCAGCTTTTCGCCCACCTTCACGGTGAACATCAACCATCCGAACACTGGCGTTGATGTCGAAGCGCTGCGTCGCGAGGTGGGCGAGGAACTGCAACGGCGCGGACACGAAATGTTTGAAACGCTGCGGCGCGAGCAGCAGAAGCGCGCCCGGCTTGAGTTTTAAGGAGGAGACCTATGGACCTTTTCGAGAAGTTCGACAGCCGCATCGACGCGGCCCAACTCGACCCGCGGCCGGCAGCGAAAGAGGCGGTGCGGCGCATCGTGGAGTTCGTCACCCGCGGCATACCGGAGTCGATCGCGGCACGCATCCTCGAGTCACGCCTCGCGGCTCTAGCAGATCGGATCGCACTGGCTGTTGAACGTGGCAACTTCAGCGCCGTGCACGCCCTGGTTGATGGTTTCGAGACTGAGCTTATCGGAGCCGTTCGAGATGAACGCGAGCGCGGCGCGCTGAAACCGATAACACCTGAAAGCGAGCTCGCGCGTATTGCGCCGATGCTCGCCGCGCGGCTCTACAACTCTATAGAGGCTGAGGGGACGCGGCTGACGCTTAAGCCGGATGAGCGCATCCTCGACGTGGGATTCTGGCATATCCGCACCACCGAGCGCGTCATCTCGCGCGACGAACTGCGCGCCGCCGCACGGCCAGTCACGCATCGACGAGACGATACATGGGCGGCGCAATTCGCGAACCGCCAAGCGATAGAGGACGCCGAGGCTGAGGCGCAGCGAGGTGATGCGGCATGAAGCCGCTGCCGTACCTGAAAACGCCTCCGCCAACGCCGGGCGTCTGCACGTGCATCGATTGCCTACGCCTACCAATCGACCAACGTTCACGAAGGAAGGAGCACAACATGCAGCTTTCGGAGACTGAATCGAAGATCAATCAAGTGCTAGGCGTCAGCGCCGAGCAATACGTCCACGCGAAGAAGCAGCGCGGCACGCTGACCTCACCGTACCCCGATAACACGGACCCCTTCGAGCCTCACGACGCGGCAGACGGCGACGCCGACGGCATCCCGAGCGATGCCGACGACTCGGTCGAGGCGCACGCCAAACGCGCAATGAATCACCTCGAATGCGCGTTGGACGATGACGCTGACGATGAAGAGGTGATGTCCCGCATTGCGGCGGCGCGCGATTGCCTCTCTCGCGCGATTGCGAAGCGTACCGGCATGCATTCGTCGAAGACAGCCGGGTTGAAATTTGCCCGATGAAAAGGACTTGCCGCGCGATGGCTGGGAATCGCAGGCCCAGAGCCACGCTGCCGGATTCACGGTCCATCCGTCGGTGCTCCATCGCGCGGCTTTCACTCATGAAAGCGCCGGCGCCGGCGGGCGCTGCCCCTCCTCGGCGCCCGACCGGCCTCCCGGCGCCTGGTTTGAAACGATGAACGCCGAGACGAAGAAAGAAGCATTGTCGCAACCGGACGGGTCCGTCGCGACCGTGTACCGCTTTTACGCGACGCGGTTACATCTCGAAGGCGCGCTCGCGAGCGGGGTCGTGCAGGCCGTGATGCTGGAGTTCGCGCTCGAAGCCTTTACGAGGGATGAATTGTGAGCGGCGACCTTCAACCGACGGCGCCGCGAAGCGTGCGCGTTCGCAAGCGCGACCAGCAGATTCGCCGCTTCGTTCGGCATCTGCGTACGATTGCGCCGCACGTGGACAGATCCGAGCTTGTGCCGCTGCTGCGCTCGTACGCGATGATCACGTTGACCTTGGAGCGGAGCTACGCCGCGCTGAAGGAGCGTTCGCTCATCAGCACGAAGACGGACGAGCTCAGGTCTTCGATTGATGTAGTTGGTCGTCTTGTCGGCCAGCAAGCCAAGCTGGCGGAGAAGCTCGGATTGACACCGGCTGTGGCGGGCAAATTGCGGAAGGAAAAGACTCTCGATCTGGCCGGCGCGATCGCGGATGCCGAAATGGTGGAAGATGGCGGACCAACTGAGTGATCGGATCGCCCGTTGGAAGCGAGATCCCGTGGCATTCGTCCGCGAAGTTCTGCGGGATCCTGAGACGGGCAGGGCCTTCGAGCTCTATCCCGCGCAGGAGCAATTCCTTCGCGAGGCGCTGACACTCGGATCAGACGGCCGACTCAAATATCCCGAGCTCGTCTACTCCGCACCGAAGAAAGCCGGCAAGACCGCGACCGCGGCGATGGCGACGCTGTACGTCATCGTGTGTCTCGGCGGCCCGTATGCGGAAGGGTATTGCGTCGCGAACGACTTCGATCAAGCCCAAGGTCGTGTCTTTCAGGCGATCGCTCGAATCATCGAAGCGTCGCCGCTTCTGCGCGACAGCGCGAAGATTGTCTCGAACCGGATCGAGTTTCCATCGACCGGCGCCACCATAACCGCCATCGCGTCCGACTTCGCGGGCGCGGCCGGCGCAAACCCGACCATCACGGTCTTCGACGAACTATGGGGATACACTTCCGAGCGCGCGCAGCGCCTCTGGGATGAAATGGTCCCGGTTCCGACGCGAAAGGTGAGCGTCCGTCTCACCGTCACTTACGCGGGCTTTGAGGGCGAATCGGCGCTACTCGAATCAGTCTACAAGCGCGCGCTAGTCGGAAAGGAGATCGAGCCGGACCTATACCAGCAGGATGGAATGCTGGCGTACTGGACGCATACGTGCCCGGCGCCATGGCAGACCGAGGCCTGGCGTGAGCAGATGCGGGCTCAGCTTCGACCGAACGCCTATTTGCGATTGATAGAAAATCGGTGGGTGACGTCGGAGTCGACATTCGTGCCGATAGAGTGGTGGGAGGCCTGCGTCGATCCCGAGCTCTCGCCTCAACTCGCTGACCCGCGGCTCGCGGTTTGGGTCGGTGTCGATGCTTCAGTGAAGCGCGACAGCACCGCGATCGTCTGCTGCACCTTCGACCAGGCCGCTAAGAAGGTCCGCCTTGTCTGGCATCGAACCTTCCAGCCCTCATCCGAGGACCCGCTCGACTTCGAGGCGACAATCGAGAAGACGCTACTCGATCTGCGTCGGCGATTTTGGCTGCGCGAGGTGCGGTTCGACCCATACCAGATGCAGGCGACTGCCCAGCGCCTCACCGCCGCCGGCTTGCCGATGGTTGAGTTTGCCCAGTCGGTGCCCAACCTGACCGAGGCGAGCACGAATCTCTACGAGCTTCTGAAGGGCCGCAATCTTGCCGTGTACGCCGACGACGAGCTTCGCCTGGCCGTCTCTCGCTGCGTAGCGCTCGAAACCTCGCGCGGATGGAGAATCGCTAAGGAGAAGGCGAGTCACAAGATTGACTCCATCGTCGCGCTCTCACAGGCCGCGCTCGGGGCCGTGCAGCAAGGGCAGGTTAATGGCGGAGTCGATCTCAATTTCATGCGTCAGGCGCAGACTACGCTTCACGCCGCGACGGCCGCACGGCATCGCGACGGTGGCGATATCGCGGACGCAGCGCGTCGCTTATACGGCAGCGGCCAGGATATTGCTGCCGCCGAAGATCGCGCGGCGCTGAAGGCGCGCGGCCGCTGGGGAAAATTCAGGTACTTCTGATGAACCGAGTAGATCTGTGCGGAGCACCGCCCCGAAAGCTGACATCAAATTGGCGCGAGACTCTCTTCGAGCGCGTCGGCAAGCGCCGCGAGTCCGCCCGCGCCCGCGAGGCGCTGAAGAACTTCCGGCCCTTGAGCCCGCCG
>Ga0070740_10005358_pt1 | contig 11937 bp, 12 predicted proteins | sample Coa_R2_FD_67286 | JGI IMG/M metagenome (GOLD analysis project Ga0070740, IMG submission 67286) | Surface soil microbial communities from Centralia Pennsylvania, which are recovering from an underground coalmine fire - Coalmine... | ecosystem: Environmental > Terrestrial > Soil > Unclassified ...
AATCCCATTCTGATCCGGAGCCGCCCCGATGAGTTTCCGACGTTGTCCTTATTGCCAGCAGGTTTTTCAGCCAGCCCCTTACCATCCCCAACAACAGGTTTGCAGCCAGCTTCCGTGCCAGCGTCAACGCCGGCGGGAATATCATCGGCAGAAGATCGCCTCCGACCCGGTTTACCGGCAGGTCTGCCTGGAGAGTCCGCGCAAGTGGCGTGAGGCGCACCCCGACTACTGGAAGCAATACCGCCAGACCCATCTTCAGCAGGTGGAACAGAATCGTCAGCGGCAATGGTGCCGCGACCAGAAGCGCCGTCTGGTGAATCTTGCCAACAACAACCTAGCATTCGACCTAAGGCATTCCGTTGCTCAGGTTTGGCTGCTGGGCCAGAGTACGCGGCTTCTTGCCAACAACAACTTGGCCCCCTGCCAAGTGTTGATTTTTCATTCCGATGGCTCCCCGGTACCGGTGCTTCCGGCTTCTTGCCAACAACATCCCTCTAGTTTCGCCAGCGGCTGCGGCTTATAACCGGAACCATGCTGAAGGCAGACCAGATCAATGAAATCCATCGGCTCGCCCAAGGCGAGCATTGGTCGATGCGCCGCATCGCCCGCCATCTCCATCTGGCGGCTCGCACCGTGAAAAAGTATCTCTGGGCTCCCGCGCCTTTGCCGACCCACCGTTCCCGCTCCAGCAAACTCGATTCTTTCAAGCCCCTGATCGCTGATCTGCTCGAGCAGGACCCCCGCGCTCCCGGTGCCGTCATCCTCGAGCGCCTCAAAAAGGCCGGCTATCGAGGTGGCCGCACCATCCTGGATGGCTATCTGCGGAGAGTGCGGGCGGCCCGTTCCTCTCCGCGCGCCTTCGTGCGCTGCCACCAGCATGCTTTTCATGCCCTGGGCGGAGTCGCAAGAGAATGTTGGTTCGATTTTGTTCCCGGGAACAAAATCGAACTTTTGTGCCGTTCCCCGTTTTGTTCCCTACGGCCAAGGATTGGCCACAGGTATTGGCGGTGGACGTTCTGGCGGGCACATAACGACTACAGCGAACGGAGCCATTTTATCAACTCTTCATCCTTCTGCCATCGGGCGTTTGCGCGGGATGTTTCGGAACCCACGACGGCAGGCAGGCAGGTGGCTACGGCGGCCTGCTTTGTGCGCAAGGTAATTTCAGCATAGCGATGTGTAGTATCCAGGCTGACGTGTCCCAACCACCCTCGAATCACGTTCACATCAATGCCTTCTTTAAGGAGCCGGACGGCCAGGGAGTGTCGGAAAACATGGGGGGAAACTCCGCAGCGCTTCGCGCTCGTGGGTGTGGGGCATGATTTTGCAGTGTGACGTTTCACCAGTTTGTAAATTCCGAATCGCGTGAGGGGCCTGCCTTGGCGTGAAGCAAACAGGGGCGCAGCTTTGTCTTGGGAGCATACGCTGTCCAGTTGCTTCAGTGCATGCACGGTCTCTGGCCAAAGGGGACAGCTTCGCCACTTGTCTCCTTTACCGTGGAGCCGCACGCGTAGCGGGCCCTCCAGGCAACATCGGCAACCCGCAAGTCGGCAACCTCTTGCACGCGCGCTCCGGTGTTATAGAGGAGCATGAGGAGCGCTCGATCCCGCAGCACCAGTGGGCCTCGTTTTGGAAGTGATTGAAACAACTTGTCGATCTCATCGCGTTCCAGGTAGCGCGTTTCGGGAGGTGGTGTTCGCTTCGTGGGAATCGCTTCCACCCTCTCGGCTTCGGCGAGCATTTCGGGGTGGTGTACGGCAAGGTAACGGTAGAAGGTACGAAGCGCGGCGAGCCGTTGGTTTCGCGTGCGAACCTGTTCCCGCGTACGCTTTGGATCATGCTCAAGAACTCCAGAACCCGCTCGGAAGATAAATCGTAAAGGGTGAGCCGGGTAATCGGCCGTCGGGACGAGGTCGCCACGTAGGTCAAGAAGATCTTGAGCGCATCCCAGTAACTTCGCACGGAGCCGGGCCGGAGTCCTTTTTGAACCTTGAGCTGGTCTTCGAAAAAAGCGAAAAGCACTTGACCAACACTGCTCATTCAGCACCTCCCTTCGGCGCCGCTGCCCGGAAGCGTTGATCCGCCTCGTGGAGCAACTCTTCGGTGATGGGCAAGTACACGGCCGCCGAGTTGGGATCGACATGGCCTAGGAAGGTGGCCAAATGGATCTGCCGAGAGTTGGGGTCGATGCCTTCACGATACCAGCGCAGCGACGTTCGAACGGCGAATGACCGCCGCAGGTCGTGGAGCCGCGGCGGCGAGATGCCAGGCGGAATGGACAAGTTGAGCTTCGGCAAGAGGTTGTGGAACGTCTGGCTGATCGTCCCAGGACTGATGCAGGCTCGTTTTACGAAGGAGAATAGGGGGCATTAGGTTCAGGCTTCTCGCCGTGACACTTTTCAATGTAACATTGCAGACGGTCAGCCAGGCTGGGCCCGAAGGGCACGATTCGACTCTTGCTTAACTTGGTTTCACAGATGAACAGTGCGTTCTGAGCGAAATCTACATCGCCCAGCTTCAATCTGGTCACCTCGCCAGCGCGCAGACCCAGGCCGTAGAGGAGGGAAAACACGGTCTCGTAAACCAGCGCCCGATGTGGTGCTCGGGACCGGTCAGGAAACAAGCGTACGAGCTCCAGCAGGTGTTTTGCGTCATGGAGGTCGAACAGATAGCGCATCCGCTGGGAACCTTCCTGCCGAAGCTCGGTGCTCACTGGGTTACAACGGGTGAACCCTTGCAGCACGGCCCATGCATAAAAGCGACGGAGTACGCCAACCAGATGATTGTAGCTGCGAGGCCTGGCACGCGGACGCGATTTCAGGAAGTCGTCGATCAGGATCTTGTCGATGGATTCCCAGCTGACGATGTGATGCTCAGACAGGTACCGGTCAAAAAGCCGAAGTGTCAACGCCTCGGTTCGATACTTACGATTCAGCGCTTGCTTGTATTGGATAAAAGTAGCGAGAGATTCCGCGAGGACACTGTGGAAACTATGCGAGTTCATAGCGCCTCCCCGTCACCCATGGCTACTTCCCGCAGGGAGGCCAGGGCAACTTTGGTATAAATCTGAGTCGACTGTGAGGATAGATGTCCTACATAGTCACCAATGGTTTTGAGAGGGAACCCGGCATCGATCAGCCTCTGGACACAGGTGTGCCGTAGGGTGTGTGTTCCCGGACGATGGACTCTGATGCCGGCTTTCTGAAGGTAAATTGCCACTCGCATGGATATGGCGCCGTAGGTGATCGGAGCCTGTGCGGCGACTAGACGAAAAAACAGATGACGCTCCGCAGTTTCTGGTCGTCCGTGCTTCAGATAATCGATCAGCGCCTGGGCGACCACTCCGGCAAGCGGGTAAGCCGTCGAGTGCCCAGCCTTACGGTTAGGAATTCGAAGCCGCTCGCGGTCCCAATCGATGTCGTCGAGAGTGAGCTTTGCTACCTCGTGGCCGCGCAACCCGTACGTCACTAGAAGAAGGATTGCGTAGTCGCGGCGCTCGGAGACTGTTCTCCGATCCACCGTTTCTAGCAGGCGGCGTACCTCGTCCCAAGTGATGGAACGCGGCACACGGGCCAGGCGATAGCTCTGCGGCATCTCGACCGCGGCACTGAGATCCCTGGCCACGATCCGCTCGCGATAGCAGAACCGCAGAAACACCCGCAGTTCGCCACATAGAGTGACACGGCCCCGATCCGTCGGTAAGGGACTGCTGACCGCCGGTGGCCCGCAGGCGAGCCTTGGGACAGCCAACAAACGCGGGCTGTCCGTTGAGGGCAGCGGCCGGTGGCCTTGCGTAGATTTTTCACCCACGGGGTGGGCGATTCCGTTATGATCGCGGCATGCGCAGAGAATCCAAAGCTTCGCCGACCGAATCGCCGTTGTTGTTCGAAGTTGACCCCGAACCCGTGGAGGAAACCCTGACGGTTCTGGGCGGAATCCCGCTGGTCGTGCAGGCATTCCGCTCCCTGGGGCTGCCCGCGAGTGTGCGGGAGCAGGTGCGGGTGAAAGAACGGCAACGGGGCTACGAGGAAGCGACGTTGGTGGAGAGCTTCGTGATTTGGAACGCCGCCGGAGGCGAGTGCCTGGATGATTTTGAGCGTCTGCGGCAAGACCCGGGTTTGGCCGAGATGGTCGGGCACGAGTTGCCGTCGCCGGCCGCGGCACGGCAGTTTTTGGACGCGTTTCACGAGGATGGGAAGATCGAGGAAGCGAAGCAGCGACGCTTGCCGGGCCAGACTGCCTATATCCGGGAAGAGGCGCCGCCGCTGGAAGGGCTGGGAGGCGTGAACCGCGATCTGGTGCGGCGGTTCGGAGAGCGCTCGCCCGAGCAGCGCACGGCCACGGTGGATCAGGACGCCACGACCATTGAGAGCCGCAAGCAACAGGCGCTGCCGACCTATGAAGGGTCGCGGGGCGACCAGCCGATGCTGGCGGTCTGGGCGGAGACGGGACTGGGGTTGGCGGACCCGTTTCGCAACGGGAACGTGCCGGCAATGATGGAGCCGCTGGAAGTCGCCCAGCGAGCCTTTGCGGCCTTGCCAAAGACGGTGAGGGGATTCTACTCCCGGGGCGATGCGGCCTGTCACGAAAGCCACCTGCTGAAGTGGCTGCGGGATGAGAAACGCGAAGGTGGGCCGGAAGGGAAGATCGGCTTTGCCATCAGCGCGCGGATGAGTGAGGCTTTGCACAGCGCGATCGAGGCGGTGCCGGAGTCCGACTGGCAGCCCTACGGCGAGCCGGATGGGGAAGAAATCCGCGAGTGCGCGGAGGTGCCGTTTGTGCCCGGTGAGAAATCGGAGAAGGGGGTATCCACTTGACTCAGGTAACCCCGACATATAGTATGGCCGCTGATGGAGGACTACCCACGGACGCTGACGGAATTCGAAATGCGCTTCGGCTTGGAGCAGACCTGCCGGGAGTATCTGTTCAAACTGCGCTGGCCCGAGGGATTTCGCTGTCCGCGCTGCGGAGCCTCCAAGGCCTGGTCGTTGCGCTCGGTTCTGTGGCAATGCGCGGGGTGCGGCCGTCAAATGTCGGTCACGGCGGGAACGATTTTCTAAGATACGCACATGCCGCTGACGGTTTGGTTCCGGGCGATGTGGTGGGTGACCACTCAGAAGAACGGCGTCAGCGCTCTGGGGTTGCAGCGGGTACTCGGCTTGGGAAGCTACCAGACCGCCTGGTCCTGGCTGCATAAATTGCGTCGGGCGATGGTGAGACGGGGCCGGGACCGGCTGGCCGGAACCGTGGAAGTAGACGAGACCTATCTCGGCGGCGTGGAAAAAGGTATGCGCGGACGGCAAACAGCGAAGAAGGCGTTGATCGTGGTTGCGGCGCAAGAAGATGGTCAGGGTATCGGACGGATCCGGATGCGGCGGATCGCTGACGCTTCGTCCGCCAGCCTGATGCCGTTTGTGCAAGACTCCATCGAACCCGGCAGCGTCGTGCACACGGACGCGTGGTTGGGCTACCCACCGCTGGAAAAGAGTGGCTACCGGCATGAGATCACCTCTCTTCGACACCAAAAAATCTCCGTCCGACCTATTGCCGCGCGTTCATCGAGTCATCTCGCTGCTGAAGCGGTGGCTGCTGGGCACTCATCAAGGGGCCGTCAGTTTCAAACATTTGGACTATTACCTCGACGAGTTCACCTTTCGGTTCAACCGACGTAGGTCACGTAGCCGGGGCAAGCTCTTTTTCCGGCTTGTTCAGCAGGCCGTCGCCGTGGAGCCATCCACTTACGCTTCGATGATCCGTGATGCTCCGGCTAGACCACAAGATATAGGGGCTACCTGAGTTAAGTGGATAGCCCCTTTCGAAGAAAAAGGATACGCAATCTCTGCGCTATGTGGCCATCCGCATTCGCAAGAAACAAGGGGAACTGTTCGAAGACGGCAGCCGGGTGCGGCATTTTGCGGTGCTATCGAACCGGTGGGAGTTGACGGCGGCGCGGCTGATCGAGTGGCACCGGGAGAAAGCCGGCACGGTGGAGAGGGTGTATGATGTGGTCACGAACGAACTGGGCGGCGGGGTGCTGCACTCGAAATACTTCGGAGCCAATGCCGCCTGGTTGCGGTTGGCGGTGATCTCCCACAACATGCTCGTGGCGTTGAAGCGGCTGGCGTTGCCCGGCGAGTTGTTGACGGCGCGGCCGAAGCGCTTGCGCTTCCTGATCCTGAACACGCCGCGACGGCTGGTGCATCACGCCCGAAGGCTGATCCTGCGGCTGGCGGCGACGGCCGAGTGGATTGCCGCCTACCGGGAAGGCCTGCGGTTGCTGCCGCTGAGGACCTGAGCCCGCCTGCACCCAGACACAGCCGTTATCGACGGCCCCCCAAGCCCCTTGATGGGAACCCCAGTTTGGAGAGTTCTGCCTTTTTGTGCCCCGAAAACCTCGGCGGTCTCCGGCACTTCGAAAAAATCGTCACCGCTCCGCCCCAGCCGTGCCTCGGGACAGTGGCTGGAGGACGGATTTCGTCCTCACTCGCCACAAACCGCATGGCCTCAACCGTCCCGCAGACTTATCGACGGATTAGGGAGGGGCGCTGAATAAGTCACGATCCGTATGACGCACTACACTAGGGAGGAGCCTAACGAGGCATGCGCTATTGCGAGCGCCGTTCATGTTCAGAAACTTAATTTCATCGCAAACTGCATCAGCCGCGGCCCCCAATCAGAGCTGACTTCGCCATTCCCAACGTTATTCGGCCCGTTGCAGGGGGTACCAGGGGGTGTTTCCGATGAACAAAATGCGTTAATCCCTTTCCACTGGGGATGGTTGAACGTATTGAATGTCTCCCAGCGGAATTGAAGTGTGGAATGCTCGCCCGAAAACCAGGGGAGCACAAAGTTCTTGTACAGCCCCAAGTCCCAGTTATTGCGACCAGGACCTGTCAGTGCATTTCTTCCCATGTAGCCGAACATCCCAGGCTCACCATTCGCGGGTAGTTGTTCCAACATAGGCTGCAGTAACTTAGAGGGATCGAACCATGTGGGCACAGGCCCAAACGTGGGATCATTAACAGTGCCTTTATGAACGCCGAAGCCTGGCGCAGTGTTGCACATCAAGCCTGTCGCCCCTATCCCAGTTGCAAAACCCGCAATGCTACAAGTCAGGCCTGTGATCGGCTCGCCTGTGAAGAAGGTTGTGATTCCGCTAAGTTCCCAGCCGCCCAGCGTATTTCTCAGGAAGCGGTGGGAAGAGTGACTGAAGAAAGGCAGATTATAAATATAATTCATGGTCAGTACCTCAGCACGATTCAAGTCCGAGGTGGCGTACCAGCGTTTCAGGTTGGTATCGTCAACAGCGTCAGTCGGCTCATTGTATGTACTGGTCGAATTGTCCAGTGTGTGCGACCATGTGTATGCAACCTGGAAGGTCAGGCCATGGCTGAAGCTATGTCGGTAGTCAATCTGCAGGGAATTATAATTGGACAGGGCAGTGTACTCTTTCATCCACGAAGGATTGTTGAAGATATGATACGGATAAAAGAAATCATTGTTTGGTGCCGCCTCGTTGATCAGCGTGGCTTGAACATTGCAATTGCCCGCCGAATCACAGTATTTTGAGCCCGCCAGCTGCGGCACGAAAGCCGTAGTTGCATCGTCGGGAATCTGATTGAAGTTCACGGACCGCGCCAAGTCGCGTCCTTGGGTTCCCACATAGCCGATAGTAAGTAAGTCATTAATAGTGAACTGGTGTTGGATGTCAAAGCTGTATTGCTGGACGGTCGGATAGTGCTGATGCAGAGGGATTGCAACGAAATTCGTGGGGCCCAGAACGCCCGGAGTAATGTTGGAATACCCCACAATGTTGAAGCCTGAAGGCGCGAAGGCGACAGGGGGATTACCTTCCATGCCTTCTGGGTTGGCCTCGTTCCCATTGCCGGGCTCGTAATAGAGGCCGTATCCTCCCCGTATCACTGTCTTGCCATGTCCCGTTGGGTCCCAAGAGAAACCAAAACGAGGGGCCACCTGCCAGGGATGGTTGGCCTGGCAACTGCTCGGCGCCCCACCACCCTGCCCACATTTCACGAGGCCGTTCCCGTAGTTGGTATAGCCAAAACCACTTCCTGGAACGAGGTTTCCGTTGGAATCCAACTGGGCAGCCTGTGCTGGGTTGTAAGCTTGGGGCAGGAAAGTTGCGTCTACCGTGACCGGACTGCTCACGTCATGCCAAGGAGTAAAATGATAAAAACGCACGCCGAAGGTCAAGCTCAAGTTCTTCCGGGCCTTCCAATTGTCCTGGACATAAGGTTCGTAGTCCATGTAGCGCCAATGCCCCTTGGGGTATCCACCGACGGGCACTCCATTGACGACTTCCGTTCCCTCCTGATAGGAGTTGATATTCCCCAAGAACATGTCGGCCAAAGCATTGCCGCTGGTAATCGGACCCGAGTTAGCAAAGTTTAGGAACCCTTGCGTGTCGAACCCGAATTGCTCGTTTTTGCGATAGTCCGTGTAATACATCCCAAACTTGACCGTATGGTTGCCCACAAGGTAGGTTACATCATCCCGTAGAGTTACGATCGGGTTAGAATTGGTCCACGGATGGTTGCCAGCGTCTTCCGCTGTGCAGAATGACACGCCCCCGCAAACGGCGACCGCAGGAAGCAAAGGATTGCCGGCATTCGGAGCAAAGAGATGATTGGCGACCCAATTGGAGGGCTGGTTAATCGAATGGGCGACTGAATCGGGGCCGGGCCGATTGTTTAGATAGATCCAATCCTCGTAATAGCCTGCCACAAATTCATTCAATAGGTTGGGTTCGAAATTATAGACCATGTTGACGACTGCAGCCTTGCTGGGACCATTAAAAGGGGTTTCGATTGTGTCGTAACTAGCCCACGACCAGAGGCTGGGAACTGAGACCGTATCCCATGCGTCGTGCGTAAAGCGGACAAAAACGTGAGCTTTCTCGCTGATGTTCTGATCGGCGCGGATCTGATCCTCACGCCAATTGGTCGGCACGGAAGGTGCCGACACCCAATTGGCGGGGCCATTATTGGGCATGGGAAAATAAGCGTTGAGCAAGTCGGTAGCATTGATAAAGGCTTGCTGATTGAAATTGGGCATTTGCTGGACCGTGTCGTAGCTGGTTCCGTTGAAAGCGGGAAGGACGCAGCCAGAAGCCACGGCGGAATTAAAGTCGGTCGAACCCGGGTCACATTGGCTGAAGCCTCCCTGCCGTTCGAGTACCGAAGGGACACCAGCATTGAGCACTGTGCCTTGGCGATATCGCCGCCACTCCTCTGACCAGAAGAAGAACGTTTTTGACCTGGTGGTATTGTAGTGATGAGGGATGTAAAAAGGACCCCCGATGGTGTACCCGTAATCGTTCCATTTCAGGGGTACCTTGGGGGCCTTGCCACCGGGTGGAGCAACCGTCTGGTTAATGAACCAATCGTTGGCGTCGAAGGCATCATTGCGAACAAATTCGTAAACCTCCCCATGAAACTGTTTCGTTCCAGACTTGCTGACCAACTCGATTTGTCCCGCCCCGTGTTTCCCTTGGTCTGCCCCATAATTGGAGGTCGTGATGCGGAATTCCGCAATGGATTCGAGGCTGGGGTAGATTGTCACACTCGATCCTCCCGAGCCTTCGTCCGAAATGCCGCTGCCATCGTATTCAATGTTGTTGTACTCCATCCTGTTTCCATTGATGGAGTAAGCCGCGAACCCGGTAATACCCACTTGGGTCGGGTCGTAGCTGTTGTCCATGACGACTCCCGGTACCAGTTGGTAGAGGTCAGTAAAGTTCCGGCCATTCAACATGAGCTGAGTTATCTGCTTTCCGGTCACCAGACTTGAAACTGCGGCAGTTTCCGTCTGCACATGAGGCAGATTACCCCTCACTGTTACTTCCTGTGTCTCTGCGCCCACATGCAATTCCAAATCAACACGCTGGACTTGGCCCACGCTTAAGCTGATGCCAGTCTGAACCAATCTCTGAAACCCCTTCGCCTCGGCTGCCACCATATAATTGCCGATGGGCAAAGCAGCCACCTCGTAGGCACCCGCGGAATTACTTTTCACGCTCCGAATGTAACCTTTCTCCGGGTTCGAAACCGTTACCTTCGCGCCTGAAATTACTGCCCCCGTCTGGTCGCGAACCGTTCCAACAATGGTGGCCATTCCTTGCCCGGCAGCGTTCATCACTAGGCCGAGGCAGACTGCCGTTACAAAGGCTAGCACCTGGGAATGGAAGAATGGGTACCTCATCATTACCTCCTTAGTCCCCAAGGAATATCTTTCAGCGGAATAACAGCCCCTATTGAGTGCTGCATAAATAATGCAATGGACTAGGACAAAAAATTAGGGAGATCGGACTCGAGGATGCAGCCGCGCAGTGTGGCGGGGGAATTCCGGACACGGTTGATAGAGCGGATGACATGGTTCAACAATTGATCCCGATCGAGCGGGCAGCTGTTGGCCAGGTCGCGCTTGGCCAGCGACCAAACGCCTTCGTCGGGGTTGAGTTCCGGGGCGTAAGCCGGGAAGTGCTCGATGTGCAGGCGCGCGTGCCGGTGCCGGAGTTGGTCCAAAGGTTGGCCGTGGTGCGTGGAGGAATTGTCGAGCAGGACGAAGACGGGACCGCGCAGGTGGCGCAACAGTTCCCGGAGAAACAGACAGACTTCTTCCTGGCCGATATTGTCGAAGAAAAGCAGATAGTAGAGCCCCAGGTGCTGTCGCCGGGGGCTGACCGAGATGCCGGAGATCACGGAGATTTTATCGCGGCGCCCCTGGCGATGGCGCACGAGGGGCGTCGAGCCCTGGGGCGCCCAGGTCCGGGCCACCAAGGGGGCGAGCAGAAAGCCCGATTCATCGGCAAAAACTAGGTGGGCGCCCAGCCGCGCGGCGTTTTTTTACCCGAGGCCACTTGTTCCGTTTCCAGCGCTCGATGGCCTCTTCGTTGCGCTCGATGGCGCGCGTTTCCGGTTTCTGCGGGCTCCAATGAAGGCTATGCATCAGCCGACCGACATGATCGCGGTGGTAACGGACGCCGAACTCGCGCTCGATGACCTCGGCGATGCGCGCCATGGTCCACAACTGCGTCCGGTAGCCGTGCGCCGGCGCTCCCTTCAGCAACAGCCTCAACAAGCGACGCCGCTGGCTCACGCTCAACTTGAGCGGACGCCCGGGCGAGAAACGAACTCGCAAGGCGTCGGCGCCTCCGCGGCGGCGCGCCCGCAGCCAGCGCATCACGGAACTCGCCGCGCAGCCGATGCGACGCCCGACTTCGTTCAGCGACAAGCCGGTGTCCCACAACGCCAGCGCGCGCCGGCGACGGTCTTCGAGCAAATCGGCACTGCCCTTCCGTCGGGGCATAATCGTTCCCTCCCGAAGGGCATTGTATTGCATTATTTATGCAGACATCAATAAAAGGAAAGCTGGGAACACCCAGGAGTCTACTTCCAGAGTTCTCATGAAGTCAAGCGCTTGAACTCGTCCTGTGTCAAAGCTCTTTAGAAATGTCCCCTTGGTTAACTCATTAGAAGTGTCCCCTTTTTGTGGTTCTTGTTTTTCTGTCTTTCTTTGGTTTTTCTGTTTTGGTTTTTCTCGTGGGCCTTGCCCGGAGCGCAGCCCTGCGAGCCCGCAGGGCGAGCGTTTAGGGCGAAGCGGAGGGCAAGGCCCACGACCGCCCCTTGCCGGCTTCCTGCTCCTACGCTTTGCTGGCCCTCTGCCGCCGCGCCGCGTCGTTGGCGCCCTCGTAGCCGCAGGCCAGCGCCATCACGCGTTGCGTCAGCAGTTCGCGCAACTCGTGCCGTATCTTACCCGGCTGACGCTGATCGACCAGACACGCGGCCAGCGCCGGGGTCAATCGCAGACATCGGTCCGCCGCGCGAAGCAGAATCGCTCCCCCATCGGAACTGCCCTGCCGCCGATCAAACTGCGCCACCACCGGCTTGGGAAAAATATCCGGGAACAACAAACACT
>Ga0070740_10005360_pt1 | contig 11934 bp, 7 predicted proteins | sample Coa_R2_FD_67286 | JGI IMG/M metagenome (GOLD analysis project Ga0070740, IMG submission 67286) | Surface soil microbial communities from Centralia Pennsylvania, which are recovering from an underground coalmine fire - Coalmine... | ecosystem: Environmental > Terrestrial > Soil > Unclassified ...
ATCCAGGCGCTGGAGGACCTGGCCGAGCTGGTCGAACGCGTCCAGCGGAGCCGCCGCGCAGCGGGCTTGCCGGTGATCGATCCGCGGACGGGGAAAGTCGTCGGGTGAAGCTCCGCGCGCTGTCGCGCGCGACCTCTCCCTCGCCCTCTCCCCCACGCGGCAGAGGGAACGGAATCAAGCCGCCGGGAATCGCAGCTCGTCGAGTGCGTCGCACAAGCCATGCAGCAACATGTAATGCGTCTCCTGCACGTGCGCCTGCGAGGTTCGTCGTGGCGCTGCGCCGGCGGCGTTGCAGACTGTGCCGCCGCGCAGTCGGCAGTGTTCCGCAGACGGTGCGGAGGATTCCGCCACCCGGCCGCCCTCGCGGCGCAAACCTGCGGCGAAACAGGCGCTTGAAAACCCAGCGCGCGTTCGAGCGCGCCTGGCATCGCGCTTGCTCCCGATGACGGCGTTCCGCGTCGTCGGACTGGCGCGGTCTTTCGCCCCGAAAGAGGGCCAAGCCCAGGAGGAGAAAATGTTCAGTGCTTGGATTCGCTCACGAGTTTTGCGTTCATCCCTGTACGCGGTGACGGCCGCATTGCTGCCCGCGGTGGCCCTGTCGGCATCCGCGACGACCTACCCCTCCGTCACCGACGCGCGCCTGCTCGGTGCGTCTCAGGACGACGGCTGGCTGATGTACCGGCGCGATTACGCCAGCACCGGCTATGCGCCTTTCGATCAGATCAATACCGGCAACGTGGCCCAGCTCAAGCTGGCTTTCGATCTCAAGGACGATCTGACTCAAGGCTACGAAGGCGCGCCGGTGGTCAACGGGGACTGGATGTTCGTGACCACGCCGATGGATCGCGTCTATGCCCTGGATGCGGCCACCGGCGCGGTGCGCTGGAAGTACGTGCATCCGGTCGACAAGAAAGCGCTCAAGACCGTCTGTTGCGACGTGGTCAACCGCGGCGTGGCGCTCTACGACGACAAGGTCTATCTGGAGACGCTGGACAACGACGTCGTCGCTCTGGACGCCCGGACCGGCAAGCTGAAGTGGCGCAAGCAGCTCTACGCGCCCGGCGTGGGGTACTTCATGACCTCGGCGCCGCTGATCGTCAAAGGCAAGGTGATCGTGGGCACCGGTGGCGGCGAGTACGGCGCGCGCGGATTCATCACCGCGCTCGATGCCGCCAGCGGCAAGATCCTCTGGCAGTTCCACACCACCGCCGCGCCGGGCACGCCGGGCGGCGATACCTGGCCTGCGGGCGCGTATAAAACCGGCGGCGGCAATCCGTGGATCACGGGCTCTTACGATCCCGAGACGGACACCTTGTTCTGGGGCGTGGGCAATCCCGGCCCCTGGCTGGCGACGCTGCGTCCGGGCGCCAATTTGTACACCGACTCGGTGGTGGCGTTGGATCCGAACACCGGCCGGCTGCGCTGGTACTACCAGTGGACGCCCAACGATACCTGGGACTATGACGGTTCCAACGAATCCGTCCTGCTCGATCTGAACTACCAGGGCAAGGTTTACAAAGCGCTGGTGCACGCCGACCGCAACGGGTATCTCTATGCCCTGGATCGCACCAACGGCAAGCTGATTTACGCCGTGCCGTTCGTGCACGCGACTTCCATCGTCGGGGTGGACGAAAAAGGCGTCACGGACGATCCCGCCCTGCGGCCGGCGGTGGACAAAAAAGTGTTCACCTGTCCCAGTTTCTTGGGCGGCAAGAACTGGTGGCCGATCTCGGTCGATCCGCACGCCGGGCTCGCTTACATTCCCACCCTGCATGCCTGCATGGACATCGCCGGGGTGCAGCCGGTGGCCTACAAGGCGGGTTTGGCCTTTCTCAACGAGACCTTCGAGGTCAAGCACGATCCCGCCGACAACCACTGGGGCTCGGTGCAAGCCATCGACCTTGCCACGGGCAAGCAGGTCTGGCAGCACGAGACCGACTTGCCCTGGAACGATGGCACGCTGACCACCGCGGGCGGGCTGGTGTTCAGCGGCGGTGCCGACCGGCACTTCTACGCCTTCGACGCCAAGAGCGGCAAAGTGCTCTGGGACAGCGGCGAGCTTGCCTCCGGCATCATCGGTGTGCCGACCACCTACCGCGTCAACGGCAAGCAGTACGTCGCCTTCTGGGCCGGCTGGGGTGGCGCCAGTCCGATCTGGGGCGGCGTGATGGCCAACGACCCCGCCGTCAAGGCCATACCCACGGGTGGACGTCTGTACGTCTATGCGCTGCCGTAAGTCTCGCGGCGGCGCAAGGATCTGGGTCGGGCTGCTCGGCGCGCTGCTGTTGCAGCGCGCCGCGGCTGCCGTGAACGTTTGCTTCGATCAGTCCAATCCCGCCTCGAGCGTGGATCTGCGGGTGGCGCGCGCCGCGCTCACGGCGGCAGGCGAGCGGCGGGTTCAGGCCGTGCCTTTCGAGGGCCAGGGCAAAGGGGACGACGGGTTTCCGGTACGGCGCTTCGCGCGCCTGGCGCGGGAGCAATGCGAGCTCATCGTGGGGTTTCCGGTCGATGCCAGCGATCCGCATCTGCCGCCGCAGGTACTGGCCACGCCGGCTTACGCGCGCACCGGTTTCGTCTGGATCGGCCGAAGTCCCCTGCCGGCGCCTGCGGAGCTGCCGCAGGGAGCGGTCGTGGGCATCGCCGAGCTCGACACCTGGGCGGCCTTGCTGTTTCCCGCTCATCCCGACTGGCGCATGCAGGCCTACCCGCGCGATGCCGAGCTGCTCGCGGCGCTGCGCGCCGGCGTCTTGAAGACCGGCGTGATCTGGCAGCCGTATCTGGTCGCCGAGGAAAAACGCTCGGGCGCACGGCCGCTGTCCTTCCGGCGCTTGGAGATGCCGCATCTGGTCTGGGATCTGGTGGCGCTCTACGCGCCCGGCTCGCATGCCGCGGCCGAGCGCTTCGCTCGCGGCTTGCAGACGCTCGAGGACCGCGGGCGGCTGGCGGGCTTGATCGCCCCTTATGCATTGCCGGAACAGCGATCCGGCTCCGCCGCGCCGACGCGGATGCGCCCGGATGAGCAGCGGCCGGCAGCCGGCGGTTGGCGGCCGGTGCGCAAACGGCAAAGGTCTGGGACCGCCGCGCCGCCGGCGCTGTACACCGCGCAGCAAGCCGAGCGCGGCGCCTTGGCCTATGCCCAGCATTGCGCGCTGTGTCATGGCACTGCGCTGGAAGGCCGCACCGGGCCGGCACTCAAGGGGCCGGGGTTCGCCGACCCCGCCTCCGATTTTCACGTCGGCGACATCTTCGGCTTCATCGCGCGCATGATGCCCGCCGCCACGCCGGGCAGCCTGCCGCGCGAAACCTACGTGGACCTCATGGCGTTTCTGCTCCAGCAGAACGGCTATCCGGCCGGTACGCAGGCCTTGAGCTACGACCAGGCCCTGCAATCGCGCGTGCCTCTGATCTACCACGACCCGCCCGCGGCGCCTTGAGGCTTGCTGGGCGTTAAACACGGAAGTTTTTTAAGGCCATAAAAACGCCCGCGCCAGTGCTGGCGCGGGCGGGTTTTGCGACGTGCGTCGCGAGGCTTCAGAACTGGTCCGGGTAGGCCAGACACACGGCCTTGGTTTCCAGGTAATTGTTGAGCACCTGGTGCCCCATCTCGCGGCCCCAGCCGGATTGCTTGTAGCCGCCGAAGGGCATGGAGGCGTCGAACACGTTGTAGCAGTTGATCCACACCGTACCGGCGCGCAGCTTGGCGGCGATGGCGTGCGCTTTGTTCACGTCGCGCGTCCACACTCCGGCGGCCAGACCGTAGATCGTGTCGTTGGCCTGGGTCAGCAGGCGCTCGTCGAGCTGCTTGAAGGGCACGGCGGCGACGACCGGGCCGAAGATCTCCTCCTGATAGACCTTCATTTCGGTCTTGACGTCCACCAGCACCGTGGGCTCGACGAAATAACCTTTGTCGCCGTGGCGCTTGCCACCGACGATGGGCTTGGCGCCTTGCCGGCGTCCCGATTCGAGAAAACCGGTGACGCGCTCGAGCTGGGTCGTCGAAACCAGCGGTCCCATCTCGGTGCTCGGATCGAGGCCGGGGCCGAGCTTGATCTTCCGCGCCTGTTCGGCGACGCCGGCCACCACCTGGTCGTACACCTTCTCGTGCACGAACAGGCGCGAACCGGCGCAGCAGCACTGGCCGTGGTTGAAGAAGATCGCCATCGCGGCGCCGGGAATCGCCACGTCCAGATCGGCGTCGTCGAGGATGAGGTTGGGACTCTTGCCGCCCAGCTCCAGGGTGACTTTCTTGAGGTTGCCCGCGGCGGCCTGCACGATCAGCTTGCCGACCTCGGTGGAGCCGGTGAAGGCGATCTTGTCCACGTCGGGATGCGCGGCGAGCGGCGCGCCGGCTTCCTCGCCGAAACCGGTGACGATGTTGACCACGCCCGGCGGCACGCCCGCCTCGTGCATGAGCTCGCCCAGGCGCAGCGCCGACAGCGGCGTTTCCTCGGCCGGCTTGAGCACCACGGTGCAGCCGGTGGCGAGCACCGGGCCGAGTTTCCATGCCGCCATCAACAGCGGGAAGTTCCAGGGGATGATCTGGCCGACCACGCCGATCGGCTCGCGCCGCGTGTAGGCGTGGAACGCGGTATTGGGCGCCAGCGTGCTGGGCACCGACAGATTCAAGGTGTCGCCTTCCAGCTTGGTCGCCCAGCCGGCCATGTAGTGGAACAGGTCGGCGGCCAGCGGCACGTCGGCCACGCGCGCCACGCTGATCGGCTTGCCGTTGTCCAGCGCTTCCAGTTCGGCGAACTCCTCCAGGTGCTCGAGGATCAGATCGCCGATCTTGGCGACGATGCGACCGCGTTGGCTCGGCGACATCTTGCTCCAGGGGCCGCTTTCGAAAGCCTTGCGCGCGGCCTTGACCGCGCGATCGATGTCCTCCTTGCCGCCGCGCGCGCAGTGGGCGATCACCTCGCCGCTGGACGGATCGTAGACCTCGAAGGTCTTGCCGGAGGCGGCGTCGCTCCATTTCCCGTCGATCAGGATCTGCCGCTTCTTGGCGATGAATTGCTGGACCGGCTTGCTGAGCCGGAGTTTGGGGGGTGGTGCTTCTGCAAGCTCGCTCATCTCGAACTCCTCCACGTCGTCATGGGCCCCGCGGACGATTCCGCGGGCCGGGCCGTTTGCTGCGCAATTCGCGCACCAATTCGACAAGCGACTGATCGGCAAGAGTTCCATGCAGTGGAAGGCGAATCCACGCGCGCCCCGGCGTGATGAAACAAAACAGGTCCGGGAAAGTTTGTTTCATTTTTGAAACAGGTTTGACGAGTTGAACGACACCCCCGCTTGTGTCATACCTGCGCGCAGAACCGCGCGATGCCCGACGCGAGCGGGCGCGCGAGCGCTTGCGCAGCGAACGGAGGAGAACATGCTGCGACCCTCGGCCTTGGCCGAACACAGCACGCAGGTCTTCACCCTGGTGCATCACGGCGGCAACGCGCCGATCGCGCGCCGTCTGGACCGGCTGGTCGCCAGCTCCTGGGCGCGCTGCGTCAAGGAGTACGGCATCGAGCCGCGCGCGCGCAGCGAACACGTGGTGCTCGACACCGGCTCGCTCAAGGAGCGCCAGCAGCGCCTGGGCGAGATGCTGCGCGTGGCGCACGCCGAGATGGAGAATCTCTACGAACAGATCGCCGGTTCCGGCTATGCGGTGATCCTCACCGACGGCGAGGGCACGATCTTGAGCGCGATCACCGATCCCCTGCTCAAGCGCGAATTCCGCCGCGCCGGTCTGTGGCTGGGCGCGGTGTGGGACGAGCGCCACGAAGGCACCAACGGCATCGGCACCTGCATCGCCGAGCGCCGCCCGGTGACCGTGCACCGCGACGAGCACTTCATGAGTTACAACATCGGCCTGTCCTGCTCCGGCGCACCGATCACCGACTCGCAGGGGCGCCTGCTCGCGGTGCTCGACGCCTCCTCGGTGAATTCCTCCGATACCCGCGCCGTGCAGCGCCACACCATGGCGCTGGTCAACACCTCCGCCAGCCTGATTTCGCGCTACCAGTTCTTGAACGAGCAGGTGGATCGCTGGGTGCTGCGCTTCCACAGCCGCGCCGAATTCCTCGGCCTGCCGCAGGAAGCGCTGATCGCGCTCGACGAACGCGGCCTGGTGCGCGCGGTCAATGCCGCGGCGCTCGAGCAACTGGGCTTCGACGATCGCGCCGAGCTGGTCGGTCGGCCGTTCGACGGCGTCTTCCAGATCGAGTTCGGCGAGATCGAGCGCCGCGCCGCGAGCCAGCCCGGTGCGGTCTGGCCGCTGCGCGAATGCCGGCACGGGCGGCGCTTCTTCGTCACCGTGAGCGCGCCTCGTCTGCGCAGCGCCGCGCCCGCGGGGCTGGTGTTGCCCGGTCGCTCGCGCACGGTGGCGACCTTTGTTCCAGCACCGGCAGCGGCGCCACCGGCGCAACCGTCCGCTGCGGCCGACTGGCGGCGCTTGGGCAGCGATCCGCGCGTGTGCGAGAGCCTGCGCCGCGCGGCGCAGTTGTTCGTGCGCGGCGTGCCGATCCTGTTGCACGGCGCCACCGGCACCGGCAAGGAAGTGTTCGCCCGGACCCTGCACGCCTTGTCCCCGCGCGCCGAGCGACCATTCGTGGCGATCAACTGCGCCTCGATCCCGGAAGCGCTGATCGAAGCCGAGCTGTTCGGTTACGCGCGCGGCGCCTTCACCGACGCGGCCAAGGAGGGCCGCCGCGGCAAGATCCAGCTCGCCGACGGCGGCACGCTGTTTCTCGACGAGATCGGCGACATGCCGCTGGCCCTGCAGGCGCGGCTGTTGCGCGTGCTGGAAGAGCGTGAAGTGCTGCCGCTGGGCAGCGAACGGCCGCTGGCCGTGGATATCCACGTCATCAGCGCCAGCCACCGCGACCTCGCGCAGATGGTGCAGCAGGGCGCGTTTCGAGAGGATCTTTACTACCGTTTGAACGGCATGCGTTTCACCTTGCCCTTGCTGCGCGAGCGCAGCGACCGCGAGGAGCTGCTCGCTCGCATCCTCGCCGAATGCGCCGCTGGCGGCGCGCCGCCGCGGATCGCGGCGCCGGCGCGCAGCGCTTTGCTGGCTTATTCCTGGCCGGGCAACATCCGCCAGATGCGCCATGTGCTGCAAGCGCTGGCGGCGCTCCACGAAGGCGGCGAGATCGGGCTCGCCGACCTGCCGCCGGAGATCGCCGCCGCGGCCAGCGCGGACGAGACGCCCGCGCCCGCCGCGCCGCCCGACGACAGCAGCCCGCTGCAAGCGGCCGAGCGCCGCGCGCTGCTCGGCGAGCTGCAGAAACAACGCTGGAACATGAGCCGCACCGCGCGCGCCCTCGGTCTGTCCCGTACCACGCTGTACCGCAAGCTCAAGAAACACCGCCTGCCGCTGGCCCACGACGGCAGCGAACTGCCGCGTTGATCCTGCGCGCCGTCGGCGCGCTCGCCGGGCGCGAAGCGCCTCGGCTCGGTCAAATCCATTTGTACAAATGTATTTGAGGTAAAATGAACGCGTGGTGTTCAAAGCCCGCGATCAATCCAGAGGATGGAAACCCTGGCGGCGATCGGCGTGATCGAGCGCGGCGACCAGCGGTTCGAGCGCGGCGTCGAGGCGACGCAGTTGCGCCGGCGTCAAGCGCTGCAGCGCCGTGATCAGCAAACCTTGCAGGGGACGCGGGGCGCGGGCCATGACGCGGCGGCCGCGCGCCGTGACCTGCAGCTGCACCACGCGCGCGTCGCTGGCGCTGCGGCGTCGATGGATCAGACCGTCGCGCGCCAGCGCCTCGAGCAGATTGCTGGCGGTGGATTGGTGGATCGCGAGGGCGTTAGCGAGATCGCAGACGCGCAGGCCGGGCGTTGCGGCGATCTGCGCCAGCGCCCACAGTTGCGCGCTGGGCAGGCCGCTGCGACGGCGCGTTTCGTCCAGATGGCGGTTGACCGAGCGCAGCACCACGCGGAAGCGGCGCAACACCGCGAGCGCGGTGCCGGCTTCCGGTTCGCTGGGCCGGAGATGGCGGCGGGAAGCGTTCATCGCCGCATGCTATCCGGCGTGCGCGCCCGCGTCACCCGAGACGACAGACCGGAGGTGCCTGCAGGATGAGATCGAGGCTTTCGCCCCCCGAGCTTATGCGCGGCGACGCGCTGTTTCTGGACTTCGACGGGACTCTGGTGCAGTTCGCCGATCGCCCCGACCGCATCCGCGTGGACCCGGCGCTGCCGCGCTTGCTGGCGCGCCTGCAACGGGCGCTGGAGGGGGCGGTGGCGGTAGTGACCGGCCGGCGACTGGAGAGCATCGACCGCTATCTCGCGCCGCTCAAACCCTATGGAGCCGGTCTGCACGGAGCGGAATTGCGCGACGCGCAGGGTCACGAGGACCGCAGCCGCGACATCGGCGCCGCGCTGCGCCGTGCCGCCGCAGAACTGCGCCGCCGCTATGAACACGATCCCGAAGTGTGGCTGGAGGACAAGGGCGGTGCGCTGGCGCTGCATTATCGCGCCGCTCCGCAGCGCGCGCCGGAGTGCCTGCGCATCGCGCGCGCGCTGGCGGGGGAACACGGCCTGTCGATGCTGGTGGGCAAGCAGGTGGCCGAACTGCGTCCGCCGGGCGTCGACAAGGGCGCGGCCATCCAGGCCTTGATGACTCGGTCGCCGTTCCAGCGCCGCCGTCCGGTTTTCGCCGGCGACGACGCCACCGACGAAGACGGCTTCGCCGCCGTGGAAGCGATGGGCGGCGTGAGCGTGAAAGTGGGCGACGGTCCCACGGGCGCGCGCTATCGCCTGGCCGACGAGGCGGAGACCCGACGCTGGCTGGAAGGCAGCCTCGCGGCGCTCGAGGTTCGGCTACCGCCCGCGGAGTTCCGCGCATGAGCCGGCTCGATTGCGGCGTCATCGGCAACTGCGCCTGCGCCGCGCTGGTCGATGCGCGCGCGCGCATCGTGTGGCATTGTCTGCCGCGTTTCGACGGCGATCCGGTGTTCCATGCGCTGCTCAATGCACCGGGCGACTGGGACCAGCAGCAGGGCCACTGGTCGATCGAGCTGCAAGGCGGCACGCGCAGCGAACAGCGCTACGTGCCCAACACCGCGGTGCTGGTGACGCGGCTCTACGACGACGCCGGCAACGCGGTGGAGGTCACCGACTTCGCGCCGCGCTTCGCCGCGCGCGGCCGCATGTTCCGGCCGTTGCAGCTCGTGCGGCGGCTGCGGCCGCTCGCCGGCAGCCCGCGCGTGCGCGTGGTCCTGCGTCCGCGCTTCGCTTACGGCGCGACGGCGCCGCAGATCACCCAGGGCAGCCATCACGTGCGCTACGTGGGTCCCGACCGCACCCTGCGCCTGACCACCGACGCGCCCTTGTCCTATCTGCTGGCCGAGACGCCGTTCCTGCTGGAAGCGCCGTGCAACTTCCTGTTCGGCCCGGACGAAACGCTGCGCGAAGGCGTGGCGGAGATCGCGCGCGAATTCCAGGAACGCACCGAGGACTACTGGCGCGAATGGAGCCGGCGTCTGGCGCTGCCGCTGGAGTGGCAGGATGCGGTGATCCGCGCGGCGATCACGCTCAAGCTGTGCCAGTTCGAGGATACCGGCGCCATCGTCGCCGCGCTCACCACCAGCATTCCGGAGGCGCCACACAGCGGCCGCAACTGGGACTACCGCTACTGCTGGCTGCGCGACGCCTTCTTCGTGGTGCGCGCGCTCAACCGCCTGGCCGAAATGGAGACCCTGGAGCATTACCTGCGCTGGCTGGCCAACGTCATCGTCGCAGCCGACGGCGAGGACCACCTGCAGCCGCTGTACGGTCTGGCGCTGGAGCGCAAGCTGACCGAGCGCGAAGTGACCACGCTCGCCGGTTACCGCGGCATGGGGCCGGTGCGCGTCGGCAACCAGGCCTACGAACACCTGCAGCACGACGTGTACGGCAACGTGGTGCTGGCCTATTCCCAGGCGTTCCACGACCGCCGCCTGTTCAAGCCCGCCGGCCGGGTGGAGTTCGAGCGCCTGCAGCGCGTGGGCGAACTCGCCTATGCGCGTTACGCCACGCTCGACGCCGGCATGTGGGAATTGCGCACGCGCGCCCGCGTGCACACCACTTCCGCACTGATGTGCTGGGCCGCCTGCGACCGCCTGGCGAAGATCGCGCGCCGGCTCGACGACGAGCCGGCCGCGGCGCGCTGGCGGGCCTGCGCCGACGAGATCCGCAGCGCCATCGAGACGCGCGCCTGGAATGCCGAGACCGGCAGTTTCGCCGAGAGCTTCGGCGGGCGCGACGTCGAAGCCGGATTGCTGCTGATGGACGAAGTCGGTTTCCTGCCGCCCGGCGACCCGCGCTTCGCCGGCACGGTGGCGGCCTGCGAGCGCCTGCTCAAGCGCGGCGATGTCCTGCTGCGCTACCACGCCCCCGACGATTTCGGCGTGCCGACCACCGCCTTCAACCTGTGCACGTTCTGGTACATCGACGCCCTGCTGCGACTCGGTCGCCGCGCGCAGGCGCGCGAGATCTTCGAGCACATGCTGACGCGACGCAATGCGCTGGGCCTTTTGTCCGAAGGACTCGATCCGGCGACCGGCGAGCTGTGGGGCAATTATCCGCAGACCTACTCGCTGGTCGGCATCATCAACGCCGCGCAAGCCTTGTCGCGGCCGTGGAGCGAGGCGGTATGAGCGCGTCGCCGAAGCGCGCGCGGTCGCGCCGGCTGGTGGTGATGTCGAACCGCGTCGGGCCGGTGCGCGGCGCCGCGCGCGCCGGCGGCCTGGCGGTGGCGCTGGTCGAGGCGCTGCGCGAAAGCGGCGGCCTGTGGTGCGGCTGGAGCGGTCGCGTGGCGAACGCCGTCTCCGACCGTCTGAACCTCGGCGAGGCCGACGGCATCCGGCTGGCCACACTCGACCTGTCGGTCGCCGAGCACGAGGACTACTACAACGGATTCTGCAATCGCTGTCTGTGGCCGCTGTTCCACTTCCGCATCGGCTTGACCGCCTTCGAGCGGCACTACTACGAGGCTTACCGCCGGGTCAACGCGCGCTTCGCGCACGCCTTCGCGCCGCTGCTGCGCGCGGACGATCTGGTCTGGGTGCACGACTATCACCTGATCCACTGCGGCCAGGAGCTGCGCGCGCAGGGCTGCTGCCAGGCGCTGGGCTTCTACCTGCACATCCCCTTTCCCTCGCGCGAGGTGCTGCTCACCCTGCCCAACAACGACCAGCTCGTGCAGGCGCTGTTCGCCTACGACGTGCTCGGTTTCCAGACCGCGCGGGACGTCGAGCGCTTTCTCGATCACGTGGCCAACGAGTGCGGCGCGCAAGTCAGCGGCGATCGCGTGACCGCTTACGGCCGCAACGTCCGCGTGGGCGCGTTTCCGGTCGGCATCGATGCGGCCGGCTTCGAGCGGCTGGCGCACGGCGGCGAAGGGCTGCGCCAGTGGCGACGCATGCGCGAGCAGCTCGCCGGCCGGCAGCTGATCGTCGGCGTCGACCGGCTGGACTACACCAAAGGGCTGGCCGAGCGTTTCCAGTCCTATGCGCTGCTGCTGGAGACGCACCCCGAAGCGCGCGGCCGCATCGAGTACATGCAGATCGCCCCGCCTTCGCGGGGCGAGGTGCCGGAATACGCCGCCATCCGCGCCGAGCTCGAGGGACTGGCCGGGCGCATCAACGGCCGCTACGCGGAACTCGATTGGATCCCGCTGCACTACATCAACCGCGCCTACTCGCGCAGCGCGCTGGCCGGCATCTACCGCGCCAGCCACATCGGCCTGGTGACGCCGCTGCGCGACGGCATGAACCTGGTGGCCAAGGAATACGTGGCCGCGCAGGATCCGGCCGATCCCGGCGTGCTGGTGTTGTCGCGCTTTGCCGGTGCCGCCTGGCAGATGAAGGCGGCGCTGATCGTCAACCCCTACGACCAGGTCGCCGTGGCCGAGGCTTTGCAGACCGCGCGCTATCTGCCGCTGGAAGAGCGGCGCAACCG
>Ga0070740_10005364_pt1 | contig 11930 bp, 5 predicted proteins | sample Coa_R2_FD_67286 | JGI IMG/M metagenome (GOLD analysis project Ga0070740, IMG submission 67286) | Surface soil microbial communities from Centralia Pennsylvania, which are recovering from an underground coalmine fire - Coalmine... | ecosystem: Environmental > Terrestrial > Soil > Unclassified ...
GGCGGCTTGCCGCTGGCGCTGGGCACCGGAGTGGGCGCCGAACTGCGCCGCCCGCTGGGAATTGCGATCGTCGGTGGACTGATCGTCAGCCAGGCACTGACGCTGTACACCACCCCGGTCATCTACCTGTACCTCGACCGCCTCAGCCTGTGGTCCGCCCGCCAGCGCGCCCGCGCGCTGCGCGCCTTTACCCGCGCCCCCGCCAGCGCGCAGTTCTAGCGCCTGTGCGGCGCGCTTGACATTGCGCCGCGCGCGGGGAGAGGATTCGTTTCTCACGACAGCCTCAGTTCATCGCAGCGCTGGGCGCGGGCGGCCCCCCTATTCAATGCAATGGAGGTGTGTCTTATGCCGCTTTACGTCGGACTCGTAAAGATGACCGGTCAAGGAGCGAGCAGGATTAGAAACCTGGCGCCCGAGTACGCCAAATGGAAGGCATACGCCGACTCGCTGGGCTTCAAACCGATTTGCGCGCTGGCTTGTTTCGGGCAATACGACTTTGTCGTGGTGGGAGAATATCCCAACGAAGCCGCAGCCCTGAAGGCGGCCGGCTACGCCGTGGCGCTGGGCGACGTGCAGGTCCAGACGCTGCCGGCCTGCCAAATAGAAGACTTCTTCGCGGCAATGAGGGAACTGCCGGGCTAGGCTAGTAGTTTGCCGGGTCCGCTCCGCGCCCGGCCGCTGTTCAACGCTCCGGAGTTGTTTTGACGCCGCGGTTGGTTGCTCCGTTCGCGGACGCTCCGCCGCCCGCGAGGGGTGACGATGGTGCCGGTGCCGCGTCCGCGTCTGGTTGGGATGCCGCCTTGGGCGCAAACAGTTCGAGCAGCGCCGCTTCCAGCGCTTGCTGGGTGACCGGCTTACTGATGTAGCCGTCCATTCCGGCCTCCAGACATTTCTCGCGGTCGCCGGGCAAGGCATGCGCCGTCATGGCGACGATCATGGTGTGGCGCCCGGCGCCCTCGCGGCGGCGGATTTCGCGGGTGGCCTCGTACCCGTCCATCACCGGCATCTGGCAATCCATCAGGATCAAGTCGTAAGGACGGCGCGAAACCGCCTCCACCGCTTCGCGTCCGTCCGCCACTGCGTCCACCTCAAGACCGAGCTTGCCGAGCTGCAGTTTGGCGACTTTCTGGTTGATGGGATTATCCTCGGCGAGCAGCACATTAAACTTGCGTCCCCCCGGCAGCGCCAAGGCGCGGGCCAGCGCCGGCTGAAGCTCGCTGGCCCCCTTCAACGGCACGGCGGCCTCGGGTGTGGTCTTGAGCGCCTTGATCAAGGCGTCGTAGAGCAACGATTCGGGCACCGGCTTCATCAACCAGCCGCCGACCTCCAATCCCGCCAGCCGCGTGGCGAACTCGGCTCGCGAGCCGACCGAGGAGGCAAAAATCACCGCTGTTTTTGCGGTGGCCGGGTTGGCCTTGATGCGGCGCGCCAGTTCGATGCCGTCCATTTCCGGCATCATCACATCCAGCACTGCGACCGCAAACGGTTCCCGCCCCATCAGCGCCAGCGCCTGCTCCGCTGAAGCCGCCGCTGTGGGGAGCATGCCCCACGCGGTCAACAGGCGCTCCAGGATCTGGCGGCTGTTGGCATTGTCGTCCACGATCAGGACCTTGACACCGCTGAGCGAGGCGAAGCGCTCGGCGGCGGGCGTGGTGATGTCGATCTGCTTGGCGAAGGTCAGCGTGAACCAGAACGTCGAGCCGACGCCCGGCGTGCTGGAGACCGCGATGCTGCCGTGCATTGCCTCGACCAGGTCGTGCGCGATCGACAGTCCCAGCCCGGTGCCGCCGTAACGGCGGGTGGTGGAGGCGTCGACCTGGGTGAAGGCCTTGAACAGCAGCTTCTGCTTTTCGGCCGGGATACCGATGCCGGTGTCGTGGACCTCAAAGCGCAGGGTCGCCTGCTGCGGATTCTCACTCAGCTTGCTGACCGACACGCCGACCTCGCCATGTTCGGTAAACTTGACTGCGTTGCTCAGTAGATTGAGCAGGATCTGGCGCAGGCGCCCGGGATCACCGCGCAACAGACGCGGCACGTCGGGATCGATCGCGACGGTTAGTTCCAGACCTTTGTGGCGGGCCTGGTTTGCCACCAGCTCGGTCGTGCTTTCGACCGCGTCGGTGAGGTCGAAATCGGTTTCCTCCAGCACCAGCTTGCCGGCCGAAATCTTGGAGAAGTCCAGGATGTCGTTGATGAGGTTGAGCAGCGCGTCGCCGCTCTCGCGCACGTCGCGTACGAACTCGCGCTGTTCGGCGCTCAGCTCGGTGTCGAGCAGCAGGCCGGTCATGCCGATAATCGAGTTGAGCGGGGTGCGGATCTCGTGGCTCATGTTGGCCAGGAACTCGGACTTAAGCCGCGCCGCCTCCAGCGCCGCATCGCGCGCCTGCGCCAACTCCGCCTCCATCCGCTTGCGCTGACTGATGTCATGGGCGGTGACCGACAGCCCCACTATCGCTCCCGAGGCGTCGAGCACCGGGGATTGCGTAATCGCCACGTCGATGATGGTGCCGTCCTTGCGCAACCGTTTGGTCTCGAAGCTTTCGGCCTTGCCGGAGCGGCGCACGCTGTCGGCACGCTGGACCACTTCGCTGCGCCGCTCCAGCGGCGCCAGCAAAACCGCGTTGTGCCCGACGATCTCGGCGGCAGTGTAACCAAACAGCCGCTGCGCGGCCGGATTCCAACTGGTAATGGTCAGATTGTTGTCTTCGCTGTAGATCGCATCGCCCGAGGATTCGACGATCGAGGCGAGCAGCGAGCGTTCGCGCTCGGCCTGCTTGCGCTCGCTGATATCGCGCACCGCGGCCACGATGCGCGAGGCGGGACCCCCGCCAGGCGCGAACGCCGACATGTTGAGCGAAACCGGGACGTGCCGGGCGGTTTTGGTGAGCAGCTCCAGTTCAACGTCCAGGATCCGTCCCTGCTCGCAGGTCTTACTCAGCAGCTCGGCGGCCATCTCCGGTCGGCTGAACAGCGAGGGCAGGCTGATGCCGATCAGCTCCTCGCGGGCGTAGCCGGTCAGCGTCACCGCCTGATCGTTGACGTCAGTCAAATGTAGGTCGCGGCCGCACACGAGCAGTGCGTCGGGCGAGGACTGCACCAGGGTGCGGGAATACTCGCGCTCCTCGCGCAAGGTGCGCTCAATCGCGCGCTGCTCGGTGACATCGCGGGCCACGCCGAAGATGCCAAAAACTTTGCCGGCCCGGTAGAACAGCGAAGCGTTAAACGAGATCGCAATCTCCTTGCCGCTGGCCGCCCGCACGACCAGGTCCACATTGGTTACAAAACCATCGGCAAAGGTTTTCCTTACCGTCTGGCGGGCGGCCTCGGGGTCGACAAAGATGCTCTCGAACAGGGACCCGAACAAAACCTTCTTTGGAATTTCGGTCAGCCGGGCGAGCTGTTCGTTGCCGTCTATAATGCGCATCTCGCCGTCCACGATCACCATCGCGTCGATCGACGACTCGATAAGCCCGCGGGTGTACTCGTGCGTCTCGCGCAGCTCTTTTTCGATTTCCTTCTGCCTGGTGATGTCGCGGCCGATTCTGCCCACACCCGTGATGTTCGCCATCGCGTCGCGGATCGGAAAAATGCTAACCAGCGACACCGGCGATTGACCGTTGCGGGCGGGCGGATGATGCTCGTAACTTGCCGTCTCGCCGGTCTTTAGAATGCGCTGGTCGAGCTCGATCTGCCGGCCAAGCTCCTCGGGCGGCACAAAAAGATCGATGCCCTGACCCAGCGCTTGTTGTCTGCTGACGCCGTAACTGCGTTCCGCCGCCGGGTTCCAGCCGATGATCCTTTCCGAGGCATCGATTGCAATGATGGGGTCGGCACAGGCATTGACGATCGAAGCAAGAATCGCCAGTTCACGCTCGGCGCGCTTGCGCTCGCTGATATCGCGCACGATGCTGGAAGCGCCGAGCAGGTTTCCGCCCGTGTCATAGATGCCCGACACCGACACCGTGACCTCCACCGTGCTGCCATCCTGGCGCAGCGCCGGGACTTCGGGATGATGCACAGACAGCGGGCTGCCCCCGGCCGCGGCGCTGAACTTGCGCTGCACGCCAGCCCGCGCACGTTCGCGCTGCTCAGGCGGAACCAGCAGCTCAACCAGGTCCCGTCCGATGGCCTCCTCGGCGCTGAAGCCGAATAGTTTTTCCGCCCCCGCATTCCAGCTTGAAATGTGCCCGTCCAGCCCGATGCTGGTGATGCCGTCCTCGGAGGACTTGACCAGCGCGGCCAGCAGCGCCAGTTCGCGCTCGGCGCGTTTGCGCTCGGTGATGTCGCGGATGATTCCCGACAGCCCGAGCAGAGCGCCGCTTGAGTCGTAGATGCCGGAGGCGACCACGGACACCTCAACCAAGGCCCCGTTCTTGCGCTGCAATTGCGTTTCCAGATGTGGAAGCGGTTTATGCTCGCGTGCCTCTTCCACCTGAATACGGATCCCCTCCTGCGCCGCCGCTTGCATGTGGGGCGGGATGTAGAGGGTCACGGGCTGGCCGATCGCTTCGGCGGCGGAGAACCCCAGCAGCGTCTCCGCGCCGCGATTCCAACTAGTGATGAGGCCATCGGTGGAGATGCTGACCACGGCATCGTCGGTGGAAGTCACGATGGCCGCCAGCAGCGCCTGTTCGCGCTCGGCGTGCTTGGCTTGGGTGACATCGCGCATGATGCTGGACATGCCGAGCAGGTTGGCGCTGGCGTCGTAGATCCCCGACACCACGATCGACAGCTCGATCCGCGCGCCGTCCTTTCTGATTGCCGGGACCTCCAGATGACGTACCACCTGCTCTCGGCTGTGCAGCTTGGCCAGGTCTGCGCGCATCATGATGGCGGCCTGCTCGCGCATTTCGGGCGGGACATATAAATCCACGATTGTGCGTCCCACCGCTTCGTGCGCGGTGAAACCCAATAGCTTTTCGGCGCCGCGGTTCCAACTGGTGATTTTCAGGTCAGGCCCGATGGCGACGATGCCTTCTTCGGAGGATTCGACGATCGCGGCCAGCAGTGCCTGTTCGCGCCCGGCGCGCTTGCGCTCAGTGATATCGCGGTAGACCTGGGACAGCCCAATCACGTTTCCGGCCGAGTCGAAGATTCCTGATACTACCAACGAAAGCTCACCGGCGATTGTTCCGTCGGCTTTGATCAGCGGGATCTCCTGGCGGCGGACGTAATCGCGGCGCTGGCGCAACGCCGCCAAATCCTCGGCCATTTGACGGCCGACCTCTTCGCGAAACCGGGGCGGGACCCTGACTTCCAACAGCGGCCGGCCGATCACCTCCTGGGCGCTCTGGCCAAATAATTTTTCCGCACTGCGGTTCCAACTGGTGATGCGAAAATCGGTGTCGATGCTGGTGATGGCGTCATCGGAAGACTCGACGATCGCGGCCAGGCGGGCCAATTCGTCTTCCTTGCGCTTATGCTCGGTGATATCCCGCACGATAATCGACACGCCGGTAAGCTGCCCCTCGGCGTCATAAATCCCGGAGGTAATGAACGAGGCATCGAAAACGCTGCCATCCCTGCGCCGCAGAGTCCGCTCGAAGTAACCAGCCCCGGCGCCGGGATGGCGGAATGTTTCGACATCGGCAAAGAAGTGCTCGGATGCTTCTCTCCGGTCAACCTCGGGGGCAAACACTTCATCGGGCCGCTTTCCGACCACCTCCTCGGCGGCGTAGCCTAACAATGCCTGGGCACCGCGGTTCCAACTCTGGATGCGGAAATCCAGCGACAGGCTGATAATTGCCGCGTCGGCACTCTGCACGATCGCCGCCAGATGGGCCTGTGCTTCGGCGGCCCGCTCCAGACGTTCGGATTGCTCCACCACCGTGCCTTCCATCGCCGCCAGCAACTCCTCGAGCGCCGCCACCCGCGAGGTGAGCTGATGCGTGAAGACGTTTGCCTCAAGGTTCGCCATTCACCTTTCCCCCGGTATCGCGCCGTCGATGAAGACCGGCCGCTCCGCTAGCGTCAGCAGCCCGAGTTTCAAACTGAGCGCGACAGTGTGAAACATCTGCGCGGTGGCGGCGGTAATTGCCACCCGGGCAAAAATCATCAGCACAAAAATGTCGCCATCGGGCAGGACGTCGCTGCAGCCCAGTACCGACTGGACGTTATACGGCACAACGAAATCCTTCTGTGCCGGGACGAAAGGACTGCCCAACGCCACCGGCACGTGAAAGACGCCGAACCTTCGCCGCTCCAATTGGGCGGCCAGCTCGGGGCTGGTGCGCATCACTTCGGCCGTGGTCAGGCCGAGCTGGCGTATCATCTGCGAAATCATCGGGAACTGCTCGAGCATCGCCTCGCTGAGCAGTGGGATGCATTGATGGGCCTTGGAGGTGCGGCGAGAGTTCCATTGCGGCTCCTCACCCGCCGAACCCAGTAGCGTCAGGCAGTTGCTGTCCGTGCTCAGGGCCGCCCCGTGCGCCATCGCAGCGGCGAATGACTGCAATTCCGCACTCAGCCCTCCGTAAGGATGGGTCTTGAACAGGCGTACCAGAACGCAGGCGCGCCGGTTGGAAGCTTTATCCAGCAGATGTTCATAAAGGTAGACGGTGACCGCTTGCGCCGCCTCTTCCATGGTCGGCGCATCGGCCGCCAACCGCCGCACCATCCCGCCGCATCGCACCATGTCAGCCAGCGTAAACCGCGTCAGGTCATAGAAGAATTCTTGCGCAGCGGCCGTGATTGGCTGGCTGACCTTCCGGTCTTCAACCTTTAGCGAGTCATGATGTTCAATGCGGTGCATCATGCATGCGTTGCTACGCCCCCTGTGGATGAGCAACAAGCATGCCGCCTGCAAATCTCATCTGCCCGCCAAGAATTGGGGACAAGCGCACTTGAGTTCGTGCCGCGCGGCATTGAGTACAAAGTCTCCGAAGGGTTTGACTGTATAGGTGAAAACTTTCCTCGAGAGTGCTCCGCGTCTTGTCCGACGGATGACGCCTTGTCGACGTAATTGCCATCTGGGACGCCTCCTTCTTGACCGCGCTGCAGCGTATCGCCGGCCAGCACACCCAATCCGCCGCTGTAGGTGGGCATCGCGCTCTCCAGTGCCAGCTCCATCGCACGCGGTTATGCTGCGGCCGCTCATGTCGGCGGCGGCGTAGCCCAACAGCCGCTCTGCCCCGGCGTTCCAACGGGTGACGATGGTCGCTGACGTCGCGCGCGGCGGCCAGGATGCCGAGCACCTTGCCCTGCACATCTTTGAACGGCGCGACGTCAACCGAAAAAAGAGCAAAGAACATTCGCAGCCGCTGCCGAATGTGGCTCGGCATATGATGTTTTGAGAAGAAGCGCTTCGGCACGCCGCCGAAGAAGATTAAGATAGCGCCGCCCTAACCGTGGCGCGCACAGGGTTGGTGTGAACTGGAAGCTGCCAGCCGGCGCGACCTACACCCAGCAGCGGCCGATCATGCCCGGCGGCGGCTCCAGGCCCATCAGGCGCAGCGCGGTGGGTGCAACGTCGTACAACTGACGGCCCTCGACACGGCCGCGCGTGGTGTTGGGACGCGAGCCACGCTCGTCGAGGATGAAGATACCGTGGTAATCGTGGTTGGCGTCATCGGGGCCGGTGTCGTTTTCGTAGGTCAGGATGGTGCCCAGGCCAACGCTGCCCACCGAGCGCCAGTTGAGATCGCCGAAATAGACGATCAGGTCGGGCGCGATGCCCTTCACCTCGCGGTAGATGTCCTGCGGGCGCAGTGCGCGCGTGCCCAGTGGGCGGCCGTTCTCATCGCAGATCGCCTCCAGTTCGTGCGCCAGTTGGGTGCGCACGGCTTCGTACTCGCCGGGCGGAATCGTGCCTTGGGGCTCGCGGCCGCGCACGTTGAGGAAGATGCGTGCGTAATAGCCGCCGTCGCCCCACGCGCGCGTCTTGCTCCAGTCGATCGCCGCAGTGGTGATTGGCGTCGGCGTTTTGGGATATTCCTTGAGCACCAGGTAGCCGTGCTCGATCAACCATTCGTTGACGCACACGCCGCCTGCCATGGACTTGGCGCCATGGTCCGATACGACCAGCACCGCGCAATCCGAGGGCAGCAGCGCGATCAACTCGCCGACCTCGCGATCCACCGCGCGGTAATACTCGCGAATCGAATCCTCCAGCGGATTGCCCGCCACATAGTTGCGGTTGGCCGGATCCATAAAGCGCCAGAACCCGTGATGGACGCGGTCGACGCCCATCTCCACCATCATGAAGAACTGCCACGGACGTGTGCTCAGTAGGTGGCGCGCGACCTTAAAATGCTTGGCGGTCTTGTCATGGATACGCCCCAGCAGTGCGCGCTTGTCCTCGGTGCGAAAGTCCTCCACGTCCAACACGTAGCCGCCCGACACCTGCTCGACGATGGGCTTGAGATCGGCCGGATAGGTGTACTGGCTTTTGGTCGACGGGGTCAGAAAGCAACTGACCATCGCACCGCGCACCGGACTAACTGGATAGGTCTGCGGCACACCATGGACGATCACGTCGTGCCCGGCCTGCGACGCAATCTCCCACAGACGCGGGACGCGCACTGCGCGCGAGTCGGCGATCTGGTAGGCGTCGTAGCTGTAGTTGCCGCGGTTGCGAAAGCCGTAAAAGCCCAGTTGACCGGCATCGCGGCTAGCTGTCATGCAGGACCAGGCGGGTACGGTGATTGGCGGATCGCAACTGGCCAGCGGCCCCCACGAACCCGCTTCCATCAGCCGGCGCAGGTTGGGCAGGTCTGCGGCAAAGCGGTCGAACACCAAAGCCGGCGCCGCGCAGTCCAAACCGATAATCGCCAAACGCTTCATCGCCAAATCTTTGTCAGGCGCACCGCCCCCACGCAATAGCGCGTCAGATGCTCATGGCGGTGGCGTTGGTCGACGCCAAATGAAAGAGCGCGATTTTACGCCACCCAATCACGGGCAATTGTGCGCGGGCCGATAGCCTGCCGCTTCGGCCGCTTGCGGGCTTGGGAAGGGAACCCGATTGTCGAACGCGATGCTCGAGTAGTAGGGACATCCGGGCCACTCGAAGATGTGGGTTCGGGCGTTGCCCACCACCGGGCCCGCTGCAGGCTCGCTGCTTGTGCGGCATCCGCTGGCGTCGACCAGCAGCGGCGAGGTGGTGCCGTGCCTGAAGTCCTGCGGCTGGACCGGATGCGGATCGCTCCACAGCCCCCCTGGCCTTCATCGCGGTGCACTCTGCGGCGGCATACGGGGCGACATCCTGCGGGCTTTGTTCATCCTGATATTGCTTAGAAGAGTTGCCCTTCCCTTTGAGGGAAGGGGTCAGGGGTTAGGTCTCTCTCGGAATGCCGGTCTCCTGCGCCGCCAGCAAAGCACCCGCATCAAAGTAACAGACCGCCAGCCGGAGCATCGCGGCGTAAGCTTGGGGAGGGCGCCGCCAGCGCGCGGCGATATAGACGGCGCCTGCGCCAATCAATCCGCCACCAGCCATGAGGGCCCAATTCCAGCCCATCGCTTCCAACCTGCTTGGCAGGCTGTAGTTGTGAGCAAAGATTGACGGAAATAGCAATCAATAAGGGGATGCAGTTATTACTGCTGAGTACCGGTGCCTCGATGGAATGGTGCCACTTTATGTATGCGTTGCTGAAGCGAAACGTGGCGCGTCTGGATTCAGATCGAGGCAGTTGCTTCCAACAGCGTCAGGGCGGTATAGAGGCGGGGCGCGGCTTTTCGCAACCCGTGACTACGGCCCTGGTTGGCATCGTTCATGCTCATCATGCGAATGTCATGATTCCGCGCCGATTGGGAGCGTCCGACTACATGTCCGATGATATTTTGATTCCAACCCCGACTGAATTTCTGCCTCACGACGGCCTGGGCAGTTTCGACGCTATCGCTTGGCGGCTGGCCAGCGTGCTGTGCCGCCGCTGCTGGCATCCGTGGTGGAGGCACGGCCATGGGCCGTTCCGGGCCCTGGTTGATTGTCCCGCCGGCCACCTTTTCGATGCGCTGTGAGATTCATGAGCCGGCTTGCGCGGCCGGCTCATGGCAAGGGGCGGCAAAAGTCGAGCTGGCCCTGTACCTTGGCTGCGTGCGTTCCGCGTCCGATGGCTGTTTTCCTCTACCCTTACCTCTCTCCCCCGGGGAGAGATTAGAGTGAGGGGAGCAGGTCGCATTGTTTTCCCCCGCTGTCCGACGGTTAGCGGATGGCGGGATGGGGACGTCCGAATCAAGCAGGGCAGGCGTCCGTGGTTGTCGATGACGCAGGCGCCTTACTGGCCGGCGCACCGATGACAGGCGGTGACGGTTGTCCCGCCATTTGCCGGTTGCCGGCATTTTCAACGTCTTCACAGCAACCCATCTCATCCCGGCCTTTCGGTCAGAGAGCAGTGGATAGGAGCTGCAGCTTTGTGCCCGTGCTCGTCTTGACCGGCGGGCCGAGTCGGACCACAGTTCTTAGGATCGAAACATGGTCAGGCAGCCAAAGGAGCGTTGGGCGGGGGCGGACTGCGCGCAAAACGCATGCATAGACTAATCGTATTCGGGGTGGACGGGGGGACGTTGGAAATCGTGCGGCCGCTGGCTGCTCAAGGCCTGCTGCCCAACTTTGCGCGGGTGATGGAGCAGGGCGTGGTTGGCGAGCTGGACTCCACCTTTCCGCCGATGACGTTCCCAGCCTTTACCACCTTCATGACCGGCAAGAATCCGGGCGGGCACGGCGTGTTCGACTTCTTCGAGCGGGTGCCGGGCCGCTACGGGGTGCGCTTTGTCAACGCCAACTCAAGACGTAGCCGCACGCTGTGGCGGATGTTGAGCGAGGCGGGGCGGCGCGTGAGCGTAATCGGATTCCCGGTCACCTATCCGCCCGAGCCCATCAACGGTGTGATGATCAGCGGCTTCGACGCGCCCGGTATCGGTGCCCGGGCCGACCGCTCCTGCTTTTATCCGGCCTCGTTTTACGACGAATTGCGGGGCGCCGTCGGCGACTACATCATCACGCCTACCGTGGACATGCTGCGCGCCCATGAAGATCCATCCGAGGGCATCGGCGCGATCCTTGATACCATCGAGCGCAAGGTACGCACCGCGCTTTATACCCAGGCGCGCGAGCGTTGGGATTGCTTCGCTTTCATGCTGATCGAGAGCGACTTCACCGGCCATCGCTACTGGAAGTATTACGATCCCAACTCCCCGCAGTATGATGCGGGCGCACCCGAGGAATTGCGCCGCGGCCTGCCGCGGGTTTACGCCGCGATCGACCAGGCGCTGGGGCGGGTGATGGCGGCCGATCCGGAGGCCGGGGTGCTGATTTTCTCTGACCACGGTTTTGGCGGCGCCAGCACCAAGACCGTATTTCTCAACCGTTTCCTGCAACAACAGGGGATGCTGAAATTTGCCGCTGACAACTGCGACTCGGGTTCGCTGGGCGCGCGCCTGCGCCTGGGCGGACGGCTGGCGATGGCGCGGCTTAAGGACATTGGATTGCACTACCTGCCCGAGACCTTGCGCACGCCGCTGCTGCGGTCCATGAAAATCGGCAACCAGATCGAGTCGCGCATCCGTTTTGGCGGAATCGACTGGCGCAAGACCATCGTCTATTCCGACGAATCGCCCTACTTCCCGGCTTTGTGGATCAATCTGGCCGGGCGCGAAAGCGCCGGCATCGTGTCTCCCGAGCGCTACGAAGAGACCTGTGCCCGTGCCGCCGACGCGCTGCGCGCCTGGCGCGACCCCGAGACTGGTCGGCCGCTGGTGCGGTGCGTATACCGGCGCGAGGAGATTTATCGCGGCGAGCAGGTCGAGCGCGCGCCCGACCTGCTGATCGAATGGAATTACGACGAGGGCGGGTACAGCTATCTGAGCGGCCGTTCGTTGGAAGATAACAGCGGCCAGAGCGTCAGACGGTTGGCGCCGCACGAATTCCTGACCCACGAGATGGCGACCCGCGGCGGCAGCCATCGGCCCAACGGGATGCTGATGGCGATGGGCGG
>Ga0070740_10005366_pt1 | contig 11927 bp, 11 predicted proteins | sample Coa_R2_FD_67286 | JGI IMG/M metagenome (GOLD analysis project Ga0070740, IMG submission 67286) | Surface soil microbial communities from Centralia Pennsylvania, which are recovering from an underground coalmine fire - Coalmine... | ecosystem: Environmental > Terrestrial > Soil > Unclassified ...
GAGCAAGATGAGCTGAACCCTGTGAGCGTCAACGTCATTCGAACTGTCCCCGGCAGTGGCATAGTCGTTTGGGGGACTCGGACGCTCAGTAGCGATTCCTCATGGCGTTATGTTCCCGTGCGTCGCATGGCCATCTTCCTGCGCGTCAGCATTTATTATGGCATACAGTGGGCCGTGTTTGAGCCCAACGATGAGCCACTCTGGGCCAGTCTACGGTTCAACATCCGTGCGTTCATGTTGACACAGTTCCGCGCCGGCGCCTTCCAGGGCAGCACACCCGACGAGGCTTTTTTCGTCAAGTGCGACAGCACCACCACCACGCAGCAGGACATCGATAACGGGGTGGTCAACATCCTTGTCGGGTTCGCGCCGCTCAAGCCAGCCGAATTCGTCGTACTCAAGTTGAGCCAGAAAGTAAATCAGCCCGCGGAATAGACGGCAGGAGGAGTGACGCCGATGGCACGGATGAATCCCAGCACCAACCGCTTCGACCCGTACCGCAACTTTCGCTTCAAAGTGAAGTGGGACGGACAGTACGTCGCCGGACTGAGCAAGATGGGCGCGCTCAAACGCTCGACGGAGATGGTCGAGTTTCACGAGGCCGGCGAAAACATCACCAGCCGTAAGCTGCCGGGCAAAACCAAGTTTGACCCCGTTACTCTTGAGGCCGGCATAACCTATGACACGGCCTTCGAGGACTGGGCCAATCTGGTCAATGACTTCGCCAGTCACAGCAAAACGAGCCTGAAAGACTTCCGCAAGCTCGTGTTCATCGACTTCTTCAATGACGCCGGCGTCAAGGTGATCTCGTACAAGCTGTATCGGGCCTGGGTCACCGAGTACCAGGCATTGCCCGACCTGGACGCGGGAGCGAACGCCGTGGCCATCACGACGATCAAGATCGAATACGAGTGGTTCGAGCGTGACACCGACGTGAAAGAGGACCAGGGTCCACAGCATATTGGCTAGGCGATGAGAAATACGTACTACATGGACGATTCCGTTCAACTACCCGGTGGGTTGATGCTGGAAGATGGCGCCCCGCTGCGCGACGTGTTGTTGCGGCCGCTGTCCGGCAGCGAGGAGGACTGGCTGGCCCACCATCCGCGTACGCCGAGCGCTCCGGCCGTCACCCGGTTGTTGGGCTCCTGCCTTGCCCGGTCGGACGGCACGCCGCTGGGCCAGGATCTCGCGCGCCGGCTGCTTGTCGGCGACCGCGATTACCTGATGCTGCAGTTGCGGCGTCTGACATTGGGTGAACGGGTCAGCGCCGCCCTGGCCTGTCCCGCGTGCTCGGCCAGGATGGACGTCGACTTCAATGCAGGCGATGTACCGGTGGAATGGCGTCCTCAGCAGGAGGCGACCTACACGATGACGATCGGGCGTGAGGCGACAGCGCGCCGGCAGGTGCGCTACCGCCTGCCGACCGGTGCGGACCAGGAGGCCGTGCTTCGCCTGAATGGTCCCGAGGCGGTTGATATGCTGTTCTCACGCTGCCTGCTCGATGATGGAGGCGTGGCGCTGACACCGGACGAGCGGACGACGGTGATCGATGTCATGGAAGAACTGGCCCCACGGCTTGATCTAGAGTTGGATGTGACATGTCCGGAATGCGGCCACTCTTTCGAGGTTCCATTTGATACGACGGCCTTCTTCCTGGCGGAGATACGTGGTAGCAGGCAGCAATTGTTGCGCGAGGTACACATCCTGGCCTTCTATTATCACTGGAGCGAGGCCGACATCCTAGACCTTCCGCGAGAACGACGGCGCTCCTATCTCTCGTTGCTGAGCGATGCTTTGCGACAGGATTGACCGCGAAAGAGCGTGATGGACATGCCCAACTATCTGGCGCGCGTTGCGGAGGCGGGCGCGCGCATGAGCCTTCCGGCCAGGCCACCGACTACCGCACCACCGGTGATGCCCTCAGTTCACCTCTCCGCCGCCGGCATGGCGCCGGGCCTGGGATCTGACCCGGCCGATCTAGGGATAGTCCCGGCATCGGGGTTGATGGAGGAGGTCGCCTCCGACGCGATGATGGGTGATGGTGGCACCATGCCATCGTCGCCCTCACCCGGCGCGCCTCGCTCTTCCCATGTCGTGCCAGAAGAGACACGCCCCTCCTCGCCGCGTACCTATGTGCCGGATGCATTTCCAGACGCAGTGGAATCCGAGCCACAGGACGTAGTCCCTGTCCAGCCAGCAGCGTCCGCTATAGCTCCTTCCACCGGCGTCCATGCGCCGCAGGAAAGGCGCTCGACCGAGAGCCACCCCGAGGTGGCGCCTGTGCAGCAACAACATGAGGAGCCGGAAGAAACGGTTGCGCCAGCGCGGAATGACAGTGCGCCACAAGAGGAGGCGGTCGCAACACCCACGGGGGTGCTGCGAACCCACACGGTGCCTCGTGAGAGCGGCGCGGCTATCGTGCGCGTTCCGCGCGCGCTGCGATCGATGTATGCGCCATCACCCAACACCGGACCGGAGCCTGAGGGGACAACCGCCGCTAACGTGGGGCCGGCGCCGGAACCGGCGAGCCTCGCACCGGGCAACACCGCCACGCCCCCTCCTCTCGGCGGGAAGCCGCAAGGCGCCTTGAGTGAGAACCGGGTACAGGATCGGATGATCGTTGCCCCTCCGGCGGCCGTGGCTGCGCTCTCTCCGGACACCGGCGTGCCAGACAGGCCATCCCGACCATCCGCCCCCCAACCGCCGGCGACCGCTGCGCCCGAGCCCGGGCAAGTGGCTGGTCCACCCGTCCCGAGGCGTCCTGAATCACGAGAGGATGAGGCCGCCACCGCCGATCCTCAACCCCGGACGCACGTCGTGGCGGGCACGAACCTTCTGGGAGCGAGCCCTGCCGCCGCTGTCTCCTCGCCATCGGCTGATCTTTCTGGCATCACAAACGCGACAGTGCAGGCCACATCCTTGGAGAAGAACAGCGACGACAAGAAGAGCCTGCGGGCAGGTCCCGCCCACGGGGAACCTCCCGTGCAGCCCGTGCAGTTACCTGCGCCAGATGCACCAAGGCACCGCGACGCGGCACCGGCGGAACCAAACGACCTGCGCGCAGGCCTCGCCGTGGCACGGCCGGCGCGGCGTCGCGACTCCGATCCTCAGCCTCCGATCGATCCGGCCCGGATAGCCCAGCGGCAGTCCAGAGTCACGATTGGACGGGTGGACGTGCAGGTGCATCATCAACCACCCGCACCCGTGGCGCCCGTTTTCCCCCCCCCACCGAAGCCGATGGCCGGGAATGTTCTGGAATACCGCTATCTCGATCGCTTCAGGCTGCGGCCATGACAGAACGGCGGCATGGATCATGAGCGACGACGCCATCTACTCCGTGACACAGGCGCTGCGCCAATTGCTGTTCAGCCAGTTGAGCGCAACCCATCCGAACGCACAGGTGTCCATCTCCCCGCCTGGAGAGCTACCCAGCCACCCCGATGGGACGGAGCCGTTGGGGGTGAACCTCTATTTGTATCGGGTCCTGGAGAGCCCGTTTACACGGAATCGGCCGTGGCCCGGCGACCGATCAACGCGACCATCCGACCAACCGGCACTGGGATTGGAACTGTTCTACCTGCTGACGCCGCTCGGCACCAGGCCGCAGGGCAATGATCTCGCGAACGGGGATTTCGCCCATCAGATGCTGGGGGCGGCGATGCTGACGCTGCACCAGTATCCCGTCCTGAACAACGTCCACATTCCGGGTTTCGACGCGGACGTGGTGTTGTCGCAATCTCTGCGCGATAGCTACGAGCAGATCAAGGTGTGCCTGGCGCCGGTGAGCCTCGAGGAGATGTCTCGCATCTGGGCCACCATCAATCAGCCGTACCGTCTGTCGGTCGCCTACGATGTGTCGCTGGTCGAGCTCACGCCCAGCCCAGTCGGGCCGGTCGGCGGCGGCATCGTGCGGCAAACCGACGTAGCGGTCGTCACCCTCGATCCACCACGCCTGACCGCCTTGAATCCGTCGGCCGGCCCGCTGGCGGCGATCGACGCAAACGGCAATGTCACGGCAAAGCAAGTACAAATCAACGGCATCGGCCTCATATTCGCGGGCGAGGGGCTTCCCGGCAAGACGCGCATTCTGCAGGGCGAGCCAATCGTGCATTGTGGCGGCAAGGCGGTAACCGTTACGCTGCCTCCCGCCCCACTGCCGCCAAATCCGCCCCTGACGATGACCCTACCCCTGGACCTCGACGCCGGTCCGCAGGTGGACGTGCGCGTAACCACGAACGGGCGCACGAGCTTGCCGCTGCCATTCACCATCAACCCGTGGCTGTCCGGCGTGAGGCCCCTGCGCACCGCGCTGGATGCCGGCAACACTGATCCACAGACAGGTGAACAACTCGACATGACCCTGACTTTGGAGGGCAGTGGCCTTGCCGCTGCCCAGACGGTGCGGTTCGAAGGGCCGTTGGCGTATCCGCCGGTGCCCAACCCACCGCCGGCGCTGCAGCCCGTCCCGTTCTCGCAAAAGATAAGCGACACGCAGGCAACCGTCACGATCCCCACCGGCCTCGGTAACGGCGTCTACAATGTGCGGGTCGTTCTGCCGGACTCCGGTGTCTCCAACGCCCGCACGATCGAGGTCATACCATTCCTGGATGGAGCGCAGAGTACCCTGGTCGTGAACGCTCCAGCCGGGACGACCCAGGCCACGATTCGAGGCAAGCGGCTCACCGGTATGGTGCCGCGGCCGGCAGGGGCGTCGCCGCTCGATGCGCGACTGGTCGTAGATGGGCAGGTCTACCAGGTCACGCCGCTCCCCACCGACCCGACCCAATGGAATGTCACGATCTCCCGTGCCCTGGACGCAGGCCTACACAGGGTCTATGTCATCGTGGACGGTCAGACCTCACGCACGGTCTCTCTCGCGGTATAGGATTCGGCATGGTAACGACGAGCGACGGCAATCAGATCAACTGGGCGGAGGCCAATCAGCGTCACCTGCTGGAAGCACTCACCGAGGTGCGTACCGCTTTGGAGCGCCACATCGCGCGAGTCGGTGGTGCGGACGCGGCTGCCAATGCTCTACCTCCGGCCGAAGACCGGCGCGACGACGATGCCGTGGGCGCAATGTCGCCGCCGGCCCTGGAGAGGCTGCGCGCGATCTTCAGGCTGTCAACGTTCGAGAGAGCTATCTTGTTGCTCTGCGCCGGCATAGAGCTGGACGCGTCGTTTGCCGGTCTTTGCGCCGCGGCCCAGGGAGATCCGACCCGCACCTACCCGACGTTCAGCCTCGCTCTTGCCGCGTTCGACGAGCCATATTGGCCCGCGATAACCCCGGATGCAGCGCTGCGCCGCTGGCGCCTCATCGATGTCGTCACGGCGCCGGCGACGCCGCTAACGGTCAGTCCGCTGCACATCGACGAACGCATCCTGCATTACCTGACCGGCATCCAGTATCTCGACGAGCGATTGGCCGGTCTGGTCGAGCCGGTACCGGTTGAGAACGACCTCGCGCCATCGCATCAAACCCTCGCCGAGCGTATCGCGGCAGCGCTGGCCGCGGCCGATCAGCGTCCACCGCTCATCCAGGTTAGCGGGATCGATGAGGCGAGCCGTCGCGCCGTGGTGGCCGCCGGCTGCGCCGCGGCGGGGTTGCACCTATGCGCATTGGCCGGCGACGCTATCCCTGCCAACGGCGCGGAAATGGAGGGCCTGGCGCGCATGTGGGAGCGCGAGGCCGTGCTCACCTCCAGCGCGCTCTACGTCGAGGCTGATGTGGCGGACCCGTCCGATGGACGTTCTACTGTCACGATCACAAAACTACTCGAGCGCGTGAACAGCCCCATTGTGCTGGGCACCCGCGATCGCTGGCGGCCGTTGAGGCGTGCCACGGCCATGTTCGACCTGAATCCACCCAGCGCGGCGGAGCAACGCGCCGCGTGGCAGGGTCAATTGGCGCGGGCAGGTGTCGGCGTGAATGGGCACATCGACGATCTGGTGTCACAATTCAACCTCGGTTTGCCGGCCATCCGCGCCTCGGTGCGTGAGGCGCTGGACTCGCACATAGAGGGCGGAGATCTGGTGGAGCGCCTGTGGAATGCGGCGCGCTCTCAGGCGCGCCCGCGCCTCGAAGACCTGGCTCAGCGCCTCGTGCCCTTGGCAACGTGGGACGACCTGGTGCTACCGGACGCCGAGCGGCGCTTACTCGAAGACGTCGCCGCGCAGGTGCAACATCGGGCAACCGTCTATGAAACATGGGGCTTCGGGGCGGTGAGCAACCGCGGCCTGGGCATCAGCTCGCTCTTCGCGGGCGCCAGCGGCACGGGCAAGACCATGGCCGCTGAAGTCCTGGCCAATGCCTTGCATCTCGATCTCTACCGCATCGACCTGTCCAACGTGGTCAGCAAATATATCGGCGAGACGGAGAAGAACCTGAGGCGCGTTTTCGATGCCGCCGAGGATGGTGGGGCGATCCTCTTTTTCGACGAGGCCGACGCGCTCTTCGGCAAGCGCAGCGAGGTGAAGGACAGCCACGATCGCTACGCCAATGTGGAGATCAACTATCTCTTACAGCGCATGGAGTCGTATCGCGGCCTTGCCGTGCTGGCCACGAACATGAAAGGCGCGCTCGACCCGGCCTTCATGCGGCGTATCCGCTTCGTCGTCAATTTCCCCTTCCCAGATGCCATACAACGCGCCGAGATCTGGCGTCGCATCTACCCGTCTGGCACGCCGACCAAAGACCTAAACATAGACAAGCTGGCCAGGCTCAACGTGACCGGCGGCAACATCCGCAACATCGCGCTCAACGCCGCCTTTCTGGCGGCGACAGCCAAAGAACCGGTAGGCATGATTCACCTGCTGCGCGCGGCCCGAGCTGAATGTGCCAAGATCGAGAAACCGCTGAGTGAGGCCGAGATCGGAGGCTGGGCATGATCGCGGCAGGCACAAGAGAGCAGGCGCGGCCTGAGGCGGTGCATGCGGCGGCAACCTTCACCCCTGCGCGGACCGGGTTGCTTCAGCGGACGTGCGCCTGTGGCGGCACACCGGGCCCGGACGGTGAGTGTGCGGCCTGCAAGGCCAAACGCCTGGCGTTGCAGCGTCGCGCCGACAGCTCCAACTCGCCCGCGGAGGCTCCGCCCATCGTCCACGAGGTATTGCGATCATCTGGCCAACCCCTGGATATGGCTACTCGCGCCTTCATGGAGCCGCGCTTCGGCCATGACTTCAGCAAGGTGCGCGTGCATATCGATGCGCGGGCTGCCGAATCGGCGGCAGCAGTAAATGCTTTAGCTTACGCGGTGGGTCAGCATGTGGTGTTCGGGGCGGGGCAGCATAGGCCGGGCACAGCAGATGGCCGAAGGATGGTGGCGCACGAATTGGCTCATGTGATTCAACAGGGCGCGTTCAGCATGCCCCCCAAGGATCCATCTCTCGGTCTTCCAAGTAGCCGTTATGAGATGGAAGCTCAGCAAGTGAGTGATCTGATAGCACCAGCCACAGCCGGTGACCAGCCGACAATAGATAGCTCACGCATCGCGCAAGATGCGCAACCTGCTCTACGTCGATGGGCAATCTCGGGTGATACGGCCACGGCTGATCGTGAGGGCGACTTACTCGGAAGTCTGGCACTGGAAGTTGGGGCCCACTTCAACGACTGGAAATGCATCCAGCCCGTAAGCATGCGCACGTTCACTACCCCAGGCTCAGACAAGTACAATGATCGTTACGAACGCTTTGTACAGGTAGGTGATAAGTTCGACATATCCAATCTCACAGCAACAGATGGGCCATCTGTGAGTATTCATTTGTTTGCCGAGGGCACAAACAATGCCCGCATCGCTGAACAATTCTATCATGGCCGATCAAGTGCGGATGTTGATGTAGACATTGAAACACAAGCAAACGCCGGAAGGACACCTATTGGTGACTTCGTCATTTTTGGACACGCGGGCGGGAATATGATGTGGGGTGACACCGCAGAGTTCACACCGTCGACTTACAACCCAGAAGACGATCCTCCAACTTTCGGACAGGCGCGGTTGGGATTCCTTCCTCGTCGTTGCTTTTTCACACGCAAGGCGACAGCCCGATCGGTCGGCTGCACCTCCACAACGTGGGGCAAAGACTTCGCCGCGACCTATTTGCGCAAGGGATCTCAGATTGAGACGACGACAGCATCGGTTCGCCCTTCGTGTACTGCTCCTCCGGCATTGGACCCATTAACAGGCAGGTGCAACTACTATAATGGCCTTGATTTTGCGGCAGGGCCTGGGCCGGGTGCGGCCCGCCTAGATGGACCGTTTCTCAGCCCTGCCGACTTTCACAAGGGCCGATACTGGGCAACCGTAATGGGAAGGCTGTGAGAACGTGTCGGCTAGGGGGAATCGGGCGCTTATATTCACCCTGGACTTCAGCGTCAAGGCCTGGCGACCTCAAGATGAGTAGATGAAACAATTTGCGGCCGAGTTTCATAGAAGTGCCGGCTGCAGGAAGGAGGCTAGGTATGACTTTGTCGAATGCCAGAGCGAACGTGCAACCGAAAGCGGTGCTCATGCCGAAGGCAACTGTTAGGCCCGCGCCCATCGGTCTTCTACAGCGTAGGTGCGCCTGCGGTGGCACGCCCGGCCCCGACGGCGAGTGCGCAGGCTGCAAGGCTAGACGCCTGGGGTTGCAACGCCGTGCCACCACCTCCTCCGCCGTAGTACCTCCAATCGTGCGTGAGGTACTGCGCTCACCCGGCCAGCCCCTGGATGCGGCCACCCGCGCCTTCATGGAGCCGCGCTTCGGGCACGACTTCAGTCAGGTACGGGTACACAGTGATACACGGGCGGCTGAATCGGCCAGGGCGGTGAATGCGTTGGCATATACAGTTGGCCGAGACGTGGTGTTCGGAGAGGGCCACTACGTGCCAAGAGCCATCTCGGGGCAGCGACTTCTAGCCCATGAGTTGGCCCACGTGGTACAGCAATCGGGTAGTGGAACGAGTGTCGCGGCCCACTCCATAGTACCTGCCGATCATGAAAGCGAGAGGGAAGCAGAAAGCGCAATGCGTCACGTCCTGGCCAACCAGTCCGCTTCCATTCGTTCGACGACCGTCGCTGGCAGTATTCAGCGCGCTAGAGGTGATCTCGTGGCGTACAGCGGCGGCTCCAGTGGGACGTTGCGCGTGGTGCAGAGCGGGCAGGAGATCTTCAGCACCTCCGCCGTGTCCGGTAACCCTGGCGCTCAGGAATATATGGTAGGTGAGGGCCCCATACCTACCGGGAATTACCTCCTCCATCCGCAGATTAGTCACCCAACCGTAACGCGGCTCCAAAATGGCATCTGTGGGGCTAACGGCATTAGCTCGGGATATCAAGAGATTAGTAGCGACGATCCCTCCCCATGCAGCGATCCGACCAACCACTATTGCACGGTCGATTGCCCTACCACTGACGATCCAGGGCGAAAATGCTTCACGCCGAGGGACTGCTGGGGCGAGAAACGCCTCAAGATCGAAGGGTCGGCTAAAGTGGCGAAACCGACTGGCGGCTTTGTGACACGGAGCGGCTTCTATATACATGGTGGTAATCATGCGGTAGCTGTGACAAGTGGCTGTATCAAAGTCTTCGATAATGCAGCATTCGACAGCCTTCGTCAGCTGACAGGTGCAGTGCCGCTGTGTGTTGGAGCGGCGTGTCCTGCCCCTACTATCACGCCATCAGGCCGGTCAACCGACAATTCGGGTACTGGCGACGATTTCAGGCTAGCAGACGTAGATGACGAGGGTGCCGGTCCATTGGCAGCCGAAGGGTAGACGCTCGTCGCTAAGGACCGCATCCGGCAGGCTCAGTGTTATGCCGAGCATATATAGTTCCAGTTCGTACAAGAAACGGATAGCGATATAGGTACTCGTACAGTGGCGGACGTAGTTTGGCTACGGAATTCTCCACTAGAAGGGACCATTGATGATTGAGGTCAAAATCGACTGCCTGAACCTGTCCATCGCGGATGCCGTCGGGCAGGAGCACCGCATCCGGCCGATCGCCGAGCGGGCGGCCCATCTGCTGGCCGACCGCCTCGACACACAGCCGATGGATGCCAGAGGGAGGAGGGGTGCGACGGTGCTGGAGGATCTGCGTGTCGCGCCCATCACTCTGAACCTCGTCGGCACGAGTAATGAGCAGGCCGCGGCTGTCATTGCCGGCGCCCTATTCGATGCGCTGGCGCTGAGACTGCGGAAGTAAAGCCTGGCGATTGGCAACGATAGAAGGAGGGCGCCACCGTGCCGGCATTAAAGGGAGCTCTGTTCAGCCCGGATGCAAAGCTGCAGAATAGCAAGCCTAACATCGTGGTCTTTCAGTTCAATCCCGAGCGGGTGACGCGCACGCCCACCCTTGTGCAGCAGTCACGTCCGAGCGACGGCGCCGGCAGCCGTGACGCGCGCCAGCAGCCGGCTGCGCCCGGCGAGTCGATCAGCTTCAGCCTGCGATTGGACGCCACCGACCAACTGGCGGCCGGCGGCCAGCCCACGGCGGCGCAGTACGGCATTCTGCCCGCGCTCTCGGCGCTGGAACTCATGATGATCCCCCGCGGGCTACGTGTCAACCTCGCCGCGATGAGCGGAGACCCAAAGAAGCCGTACACGAATCCGCCGGCCAGACTGCCGACCGTCTTGTTCTTCTGGGGCGGCTTCCGGCTGCTGCCGGTCACGATCAGCAGCCTGCAGATCACCGAGACGGAGTACGACATGCAGCTCAACCCGGTGCGCGCCGAGGTTACCGTCACGCTGCAGGTGCTCACGCCGAGCCAATTCCCCAGAGACGCCGCCGCTGTCGGCGATGCCTACTATCAGTATCAACATGCCCTGGAGACGATGGCAGCCCTCCACGCGGACAATCTTGCCTCCGAGCCGGGGACGAAAGACACCCTCGCCGTCGACATCGTCGCCAAGAGCCTGAAGCAGATGGGATAGGCATATGATCTTCAAGGGTAGCCGCTACGAAAAAGTGGGCACGTACCAGGTGACGGTCGGCGGCCAGACGGTGACGGCCTTGAAGATGCGTTTCATTCCGCGGACGCCGGCCGGCTACCGGCACACCTTCACGGAGGGTGAGCGGCTCGATCTCCTGGCCTTCACCTACTATCAAAATTCCGAGAAGTTCTGGCTGATAGCCGATGCCAACAATGAGATGGACCCAGAGGATTTGCTCGAGCCGGGTCGGCATCTGCTGATCCCGCCGGATCGGATCTCGCCGTGACGACCAAAGCCTACCAGATCATCTTCGACCGGGAGGCGGCCGGCGATGACTTCTACGGGAGCGTCGCGCAGCTGACCGTCGAGGAGAGCACGGACGCGGCCGGCCGTTTTCAGCTTCAGTTGAACACGCTGCTGCGCAGCGACGGGACCTGGGACTTCCTGGACGACGACCGGCTCGCACTATTCACCCACGTCTCCATCAAGATCGGCGTCGCTGCTCACAATGGACATGGCGACGACCGCGAAGGGTTTCACCCCGTCTTTGACGGATACATCACCTCCGTCAACCTTAACCTGGGCAGCGAGCCCGGCCAGACCACTATCGACGTGAGCGGCATGGACCCAAGTATTCTGATGAGTCTGGAGGAGAAGATCGTGGCCTGGCCCGGCCTATCGGATAGCCAGATCGCGCAGCAAATCGTCGGCGCCTATGGCCTGGATATCCAGGCCGACGACACGCCCACCGTCCATGACGCGGACGTCACGACGGTGCTTCAGCGAGGGACCGACATACAGTTCGTGCGCGACCTGGCCGCCCGCAACGGTTACGAGTTCTACTTCGAGACCGATGGCGACAGCGGACGGACCGCCGCCTACTTCCGCGCCCCGCGACTGCAGGACACCACGCAGCGCGACCTGGCGATTCAGTTCCGGGGCAGCAGCAATCTGCGTAACTTCACCGCCCGTATCAGCGGCCAGCGTCCCTTGACCGTCAAATCTGTGCAGATGG
>Ga0070740_10005369_pt1 | contig 11920 bp, 11 predicted proteins | sample Coa_R2_FD_67286 | JGI IMG/M metagenome (GOLD analysis project Ga0070740, IMG submission 67286) | Surface soil microbial communities from Centralia Pennsylvania, which are recovering from an underground coalmine fire - Coalmine... | ecosystem: Environmental > Terrestrial > Soil > Unclassified ...
CCATCGCAAGGAGTCTGATGGAAGCCCATCGTGTAGGGGAAGCTTGTTTCGAAGAGATTGTCGTAGCGAGTGGTTGTCTGCTTGAGGATATTTGCCAGCGCCGCGCGCTGCGCGTCTGAGAATTCGGCCATGGATCCGATGTGCTTCTTTGCCAGGACCAGCGTCTCAAAAGGCCACACCGCCCACCACGGCACGACGACCAGAAACTCCTCGTTCTCGCAAACGATGCGCGTTTTTTCTTTCGCTTCTGTCTGGAGGTAGTCGCAGAGGAGGCAAGAGCCGTGCTCGGACTGATAAGCCTTCAGCGAGCCAGTCTCGATGGCCGGCTCGTCGGGCACGTGTTCTGTTGCCCAGATCTGGCAATGCGGGTGGGGATTGCTCGCACCCATCATGGCGCCGCGGTTTTCGAAAATCTGCACATAGCGGATGTTTGGGTTTACGGACAGCTCCCGGTACTGCTCTGCCCAGGCATCGACAACGCGGAGGATGTCCGGCTCGTCCATCAACGCGACCGTGAGACTGTGGTCGGGATGAAAGCAGAGCACACGACAGCGTCCTCGCTCCTGCTCGGCTCGCAGCAGACCAGGCATGCCTTCGGTCTGCGGGGCGGGCGAATCCGGCAGCAGCGCGGCATAGTCGTTATCAAAAATGAATACGCTTTCATAGCGGGGCGTAAGATGCCCTCCGGCGCGCTCATTGCCCGGGCAGAGATAGCATGCCGGGTCATAATGCAAATCTGAAAATCCCGATGACGGATTCACCTCTCCCTGCCACGGGCGCTGCGTGCGGTGCGGCGAAACAAGCACCCACTGGCGGCGCAGCGGATTATAACGTCGATGGGGAAACTGATAGGCAGACTCGGTCACGAACACATCCCTTCCGTTTTATTCTAGGGCCTGTGAACGATATTAGGACGGGTGGGCACTAGGCAGTCGGCTTATCCGGGACGGGAGCCACGGCCAGGTATGTCTGCGCAAAGCGCACGCTGTAGTCTTCGAGCAGCGCGCGCACGCGCTCCGCGTCCGCCGAGCGCACAATCAGCCCGGCATGGTGGTGCTTCTTCATGCGGTAGACAATCTCCGGCGCATCGAACATCGAAGTATCCGGTTCGGCTGTCTTCGCCAGACACAGCACGCTGCCGGCATAATCCTGCTTTATATCTGGGGCCGTGTACGGCTCGCCGCGCATAGAGAGCACTTCGATCCGCGCCCATTCCGCCCAGAGATTCACGCCGGTTGCAGACTCCACCACTTCCGCAATAAACGCTCCGCCCACGCGCGCCGCGGCTTCAAGAAAATAGAACCTGCCGTCCTCTCCGCGAATGTACTCGGCATGCGTCACGCCGCGCAGCAGGCCCATTGCCGGAATCAGGCGCGCGTTAAGCGCAGTCAGGTGCTGTGCGTCTGCTCCTTCGCGGGGAACGATGCGCGTCGTAAAAACACCGCCTTCATGCATCACCTGCATCGGTGGCTTTCCATAGCGGCTGACTGCTGAGAAGACCACCTGCCGTTCGCTGGTGACGGCATCGACGTGATAGATGTCGCCGGGCACAAAGCGCTCCAGCAGGTAATAGCTTTGCCGGTCGCCCAACTCATCGAGCGTGCGCCAGAACTGTTCCGAGTCGTGAATTTTCCTGATTCCAATGGCCGACGCCTCAGCGCGCGGCTTCAACACCCAGGGTGCAGGCACATTGGCCATGTAGGCGCGCAGGTCGTCATAGTTCAGGACGGGAGTAAATTCCGGAACCGGCGCTCCCGCCCGTTGCGCCTCAAAACGCATAGCCAGCTTGTCGCGGAAATGTGCCGTCGTGGTCCGCCCCATGCCGGGAATGCGCATATGCTCACGAAGCGCCGCTACCGTTTCCATGTCGAACTCATCGAGCGCTACCAGGCGGTCAATCTTCCAGCCCCGGGCAATATAGGCGACGGTCCGGAGGATCTCGTCCACGCTGAGATTTTGCGGCATGGTGAGCACTTCTTCCAGAATGTCGCGCGGCCAGTCGGCGTTCTTCAGCTTGTCGATGGTCAGCAGCGCCACGCGACAGTTCATCGCCGCGCATTGGCGCATGAAGGCCTGCCCTTTTTCGTAGGTCGAAATACAGAGAATCCGCTCGTTCATATTCTGTCCATATGCTTTTGCCGGGGCGTCTTCCAGTATGCAATGACGAATAGCAGGCCCAGAAGAATATCGATCAGCCCGAACATCTCCTTTGGCCCGATGCGTCCCTGCAAGTAAAGCATAAGCAGGGTGAATCCATAGACGAACTTTTCCAGCATGGCCGGAATCATCACCGGACGATAGCGTATCGGGTCGCTGCCGATCATCAAGAAGAGCAATTGAAACACCAGTCCCAATCCCACAAAGCCGTAATAGAATCCTGGATGCGTCAGCGGAGGCGGCGTCTGCCGGCCAATTGTGTCATAGAGAAAGTAGAGTGGCGTTAACACCAGAAAGCCCCACACCCCGGCAATCCGGAATACGATTCGGGCAAATTTCATCCGCACCTCGCATCATTTGTCTATTGGCTCTACCATAAATCTTTCACTTCTACTATGGCTTTGCCGGACACAACGATTCTTTCCGCTGAAGAAATCGTGCAACACCAGGACAGCCTGACTGTGCTTTGGCACCGGCAGACGCCTGCCGCGCCCTCTGAAAATTACGGTGAATTTCTGGACACTGTCATCGCCCAGCACCTAACCAATTTTGAGCTTTGGCATACGGAAGACCAGGCCCGGGCTCCACATGCTACCGATCATGATCTCGCAGAAGTAAAGCGGACCATTGATCGTGTCAACCAGCGCCGCAATGACCTGGCCGAGCGTTGCGACATGATTCTGCTCGACCACCTGCGGAATCTCAATCTCCCCAACCCCAAAGCCGAGTTGCATTCCGAGACCCCCGGCCTCATCATCGACAGGCTGTCTATTCTGGCGTTGAAGATTTTCCATACCGTCGAGGAAATAGAGCGTCACGGCGCTCCGGAAGGCCACGCAGAGCGTAATCGCCAGCGGCTCAAAATTCTCAAGAGCCAGCGTGACGACCTCGCGGGCTGCCTCGACCGCCTCTGGCAGCAGACGCTTCATGGCGAGCGTCGCTTCAAGCTCTATCGACAGCTGAAGATGTATAACGACCCTGCTCTGAATCCGTCTGTATATAAACAAGAGCGTCATTCGGGGCCGTAGGCTCAGAAAATTAGGAATGTGCAGCCGGAAACGAACTGCAGGTCCCTCCGCTTCGCCTTCAGCTCCGGTCGGGATGACAAGCGTTTTAAGGTTCACATCGAATCCGAATCGGCCTAGTCGAGGAGGTCGATAATCCGCTCCAGAAAATCATCGACTAATTTCTTGAACCGGGCATCCGGGCCGAGCACTCTTTTTCGCATATCCTCAGGGGTCTTCATCATCAGGAGCAACAATTCGTTATAAGAAACGCGCATAGCATGAGTCATCAAACCGCGCAGAGCATTGTTGGATGACAACGTGCTGAGGCTGTGCATCAGCAATCCATTCAGCACTTTCTTGATATCATGAGCCAATTTATTGAAGGCCTCGGGCATCTGCGCTCTCTGCAGCAACGCAGCGCGGGCATCTGTGATTGTCCTTGACTCCACAAATTTGGAAATATCCGCCATCTGTGACCTTTGCCGCAGCGCGTTTGTCTGTTCTACGGTTCCGCGAAGGTCCTCTCCTTCGGCTACGTCAAAGGGATCGAAGTTGCTTCCACCTGTGGGCACCGGCCCTTCGATCATGAAATGACCGCCGTGACAGAACACCTGGAAGCCTTCAAATTGCGGGTGAAACGCCTCTGCCGGAAGCACGCTGAAAGCCAGCAGACTGGCTTCAATGGAAGACATATCGTTTGGCTTAAAATGGCCCGATGCATTGATGAAAATCCTGACGATCCGGCCGTTCCGGAAGAACACCAACCCGGCGCTCAATACTTCAGGATCGTCGCCCCCGATCAGTGTCGGATGCGGTAAATCGCGCTGATGCCCCGATCTTGCGCCAATCACAACGTGATAGCTGGTCGTGATGACGTACATGACCTCGCCGCTTTCGGAAGGAAAACTGATCTGAACGCGTTGTCCGCGCGCCACGTTGCCATGCAGGCAAAGCGTAAGGTTCTGGGCCAGCGGATGTTGCCGGTAAGTCGCAATCGAGAGAAGTGTACTGCGCAGCGCGTCCAGTCCAGCCGCCAGATTGAAGCATGACTGCAATTCGACGATGGCCCGGCTGCCAATGTCGCTCTCCTGAAAATCCGGATCCGGGTGGAAGACGGTACGCGGCATGGGTGGCGGAATTTCTTCAATCCTGCCTTCGAGAAGCATCTGGAACAATCGAATTCTGTTTTCCCTGCGCCGCAGGGCGTGCAGAATCAGCGCCGGCTCCAGCAAGGGCAGAAGGCGCAGCGCCACCATGTCCACACTCGGCCAGGAGCAGGCACTGGAAATGAATTCAAAGGTAGGAGCGAGCGTGGCCGATGCAGTGGTGCTGCCGTCTCCGGGCGGCTCCGGTGGATCATCCCCGCCTGAAACCGCGTGCAATACCACCGGACCACCGCGGGGAGGAACAGGCACAACCGGCTGGCCATCCTGCAGCCTTCTGCCGACTCCAGGAAAACGCGATTGACTCGCAGCCTGGCGTTCTTCAGGGGTTGCGTCACGTACCACGTTGCCATCACGGATGAAAGGACGGTTCGTCGCCATAAAGGCCTCCGAAATTGAAATGTTCTTGATTTGGCCCAGGAGAAAACGACGTTTGATCATCATGCCATAATCCGGAGATGGCTGCTGTTTCACCGGCGCACGGTTGACTCCTAACGCACTTCTGCGTATAAAAACGAGTTCAGCGGGATATTTCCGCGTGCAAGCGCCAGATGCGCTGTATGTCTCCATCAAATCAAGGAAAAATCGCCCTTATGCAAGATACACGTCAGGCTGCCGGTACTCGCCGTACGGCCCGCGCAGCCTCTGAAAAGGCAAAACCCGTCGTTGACAAGGCCCACGAGCAGGCGCTTCAGCAGTATCAGAACGCCGTTCAGCTGATGCAGGAGGGTAAATTCGAAAAGGCGCGCGCAGCGTTTGAAAAGCTCATGCCCAGCGCTCCTCCGGAACTGCTGGAACGCTCAAGGGTCTATCTCGCGGCCTGCGAGCGCAATGCCAAACAGTCGGAGCTGACCTTCGCTACTGTCGGAGAGCAGTACGATTACGCCATTTCGCTCCTGAATACCGGAGACTATGAAGACGCGCGTGATCAGCTCGAAGGAATTCTCAAGAAAAACCCCAAAGCCGATTTTGCGCACTATGGGCTGGCCATTCTTGACAGCATGACCGGGCAGGCAGAGGAGTGCCTGGAGCACCTGATCGCCGCTATTGAGCTGAATCCGCAGAACCGCATCCAGGCTCGCAGCGACTCCGATTTTCAGGACATGGCCGACGATCCGCGGTTTACGGAATTGCTGTATCCGGAGACGCCGTAACTGCAAAATGAGGATGTTTCGTAATCCGGCGTCCTCATTCAACGAAAATTAAGCTCGAAGACGATACACTTACCGCATTCACGTGGTTATGAAGCAAGCGACCCTCGCGCCTTCTTCCGCTCCACCATCCTCCGCAGAAAAAGCGAGCCTGCGAGTCGTCGCTATGGGTGGAGGCACAGGCCTTTCGACCCTGTTACGCGGTTTTAAGCACTATGTTCCATCTCCGGGAAGCACACAGCCGGAGTGCGACGAGCATCCATGCCTCATCAGCCATCTTGCGGCTGTCGTTACCGTAACGGATGACGGAGGTTCCAGCGGACGCCTGCGCAAGGACTTCAACATACTTCCCCCCGGCGATCTGCGGAACTGCATGGTTGCACTCTCTGAGGACGAGCACCTTATCTCCCGTCTCTTTCGGCATCGCTTCCGCTCCGGAGGTTCCGGACTTGAAGGGCACAGCTTTGGCAATCTTTTCGTCGCTGCCCTTTCTGAAATGACCGGCGACTTTGCCCAGGCCATCTGTCTCGCCGCTGAAATTCTGGCCACCCGCGGTCATATCTACCCCGCTACGACTGCCGATGTCAGCCTTGCGGCGCGCATGGACGACGGGGAAATCGTCCGTGGTGAAACCAGCATTACGGCCAGCAAAAAACAGATCGTCGAGCTGAGCATGGACCCGCCCGATGCCGCTCCCATGCCCGAGACGCTCGAAGCCATCGAAGAGGCCGACCTCATCACTATTGGCCCCGGTTCGCTTTACACCAGCGTGATTACAAATCTTCTGGTCAAAGGCATTCCCGAAGCCTTGCTCAATGCGCGCGGTCTTCGGGTTTACGTCTGCAACCTGATGACGCAGGCGAATGAGAGCCTGCATCTCACTGCCGCAGAACACATAGAGCGCATCTACGATCACGCCGGAGGGCCGGTTTTTGATTATGCGCTGGTCAATACAGGCCCCATTTCCAGTCAGATGCTGGCCCGGTATGCGGCCGAGGGAGCCGAGCCGATCCATCCCGATCTTGACCGCATCGAGGCGCTCGGCATACGCTGCGTGACTGGAAACTTTGCAGCCGAAGGAGATGTGCTGCGCCATGCCGCCGATCGCGTGGCGGCCCAGGTCCTGCAACTGGCTCTGGATCCACTAAACCGCCGAAAGGAAACCTGAAAATGAAAATCAGAGTCGCTGTCCTGCTTGTAAGTCTGGTGTCAGCGCTCACCGCCTCCGCGCAGACTTTCCCTGATTCTGTTTATACGCCGCTCTGGAACTACAACGGCACATGGAAGGTGGCCTTACAGGGCAAATCGCCGGATGTTCTGATCAATCATTGCACCCGCACCGGGCTTTTCTTTGCCTGCGAGCAGAACGTAAACGGCAATCCCGGCGCACTCGTTGTCTTTATTCCCATTGACGCCGAAGGCCACTACAAAACGAATCCCATCACCAAAGACGGCACAGCTATCGGCCCGGGCGATCTTGAAATCAAGGGAAACCACTGGGCTTACCTCGGCAAACAAGAGGAAAACGGCAAGACGACCTGGTACCGCACCACCAATGACTTCTCAGACGACAGCCACATCCACTTCGAGCAGTCCCAATCAACGGACAAGATTCATTGGGAAGTCCAGCGCAGCGGCGACGAGGTCAGGACGGATAAAGGGACGAAGTAGTCGACGCTGAAGTAATAACGTGGCTGCCCCATCCTGAACGAAGTGAAGGGTGGGATCAAGTCATCCGCCCAGTTGAACCAGTTTCTCCGATGTTCGCTTTAACTGACCGCAGGCGGCAAAAATGTCCCGTCCGCGGGGGCGCCGGACATACGCCGGGAGATTGTTGTACTTCAGCCGGTACTGGAACAGATGCACCGTATGCGGATCGGACATGGAGTAGGGCATACCGGGTCCCGGGTTCCAGACAATCAGATTCACTTTCAGCGGCAGATTCGCCCGACGCAACAGTTGTCCAACTTCATCGGCATCCCGGTCGCGGTCATTCAATCCGCCCAGCAGAACGTACTCGAAGGTGACCTTCTCTTTCGGGCGCAGCGGAACCTGCCGCACCGCCTGAATCACATGCGCCAAATCCCATTTTTTGGTGATGGGCATGATCTCCGTCCGCGCCGCGTCATTGGGAGCATTCAACGAAATCGCCAGCTTCGGTCGCACGGGTTCCTGAGCGAAGCGCAGAATTCCCGGGACAATTCCTGAAGTAGAAACCGTCATCCGCGACTCCGGAATGCCCACCTCCTTGACCAGCAGACGTACTGCCGCCATGAACTCGTCGTAATTCAGGAATGGCTCTCCCATTCCCATAAAGACCAGATTGATGCGCCTTTTTCCGATTTCGACTTTGTGGCGTTTCAGTACCGCCACGACCTGACCCGCGATTTCGCCAGCCGTGAGGTTGCGGATGATTCCCAGCTTGGCTGTCAGGCAGAACTGGCAATTCACAGCGCAGCCGATCTGGCTTGAGACGCAGATCGTCGCCCGCCGCAGATCGGTTCCAGCCTCTGATCCGTCGCCTGCCTCGCCGCCGTCTCCATCCGGCATCCAGACCGTCTCTACTGTCTGGCCATCATTTCCGGCGATAAGATAGCGTTCTGTGCCATCCATCGATACATAAGACTCGATAATCTGGGGCAAACCGACCTTAAAACCGCGTTCTGACATCGCTTCGCGAAGCGGTTTTGGCAGCGTAGAGACCTTTTCGAGGTCATCTTCCCACTGCCGGTAAATGGCCTCGGCAAGCTGCTTTGCCCGATAGGCGGGAGCGTCGAATTCCGCCATCAAATCTGTAAGTTGTTGAATATTAAAGCCGAAAAGACTCCGCACCTCGGCAGGCTCTGGAGAGTCTAAAATGGAAGTAGGTTTTTTCCTGCCCGGCGGCATCATAGACCACAGCTCGTAGAGACAAGCATAACGCATTCTTCCTACCCCTAAGAGCAGCCCAGAACACGCCCGGGCAAAACGAAGAACCAGGATTTTTCTGCAATGGATAACGAACGCAATATACGCCGCACTGTCCTGCCCAATGGGCTTACGATTTTGACTGAAAAAATGGACCACATCCGTTCCGTCGCCATGGGCGTCTGGATTCGAGCCGGGTCGCGCCACGAGATGCCTGAGATCAACGGCATTTCTCATTTTGTGGAGCACATGGTCTTCAAGGGAACCAAATCGCGGTCAGCGCAGCATATCGCCCGCGAAGTGGACGCCATTGGCGGTAATCTTGATGCATTTACCGGTAAGGAGACGGTCTGCTTCAACATTAAAGTGCTCGATGAGCACGTGCCTGTGGCCCTCGATGTCTTATCGGATCTCGTCCTCAATCCCACTTTTGCCAGCGATGAGATCACCCGCGAGCGTGGCGTCATCCTTGAAGAGATCAAGATGGACGAGGACAATCCCGATTACCTGGTGCATGAAATCTTCACTCAGGCATTCTGGAAGGACCACCCACTGGGCAAGCCGATTCTCGGGACGAAAGAAACTGTCCGGCGCTTTGAGCAGGATACGCTCTTCAGCTTCTACGGACAGCGGTTCCACGGCAGCAACATGATCTTCTCCGCCGCGGGCAATATTGAACACGACAGCTTTGTCGAGCAGGTCACGCGTCGCTTTGAGTCGCTGCCCGCAGGTGAGTCGCTGACTGTGCAGGTGCCTCCCAAGACCGCGGCCCGCATTATTCTCAAGAATAAGAAGGCCCTGGAGCAGGTCCAGCTCTGCCTGGGTGTGCCAGCGCCGGCCATTGCGGATGAATCGCGTTACGTCACCCTGGTTTTGAATACGATTCTTGGCGGCGGCATGAGTTCGCGCCTCTTTCAGACCGTCCGCGAAGAACGCGGACTGGCTTATTCGATCTACAGCGATCTGAATCCGTATAGCGACACGGGATCCCTCTGTGTCTATGCGGGAACGTCCTCTGACCGGGCTATTCAGGTTGTCCATCTGGTCATGGAGCAGTTCCGTCGCCTCAAAAATGAGCCGCTGCCTGCCGACGAGCTGCGCCGGGCAAAAGACCAGCTCAAGGGCAATTTGCTACTCTCGCTTGAAAGCTCTACGTCACGCATGTCAAACCTGGCGCGCCAGCAGATGCACTTCAACTACTTCTTCGGAATGCAGGAGATTCTCGACAAGGTTGAATCCATCACTGAAGACCAGGTGCTCGCGATGGCCAACCAGCTCTTCCAGCCAGAACTGGTTGCGGTAACGCTGCTGGGACGACTGGATGGCGTCAAGCTGAACCGCAATCAGCTGGAATGTTAGTACAAAGACCTTGACGCTGCCATTACACTGAAAAGCAGAGAGAGACAGGTTGCCTCCATTGATGCTTTCCGCAATGAATTAGAAGTGACTCGTCAAACAAAACCGCTGGGCGAACGGCTGACAGCCGTTGAGGCGAAACAATAACCGGTTAATACCTCTTAATTCTGTCTGTGAGCGCCAAACTGGCGTCCTGCGTCTTACTCATTTAGGATTTTTCTCGGTAGGCTGTCTCTTCGGCAGCCACGGGAAGAAGCACAGATCCAATGATTGATTTCCTGATGCAAAAGATTTCTGATCGCCGCAAGCGCCACGCCGAAGCCGGATTCACCCTGATGGAGCTGCTCATAGTCATCTCCATCATGCTCATCCTCATGCTCATCGCCATTCCAAACATGCTGAACCTTCGCAGCCAGGCAAATGAGACTTCGGCTATCCAGTCGTTGCGCGCCATTTACCAATCGGAGATTCAGTATCAGACGAACTATCCCGCTAACGGATTTGCCTGTTCACTGCAGGCGCTCGGTGGCGATTCAAGCTCTGGCCCGCCCAGTGCGCAGAATGCTCAGTTGCTGCAGCGCGATCTCGCATCCGGCTCCAAGGCTGGATATACCTTTAACATCGTCAACTGTACCAAGACGACGGTGAACAACCAGGACATGTACACCAGCTACGAAGCGACTGCCGTTCCACAGGCCGTCGGCAAGACCGGTCACCGCGGCTTCTGCATTGACATGACAGGCGAAATTAAGGCTGATCCCGCAGGTGGGACTAACTGTACTGTGCCGCTGCAATAAAGTGGCCAGAATTTAACAGAGTTGTCATCCTGAACGGAGCCGAAGGAGTAGTGAAGAATCTCAGCAATACCAGAGTTAAGCAGGTTCTGCTTCTCATCCTGACACTCTTCGCCACGCAACTCTGCGCACAAACCCCAACCGCCCAAAGCTTCGCCCAGCGTGTCGACAAACACTACAACGCGCTCCACTCCCTCAGTGTCCACTTCACACAGAAATATGACGGAATGGGCATGCGCCGGGAAGAAAGCGGCACGCTGCTCCTGAAAAAACCAGGCAAGATGCGCTGGACGTATTCTCAACCTGCGGGCAAGCTCTTTGTTCTCGATGATAAAGACGCCTACTTCTACTCGCCCGGAGATACTGAAATTCCCCGCGTTTCGGCAAAGAGACTCGACGACCTGCGCTCGCCTCTGCGCTTTCTTCTCGGTCATACAGAACTGGCGAAAGAACTGAGCAATCTCCAGATTGCCCCGGCAGAAAACGGCGCATACACTCTGTCCGGCATTCCGAAAAACATGGAGCAGCGCATTACTGCGTTCAGCATTACGGCATCAGCTGAGGGTGTGATTCAGTCCATGCGCATTGAAGAGACCGATGGCGCAGTGAATACCTTCCTCTTCTCTGACGAGAAACCGAATGCCCCAGCGACGGATGCCGATTTCATCTTCCATGCTCCTGCCGGCACTCACATGATTGACGGCATGCCGCCGGTTTAGCCTTTCGAGCAATTTGGTAGTGTGCTTCCTGGATTGTAAGTACTTTGTTTAATTGGCGTCCCCGACGGGATTTGAACCCGTGTTATCGCCGTGAAAGTGGTCGCCTGTCTGGTAACTCATTGAAACTAGACGGCACGGATGGCACAGTAAGACACTTTCAGGCACAGTTGGAGCGGGTAATCGGACCATTATCGGACCATGATCGAAAGTGCTCTGGAGCCATTGAATATGGAACCAGTGCTTCAATCTATCCTCGAATCGCTTCCACCAAAATTCCCGCGCTCAAAACTCGAACCGCACCGTGAGCTGATCCGCGAGCTGCGGCGGAAGGGTCGGACATATCGTGAAGTCGCTCTGCTCTTCCATGAGCGCCTGGGTCTTTACGTCGCCCCCAGCACCTTGCATTCTTTCGTGAAGGTCCGTGCCAAGCATCGCAAGCGCACACAGTTCGAGCTGCCACCGCCTGAATCAGTGGATGCGCAATCGGCAGGGTTTGCCTCCATTGCGGCTCTCAAGACAAAACCGATTCTTCAGAAGCCGAAATCGGCGCGCTTCGTCTTCCGGGAAAATGAGCCCCTGACCTTGACCGCCACTGGGGTGAGCAATGATGGAGTTTTCAAAGCGCGTCGTCTTTACCATGGGCGGCAAAGGTGGCGTCGGCAAAAC
>Ga0070740_10005370_pt1 | contig 11918 bp, 11 predicted proteins | sample Coa_R2_FD_67286 | JGI IMG/M metagenome (GOLD analysis project Ga0070740, IMG submission 67286) | Surface soil microbial communities from Centralia Pennsylvania, which are recovering from an underground coalmine fire - Coalmine... | ecosystem: Environmental > Terrestrial > Soil > Unclassified ...
CTGCCCGTGATTGTGCGGCCAGAGGGGATGAGCAAACAGGAGCGAGAGATATAATGGCTCAACCAGCAAAGAGCGTCGAGGCTGTCAATCCTCTTTCCACAGGGACGGCTCGTGCGGGCGATGTGCGCCGGGGCGTCTGGGTCGAGCTTGCCACGATCTGCTGGATGCTTGTCGAGGCCAGCGTCGCGCTTGTCGTCGGCTTTCTTACCCACAGCGTGTCGTTGCAAGGCTTTGGCATCGACAGTATTATCGAACTGGTGTCCGGCGGCGTGCTGCTCTGGCGGTTGCTGGTCGAGCAGGGCGGCGGCTCCGGCGAGGTTGTGGAGCGAGCGGAACGACGCGCTGCCTGGGTCACGGCCATTGCCCTCTTCGCGCTCGCCCTTTACATCGTCATCGACAGCGTTATCTCGCTGCTCTCGCGCAGTCACGCGCAGGCATCCTGGTGGGGCATTGGCCTCGCCATTGCCGCCGCCCTTATCATGCCGTTGCTCTGGCGCGGCAAGCTTCATATAGCCGGACAGATCGGCAGCGCGGCCCTCAAAGCCGATGCCATGTGCAGCATCACCTGCGCCTACATGTCGATCACCCTGCTGGCCGGTCTCCTGCTCAACACCCTCTTCGGCTGGTGGTGGGCCGACCCGCTTGCCGCGCTCGTCCTCGTCTACTTCATTGTGCGGGAGGGCCGCGAAGCCCTGCACGAGGCCCGTACCGGCGAAGCGTGTAGTTGCTGTGATGATGATTGTGAGTAATGTATTCAGGAGGAAGAAACACAACGTTGAATACCATCTATCTTATCCGACATGGAGAGAATAAAGCCAATCTGACGAAGGAATTTTCTTACAAAAAAGTTGATTATCCACTCACCCCGAAAGGCGTGTTGCAGGCGCGGCAGACTGCCGAATACTTCAAAGATAAGCATATCGATGAAATCTATACATCACCATTGAAACGAGCAAGGGAGACAGCCGAGATCATTGCCGAGGCACTCGGCCTCAAGGTCGTCATGATGGAACAGTTCAGGGAGGTCAACGTGGGAGAACTGGAAGATTGCCCGCCTGATGCCGCGACCTGGGCTGTGCATAATCGCATTCTCGGCGGCTGGCTCAACGGCCATCCCGAAGTCCCCTTTCCCGGCGGCGAGAACTACTTCCAGTTGCTTGCCCGCATGCGCGAGGGCATGCGGCAGGTGGTGAGCGGCAAGAACGGCAAACACATACTCGTTGTTGCGCACGGCGGCATCATCTCCGCCACCCTGCGCGACCTCTGTCAGAACGTGAACCTGGAGGCACTGGGACGGCAGGAGAACCACAACTGCTCCATCACTGAAATCGAGCTGGCGCACGCCGATGGTCGGCTACAGGGCGCGCTCAAAGCCTGGGCCATGCACTCCCATCTGTATGGCAGGGCGGCGGAGCTAGTTTCGGGTAGCCCTGATTTTAAATAACTTGAGAAATAGCTTCCTACAGAAAGCGATTCAAGGCTCTTGACGAGTGATCCCATCGATACGGTCAAAATCTTTGTCGTAGGAGTAAAGAATCTGGGAATTCTGATGCTCCATTGAGGCAATGATTAGTGCATCACCGAAATCCAGATTATGTGTAGCGTAGATCTCAAGAGCGCGTAAGACATTGGTAGCATTTTCTACCTTGAAGTGCTTTAGACGAAGTAAAGGACTGAGCAATTCGTATATCTCGTCTCGCGGAATGTTATACAGCCTTCTGGAAGAAAGGACATGAACTGCATCCGCAATAACGGTATCAGGGGCTGCAATTGTAATCAGCCCCTGATCGAGTTGTTCGAAAAGATCACCGGCAGCAGCCTGTTTGCCCGCATCGTCTCCTGTCAAGTAACGGATGATAACATCTGTATCAATGAATGCTTGCGTCATCGTTTCCCCCATACTTTGCCATGAGGCGATCTTCTTGCGCAATTTCTCGCATTTCTTTCCATGAAAGCGGTTTCTTAAGGCGACCTGCCGCACCACGCAGTGAACGAATGTTTGGATAGCGTGGTACTTTTACGTGTACCGCGCCTTCTTCATCAATAACAAAAGCAATCTTATCATTAGTTTTTACACCGAGATGCTGACGAACTTCCGCAGGAATAGTGACCTGCCCCTTACTTGTGATGGTAGAGACGATTTCTCGCATGTTAATGTCTCCTTGTAAGGTATCGATACTAATGTAAGTATATATTACCATAGCATTACCTGATTAGCAAGCCTTTTGACGGTAATTAGTAAGGAAAATGCTAATATATAAGGAATATGCCAGCATGTAAAGTATATCTTATGCTGTGAAAAACTTTCCTGACGTGTCATGCTGAGCGCAGCGAAGCATCCGGGGTAGGCTACGCCGCCCCCTGGTGATACCAGATGCTTCGCTGTCGCTCAGCATGACATGTCCAGGCCACTTTCTGATGGCATGCTATGGCAGCGTCAGCAGTTCCGGTTCGCCCTCAGTGATGGCCAGGGTGTGTTCAAACTGGGCGGAGCGTTTGCCGTCGGCTGTGCAGATCGTCCAGCGGTCGGGCATGGGTTTGATCTCGGAAGTGCCCATGTTAATCATGGGTTCGATGGTGAAGACCATGCCGGGGCGCAGGCGCAGGCCCGTCCCCGCTTTGCCAAAGTGTGGCACCACTGGCTCCTCGTGCAGGCTGTGACCGACGCCGTGTCCGACCAGCTGGCGCACTGTCGAAAAGCCCTGAGCCTCTGCATACTGCTGGATGGCCGCGCCGATGTCGCCCAGCGTATTGCCGGAGCGGGCCTGCTCTATTCCCAGTTGCAGACACTTCTGCGCCGTTTCCAGTAACCGCCGGGACTCTTTGTCGAGCTTGCCCACCGCGAAAGTAACGCATGAGTCGCCAACCCAGCCATTGAGCAGCACTCCTATATCAATGCCGATAATGTCGCCCTCTTTCAGTATCTGCTGCTTGCCTGGAATGCCATGACAGATCACCTCGTTGACTGCCACACAGATGGTGGCCGGAAAAGGTGGCACCGGCGGCTCGTTGCGTAGCGGGCGCGGTCGATAGCCCTTATAAATTGGCTTCCCGCCCTTGCTCCGTATATAGTCCTCTGCGATCCGATCAAGCTCCGCCGTACTCACGCCCGGCACAACATAGGGGCGCAATACCTCATATGTCTGCGCAACCAGCTGCCCTGCCTTACGCAACTGCGCGATTTCCTGTCGTGATTTCAATGTTACCGCCATAAGATATTCTCCAGTGTCTCTCTGCTCTAAACATTTCCTGTTGAGGAGCGGGTCACGCCCCCCGGCTCACCGCCATATGTGCCTCGTCCCGCTGTTCCCAGACCAGCAGATCGCTGGTCGTGACCGTGAAGTACCGGTTAAAATAGTTCAGAAGCTGGTCAATGGTGGCGTAGTCAATGCGCTGGCTGCGCCCGGTGTTCAGCGCGGCGAGGACGCTCAACGATACCCCGCTCTCTTCTGCCAGGCGGCGCAAGCTCAAGGGCGGCTGTCCCTGCCTGGCCCGTTCCACGTTCACGCGAGCAATCAATAGCCGAAGCTGGCATGAGATGGTCACGCTCTCCCTCCTCTCATTCTGTACGCTCTTTCCATAGCATAGCAGCTTTGTTGTGGGATGTCAACACATTGTACTGGTATTTACTGACACCCCGGTACGATATTTCCGGCCCTTGACATTCTCTGACCACTATGCTAAAATATGACCAGAAAGTCACAAAACATTTGGTAAGTCAAAACGTATAGAGTAATGTCAATACGTAACCTCGAAGGTCATACCCGGTTGAGGTTTCCTGTCTGGAGGATGATGATGCAAACTGTGAGCGGTCGTCTGTCTTTGAAGGAGCGGCAGCGCAGGGAGCGAGAGGGGCTGATCTTGCAGGCGGCGGAAGAGGTGTTGATGGAGAAGGGCTATTATGAAGCATCCATCGACGAGATTGCCGCCCGTGTGGGCATCGCCAAAGGGACGGTCTACCTGCACTTTCCGAGCAAGGAAGACCTCGTGCTGGCGATTTTCCAGCGCGATATGCAGCGTATCCTGCAATCCGTTGATGCTGTGATTGCTTCCGGCCTGACGGCGCGCGCCCGATTGGAAACGGTACAGCAATTTATGTTTGAGGGCATGTTCCGTAAACATTTCCAGTTGCTCTATGCCATTCTTAATAGCCCCGGCACGCGCAGGCTCTTCGCCGAGAAAGAGTGCGCGCTGCGCGACCTGTGGGCGCAGCTTGCTGAGCGTGTTACGACCCTGATCGAAGAGGGAAAGGCGGCAGGGGAGTTTGCCGCGAGCATTCCCACGCCGGTCATGCTCAGCGCGTTTTTCAATCTGTTGTCGCCAAAAGCATATGAACGATTGTTGCTCGAAGAAAAGATGTCGCCAGAGGAAGTGGTGAAGCACCTGGGGCGGATTTACTTCAATGGTATAGCGAAAGAATGAGGAGAAGGTAGATGGAAACGGTAACGACACGGCAGGGAAGCGCCCCGCTCGCGCCCGGCGGCCCGAACCCGAATCTGGAAAGCGGCCTGCGCTATTCAAAGCGCGAGACGTGGCTGACGATGGCAGGCGTACTGCTGGTCATGCTGCTGGCGTCGCTGGACCAAACGATTGTCTCGACGGCCATGCCGCGCATCATCGCCGATTTGCAGGGCTTTGACCGCTACACCTGGGTCTCGACGGCCTATTTGCTGACCTCTACGGTCTCAGTACCGATCTATGGCAAGCTTTCCGACCTGTTCGGGCGCAAACCGATCTTTCTGGTCGGCGTGGTTCTCTTCCTGCTCGGCTCCGCGCTTTCGGGCCTCTCGCAGACGATGACGCAGTTGATCGCCTTCCGAGCCTTTCAGGGGATTGGCGCGGGCGCGCTCATGCCCATCGCCATCGCCGTTGTTGGTGATCTCTTCACGCCGCGCGAGCGCGGCAAGTGGCAGGGCGTCACGGGCGCGGTCTTTGGCCTCTCGTCCATCGTCGGCCCCACCCTGGGCGGCTGGATTACGCAGAACAGCACGTGGCGCTGGGTCTTCTATGTCAACCTGCCTATCGGCATCACGGCCATGATTGTCCTGATCTTCCTCATGCCGACGCTGCGTTCCAGCCATGCTGGCAAAGTCACCATCGATTATGTTGGCGCGGCCCTGCTGGTGCTTGGGACGGTGCCGCTGCTGCTTGGTTTCACCTGGGCCGGTACGCAATATGACTGGCTCTCGGTGCAGATTATTGGCCTCTTCGCGGTGGCTGTTGTTGCCCTGGCTGCCTTTATCATCTACGAGGCAATGCTGGAACGGCGTGGCGGCGAGCCGATTATCGCGCCCAGCCTGTTCAAGAACAGCATCTTCTCCGTCTCGACTATCGTGACCATGATCTTTGGCATGGGCCTGTTCGGCAGTATCTTCTTCATTCCGCTGTTTGTGCAGGGCGTCGTCGGCGTCTCGGCCACCAATAGCGGTCTGCTGCTGACGCCGTTGATGCTGACCTCGATTATTGGCAGCGTCGTCTCAGGTCAGCTTGTTTCGCGGATTGGCAAATACAAGTGGGTAGCGATTGTGGGTATGCTCATCAGTATCGTCGGGTCATGGATGCTGGTGCAGTTGAATGTGCATTCGACCAACGTTGATGTGATCTGGGCTATGCTGGTGCTGGGCCTGGGTATGGGCTTCGGCATGTCGCTCTACACGCTCATTGTGCAGAACGCGTTGCCGCGCAAGATCGGTGAGGCGACCTCGGCCCTGACCTTTTTCCGCTCGATTGGCGGCACCATCGGCCTGGCTGCTATGGGGTCGGTCATGACCACCGCCTACCTGCCCTCGTTCCAGAATGCGCTCCCCCCTGCTGTGAAGCAGGCTGTCCCGGCGAAGGTTCTGTCGATCTTCCACAACCCGCAGATTCTCTTGCAGCCTGACGCGCTGGCACAGATACGGGCCGGTTTTGCCAGCGCCGGAGCGCAGGGCCTGGTTCTCTTCAATGAGCTGGTGAACGCGGTGAAGATCGGCCTGACAACCGGCATTCACAACGTCTTCGTCTTCAGCCTGATACTGATGATCCTCGGCCTGATCTCCGTCCTCTTCCTCAAGGAGGTCGAGCTGATCGGCAGCCGCCGCAAAGTCACGCCCGTCGAGGCGGCAGAAGAGGTCGTGCCGGAAGATGCAGCCAACATGATCGGCACCTTCTAAAATTGGCTGAACGAGGAAACCTGATCTCGTAGGCGCCGATTCATCGCGCACCGCCAATTTATTGGCGGTGCGCGATGAATCGGCGCCTACGGGTAATAGCGATCCTATATTCCGTGCGAGCGCAGTTTGAAGACTTTGATGGCAACCTGGAGCGTGAGCCAGTTGGATCGTTCCTGCAAATCGATCTCACAGAGTGATTGCAGGCGGTCCAGGCGCTGGATGAGCGTGTTTCGATGTACGAAGAGGCGGCTGGCGGTCTTTGTCAGGTTGCCCGCGCATTCCAGGTAGGTTTCCAGCGTGTCGAGCAGGTCGGTGCCTTTGCGCCGGTCGTAGTTGGAGATGCGCGCCACCTGCTCCTGGTACATGTCGCGCAGGTCGTCCATGCGAGCGATCTTATAGAGATAGCGATAGACGCCCAGGTCGTTAAAATAGGTGACGCCGCCCTCGCGATTGAGCGTCTGCCCCATTTGCAATGCCTCGCTGGCCTCCGCGAAGCCGCGTCGGTAATCGCTCAGGTTATGGCAGGGGTTACCGACGCCGATGGACAGCCGTACCAGGTGTTCGATGCGCATCTGGCGTACCAGCTCGCGTAGCCAGGTTTTCAGGCGCGTGGCCGCAGGGTCTTTGCTCAGGCACATGACGGCAGTCAGCAGGTTTTCGTGTTCGTGGACAAGTGAGCCGGGGTAGTTTTCCTGAATCCGCCGTTTGACCATGCCACTGATACGCCTGAGCATGGCCTGCCGCTCCTCTTCCAGCTGGAAGAAGCCATTTGCCGCCCTGGAATCATCGTCACCGTCTTCTGCCCCATCGTCGGTTGTATCTGCCGGTAGTGCTTGCTGTTCCCGCTCCGGGTGGCCGTTTTCGACCGGTGTAACTTCGATCATCAGTATGATGTGTGGTTTGCTCAGCTCGCAGCCCAGGAAGCTGGCGCGCTGGCGCAGCGATTCCTCGGAGTCGTAGGTGCCGTGCAGCAGGTCGTCGAAGAAGCCTTTGACGAGATTCTTCTGTGTCAGCAGATCGACCAGATGGCTGTTCTTGATGGCAATGGCCGTCTGGTTGGCAATCGTATGCAGCAGTGTCTGATCCTCGGCGGTGTAGCGGCGCGCTCGCTGTGAGTAGCAGTTGATGAGGCCCAGATGCTCGGTTCCGGCGATAAGGGGGGCCGAGAGCAGGGATTTATAGTGTCCGTCTTTGAGCGGGTCCAGCCGTTCGTTTATCTCCGGGAGTTGGCCGGTCAGGTGAACGGCATGGAGCTTTTCCCAGAGATTGCGGTCAACATCAATGGGCTGAAATGTCAGGACGCGATCGTTGAGCGCGGGCGAGGAGGCACGCACGGTCAGGTGGCCTCTGGCTTGATCCAGCAGCATAATTACGCACAGATCGCATTCCATGATCTGTACGGTGAGCGTCGCCAGCGAGCGCAGCATCTCATCGAGGTAGAGGCCCGAGCTGAGCGTCTGGCTCAGCACCGAAAGGGAGGTGAGGATGCTGAGTTTGCGCTGTGTGTTTTCATACAACTGCGCGTTCTCAATGGCCCCGGCCACCAGCGCCGCCACATTGCTGGCAAATACCTGCTGCTGCTCGCTAAACTCGTAAGGGGCGATAGTGCGCGTGGTGATGACGCCAATCAGGCGGCGATCTTTGGTAATAATCGGCACGGCCATAATCGATTGAAATTGCTCTTCATCCAGATTGGGGAAATACTGGAAACGCGGGTCTTCCAGCGCGTCCTCTTTCAGGATCACCGGCTTGAGGGTCAGCGCCACCCAGCCGACGATACCTTCACCCAGCGCCAGTTGAATTTTACCGATGAGGTGCTGATATTGCTCGCTGGTACTGGCGAGAACGAGCCGTTCTTTCTCATAGTCAAACAGGTAGATAAAAGCGGCATGGCAAGAGGTGGCCTGCACGATGGTGTCCACCAGGTGACGCAGCACTTCATCCAGCTTTAGCGTCGAACCAACGGTGGAAATAACCTCGTTGAGTAGCGCAATTTCCTGAGAGCATTCTGCCAGCTTCCTCTGCAACGCGCTATTTTCCTGCCGCAACTGCTCAAGCGTCTTCTGCTCCCTGTTGCGCAGATCGCTGCCTCTGTGTCCATTGTCCACGTGGTTGGCCCTCGACGAGTTTCCTCTGGAAGACATTTCAACCTCCTGCCGTAGTGAATAGGAACGATATATAATTATTCCGAACGTCTGTCCAATAAGAACAAGTCTCTCATCCTTTTTGCCGTGATCAATCTGGCGGATGGTGTGTTCTATGCTCATTGTGCATAGAGAGCAGTATCCAGATGATCGGCAATTGTATGATGATATGATCTATGTGTTTGCCATTGTACCCATTTTTTCGTCACTCGTCCAGCGTTTTGCTCAGGTATAGGAGACTTGGCAAAAAAGGTTAATCTGTACTACATGATGGAAAAATACTAGCCAGTTCGCCATGATTCTGGTATACTATGTCCATGATCTTTCCCTGGAACAGTTAAAATTGCACAAACCGAAACAGACCAGCCGGTCGGGTGAGGCGTAACTTTTCGGGAGAAAGAGCGTAATTATGGACGGCGTGTGTAGATTTATCTTTCCTGGTACACTTCAGAACGAATAGGAGGACTGAATGGCTTCCGAAACGGTACAGATCCCTGAACTTGAGCGGGGGATCGAGACACATGGCATTGAGCGTGTCTCACCGACGACGCGTGCCCATGTCCGCATTCGCGATAACTTCACGATGTGGCTTGCGGCAAACCTGGTTATCTCAACGGTTGCTCTGGGTGCCTTGCCGGCGTTTTTTAACGGCCTCGATTTCTGGGACGCCTTTCTGGCTATCGTTATCTTTAACGCGCTGGGCGTCTTGCCGGTTGCCTTCTTTTCAACGATGGGTCCAAAGCTGGGCCTGCGCCAGATGACGATCTCGCGCTTCTCCTTCGGCTGGGTAGGCGCGATTATCATGGCGATCTTCAACGTCGGGGCCTGCATTGGCTGGTCTGCTGTCAACGTCATCGTCGGCGCTCAGCTGGTTGTGGCGCTCAGTGGCGGCGCTGTTCCCCTCTGGGCGGGCATTATCGTTATTGCCATCCTGACTACATTGGTCAGTATCTATGGCTACAGGTACGTGCATGGCTATGAGCGTTGGGCCTGGGTGCCGATGCTGGTCATGTTCCTGATCATCTTGATTGTGGCCGCGCCGCACTTTGGCACCATTGTCGTGAAGAACGCAGGTATGGCGCCCCTGGCTTCCTTCATCACCTTTGGCGGCGCTGTCTACGGCTTCGCCACCGGTTGGAGTTCTTACGCTGCCGACTACAATGTCAACCAGCCGGAAGATACTCCGCCCAGCCGCGTGTTCTTGCTGACCTTCCTGGGCGTCTTCATTCCCTGCGTGCTGTTAGAGACGCTGGGCCTTGCCCTGGTGATGGTTCCTGCCTGGCAGACCGTCTTCCTCAATACCGGCAGCGTTGGCGCCCTGCTCGCAACGGCTGTCAATCCTCTGGGTATCTTTGGCAAACTGATTCTGCTGCTGATCGCTCTGAGCATCGTTGCCAATAATATTCCCAACGACTACAGCCTGGGTCTCTCGGTTCAGGTCTTCGGGCGAACGTTCCAGCGCGTTCCTCGCTATGTCTGGACGCTGATCGGCGCGGTTCTCTACGTCATTATCGCCATCATCGGTGGCGGCAACTTCGGCGCCACGCTCGAAAGCTTCCTGCTGATTATCGCCTACTGGCTTGGCCCCTGGGGTATCGTGCTGGTGCTGGAACATTTTGTCTACCGACGCGGCAGATACAACGTCAATGACTGGAACAATCCGAGCAGGCTGCCGCTTGGCTGGGCCGCTATTGTCTCCCTCGCGTTTGGTCTGCTGGGTGTCTATCTGGGCGCATCGCAGCAACTATTCACCGGCCCGCTTGCCAAAGCACTCGGAGGCATGGATATCGGCTTTGAACTGGGCATCGCCTTTGCCCTCGTCGCTTACCTCATCCTGCGCCCCATCGAACTGAGAAACAGTTCTCCTGAGCGCATGGGCATGGGCAGTGAGATGGTCGAGCCTGAGCCGGTCGCCAGCGAGAAGTAACTACCGAAGATTTCCTTTGCTTTTGACCTTGAAGGTAAGCGGTGCGAGAACCGCTTACCTTCGGTTTTTGTTTGAGGAATGTTGATATCTAGTACACGAGGTTGATATGCACTATGATGTAGTTATTCGCCACGCGCGCCTGCACCGGCGCGAGGGGCTGTTTGATATTGCGGTAAAGGACGGGCAATTTGCCCGCATCGAACGCGAACTGCCTGCCGCCGACACGGCTGCCCGCGAGATCGAAGCCGGTGGCAACCTGCTGGTCCCCCCGTTCATCGATTCGCACGTGCATCTTGACGCGGTGCTGACCGTCGGGGAGCCGCGCTATAACAATAGCGGCACGCTGCTGGAGGGCATCCAGATCTGGAGCGAGCGCAAGCCGAGCCTGACGCACGAGGATGTCAGGCGTCGCGCGCTGGAAGAGATTCGCTGGGAGGTGGCGCAGGGAACATTGCACATTCGCAGCCACGTCGATGTCTGCGACCCCAATCTTACTGCCCTGCGCGCCCTGCTTGAGGTGCGCGAAGAGGTGCGCGATATTTGCAATCTGCAACTGGTTGCTTTCCCGCAGGACGGTATTCTCTCCTTCCCCAACGGGCGCGAGCTGATGCGTCGGGCGATGGAGCTTGGCTGCGATATCGTCGGCGGCATCCCGCACTACGAATCGACGCGCGATATGGGCGTTGAGGATGTCCACTATGTCTTCGCGCTGGCGAAAGAGTTCAATCGCGACGTTGACTGCCACTGCGACGAAACCGACGACCCCGCTTCGCGTTTCACCGAGGTCATGGCGGCTGATGCCATCGAGCAGGGCTGGCAGGGGCGCGCCACCGCCAGTCACTGCACGGCCATGCACTCGTATGACAACGCCTACGCCTTCAAACTGATTCGCCTGCTCGCCCGCGCGCAGATGAACGTCATCGCCAACCCCTTCGACAACGTTGTCCTGCAAGGTCGTTTCGACACCTACCCCAAACGGCGCGGCATTGCCCGCGTGAAGGAACTGCTGGCGGCTGGCGTCAACGTCTCGCTCGGCCATGACTCCATCATGGACCCCTGGTTCCCGCTGGGCAAGGGCGACATGCTGGCTGCCGCGCAACTCGCGCTCTTCCTCTGCCACATGAGCGGCTATGAAGAGATCAATGACGTGCTTGACCTCATCACCACCAACGCGGCCCGCACGCTGCGCCTTCAGGATCGGTACGGCATCGAAGAGGGCAAGCCGGCTGATTTCCTCCTCCTCGATGCTCCCTCGGCCTTCGAGGCCCTGCGCCTGATTCCCGCGCGCCTGCATGTCTTCAAGGGCGGGCGTGAGATTGCCCACAGCACCCCCGGCAAAAGCGCCCTTAGACGCGGCCACGAATCCGAATGGCAGGAAGTGACCTACCGCCCCTGAGCATGGAGTCATTCTTCCTGAGCGCAGCGATGGAAAGCCAGAGCGCAGGCCAGCCCCGCTTCCTTCCAACCACGACGCTCCTTCGCTGCCTGTAGGTTGGGAGGGGCGCAGCTTGCCTGCGCTCTGGCTCACCTCTCCCATGCTTCGCTGCCGCTCAGCATGACACGTTCGAGGACGACTCTCATGGCATGCCATGAAAAAGTGACCGGGACATGTCATTCTGAGCGCAGCGAAGAATCCGAGGTGGGCCACGCCGCCCGCCTGGTGAGACCAGATGCTTCGCTCCCGCTCAGCATGAC
>Ga0070740_10005371_pt1 | contig 11917 bp, 12 predicted proteins | sample Coa_R2_FD_67286 | JGI IMG/M metagenome (GOLD analysis project Ga0070740, IMG submission 67286) | Surface soil microbial communities from Centralia Pennsylvania, which are recovering from an underground coalmine fire - Coalmine... | ecosystem: Environmental > Terrestrial > Soil > Unclassified ...
CGCGTTCTGCTCGGTCTGCTCCAGACGGCGCATCGACTCGTTCTTGCGCGCGAGGAACTTGTTGATGCCCGCGGTTTCCTCAAAGAGCGCGCGGCGATCGGCGGGCTTGCTGGTGAGAATCGCGTCGATCTGTCCCTGCGACACGATCGAATACGATCCCGGCCCCAGGCCCGTCCCCATCAACAGATCGAGAATGTCGCGCAGGCGGCATTGATTGCGGTTGATGTAGTATTCGATTTCGCCCGCGCGGTAGGCGCGCCGCGTCAGTTCGACTTCGCTGAATTCGATCGGCAGGCGCCGATCGCTGTTGTCGAACGTGACCGAGACTTCCGCCAGGCCGAGCGGTTTGCGCTTCTCGTTGCCGGCGAAGATGACGTCTTCCATCTTCCCCGAGCGCAGGCTCTTGCTGCTCTGCTCACCCAGGACCCAGCGGAACGCGTCGATCAAATTGGATTTGCCCGAACCGTTCGGCCCGACGATCGCCGTGATGCCGCCGCCGAACGAGAGCGTCGTCGGTTCGGCAAAGGTCTTAAAGCCGAAGCACTTGATCTGTTTGAGTTTCATCCGGCAGCCGCTCCCAGGCGCGCGCGAAGCGCTTGCAGTGCCTGAATTGCAGCCTGCTGCTGCGCGGCCTTCTTCGAAGATCCGCTTCCGGTGCCTACCGCCTCGCCGTTCACCGTGACGACCGAGGTGAACGTTCGCTGGTGCGCGGGGCCCTGACCGCGTTCCTCATAGACCGGCGTGCACGCCAGATGCGCCTGCGTGAGTTCCTGCAGCTGCGTCTTCGGATCGGCGATGGCGGCGATCTCGTGGTCGAAGTTGGCGATGTGCTCGCGCTCGACGAACGCGCGCGCCGCTTCGAATCCGTAGTGCAGATAGAGGGCGGCGATAAATGCCTCGAAGGCGTCGGCGAGTATGGAGGTGCGAAAGACGCCGCCGTGCGCGCGTTCGCCCGCGCCCACGCGCAGCAGCTGCGGAAACCCCAGGCGGCGCGCGGTCTGCGCGATGGCGTAATCGCTCACGATCGCAGCCTTTCGTTTTGCGAGCGTTCCTTCTTTTTCATCTTTATACGTCGCATACAGCCAACGCGCGGTCGCCAGCCCCAGGACGGCGTCGCCCAAGAACTCCAAACGCTCGTTGGAGAGCAGTAATTCCTCTTTGGCCGCGCTCTCGTGGATAAAGGCTGCTTCGACCGCATCCAGCGCGTCCTCGGACACCCGAGCGAGCTCGAGCAGCGCGCGCAGCCGGCGGCGGCGAGACTCGCCTGCCACGCTTACCGCAGTTTTCCGAAAACCAGAACGCTGTTGTGCCCGCCGAAACCGAAGGAATTCGAGAGCGCCACGTTCACGGGCGCCTTGCGGGCGACGTTCGGAACGTAGTCGAGCGTGCAGTCCGGGTCCGGAATCTCGTAGTTGATCGTTGGGGGCATCACGTCGGATTCGACGGCGAGCACGGTGGCAACGCCTTCAATGCCGCCGGCGGCGCCCAGGGCATGTCCGTGCATCGATTTGGTGGAGCTCACCGCGACGTTCGTGCCGGCGCCCAATACGCGCTCGATCGCCTGCGACTCCGCGACGTCCCCTTGCGGCGTCGACGTGCCGTGCGCGTTGATGTACTGGATCTCGTCCGTCCGTACGCGCGCGTGCTTGACCGCGCGCTGCAGCGCCAGTTCCACGCCTTTGCTCTCGGGGTCGGGAGCGACCAGATTATACGCATCCGCGGATTGGCCGTATCCGTACATCTCGCAATAGATGTGCGCGCCGCGAGCCTTGGCGTGCTCGAGATCCTCCAGGATCAGGATGCCGGCGCCTTCGCCCAGCACGAAGCCGTCGCGCTCTTTGTCGAACGGCCGGCTCGCGCGCTGAGGATCGTCGTTGCGCGTGGACATCGCCTTCATCGAACAGAAGCCGCCGACCGCCAACGGCGAGATCGTCGCCTCGCTGCCCCCGGCGACCATGACCGGCGCCTCGCCGCCCGCTACATAATTGTAGGCGGTGATGATCGCGTCGTTTCCGCTCGCGCAGGCGCTCGAGACGGCGAAGATCGGACCGCGAAAGCCGAACTGCATCGAAATTTGCGCCGAGGCCGCGTTGGCCATCAGCATCGGGATGAAGAACGGCGTGACCTTGGACCAGGTGCCGTCTTTCTTGGCCTTCTCGGCGCTGTGCCAGAACGTCAGGATGCCGCCGATGCCGGTCGCGATGATCACGCCGGAGGTCTCGAGCAGGCCGGGTTCGGCCAGATCGAGCTTCGAGTCGGCAACCGCCTCTTTTGCGGCCGCCAGCGCGAAATGCGAGTAGCGATCCATGCGCTTGGCTTCACGCTTGCCGAGCAGCGCCTCGGCGTCGAAGTCCTTTACTTCGGCCGCAAAGCGCGTGGCGAAGTCCGCGGTGTCGAAGACGGTGATCGGACCGACGCCGCTCTCCCCGGCGACCAGCCGCTGCCAGAACTCGTCCTTGGTGTTCCCGATCGGGGTGACGGCGCCCAAACCCGTGACGACCACACGTCGCTTGTTCAAAACGTCCCTTGGTTACGGCGGGTCACGGCGGGTCCCTCTTGCGAAAGTTGCGCTCGATGCCGCTCCCCGCGCTCGTGCTCGCGGCGCTTACCGCAGTGTTGCCGGCGGCCTTTGTGCCGCCGCCTATTCTGATGTATCACCGCGTCGACCCCGTCTTGCCCGCCGACCCGACGGGCCGGTCCCTTACGGTATCGCCGCAGAAGTTTGCGGCGCAGCTGGCCGCGCTGCATCGCGACGGGGTCGCCGTCATCAGCGTGCACCAGCTTTATCTGCGGTTGTGTCAAGGCCGCGCGCTCGACCGCGTCGTCGTCGCCACGTTCGACGACGGCTACGCCGATCAAGCGGCATACGCAGTACCGCTGCTTCGCCGCTTCCATGCGTCCGCGACCTTTTACATCGTCACGGGCTCGGTCGGGCGGCGAGGACACGTCACGTGGCCTGAGCTGGCCCAGATGGCGCGCGACGGGATGGACATCGCCGCGCACGGCGTCGAGCACGACGACCTCTCGCAGATGAGCGCGGCGCGTCAGCGCTATCAAATCCGGACCTCGATCCGGCTGCTGCGCGATCGTTTGCACGTGCCCGTCGATTCCTACGCGTACCCGTCGGGCCGCTTGAACCGTACGACGCTGCTGCTGCTGCGCGACGCGCGGATGCCGCTGGCGCTCACCACGGACCGGACGTACGTCATTCCGCCCCAAACCGCGCTCGAGCTCACCCGAGTCCGCGTCCGCGGGGAGTGGACGCTGCCGCAGTTCCGGCAAGCCGTTGCAGCCGCTCGGCGGGCCGGCGCCGCCGTGCTAAGCGAGGCGGCCGAGGGGACGTTTCCCTGAGGCCCGCCCGATCCGGCACTGCCCGGTTTGACGCAGAGCGCGCGCCTCTGCTATTGTATGGCGGCTATGTTCCTTTTCGACCTCCAGCTCTTTGCGTCCAAGAAGGGCGCGGGCTCCACGCGCAACGGCCGCGATTCCAATGCGCAGCGCCTGGGCGTCAAGAAGTTCGGCGGCCAGCGGGTCCTGGCGGGCAACATCTTGATCCGTCAGCGCGGCACGCGGTTCTACCCCGGCCAGAACGTCGGTATCGGCAAGGACCACACGCTCTTCGCGCTCGCGGACGGCGTCGTCGAATTCGCCACGCACCGCAATCGCCAGCACGTGCACGTGCGCCCGGCTGCCTGAGCGCCGCCCGCAGGCAAGGCTCATGAGGACCTCCGGGTCCTCTTTCATTTTGCAAGAATATTCGAGCTGAAGTGCAGTTCATCGACGAAGCCGCGATCAGTGCTGCGGCGGGAAACGGCGGCGACGGCCTGGTCGCGTGGCGGCGCGAGAAGTACATTCCGAAGGGCGGTCCGGCCGGCGGGGACGGCGGACACGGCGGCAGCGTCTATTTGGAGGCGACGGCCGAACTCTCGACGCTCGTCGAATTCCGTTACAAACGCACCTTTGCCGCCGAATCGGGCAAGGCGGGGGGCACCTCCAACAAGTCGGGGCGCAGCGGCGCGGATCTGGTGATTCCGGTGCCCGCGGGCACGCTCGTCTATCGCACCGTCGAAGGCGACGAGGAAGCGTTTCTGGCCGACCTGCAGACGGCCGGAGAGCGCGTGCTCGTGGCCAAAGGCGGACGCGGCGGTTTGGGCAACCAGCATTTTGCGACCAGCACCCGGCAGGCGCCGCGCTTTGCCGAAAAGGGCGAGCCGGGCGAACGCTGCACGCTGCGTTTGGAGCTGCGGTTGCTCGCGGACTGCGGCATCGTCGGACTGCCCAACGCCGGAAAGTCGACGCTGCTCTCCGTGGTTTCCGCGGCGCGCCCGAAGATCGCCGACTATCCGTTCACCACGCTCGAGCCGCAGCTCGGCGTGGTGCGCATCTCCGACGACGAATCGTTCGTGATGGTCGACGTGCCCGGATTGATCGAAGGCGCGCATCAGGGCGCCGGATTGGGCGACCAGTTTCTGCGCCACGTCGAGCGCACGCGCGTGCTGATCCATCTGCTCGACGGCGCCAAACCGTTCGACGAGATCGTGCACGACAAGGCGATCATCGAGGCGGAGCTGGCTGCCTGGAACGCCGACCTTCCGAAGAAGCCGACGCTGCCCGTGGTTTCCAAGCTCGATCTCCCGGACGCGCGCGAACGGCTGGCCGAGCTGCGCGAGCGTTTCCCGGAGATTCGCGGCGTGAGTTCGGCGACGGGTGAAGGCGTTCGCGAACTGCTGTACGCGGCGTGGCAACAAATTCAAGCCACGCCCGTGCCGCAAGTCGCGCCGCCTGCGCCGGCACGCATTCATCTGCGGCCCAGCGAAGCATTCACGATCGCCAAGGAGGGCGATGCGTTCGTCATCGCGGGCGAACGCGTCGAGCGGCTCGCCTCGATGACCAACTTCGACTCCGACGAGGGGCTCGCGCGCTTCGAGCAGATCCTGGCCAAGATGGGGGTCGAGAAGAAGCTGCGCGAACTGGGCGCGGTCGAAGGCGACACGGTCCGCATCGGTCCGTACGAGTTCACGTACAGTTAAAGGGAGGCAATGCGTCTAGGAATCTTCGGGGGCACGTTCGACCCGATCCACAACGTGCATCTCTTCGTGGCCGAATCCGCGCGCATCATGGAGGATCTCGACCGCGTGCTCTTCGTGCCCACCAATAACGTGCACTACCGCAACAAACCTCACGCCAGCGCGCAGCAGCGCTGCGCCATGGTGCTCGCGGCGATCGAAAACAATCCGGCCTTCGCGCTGGACGAAACCGACGTGCACGACGACGCGACCGGCTATACGGCCGATCTGCTGCCGAAGATCCACGCCAAATATCCGGACTCCTCGCTCGTCTTTATCACCGGCGCGGATTCGCTCGCGAGCAATGCCTGGGTACGTTTCGAAGAAGTGCTGGCAGCGCTGGATTCTTTCGTGATCGCGCCGCGCGCCGGAATCCGCGGCGAGGCGGTCTCGCGCGTGCTTGCCGCAGTCCCCGGGCCGATGCGATCGCGCGTGAAGACGCTGAATCTCCCGGAAATGCCCGAGAGCGCGACGCTGATTCGCACGCTGCTGGCACAGGGCCGTTCGGTGCGCTATCTGGTGCCCGAACCGGTCTGGGCCTACATCGCCGAACGCCGCTTGTACGGTTTGGAAGCTGCGGTCTGAGCTCGTGCGCCTGCTGCGGATCGCCGCGTGCGCAGCGGTGTGGAGCGCGTGTTCGCCGCCGCCGGTCGACAGCGTAGCGCGCGGATTGCAGGCGTGCAGCAGCGGCGCCCGGCACGACGAAGTGCGCGACCGGGCGCGCGTGGTTCGCGTGCTCGGCGTTCGCGGCGCGCACGAGGGCTTCATCATCGCGGCCGCGGGCCGAACGCTGCTGGTCGAGGACAACGTCGATCTGACCGGCGTGATCCCGTTGCGTGCCGGCAGCGCGATCGCATTTCAAGGACAGCTCGAGTGCAACGACGGCGTGATCCATTGGACGCACCGCGATCCGGCGGGAAGACACGTCGACGGATACATCGTGCTCGATGGCAGAACGTATCGTTAGCGTGGTGCTCGCATCGGCGTCGCCGCGGCGGCTGCAGCTGCTGCGGTCGCTCGGCCTGCACGTGCGCGTCGTTCCCAGCGCGTACGGCGAACCCGATCGTCCCGACCTTGCGCCGCGAGAACTTGCCATAGAACACGCGCGCCGGAAATGCCGCGACGTAGCGGCTCGCGAACGGGGCCTAGTCGTCGCTGCCGACACCGTCGTCGACGTCGACGGCGTCGCGTACAATAAGCCGCAGGATCGCAACGACGCCGCGCGCATGCTGCGCGAACTCTCCGGCCGCGCGCATCTGGTTCATACCGCCTTCGCGCTGGCGATCGACGGCCGCGAACGAGCCGAGCATTGCGAGAGCACGCGCGTGACGTTCTACCGCCTGACCGAAGACGAAATCGACGAATACGTCTCGTCGGGCGAGCCGATGGACAAGGCCGGCGCATACGGCATTCAAGGCTACGGCGCGACCCTGGTCGAGCGCGTCGACGGAGATTTTTACACCGTCATGGGCTTCCCGCTCGCGGTTTTCGTTCGAACGCTGCGCCGGTTGGGATTTGTGCTGCCGATAACGAAAGCAGACGCCGGCACCGCATAAAAACGACGGGACAGACGCATTTTCACATATCGGGACGAACGACGCCTCTTCGCGATGATCGCGGTCATCATCGTGACGGCGCTCGTTGCGCTCGTGCAAGTAAGCGCCGCCCGTTCGGGCGCGCCCAGCCCCATCACCACGGCGATGACGAGCGGCGCGCTGATGTTCGAAGAGCTGTTTTCGGCCGCGGCGGCGTCGGTGCGCGGCGGCGCATCGGCCGTTGCGGCGCTGCCGTCTCTGCAAAGCGCCAACGCGCGGCTGCGCGCGCGGACAATCGAACTCGAGCAAGAAAACGCTCGCCTGCACGAGCTGGTCGCCGCGTACCAACAGGAGACAGCGATCGCCCCGCGCGTCGCCGAGTACCCGCGCGCGGTCGAAGCCCGCGTCATCGGCTACCCGCCCGAAGGCGCCGTGCAGAGCGTGACGATCGACAAGGGCACGCGCAGCGGGATCGGGCGCGACGACGGCGTGCTCGCGGCGGAAGGCGTCGTAGGCCGGGTGGTCGAGGCCGGGCCGTTCGCCAGTAAAGTCGCGCTCATCACCGATTTCACCAGCACGATTCCGGCGATCGTGCAGCGCGGGCGCTACTGGGGCGTCGCCAAAGGCAATCAAACGTCCGTGCGTTTGGACTACGTCTCGCAAGATGCTCCTCTTCGAATCGGCGATCGCGTCGTGACGGGGGAAGCGCGGTCGTTTCATTCCGGAGCACTGATCGGAACCATCGAAAAGATCGAGCGCAGCGACTCCAACCTGTACCAAACGGCCGTGGTCAAGCCCGCCGTCGACTTCTCCCGCCTCGATCGCCTTGTCGTCGTACCGAAGTAACGAACCCACCGGCGTGCGCATCAACACGCGCACGGGTCCGGTCACCGACACGCCGATCGCCGCGCCCGCGTGGTGGGTCGCCGGCGTCTACCTGCTCGTGGCGCTGATGGCGCAGATGGAACTGCTGCACGCGATTCCGCTGCGCGGCGCACAGCTGAGCGCGGTCTTGGTCGTCGTCGTCTGGTACGCGCTGCACAGCGATCTGCGCGGCGCGGCGATCTACGGACTGATCGCGGGATTGTGCGAAGACGCGCTCGGCACGCAAACCGGCGCTGCGTGGACGCTTTCGACGGCTTCGATCGCGATCGTCGCCAATTACTTGACGCGCTGGTTCTTCGCCGATTCGATTCCGGCAGTCGCCTTCGTCGTGCTTCTGGCGACCCTGCTGCGCCGGCTGATATTCTGGATCGTCATGGCGCTGCAAGGGTATCCGCCCGGCTATGCCGGGCTGCACCTGCATCAGGCGCTGTGGGAGGCCGCGCTCAACGCCGCGTTTGCCGTCGCGGCCCTGCTGCTGATTCGCCGGTATGAAGAGCGGCGCGTGCAGTGAACGTTTACACCCGGCGCGATAGAAACTGGCAGTATCCGCTCTGGCGCGTGCTCGTCTTTGCCTTTTTTATCGTTTGCGCCCTCACGCTGGTGATCGCGCGCTTGGTGCAGGTGCAGCTGGTGCACGGACAAGAGTACCGCGCGGCGGCTCAGGCCAATCAAATCCGGCTCATTCCGGTCGACGCTCCGCGCGGGCTGATCTACGATCGCAGCGGCAAGGTGATCGTCCGCAGCCGCCCGTCGTTTTTCGTGGCGCTCGTGCCCTCGGCCGTAAAAGACATCGACGGCGAGCTCGCGACCGTCGCGCAGACGATCAACGTTCCGGCCGGCAAGCTGCGCGAACGGCTGCTGCATCACCACGGCGTGAACTACAAGAACTTCGACGAAGTCAGCACGTACGAACCCTACGGCCCGGTCATCCTGGCCAACGATCTCTCCGTCGCCAAGGTCAGCCGCCTCTCGGAGATCCTGGACGATCTCCCTGGAGTCGACGTGGAGGCGCAGGCGGTGCGCAACTACCCGTACGGCGGTTGGGGCTCGGCCATCTTCGGATACGTCGGGCAAATTACGCCCGACGAATACAGCCGGCTGCGTTCGCAAGGCTATTCGATGAACGACGTGGTCGGCAAGGACGGCATCGAGTCCGAGTACGATCGCTACCTGCGCGGCGAGCCGGGCGGTCAGCGCATCGTCGTCGACGCGCAGAGCCAAGTCGTTCCCAGCATCAAGCTTCCGCCCAAACCGCCGGTGGCCGGAAACAGCTTGGTGCTCAACATCGATTGGCGTCTGCAGGAGATCGCCGAACAAGCGCTCGCGAACGGCATCCACAGCTGGACGAGCGGACGGCGAAAGCTCAGCGGCGCCGTGGCAATTCTCGACCCGTGGACCGGCGCCGTACGCGCGCTGGCCAGTTATCCCGACTACGATCCCAACGCCTTTGCCTCGGACGACAACAAGAAGGTCGCATATTATCTCCTCGACGCGTCGCAGCCGCTCTTCAACCGCGCGATTCAAGCTGCCACGCCGACGGGATCGACGTTCAAGATGATCACCGGTTCGGCGGCGCTGTCGTCGGGCGTGGTCAAGGTGAACGAAACCGTGTACGACAGCGGCGCGTGGAACTGCTACGGCGCGGAATTCGTCGACATGGCCGCCGGCGGTTTGGGCCCGACCCAATTCGTGCACGCGCTCGCGGCGTCGTCGGACGGCTATTTTTACCAGATGGGGTGGCGTTTGGGCAATGCGCGTCTGCGCTACTATGCCGACAAGTACGGGATCGGGCACAAGACCGGAATCGATCTGCCCGGCGAATTCGAAGGGAACTTTCCGACCAACGCCTGGATGATGAAAGTTGCCGGCGTGCCGCTCGAACCGTCCGACGTCTGCAGTCTGGCCATCGGACAGGGCGCTCTGCAGGCCACGCCGCTGCAGATGGCGCTGGTCGAATCCGCCGTGATTAACGGCGGGACGCTGTACAAACCGCAGATCGTCGCGCAGATCCGCGATCTGCATGGAAACGTCGTAAAGACGTTCCCGCCGCAAGTGATACGGCAGGTTCCGGTAACGGAGTCGTCGCTCAAAGCCGTGCGCGAAGGCATGGATCAAGTGACGGAGCCGTGGGGCACCGCGTACGGCTTAGCGATCGACGGTCTGCCGTACGGCGGGAAGACCGGGACCGCGGAAACGGCCGGCGGCGCCGGGCCGAACACGACGTGGTTCGTCGCCTATGCGCCCGCCAATCATGCAAGGATTGCGATGGCCGTGTTCGTGGATCGATCGGGCGGGTACGGCGCGCAAGTCGCCGCGCCCATCGCGCGCGAGATCATGGTCAAGTACTTCAACAAAAAAGCCTAGCGAACACCGCCGCCGGCCTTATTGCGCCAGCGACGCCTCGATCGCCGCGCGCACGCGGATGTCGTCTTCTTCGCTCAGCGCACGTTCGAGCACGCCGCGGCTCCACTCTCCGCCCACCAGCGCCAAGCGTTCGACCATTTCCAAACGCATCGCCGCGTCTGCATTGGCGAGATCTTCGTCGACCAGGCGCGGCCAGATCATCTGCCGGCGCCCGGCCGAGCGCAGCATCGCCGAACTGACCATCAGCAAGGTCACGCCCAGAAGAAAGCCCGCGGCGATTGCGATGTCCCAGAACGTGGCGGCGGCCTACTCTGCGGCGACGTGCGCGGCGGTGCGGAGCGCGTCGATCACGCCGGCGAGCGCATCGTCGAGCGTACGATTCACGCTCGATGCCAGCACGCGGTGAAACTCTTGCAGCGGCAAGGTTTCGAGCACTGCGAGCACCTTGAGCAGCTCCTCGCGATACCGGCCCAGCGCGTCGCTGCGGCCGCCGCCGTCGTACTCGACCGCGGTTCCGAGCAAATACGCGCCCGCGATCCACGGCGCCGCCGAGCCGAGCGGCGCTGTCTGCAGGTCGGGGGCGCGGGATCGAAGCGCTTCGACGTCGGCTTGGCCGCTCAGACGAACCGCTCCGCCGGTGCGCTCGGAGAGCGGTACGGCGGGCGCTTCGAGCACCGCGTCGACCAATGCGCGCAATGCAAAGCGGCTGTCCCTGTCCTCGAGATCTTTTGCCGTGACGGTAAGCCGCGGCACGCGCACGCGCACGAAAAACCGGTCGAGCGGCGCGCGAAACGCGTGCACCGAGTTCTCGATGCTCTGCGCCGTTTGCGCCGAAGCCCCGGCGATTGCCGTCGGCAGCAGCGCGCGAATCGCAAAGATGTGCGGCAACAGACCGGGCGCTCCCGCCTTTTCGAGCATCCGGATCGTCTGCGCGAGTTGCGTTTCGGAGAGATCGGCATAGAGCGCCGGTTCGAGCGTTTGCACGCGCGCGAGCGGTGCCTCTTGCTGCGGCTCGTACGCCGCCTGATGCCCCTGCGCTTGCGCGGGAGCTTCGTGCGCCTCGGGCACGAACGGCTCGTGCGCGAACGGCTCGGGCGCGAAGGCGGGCTCTTGCGCTTGCGGCTCGGCTTCGACGGCGGGAGCGGCCTGCGGCGGCTCCGGCTCGGGCGCGATCTCCGGCGGCGGCGGTACGATCGTCTCGGGCGCAGGCGGCGGCGGAACCGCGCCCAGCCGCGCCAGCGAAATCGGGGTACCGGTCACCCCCGCGGCCAACGACGGCGCGGACTCGACGAGCAGCGGCGGCGCGGCAAGCGCGAGCGACTCGTTACCGTCCCACTCCAGCACGATGCGCGTATCGATCGATGTACCTGCGGTCAGCGGCGAGATCACGAGCATCTCCCAGCGCGCGCGCAGCTCGACGCCCGGATTGACGTCGGTCAGCAGCAATCCGCGCTGCGACCACAGCTGCGACGCACCGAGGTCGTCGGGTATCGTCATGCCGTTGAGGGTGGTGCTTGCCGGGACGTAGACCGCCAAGTTCGACGGCACCGCGCGGACGGCGAGCTGTTCGGCCGGACCGTCTCCGGAGTTTCGCAGATAGAGTTCGTAGGTGACGCGTTCGCCGGCGTTCACGTATTGCGTCGGATTCGATCGCAGCTCGCCACCGGCGGCAAACATCGGCTGCGCGAACGATTGAATCTCGAGCGGCTCGAAACGGACCGGACTGATCCCGCGCCCCGAAAGCGTCCCCTCGACGAGCAGCGTGCGATCGCCCCGCGGCGCGCGAATTAGGCGCACGGCTACGCGGGCTTCGTGCGTCGTTTCGGCGGGCACGTCGCCGAAGAGCAGAGCGGCATCGCCTTCGTGGCGCGCATTCTGCGTGCGCTCGAGGACCAGGTCGGCGGGCAGCGCCAAATCCATACGCGCGTCGCGAAGCACGTCCGATCCGTCATTCGTAAAACGGATTGCGACCTCGTGCGTCTGGCCGGGACGAATCGGATCGCGCCGATCGCGTTCCCACGCGCACGACGACGCCGTGACGTACGGGCGGGATCGCACGGCGACGCT
>Ga0070740_10005373_pt1 | contig 11912 bp, 8 predicted proteins | sample Coa_R2_FD_67286 | JGI IMG/M metagenome (GOLD analysis project Ga0070740, IMG submission 67286) | Surface soil microbial communities from Centralia Pennsylvania, which are recovering from an underground coalmine fire - Coalmine... | ecosystem: Environmental > Terrestrial > Soil > Unclassified ...
CCGGGGAGCAACAGCACAGCGCTGGGTGGAGGAGTGCAATCTCCAATGGATTCCGCAATTCGGCATCCGTTTTCACTTGGCCGTTGATGGCCTCAGCCTGATCATGCTGCTGTTGACTTACTTCCTCGGCATCATGGCGGTTCTCTGCTCGTGGACCGAGATTCACGAACGCACAGGCTTTTTCCACTTCAACCTGCTCTGGGTGCTCGCCGGAATCACCGGCGTCTTCCTGTCCATGGACCTGTTCCTTTTCTATCTCTTCTGGGAACTGATGCTGGTGCCGATGTATCTGCTGATCGGCATCTGGGGTCATGAGCGCCGCATCTACGCTGCGACAAAATTCTTCCTCTTCACGCAACTCAGCGGCCTGCTGATGCTCATCGCGATTATCGCGCTCGCTGTTATTCATCGCCAGACAACCGGAACCATCACCTTCGACTATGAGCAGTTGCTCGGCACAGCTCTGCACCCCAGCACAGCGCTCCTGCTCATGCTCGGCTTCTTCATCGCATTCGCCGTCAAGCTGCCGATTTTTCCGCTGCACACATGGCTGCCTGACGCGCATACTGAGGCGCCAACAGCAGGCAGCGTCATTCTTGCCGGACTCCTCCTCAAGACCGGCGCATACGGACTGATCCGTTTTGTCATCCCCCTCTTTCCTGACGCATCACACAGGCTCGCGCCCCTCATGATGACCATTGGCGTCATCGGCATCCTTTATGGCGCAGTTCTCGCCGTTGGCCAAACCGATCTCAAGCGCCTGGTCGCCTACACCAGCGTCAGCCACATGGGTTTTGTGCTGCTCGGTATCTTTGCCGGAAATGAAATTGCGCTGGAAGGCGCTGTCATTCAGATGGTCAGCCACGGCATCAGTACGGGCGCGCTGTTCATCCTCGTCGGCCTGCTGCAGGAGCGCATGCACACGCGCGAAATCGACCAGATGGGCGGCCTTTGGGAAACCATGCCATCCCTCAGCGGAGCCGGTCTCGTCTTCGCCATGGCCTCGCTCGGGCTCCCCGGCTTAGGTGACTTTGTCGGCGAATTTCTCGTCCTTCTTGGCGCATACCGCGCCAACGTCAGCCTTACCGTTGTGGCAACGCTGGGACTCCTCGCAGCAACCCTGTACGGTTTGCGCCTGGGCCAGACTGCATTCCAGGGTCCCAATCCTCACCATTGGAAACTGCCTGACCTGAGCATTCGCGAATGGTCGATCCTCGGCCCTATGATGACCTGCCTCCTCTGGCTGGGCCTCTATCCGCAACCCGTCCTGAATGCCGTGCGTCCCAGTCTCGCCGCCGCTCAGCAAAGCACACAGCAAGAGATCGTCAGGAGATAAAGCATGAGCGCTGCTGATTTCATCGTGTCCTTACCACTCGTCATCATGTCGGCGGCGGCCGTCATCGTAATGCTCGCAATTGCCGTCCGGCGTAATCATGCAGTCGCCGCCGCCATAGCGCTCATCGGCGTGACAGCCTCACTGTTGAGTTTGCTAATCGCAGCATCTGCGATTCCGCGACAGCTTACAACCCTGCTGATCCTCGATTCCTACTCCCTCGTCTACATGGCAATTCTTCTCTGCGCGGCGGCATTCGTCATCCTGCTCAGCTACGGCTACCTCGAACAGCGTAACGAGCATCGCGAAGAGTTTTACATCCTGATCCTGCTGGCAACCACAGGAGCAATGGTGCTTGCAGCCAGCCGTCATTTCATTTCGTTCTTCCTCGGACTTGAGCTGTTGAGCATCTCGCTCTACGCTCTGATCGCCTACATCCGCTCCCACACCGTTTCCATTGAAGCCGGAATTAAATATCTCGTCCTCGCTGCGTCCTCGTCGTCAGTGCTGCTCTTTGGTCTTGCTCTGATCTATGCCGAATCAGGATCGATGGACCTTTCCCAACTCGCCTCTGTGATGAACCGCACAGCGGCCACGGCGAATGCCTTCTCCATCATCGCCGGGCTGATGCTCATTCTTACGGGCATGGGCTTCAAATTAGCCGTAGTTCCCTTCCATCTTTGGACGCCGGACGTGTACGAAGGCGCACCCCTGCCGGTCACAGCCTTCATCGCAACTGTATCGAAAGGTGGCATGTTCGCATTGATCCTGCGCTGGTTTCACTTACCCAATGCGGCACTCTCAGGAACCGCAGGATTGGTCCTCGCGATCATCGCCATCGCCTCCATGCTGACCGGCAATCTTCTCGCGCTGTCGCAGACCAACGTCAAACGAATCCTCGCCTACTCATCCATTGCTCACATGGGTTATGCGCTCGTAGCACTGCTTGCAGGCGGTGCGCTCGGCGCTTCCGCCGCCACCTACTATCTCGCTGCCTACTTTGCGACGATCCTCGGCGCATTCGGTTTGATGACGATCCTTTCCGGCCCGCAGCATGAAGCTGCAGCCCTCGAAGACTATCGTGGACTTTTCTGGAAGCGACCAGCCATCGCAGCGGTGTTTACCGTAATGCTTCTATCCCTCGCGGGAATTCCGCTGACCGCTGGCTTTCTCGGCAAATTTTACGTCATCACTGCAGGGGCTTCGCAATCCCGGTGGCTGCTTCTCTTTGTTCTCGTTGTCAGCAGCACCATCGGCTTGTTCTACTACCTGCGTATCCTCGCGACGATGTATGCACAACCAACAGACATCACCAAAGTGACGAAGCCCATCCTGCCTGTGCCGGCAACCGTGGCTCTAGTCGTGCTTACGGGACTTATCTTTCTGCTGGGCCTCTATCCTCACCCATTGTGGAGTGCCATCATTGCAGCCACACGCAGTTTGGGATAAGCGCCAACCAGCAGATCAAATCCGGGTGCAGACCGTCATTCATGGGAGCAAGGCGACGAAGAATCTCAAAATAAGCCGATATCTCTGAGATTCTTCGCCTGCGGCTCAGAATGACGATCTTCTTTGATCGAGAGGACGCCTGCGAAAAATACTTGTCAGCAGGGATACTTCCCTTCGATGTAGTGCGAGAGGTCCTCGATCGTCTGGTCCTGCGCAAAAGCAATCCACTGTACCAGATCGCCAATGGAAATAACGCCCATGATCCTGTCGTCATGAACTACCGGAAGGTGTCGGATGCGATTCGTAGTAATCAGACGCATCGCTTCATCCACTGAGCAGTCAGGACCAATCGTGATCAGTGGCTCGGTTAGAATCTCGCTCACCGGCGTCTCCTTCGACGATCGCCCCATCAGGATCACCTTGCGCGCGTAGTCGCGCTCAGAGACAATGCCGTGCAGGTGGCCGTCGTCCACCACCAGAAGCGCTCCTACTTCCTTGTCCGCCATAATCCTCATGGCGTCATACACCGTCGTATCCGACGGCACGGAGAAGATGTCACAACCCTTCTTGCGCAAAATCAGCGAAACCGGATCGCACACTTTCATGGGTGGCTCCCTGCACATCATTGGGATTCAGAGTGGCGTCAGAAAGGTAGAAACAAGTGAGGCGCGGGACAACAATCGTTGCCTGTAGGGCTTTAGAACGCGGCGCTGGCTGAAAGAAAAACATATTCTCTTCCCACAGATTCGCTCGCACTGCCAAACGGAGAAGACCGCCACTTGGGCCAGCACTATACGCTCCGACTGCATCCTTTGCATAGAGGCATCTATAAATATCTGTGCAAAGTAAAAATTAATCTTTTCGCGCTGTTTGTATCATGTTTCGTCGGCATCAACGAGAATGAAGGGTTCACCACTGGAGCATCCATAATGGAATTTCATATTTCCCGGACAATTAGGGAAAAACTGGACATTGAAGGCCTCATTTTTGGCTACACCGGAAACGTAGTCTTCGCCGATGTCACCGCCAGCCGTAGGCTGGCAAGCAGGCTCAACACCCTGCGCGGCGCAGAGGCAGATCCGGCAAAGACTATCAATGCCGGCGCTTTGTTCGCCATGGGCCTGATTGACGAGCTTAGCCATGCCTTAGTCGCCAGCTATCGCGAAAATATTGACCCCGCTCTCCACACCGAGGCAATCCGTTGGTTTGCCTCCAAAGTGGAACCAGCGAAGTTAGAACAGTTGCTGCTCGCCTTCGTCGAGCAGTTTCCGAACGTAGCGGTCTATCGCGGCGAAATGACCACAGAGCAGTGGCTGAACGGCACAACCGGAAAAATGCCGAACCGCGAAGCCGCGCTCGAAGAGCTGATGCTGCTGTGGCTGGCCAACATGAACCCGGCCTTTACCCCTTTCCGCGAATTGTTCGATGACAAGAGTCTGAAGTCAGAAACGGTCTACCAGAACGTAACCTCAGGCCTGCCCGATTACCTCATAACCCGCCCTCCGGTAGCGCCTGAAGTTGGAAGCCTCTTTGAAGCCCTGCGCGCCCCCATGCTCGCATCACCCGATTCAATCACGGGACAGCTTGAATTCATACGCGAGCGTTGGTCAAAGTATCTGGGGCCGGACCTGCGCAAAATTCTGCTCGCCATTGACGTTCTGCGCGAAGAAGACATTGCCATCTGGCTCCGCTTCCACCCGCCTGGCCCGGACTGGCACCGCCACGGCGCGCCTACCTGGGGAGCACAGGGCTTTCGCGGCGACGAGTTTGTCGGCTTCGACGAAGACCTCGTTTCCGGTGGCCGACGCTATGCTGCCGACTATCAGGCTCCTCTGAATGAATACGAAGCCTTCAGCGCCGACCAGGCCTGGATGCCCAACGTTGTCCTCATCGCCAAAAGCACCTACGTCTGGCTCGAGCAGCTCTCGAAGAAGTACGGCCGTCATATTCACCGTCTCGACCATATCCCCGACGAGGAATTAAAGCTGCTCGCAGACCGCGGTATCACTGGCCTGTGGCTCATCGGCTTGTGGGAGCGCAGCATCGCATCCCGCACCATCAAGCGCCTGCGCGGCCAGAGCGACGCTGTGGCCTCCGCTTATTCATTGAAGGAATACAACATCGCTGAGGACCTCGGCGGCTATCATGCCTATGAAGACCTCCGCAACCGCGCTTCCCGCTTCGGCATCCGCCTCGCCAGCGATATGGTTCCCAACCACATGGGCATCGATTCGCCCTGGGTCATCGAGCACCCCGACTGGTTTATCTCCCGTTGGGAAAGCCCGTTTCCAGCATACAGTTTCACCGGTCCCGATCTCTCACCGGACAGCCGCGTCGAAATAAAAATCGAGGACCACTATTACGATCAGACCGACGCGGCTGTTGCCTTCCGCCTTAGGCATCATCACGACGGCACGACGCGCTACATTTATCACGGAAACGACGGCACATCCTTCGCCTGGAACGACACCGCGCAGCTTGACTACTCCAAAGCCGAAGTACGCGAACACGTCATTCAAACGATCCTCCATGTTGCGAGACAGTTCCCCATCATCCGTTTTGACGCAGCTATGGTCCTGGCCAAGCGCCATGTGCAGCGCCTCTGGTTCCCCTTGCCCGGCGCAGGAGGCTCCATCCCGTCACGTGCAGAAAATGCCATGTCGCAGGAAGAATTCGACGCGCTTATGCCGCACGAGTTCTGGCGTGAAGTTGTCGACCGCGTCGCCGCTGAAGTTCCAGGCACTCTCCTGCTCGCTGAGGCCTTCTGGCTGCTCGAAGCTTACTTCGTCCGCACCCTCGGCATGCACCGCGTCTACAACAGCGCCTTCATGAACATGCTGCGCGACGAAGAAAACGCCAAGTACCGCTCCTATCTCAAGAAGACCATCGAGTTCGACCCCGATGTCCTCAAGCGCTATGTCAATTTCATGAGCAATCCTGATGAACGTACCGCCATTGACCAGTTTGGCACCGGCGACAAATACTTTGGTGTCTGCACACTGCTTGCCACTCTTCCGGGCCTGCCCATGTTTGGCCACGGCCAGATTGAGGGGTACACCGAACGCTACGGCATGGAATTCAAGCGCGCCCGCATGGATGAACACCCGAACGAATGGCTCGTTGCGCGGCATCAGCAGGAGATCGCTCCCCTGCTCAAGAACCGCAAGCTCTTCGCCGAAAGCACAAACTTTGTGCTCTACGATTTCTGGAACAACCATGGGACGGTCGACGAGAATGTGTTCGCCTACTCCAACCGGCTCGGCAACCAGCGCGGACTCATTCTCTACAACAACTCCTATGGATCAACACGCGGCACCATCCATATGTCCGCTGCATATATGGACAAAGGCAGCGGTCAGTTGCGGCAGCAAAGCCTGGCTGACGGCCTCGGCATATCCTCAGATGATTCCCTTATCTTCGCTTACCGCGATTCCGCTCGCGGCCTTGAATATCTTCGCCGTGCATCCGATATCCGCAATCATGGCCTGAGGTTCGAGCTGCGCGGCTACCAATATGCGGCGCTGCTCAATTGGCGCGAGCTTCGGTCGTCTGCGGAGCAGCCGTGGGACGCGCTTTGCGACGCATTGCATGGCGAGGGCGTCTACAGCGTGGAAGAAGCGCTTATACGGCTTCGCCTGCGTCCTGTGCATGAGGCGCTTCATCAGGCCATCAACCACAACAATGTCTGCTCCATTGCAGAGAGCGCCGGAAAAGAAACGAGAAAATACGCCGCGCAGCCACATGCAAAACTACCTGAAGAAAAGCCTGTCGAGAGCCTTTCCAGCAAGAGTTCTGAGCCAGCTGAATCGCTGATAAAACAAGAAGACCAGAAACTCAGCACAACCACCCTTGATCCCGGACTTCGTAACTTCCTCGAAAGCAGCCGGCAATTCTTCGAGAGAGCCATTGAAAGCCTCTCTGCCGAAGAGCAGAAAGAACTGACCGTCCAGACTGCCGAAACAAGTGCGGCCCATGCCGCAACAGAGGGCGAGCCTGCAGATCTGAAGGAGCGCTTCAGCAGTGAGTGCGAGGCATGGACATCCGCTGCTGTCCGTCTTCCGCTGCTGGAACAGTCCTTTTCTACCGCCTGGCCGGCATCTGTCCGCTACATGCTGCCCAGCAGCGAGCCCGGAATCTCGCTTGAACGGGTCTGGTCTCCGGTGCTTGCCTGGGTGGTCCTGCACAGCTTTTCGGATCAAGGTCTGAATGCCGCATTGTTCGACAAGCTGTATCTGCGCGCTGCTCTCGCCGAGACCTTCTCCTCCCTGGGAATCGAAGGCGAAGATGCGTGGCGAGCTGCTGCGCGAGTGCGAATTCTCCTTTCCCGGCCAGGCCCAGATTCAGAGCCTTTGATCCAGTCCGAGGCATTCTGGAATGATCCCGATGTCCGCTGGCTTGCCGGCGTGAACGAAGCATCGGGTGTAACTTACTTCAACAAAGAACAGTTCGAAGAACTGCTGAGCTGGACTCAACTCCCTGCGTTGATGGAATCAGCGCGGCAAAGCGCAGATTCATCTTCTATCGAAGATATTGAAGCCGTAGTCTCCAAATCGTGTACGGCTGCGGACGATGCAGGTTATAAGCTCCAGGCCTACCTGGATTCTTTTCAACCGACAACCGAACCAGTCACGAAGGAGTGAATTTCGACTTCTTCTTACGTGGGGGAGGGTACCCCTCCCCCCTTCTTGTACGGAGATCCTTTATTTTCTATAGTTTACAGCAGCGATTCTGTACGGAGATCGTTTGTTTTGTATGACTTACCCTTGTAAACTTAAAGGGCAGTCTATGCGGCTGCCCTTCATTCTTCATTTTAGCAGATTTTATAATTTTTCCTGCGAGGCTAAGATGTTGATACACATGCATTTACCAGAAGAGGGTCTTGACAAGGATTTCCATAGCCCCTGGTTCATGTTGCACCAGCTGGCTTGGCTTGAGATTCTTCCTCCCTGCGGTCGTGTCCAGTGAACAACTAATTTATTAGTTACTTTCTTATTTTTGTTGCGTCCAATGAGTTGACGAGGAGATTCCGGGATGCCGCGTAAGCCTTCCGAGACATTGACGGAAGCCGAATTGAGGATCATGCAGGTGCTTTGGCAGAAGGGTGCCGGCACGGTGCAGCAGATTCTCGACGAAATAACCGGCGCGCCTTCTGAGAACCCTGCCCTGGCCTACAACACCATCCTGACAACTATTCGCATTCTTGAGCGCAAGGGATACGTCGAGCATGCCAAAGACGGCCGCGCGCACGTATACAGCCCTCTGGTGGCGCGTGAGGAGGCCAGCCGGTCTGAAATACGCCATCTTATAAGCCGATTTTTTGAGAATTCGCACGAAGATTTGGTGCTCAATATCCTCGAAGACCGCGGAATTGCGCCGGAAGAGTTGAGCCGGTTGCGCAAAATGCTCGATCAGAGCAAGGAGCAGAGCGAAGAACGATGACCTGGCTGGCACAACTCTCAGTAGATGGGGCGTTGAATTCGCTGCCCGAAGGGCTGCTTCTAGCGCTTTTTGCGTGGCTTCTGCTGCGTCTTATCGGGCGGCAAAACTCAGGAACCCGCTTCGCTGTATGGTTTACGGCGCTGATGGCGGTTGCAGGACTGTCGCTTTTTGGCGGTTTTGAGCTGAATAAAGGCGGGATTCTTGCGCTTACAACGCACTTTAATGCGCACGTAACCATCCCATCGTTTTGGGCTGAGATCATCTTCGCGACCTGGATCATTTTCACAGGCATAGCGCTCGCCCGCATCGCAATTGGATTATGGCAGGTGTGGGCGATCCGGAGAAGCTGCACGGAAATCGACTGCTCCGAACTGAACGCTGCTACCTTACAGACTCTTGAGCAGCACAGCGCGGGAAGACGTGTGCGTCTTGCAATTTCAGACCGCGTAAAAGTGCCGGCAGCCTTCGGCTTCTGGAAGCCAATGATTGTGCTTCCCGTCTGGACGCTGCGGGAACTGACGCCAGCCGAGCTGAATCCGATTCTGATTCATGAGCTGACGCATCTCAAGCGGCGCGATGACTGGACCAATCTGCTACAGAAGCTGGTACGGGCCGTTTTCTTCTTCCATCCTGCTGTCTGGTGGATTGATTCCCGGCTCTCGCTGGAACGCGAGATGGCATGCGACGATGCGGTGCTCGCCAATACCGGGAATCCGCACGCCTACGCCAGCAGCCTGATCGGGATTCTTGAAAAAAGCTGCGCGCGCCGCGGATGGACCATGGCCCAGGCGGCTGTGCGCCGCGCGCGTGACCTGTCGTTGCGCATCACTCAGATTCTCGATGCGAAGCGGCCCACGACAACAAAGATATGGAAACCTGCGCTGGCACTGACCAGCATCTTTTCGCTGGCTTGCTTCGGCCTGTCGTCCTGCATGCCGCGCATGGTCTCGTTTGCGCCTGAGACGCGCACGGCTGCGCATGCTGACGAGGAAGATATGAACGGCATGCGTGGAATGGTGGTTCCGGCAGCGTATCATCTGCCCTCAACGGATGCGCAGCCGGCACATTCGCTTGTGAAACAAACCAGGGCTGAAAAGAGTGCGGGAAAAGCTGTACACGCGAAGATTTCATTACCTCAGCGGCTAAAGCCGCACTCATTCAGTGCTGTTTCCGGCACGGCTGAAGCCGTGCCCTTACAAAGCTTTGCCCAAGTTATAAATTTTTCCAAAGTCTCTGAAGCCCCGTTGAGGATTTCGACGGTATTGGGTGCTTCCACGCTGAAAATCCGAGGCGTAAATCATCAGATATCGCCTAAGGCGCGCAATCGATTCGCACCATCTTCGTCAGAGCTATTGGCCCGAAATCGGCAAATGCCGGTTGTGGCCCAGAGCGTTGAAGAAGCGCCAGAAGCACAGCTGGTGATTTTTGTTGAAAGAACGTATGTGGACTATGACGAAAATCAGCAGCCGAAGAGCCGCACTTTGCAAATTCTGCTTCTTGCCCCCGTGCAGAACGCACAGATGGAATCGGGGGCGAGCAGTATTTAGGTTGATTCAAGTCGATCAGGTTCGTCATTTTTGAGAGAGAACGCGATGAAGAAGCTTGAACAATGCATACGTCAGCTGAAGAATCCCCAGCCAGCATGGCTTGAGATTCTTCCTGCCGCCGATCGTGAGAATGACGGCGGCCTGCAGGTAAAAGTGCTTTGTTAGCAAAAAATTTTATCAACATCAACTAATTAATTAGGAGTAACAACCATGGACGTCACGAAACTAAAATCGCTGCTCAAACGGCGCGTGGTCATTCCGGCCATCGCCGCCTGCGCAGCCCTGTCGTTTGGCGCATATGAAGTGGCCAAACCTGCCTCAGCTGTGATGGCTGCGCCAGCTTATGCACCAGCCGCAGCTCCGCTTGATGACAACAGCGTGGCGCCGCTGCTCTCGTTCGATCAGGCAATGGAGACGCTGGCTGCACGGGTTACGCCTGCCGTGGTCAATGTCACTGTTACGTCGAAGGTCAATTCACCGCAGGAGCCCACCAGCGATGATGATGATCAGGACGGACAGCAGCAGCAGCAGATGCCTCCGATGTTCGGCCCCGGATCGCCCTTTGGACGGTTCTTCCAGATGCCGCAGCAGCAAGGGCCAACCATTGAGCACGGTCTGGGCAGCGGTGTCATCATCTCGCCTGACGGCTATATCGTCACCAACAACCACGTCGTCAACGGGGCTATGGATATCCGCGTGACGATGAGCAATCGCGAAGTCTACCCGGCAAAGCTCGTTGGAGCAGATCCGCTGACCGATCTTGCGGTCATCAAAATCGATGGCAAGAACCTGCCCAGTATTCCGTGGGGAGACTCATCAAAGCTGCGTCCGGGGCAAATGGTCCTGGCTTTCGGCAATCCGCTGGGCTTCCGCTTCACGGTAACGAGAGGAATCATCAGCGCTCTGCACCGGTCAAATCCTTATGGGAGCGACCGCCACAAGCCAGGCGAATTCATCCAGACCGATGCGGCCATCAACCAGGGGAACTCCGGCGGAGCGCTGGTTGATGCCCGTGGAGAACTGATCGGCATCAACACCTTCATCATCTCGCCGACCGGATCGTTCGCCGGCATGGGCTTTGCGATTCCGCAAGAGATTGTTCAGCATACTGCTGAAACTCTTATCCGCGACGGCAAAGTGAACCACGGATTTATGGGCGTCACCATTGCCGATGTCACCCCGGACAATGCCAAGTTCTTCGACATGCACAAAGCAGCCGGAGCGGTGGTTTCCGATGTGAACCCGGATTCTCCCGGAGCAAAAGCAGGCCTGAAGACGGGCGATGTTATTACCGCCATCAACGGCAAGGAAGTGACCGATGCAGGCGAGCTGCAGATGGAAGTCACGCAGAAGCAGGCCGGGGACACTGTCCACCTTGAGGTAGCCCGCGACGGCAAGACGCTGAATATCCCGGTCACGCTCCAGCCGTTGAATTCCAAGGCGGAGCATGAAGTGGCGCAGACCGGCAGCGGCAAAGGACGGTGGGGCCTGAGTCTGGACAACATCACGCCTGATGTTCGCAGCCAGCTTCAGCTGCCTGAGAACGTGCACGGCGCCGTGATTCAGAACGTGAAGTCGGGCAGCCCGGCGGACAATGCCGGCCTCCAGCCCGGAGACGTGATCGTCTCGGTCAACCGCAAGCCGACGAACTCAGCGTCAGAAGCGGCCAATGCGCTCACCAGCATCCCCAGCGGACAGGATGCTCTGCTGCTGGTGTGGTCGCAGGGCGGAAAGGGCTTCATCGTGCTGCATCCTTCGAACGGGTGATCCGGCCGGCAATCCGAAGGGTACATCCCAGGTCTCGTTGAGACCTGGGATGCCCCGGCGGGCTGCGAACATTCATTTGTGAACCCACTCAAGCCAACGACGGGCTTGAATGGGGCACCGTCCTGTCGTAACGCGACCTCCGAGAATTCTTGTCCGGAGCGGAGGAGACTGCAGGTTCCTCCACTCCGCGCTTAGCGCTGGGGCCGGAATGATACTTTGTAGCGTTTCGGTTTGCAGCTATAGGAAACCTGCACCAGCGATTCCTTCTGTACGAATTCCGTTGTCTGCGTTTATGATTTCTCCCAAGTGTGGTGAGTCAGAAATTCACTGCATATTTCTCAAGTGGATTTATTGAATCAATATTGCTGAAAAAGCAG
>Ga0070740_10005378_pt1 | contig 11907 bp, 5 predicted proteins | sample Coa_R2_FD_67286 | JGI IMG/M metagenome (GOLD analysis project Ga0070740, IMG submission 67286) | Surface soil microbial communities from Centralia Pennsylvania, which are recovering from an underground coalmine fire - Coalmine... | ecosystem: Environmental > Terrestrial > Soil > Unclassified ...
AAAGCCTCGCCGACCTCCTCGGCCACCTGCTCCGCCAGCTCGGCCGGCACCTGACCGCTTACGACCTCGTCACCTTCCACCACAGCGGGGCGAACTACCCCGACGCCCTGGTGCTGGATTTGCTGATCAAGTTCTACCTGGCCCTGATCGAGCGCCGGCCTGACCTGTTTGCGGCCGACAATCGCCTCCGCCGCCGCGCCCTGCGGCAGGCCTGGCTGCTCCGCCGGCGCTACGAGGGCCACCCCGTGCCGGACGCCCCCACCTCGCCGGGGGAAAACGCCCGCGTCCTGCCGCCGCCGTTCGCCCGCGTCCCGGAGGACCAGATCCTCTACCCGCACCGCCGCAACTGCCGCCTCTACGACGGCGACCCGCTCGACCGCCACCTCGGCGAATCCGGCCGGGCCGTCCTGCGCCAGAGCATCGAGGACCTGCGCCACCCCGCCGAGCTGCGCGAGCTGGGCCTGGCGGTGTTCCTCGACCGCCCCCTCGGCGCCGGCAAGGCCCCCACCGAGCCGGACGGCACGCTGCTGCTCTCCTACCTCGCCTTTAGCCGCGCCGTCGCCCGCCAGCGGCTGCGCTTCCTCGCCGAGAGGTTGAAACTGCTGCCGGAGGAAGAACACGCGGCCCTGCGCCGGTCGCTGGACGGGCTGGAGGTCGCGGGCTTGCCGCTGGACGCGGTCGTGGGATCACCACGGCCCGGCAGCGTGTGCCTGCTGGACGCCCGCAAGGCGGCGGACGATTTCGTGTTCCTGCGCTTGACCGATCGCGCGGCCGGCGACTTCCTCCGGCAGTACGGCCTCGGCGAGCTGATGCGGCGATTCAAACTGCCGAACATGGCCCGGGCGCCGATCCTGATCGTGCGCAGCAACTCGCCGGAAGGGCCGCCGCGGGTCGGGCTGTCGCTTTACGATGGGCGGCTGCGGAAGCGCGTGGAGATGGACTTCGACCCGCGGATGGGTTACGCCAGCCGCGGCGGGGTGGAGTATCCCCTCAGCCCGCTGCGGGTGCTGCGCGTCTGGGAAGGCAGCGAAGGGTCGGATGAGCTGCGCGAGCGCGACCTGCACGGCGAATTGATCTTGCTTCCACCGCCAGAGCCGCGACCCGGGTAGTAGTACCCGCCAGGCATTTCCAGGAAGGCCCCTCACGCGGCAAGGCCCCCGGCATTCGGCTCTCTGCGGCCCCTCCGCTACTCCGCCTCTTTCACCTTCGCATCCCTGATCGTGTACAGGAAATTCTCCGGGTCGTTCGCGTTCAGCTTCAGCTTGCCCGTCACCCGGACCAGGCCGCGCGTGTACGCCTCGCTCTTCCCCTCCGGCAGTTCCACGTAGACGATGCCCGTGATGTCCGGCATCTCGCAGTACCAGCAGCCCACCGGGTACTGGATCAGCATGAACGCGGCGATTTCCGTGTCGTCGCCGATCGGCTGCATGAAGCCGGACAGCTCCACCTGCTTGCCGTCCAGCTCCTTCAGGTACTTGGCGAAGGTCGGCCGGTACTGGCGGTCGAGGGTCGTCTCGGTGACGACGCCCCAGGGCAGGGCGTTGACGCCGGTGGCGCTGACGGGCGGCAGCGGCGGCTGGTCGATGCGGCCGGCCAGCGGGCGGGCCGAGCGCGGCTGGAACAGGCGGCTCGACACCGATTTTTCCCCCGACTGCCGCAGCGCCTCGGCGGCGGCGTGCATCTCCTGGCGGTGCTGGCGCAATTCCGGGGCGCGCAGGCCGAACTCGCCGACGCAGCCTTCCAGGATCGCCGCGGCGGTCTTCACGTCGCCGTGGGCGGCGGCCAACTCGCCCAGCTGCCACAGCAGCCGGCCGTCGGCGGGCAGCCACAGGCCGAGCCGCTGGGCCACCTCCAGGGCGTCGGCGGGCAGCTTCTTGCGCTCCGCGGCGGCCAGCTTGCCCGCCTCGTACTTGCCCCCTTCGCCGACAAAGCGGACGCCGAAGAGGTCGTCCAGCCCTTGCGCGTCCTTCGGCTCCCGGCGGCGGAGGCGCACCAGTTTGAGGTGGGCCTTCTCGGCGCTTTCCAGCTTGCCGGGGGCGAGGCGGACCGCGTCCTGCAGGCAGGCTTCCGCCTGGCCGAGGTCGCCCTGGAGCTGCCAGGCCGTGCCAAGGTTGGCGACGATGCGGAAATGATGCGGATGCTCCCGCTGGGCCGCGCGCAGCAGATCGACGGCCTTGCCGACCTCGCCGAGCCGGACGTAGACCGCCCCCAGGTCAGCCTGTTCGTCGGCGGTCAGCTTGCGGCTCCGGGCGGCCTTTTCGAGTTTGGCCGCGGCGTCGCGGTAGCGCTGCCGGGCGGAGTTGAGGGCGGCGCTGGTTCCCCTGGCGGCGACGTTGCGCAGCGTGCGCTGGTCGAGGAGGTAGCCCCGCCACTGCGAGGGCAGGTCGGCGAACTGCTCCCCGGAGTAGTACAGGCCGGCGCGGGCGGCGGGGGCGAGGGCGAGCAGCAGCAGCACGGCGAGGGGGCGGGGGCGCGGCATGGGGGAGTCCTCCGGGGCGTGAAGTCAGTCTACCACCGCCGGCGCGGGGCCTGCAACCGGCACGCAGGCCCGACCCCGTTGCCCTGTTACAGGCGGCCCTTGTCAGCGCGGGGGAACGCGACTATCTTCAATACCCGTCACCCGCCGCCTTCGGACGCGCCCGCCTTCAGGACGAGGCCCTGCCGTGATCTCCGTCCAGAACCTCACCAAGTATTACAACGACTACGCCGCCGTCCGGGACGTCTCCTTCGAGGTCGAAAGGGGCCAGGTCGTCGGCTTCCTCGGCCCCAACGGCGCCGGCAAGACGACGACCATGCGCATCCTGGCCGGCTTCCTCACCGCCACCAGCGGCCGGGCCAGCGTCGCCGGCTACGACGTCTTCTGGCAGCCGCTCGAGGTCCGCCGCCGCATCGGCTACCTGCCCGAGAGCTGCCCGCTGTACACCGAGATGCGCGTCAGCGAGTACCTGTGGTTCCGCGCCGGCGTCAAGGGGCTGCACGGCCTTGCCGCCCGCCGCCGGGTCCATTACGTCCTCGAGCGCTGCTGGCTGACCGACGTGCGCCGCCAGATCATCGGCACGCTGTCGAAGGGCTACCGCCAGCGGGTCGGCCTGGCGGACGCGCTCGTGGCCGACCCGCCCGTGCTGATCCTCGACGAGCCGACCGCCGGCCTGGACCCGGCCCAGATCCGCGAGACGCGCAAGCTGATCCGCGACCTGGGCCGGCAGCACACCGTCCTGCTCTCGACCCACATCCTGCCCGAGGTGGAGATGACCTGCGACCGCGTGCTGCTGATCCACCGCGGCCGCATCGCCTGGCAGGGCCGCCTCGACGAGGCGCAGGCCCGGCACGAGAGCCTCGAAGATTTGTTCGTGCGGGTGGTGGAGCGCGAGGAGTGGGCGGCGACGTAAACCGGCGAGCCGGGGGCGTAAGCCCCCGGAGGAAGCTGTTCTTAATTAACGCTTCCTCCAGGGGCTTACGCCCCCGGCTCGCCGCACCGAACCGCCGTTTTCACGCATTCGTACTTGCTGATGATGGAACCCTCTCCCATGATCGCAGCCGTGGACCTTGCCCGCGTCGGCCTCGTCCTTCTGACCGTCCTGGCCGCCGCCGCTGCCGCCCTGGCCACCTGGGGGCTGTTCCAGGCCCGCAGCCTCGTCCGCCGGGAGTTGGCCGCCTACTTCGTCTCGCCCATCGCCTACGTCATGCTCGCCGTCTTCCTCGCGGTCGTCGGCTGCCGCTTCTGGCTGACCATGAAGCAGCTCACCGCCAGCGGGCCGCAAGGCGCCGAGTTCCCCCTGCAATTCCTCTTCAGCATCCTGCCGCAGAACCAGGTCCTCGACGTGTCCAAGCCGGAGGGGCTGGCCGAGGTGCTGAGCGGCGTCGCCTTCTGGCTGGTCTACCTGCTCATCCCGGCGCTGTTGACCATGCGCCTCTTCGCCGAGGAGCGCGGCACCGGCACCCTGGAAATGCTCATGACCGCCCCGGTGCGCGACTGGCAGGTGGTCCTCAGCAAGTACTTCGCCTGCTTCGTCTTTTACGTCATCCTCTGGGTGCCGACGCTCCTCTACCTGCCCGTGCTGCTCGACCTGCACGCCCCGCGCCTGCAATGGGTGCTGACGCCCTGGAGCCTGACGCTGGCCGCCGGGCTGGGGGCGGTCGCGCTGGCGGTGCTGCTGGCCCTGCCGCGGCTCGGCACCGCGTTCCGGCTGGTGTCGCTGGCCCTGTTCCTGGGCGGGGCGCTGGCCATCGGCGCCGGCGCCTGGAACCACTACCACGCCGATACGGAATACCTCTTCACGGTGTCGGCCGGCATCGACCCGATGCCGGTGCTGTCGGCCTACCTCGGGCTGCTGCTGGCCGGGGCGATGTTCCTGGCGCTGGGCATGTTCGTCAGCAGCCTGGTGCGCAGCCAGATGGTGGCGGCGCTGGTGTCGGTGACGCTCAGCCTGGCGTTCATCGTGGCCGGCATCCTCCGGCTGTTCCTCGACCCGGCCGGCGTGTTTTACAAGGTGCTGTCCTCGTTCAGCGTGCCGCTGCACATCAGCCAGGACTTCGGCCGCGGCCTGGTCGATACGCGCTTCGTGGTGCTGTACGCCAGCGTGGCCCTGTTCTGCCTGTTCCTGACGGTCCGCAGCGTGGAGGTCCGCCGATGGCGCTGAGCAAGAAACCCCGCGGCCGGTGGTGGTCCCGTCTGCACTTCCTGATCCGCTTCCTCGGGTTGACCGGGGCGCTGGCCGCCGGCGTCGGCCTGGTGCTGGCCGGGGCGCAGGGCTACCTCCCCCCGGCCGACCGCCTGTTCACCGGGGAAACCTTGCGCACCCTGCCCGAGACGGCTCGCGGGCCGCTCGGGGAGATGCTCCAGGGGCAGCGCGGGCTGCTGCCGCAGGTGACGGCCTGGCTGGTGACGGCCGGCACCGTCGCCGCGCTGATCGCCCTCCTGGTCGAGTTCGTCACCTTCTTGATCTTCGCCTCCGGCCGCCGGGGCGCTTTCGGCTCCAACGTGCTGATCCAGGTCGGCCTCGCCGCCGTCCTGCTGGTGGCGGTCAACCTGCTCTCCTTCCAGCACTACCGGCGCTTCGACTGGACCACCGGCCAGCGCTTCACCCTGCCCACGAACGTGCAGGAACAGCTGCGGCAGCTCCGTGGCAAGACGACCATCCTCGTGTTCCAGCGGGGCGAAGGGCGCGGCGGAGCGGGTGGTTCCGGGCGGACGGATGAGTACGAGGCCGCCGCCCGGCAGAAGGTGATCGAGAAGGTCAAGGACCTGGTGGACCAGTTCCGCGAGTTCGGGCCGCAATTCGACGTGGTCGTGGTCAACGAGAAGGAGGTTGGCCACAAGGACCAGCTGAACCGGCTGACCGAGGACGTGGAGGAACTGCGCCAGGCACTGAGCGAAGGCGACACCGACCGCGTCCGCCGGCTGCTCGGTGAGGTGGCACCCCAGGAACTGGCTGACTCGAAAGTGCTGCGCGAGGCGCTGGACACAGGCGACGCCGACCGCGTCCGCCGGCTGCTGGGGCCACGGCTGGCTCGCATAAAGGACGGAGCGAAGCGGCTGCAGGAGGCCCTCGACCTTGCCCCCGAGGACACCATCTTCTTCTACAGCAAGGCCAACGGCCGCGTGCAGTCGCTGAGCTTCAACGACTTCTACCAGCTCGACAAGAAAGCGTCCAGGGAACGGGACAATCTGGTGCTGCTCAACCAGGGCGTCGAGCGCTTCGCCAACAAGGTGCTGAACGTCGAGGAAAAGCGGCCGACTGTCGGCATCTGCGTCATTCACGAGGAATTGACCACGCACGGGCAGAGCAGCGATCTCGGCCTGGAAGGGGTCCGCAAGGTGCTGACGGCCCGCGGTTTTGAGGTCAAGGACATCATCCTCAAAAAGTGGGGCTTCGGCCCGCCGGAGCCGGGCGTGCTCACCTACGAGGAGAGCAAGCTTGACCGGCTGGAGGACGAACTGGCCAGTGTCGAAGATGACATCAAGGGGTTGGACGAGGATTTGAAGCTGCTGGTCGAGTCCGCGAAGGTGTGGGGGACCGCCAAGCTGGAAGAATTGAACAAGAGATTCGCGGCCCGCTTCGGGCGTCCCGTGACCGAGGAGGACCGCGAGAACCAGAAGCGCTTCCACGCGGAGGCCATCGCGGCCCGCCGCGCCGTCGCGGCCGAGGCCCGCGAGGAGCGCGACAAGGTGCGGAAGCAGATGGCGGAGGTGAACACCGACGCTGTGGCCGAGTCGCGCCGCATGACCGACCTGAAGGCCAAGCTCGACCGCGCCCTGGCCGACTGCGACCTGGTGATCGTGCCGCGGTTCACGCTGGAGAACGTCGCCAAGGGGTTCCTCATCCAGCCCCGGCTGCACAAGCTCAACGCCCTGCAGGTGGCAGCGCTCCGCGATTACATGGCCCGCGGGAAGCCGCTGCTGGCCTGCTTCGGCCCGCTGAGCGAACGCCCCGAGGACGCCTTCGGCCTGGAGCGGCTCGGCCCGCCGGGGCCGGACGGGCTGGAGGACCTGCTGTCCGACCTGGGCATCCACCTGGGCAAGCAGACGGTGCTGTTCACGGCGGAGGGCCGGCAGTCGCTGGAGGGCCTGCTGGGCGGGGCCGCGACGGAAGTGCCGCCAGTGGTCTTCACCTGGAAGCCAGGAGCGGGCCGGCCGCTGGAACTGCGGCCGCGCGACCAGCGCCCGGCCGGGGCCAACCGGCTGCGCGACAGCCTCCGCCTGGCCGCCAATGCCACCGGCAAGAACCTCGACCTGCGCCTCCGCCACCCCCGGCCGGTGTACTTCGACCCCGGCAAGCCGCTGGCCCCGCTGGCCGCCGCCGCCTTCACCGCCCCCTTGTCGGCCTTCCCCGCCGGCGCCAGCGCGGTGGTGGTCAGCCAGGCGGGCGGGGTGGTGCCGACCTACGACCCCGAGTTCGTCATGACCAGCGCTGACTCGTGGAACGCCGACCAGCCATTCCCGGTTCGCGGCCGGCTGCCGCGCTACGAGCCGCCAAAGGTCGATGACCCGGCGCGCGGCACCCTGGAGGTTCGGCGGCGTGGGCCGTTCCCCATCGGCGTCGCCCTGGAGACGACGCCCCCGCTGCGGTGGTATTTCGAGTCTGGCAGCCGGCCGCCGCCGGTGCGGGTGGTCGCCATCGGCCACGGCGGCTGGTTCTGCGGCCGGGAACTGTCCCCCGACAAGGAACGGCTGCTGCTGGACACCTGCAACTGGCTGCTCGGCCGCGAGGAGCATCTGCCGAAAGACGATACGCCGTGGCAGTACCCGCGCGTCGGCCTGTCGCCGATGGCGAACAGCCTCTGGGCGATCGGCACCGTGGCCGGCCTGCCGCTCCTGTTCCTGTGGCTCGGCCTGGTCGTGGTCCTGGTCCGGCGGTTGCGCTGAGATCGCATCGGAGGGTCGCGGGAAGAAACCCGGTTTCTTCGAGAAACCGGGTTTCTTGCTTCCGACCTTCCGCCATGCCCCGAGAGAAGGACACGCACGATGAACCTCAAAACCACCCTCGCGCTGCTGGTCCTCGCGGCCGCCGCGGTCGCCGTCTGCCTCCTGCTCTCGCCGCTCTCCCCGTGGCCCGGGCTGCTGACCGGCGCGCCGAACGCCTCCGGGGCCGGCACCGTGCAGGTGCTCGAAGAGCAACTCCTCCCGGACAAGATCACCCACGTCGAGGTGCGCTTCCCCTCCGGCGAGCGGCCGGTCGTCCTGGACCGCGATGCCGCCGGCAAGTGGGTCGCCCCCGGCGGCTGGGACACGCGCAGGCCCGAGGTCGAGGAGCTGCTCGCCGTCCTGACCGGCCTGCGCTCGCGGTTCACGCCCATCGCCATCGGCGAGGACACTGACCTGGCCGATTACGGCCTCGACAAACCGGCGCTGACCGTGCTGGTGAAGGCCGGCCCGACCGAGTACCGCCTGGCCCTGGGCGAAAAGGCCTCCGCCGAGGGCGAGGCCGCCGCCAACCGCCTCGCCCGGCCGACTTACCTCCGCCTCGACGATCGCAAGGAAATCATCCGCCTCGCCCCCGGCCTCGTCGCCGCCCTGAGCCGGCCCGCCGACTACTATCAGCAACGCCGCCTGTTCCCCTACGAGCGCGTCGCCAAGGAGGATTCCCCCTCCTCCGAGCGGCAGGAGAAGGTGGAGGTCCTCGACGCGGCCGCCGTCACCGTTACCGAGAAGAAGGACGGGGACAAGAAGGAATCGCATTACACGCTGAAGCGCGTCGGCGCGAAGCCTCAAGTAGTTTGGGAACTGAGCGAACCGGCTCGTGACCGGCCCGACCCGGACAAGCTCAAGGCACTGCTCGCCGCCCTGCCCGACCTGTGGGCCGAGCAGTTCGTTGCCAGACCGGACAAGGATCTGGTGAAGTACGGCCTCAAGGAGCCGAGGCAGATCATCAAGGTGACCAAGCCGGACGGTAAGACGGCCGTCACGCTGCTGATCGGCTCGGAGTCGCCGACGAAGCGCGAGCGGGTCGTGCCGCCGCCGCCCCTGCCGCCCGGCCTGCCGCCGCGGCCGCTGCCGCCCACCACCGTCACCGAAACCTTCCGCTACGCCAAGCTCGCCGACAACGACCAGGTCTTCGAGGTCAAGGCCGACAAGCTCAAGGACATCTTCGTCCCCGTGGCCGACCTGCGCGACCCCCGCGTGGCCCGCTTCGAGACCCGCGACGCCACCCGCCTGGAAGTCGCCCGGCCCGGCGAAAAGCCCCTCGTGCTGGTGAAGGACAGGGACAAGGACCGCTGGCGGCTGGAGCAGCCCCTCAAGAGCGACGCCGAGGGGGACAAGGTGCGCGAGTTGCTCGACAAGCTCTCCGGCTTGCAGGCCCGCGACAAGGACATTCTGGAAAAGCGCGACCCGAAGACCGACGGCCTTGACAAGCCGGTGAAGCTGGCGGTGACGGTCGAGGAAGAGGACAAGGGCGTGCCGGAGCCGAAGGCCGGCGTGAAGAAGCCCACGAAGCCGCCGCGGACCCTGCGCCTGGAGGTCGGCGGCCATGACAAAGAGAAGAAGAAACTGTACGTCCGCGACGAGTGGGGCCGCATCAACCTCGTCGATGACAGCCTGCTGTCACTGGTGCAGCGGCCGGCCCTCGTTTACCGCGGCAAGCGCGTGCTGGACTTCGCCTCCGCCGACCTGCGGGAGATCGCCGTGGAGCGCGACGGCAAGCCGGTGGTGACGCTGAAGCAGGACCGGGGCACCTGGAAGCTGGCCGCGCCGGTGTCGGCCGACGCGGACGCCGGCAAGGCGTCGCAGCTGGCCGGCGAGCTGGGCGGCCTGGAGGTGGTCGAGTTCGTCAACGACGCGCCGACGCCCGAGCAGCTCGACAAGGATTACGGCCTCGCCAAACCCGCCCTCACCGTCCGGCTGAAGCTGGCCGGCGGCAAGGAGGCGCAGACCCTGTTCCTCGGCAAGCAGCGGCCCGGCAAGCAGGACTTTTACGCCCGCCGTGCGGCCGACCCCGGCGTGTTCGCCGTCAAGAAGGAGGTCCGCGACGCCCTCGACCGCGATTCCCTGGCCTACCGCCCGCTGCAACTCTGGCAGGTGCTGTCCGACGACATCGCCAAGTTCACCGTCGAAAAGGGCGGTAGCAAGTACACCCTGACCCGGCAGGGCGACGACTGGCGGATCAGCGGCCCGTTCGACGCCGCCGCCCAGAAGACGCCGCCGGAGGCCATGCGCACGACCCTGGCCAGTGTGATTGCCGACAAGTGCGTCGCCCACCGGGCCGACGACCCGGCGAAGTACGGCCTGGACAAGCCGTACCTGCGCGTCGGCGTGACGGTGCGGGAGCCGGCCGGCCCGGCGAAGGACCACGTGCTGCTGGTCGGCAAGCCGGCCGAGGGCAGCCCCGGCGCCCGCTACGCCAAACTGGTCGACGGCGAGGCGGTCTACGTCGTGCCGGAGCGGGTGGTGTCCGCCGTGGACCGCACCGCCCTCGACCTGCTGGAGCGCCGGCTGCTGACGCTGGACGCGAAGTCCCTCACCGAGGTGAGCAGCCAGCGGGGCGGCGACCGGCTGAAGCTGGAATTGAAAAACGGGACCTGGCAGGTGGTCGAAGCGCCGGCGGCCCCGTTCGCCGCCGACGCCGCGGCCGCCGACCGGCTGCTAGGAACCCTGGCCGGCCTGCGGGCCGAGCGGTTCGCCGCCTACGGCCCGAAGCTCGACCTGGCGAAGTTCGGCCTCGACAAGCCCGAGGTCGCCCTGACCTTCGCCGGCAAGGCCCCCGCCGCGGCAAAGCACAGGCTGGCCCTCGGCAAGCCCGTGGACGGCAGCCCTGGCGAGCGCTACGCCCGGCTGGACGACGGCCCCGGTGTCGTCGTCCTCGACGCGCCCACCGTCGCCGACCTGACGATGACCTACCTCGACTTCGTGGACCGCACCGTGCTGAAGTTCGACGCCGCCGCGGCCACGGCGTTCTTCCGCAAGATGGGCGACGACAAGCTCGACATCGTCAAGAAGGACGGCGGCTGGCAGGTCACCCGCCCGGCCGCGCTGACCGCCGACGAAAAGGGGATGCAGGAACTCCTCGACCAGCTCGCCAACCTGCGGGCGAAGCGGGTGGCGGCCTACCCGGCGAAGGACCTCAAGCCGTTCGGCCTCGACGAGTCGGCGGCGCAGGTGGCGGTGCGGCTGCCGGCCGGCGACGGCAAGACGCAGGACCGCATCCTCAAGCTCGGCAAGGTGGCCGACGAGGCGACCGGCGACCGCTTCGCCCTGGCCGACGGCTCCAGGGCGGTGGCCGTGCTCCCGGGCGCTCTGGCCCGCAGGCTGACCGCCGCCCCGGCGGCCTTCCGCGACCGCAACCTGGCCCGCTTCCCCGACGCTGACAAGATCCTGCTGGAGCGCGGCCCGCGCAAGGCGACCTTCACCAAGGTGGACGGCACCTGGAAGCTGACCGCCCCGCTGACCGCCGACGCCGACCACGACGAGCTGGACAACTTCATGAACGCCGTCGCCCGCCTCCGCGCCGACGAGATCGTGGCCGACAGGCCGAAGGATCTGAAGCCCTACGGCCTGGACAAGCCCGAGGCCCGCTGGCGGTTCCAGTCCGGCGACAGGGACGTGCTGCACCTGCTGATCGGCGGCAGGGAGAAGGACGGCCCGCGGCACTACGCCAAACTGGCCGACGACGGCCTGGTGTTCCTGCTCGACCCGTCGCTGACGGGCCGGGCGCTGGCCGAGTACCGGAGTCGAAAGGTCTGGGACTCGCCGCCCGACGCCGCCCAGGTGGAGACGGTGCGCTACGGCTACGCTTCCAAACCGTTCGTGCTGGAAAAGGGCGACGCCGGCTGGCAGGTGCGGGGCAAGCCGGGCGTGAAGGTGAACGAGTCGGCGGTCAACGACGCGCTGGCGGCGCTGTCCGGGCTGAAGGCGGCGCGGTACGTCGTGGACAAAGGCGCGGACCTGAAGCTGTACGGACTGGAGCCGCCGGAGCTGGTGCTGGAAGTGGCGACGCGCAACGGCAAGAAGACGATCCACGTCGGCCGGTGCGAGGGCGACTCGAAGGCATATTACGCGCGGGTGCCGGGCAAGGACCGCAGCGAGGTGTTCACCATCTCGGAAGCCGACGCCGGCCGGATCGTGCGCGACCTGGGCCAGTTTACGCAGAAATGAAACCGCCTGGCGGGTTCGGCGCGTTCGGTGGTGGCCCGGTCTACCGACTATTAGTATCTCGGTTATGGCCCAGCTCCCGACCGGGCCACGGCTGCCGACCGAAGGTCTCCCGGCCCTAGCGGAGGACCTCGGCCGCTTCTGCCGCCTGATGCTCAACGGCGGCGTTTTCGAGGGGAAGCGCTACCTGTCCGAGGCCGCGGTGAAGGAGATGACGCGCAAGCAGACGGGCGAGTTGGTCAAGGAGAACTACGGCCTGGGCTGGTCCACGGGCGGCACCTTCGGCCACGGCGGGGCCTACCGGACCAACATGCGGATCG
>Ga0070740_10005379_pt1 | contig 11906 bp, 12 predicted proteins | sample Coa_R2_FD_67286 | JGI IMG/M metagenome (GOLD analysis project Ga0070740, IMG submission 67286) | Surface soil microbial communities from Centralia Pennsylvania, which are recovering from an underground coalmine fire - Coalmine... | ecosystem: Environmental > Terrestrial > Soil > Unclassified ...
GCCCAGGTGCGCGAGGAGGTCGGCGTGAGCGTGTCGCTGGGCGTCGGCGCCAACAAGTTGGTCGCCAGCGTGGCGACGAAGGAGGCCAAGCCGGGCCGGCTGGTGCGGGTGGCGGGCGGGCAGGAGCGGCCGTACCTGGCGCCGTGGTCGGTGCGGGTGCTGCCGGGGGTGGGGCCGAAGGTCGAGGCGCGGCTGGACCGGCTGAACGTGGGTCGGGTCGGCGAGGTGGCGGCGGTGCCGCTGCCGGTGCTGTGCGGCCTGTTCGGCGAGCGCGGCCGGACCCTGCACCGGCAGGCGCACGGCATCGACCCGCGGCCGGTCGAACCGCACCGCGAGCAGCAGTCGGTCGGCCGGCGGACCAGCTTCGACCCACCTGCCGGCGACCTGGCCTTCCTGCGGGCCATGCTGGACTATCTGCTGGAGCGGGCGTGCAGCTGGCTGCGCTTCCACGGCCTGGCGACGAGGGGGCTGCTGCTGACCATCCGCTACGGCGACTACGAGAGCGCGGAGGGGCGAGTGCCGTTCCGCCGGCCGACGGCCAGCGAGCAGGAATTGAAGGAGGCGGCCCGCGACCGCTTCGGCCGGCTGTACGTCCGGCGGCTGCCGCTGCGGCTGCTGGGCGTGGAGCTGGCGCCGCTGACCCCGCCGGACCCGCAGCCGGACCTGTTCCCCGACCCGGCCGCCGAGCGCGCCCGCCGCCTGGACGAGTGCAGGGACGCGATCCGGCGGCGCTTCGGCTTCCTGTCCCTGACGAGCGGCGCCGCCCTGCACCTGACCGGCCGGCTGGAGCACGACCGCGACAACTTCCGCCTGCGCACATCCTGTTTGACGCGGTGAGAGTTCACCACCAGGACACGAAGGATACGGAGGGGTTACCTGGCAGCCGGGCGCGGTTGGTTGGAATGCCCGGGTCGCGCACGCAGCGGGGCAGAGTGAGCGGCTGTCATCCCGGCCGCTGGTATCTTTACCCCGCCCCGCTGCGTGCGCGGCTCCGATGAAGGCGGACTCACTTGCCGCCTCCCCCTGCCTCCCACGCCGGCCGGTGTCGCGGCACCTCCGCCTTGAAATCGCCGAGGCTGACCCACCGCACCCGCCGGTTCAAGTCCACTTCCGCCACCGCCACCGTCCCCCAATCCTTCGCGTGGGCGATGGCCTTGCCCTCGTAGTCGTAGACGGCGGAGATCATCCAGTTGCGGCTGACGTCCTCGTAGGTGCTGCTGACCAGGTAGACGTGGTTCTCGCAGGCGCGGGCCTGGGCCAGCAGGGGGTTGCAACCCCACACCGGCCAGGCGATGACCTCGGCCCCGTTGGCGGCCAGCTGCCGGGCCACCTCTGGGAAGAAGCCGTCGTAGCAAACCATCATCCCCACCTTGCCGAAGCGCGTCGGGAACACCGGGTAGTCGCTGCCCGGGGCGATGCCGGCCTCGATCTCGCCCCGCGGCAGGCACACCTTGCGGTACTTGCCCACGACCTTGCCGTCCGGCCCGATCAGCACCGCCACGTTGTAGATCAGGTGGCCGGCCCGCTCCACCAGGCCGGCCACGACGTACAGGTTGTGCCGCTTCGCCAGCCGGCCGAAATGCTCGGTCGAGGGGCCGGGGACCGGCTCGGCCACGTCGGCGAAGCCCTTGCCGAGGCCGACGTAGGTGAGCGTCTCGCCCAACACGACCAGGTCGGCCTTCTGCCGGGCCGCCTCGGCGATCAGCGGCTCGTACAGCTTGCGGTTGCCCTCGGGCGTCTTGCCGCCCTGCGGCCGGAAGTGGATCGTCGCCAGCCGCACCTTCCGCGGCGGGGGCGGCTCCGCCTCGCCGAACTCGACGCCGGACCAGCGCACCTCGCCGTTGGCCGCCCAGCGCAGGTGCAGCTCGACCACCGCCCGCGTCGCCTTCGACGGCGCCCGGTAGGTGTCGGCCACCTCGGTCCAGCCGTCGGCGTCGGTCCCGCGGGTGGCGGGGAACTCCGTCTCGGCGGTCGGGGTGGCGCCGCGCAGGTAGCCCATCACGGTCGGCTCGTCGAGCAGGACCTTGCGGCCCCTGTCGTCCCGCCAGTCGATGCGGGCGACGACGCGGCGGCGCGGCAGGGCGACGCGGCGGGCCTGGAAGAGCGCCCGGAAGCGGTAGTGCTTGCCGCCGGCGACCGGGAAGGTCTTCGTCCAGCAGCCGTCCAGTCCTTCGCGGCGGTCGGCCTTGATGAGGAAGGCTGCCTTGCCGCCGGGGCCGCCGGCCGGTTCGTAGGCGAAGGCGGGGCGGATTTCGTCGCGGGGGGCGGCGGTCGTCCAGCCGTCCGGCGCTTTTTCGGCGTCGGCCGCTCTCGTCCCCGGCCGCGCGGCACCGGCCAGCGAACCCGCCGCCAGGACCACGGTCAACAACGCCAGCGCCCGGAAGCTGAGTCGGCTCATGGGTGTCTCCTGTCTTCGGGGGGTGGAAGAGATTCTCGCACGGCGGCCGGCCGGGTCCAACTCGAAAACGGGTGCGGGAACGGGTCGTGGCAGCAGCCCTCGCCGCCCGGGGTTCCGAGAATTCCACCCCGGGCCTTATTCCGTAAAGCCGGCGCGCCGCGGTCTTTCGGGACAACGCCGGGCGTGGAGTCCGTGTCACCGGGCACAAGGTTTTGCCGCTGATCCGGGCACGAGGTTTTGCCGCGCGGCTGCGCGGCCCCAAAGTTCCTAACCGGGGCCGCGGGGTCGCTCCGGCCCCGTATCCCCCCGGCCGGAGCGACCCCGCGGCCTGCGGGCGGGCAGGCCCGGGCGGGGGGATCACGCGGCAAAACTCCGTGTCCGAATTCAAGGCAACACTTCGCGTCCGGTGACATCCTCGGGACCCGGGGCGGGCTTCCGCAGCACCGTCAGCAACACCGCGCAGCCCACGGCGGCGCTGAGCGCCGACCCGCCCAGGATGCCCACCTTGGCCGACTCCAGCAACTCACCCGCCAGGGCCAGGTGGGCGATGAACAGCGACATCGTGAAGCCGATGCCCCCCAGGCAGCCGCCGCCCAGCAGCACCTTCCAGCCCACCCCGGAAGGCAGCCGGGCCAGCCCCAGCCGCACCGCCGCCCAGCTGAACAGGAAGATGCCCACCGGCTTGCCCAGCACCAGCCCCGCCGCCACCGACGCCGTCACCGGCCCCACCGCCCCCGGCTCCAGCCGCACCCCCGCGTTGGCCAGCGCGAACACCGGCATGATCCCGAACGCCACCCACGGGTGCAGCGCGCCCTCCAGCCGCTCCAGCGGCGACACCGCCTCCCGCCGGCCCGGCGCCTCCTCGCCCAGGATGACGCGGAAGCGCCGGAAGATGTCGCCGACCGCGTCCAGCGGCGCCCGCGCCCCCGCCCACGGCCGCGCCGGCGTCGCCAGCCCCAACAGCACCCCGGCCACCGTCGGGTGAACGCCGGACCCGAACATCGCCAGCCAGATGCCCGCCCCCACGACGGCGTAGGCCGCCACGTTCCGCACGCCGAGCCGCTGCATCAGGAGGACCACGCCGAAGCCCGCCGCGGCCAGGGCCAGCGCCGCCAGCGAGATGTCCGTGGTGTAAACGACCGCGATCACCAGCACGGCGCCGATGTCGTCGGCGATGGCCAACGACAGCAGCATCACCTTCAGCCCGGCCGGCACCCGCGGGCCTAGCAACGTCAGGAAGCCGACGACGAAGGCGATGTCGGTCGCCATCGGCACGCCCCAGCCCCGCTCCCCCGGCCGGCCCCATTCCGTGGCGAGGTAGACCAGCGCCGGCACGACCATCCCGCCCGCCGCCGCCACCACGGGCAGCAGGGCCTTGCGCACCTCCGACAACTCCCCCACCGCCAGCTCGCGCTTGATCTCCAGCCCGACGACGAAGAAGAAGACCGCCATCAGGCCGTCGTTGACCCACAGGAGCAGCGGCTCGGTCAGGCTGAAATTCCCGATGGAGACGCCGACCGGCGCCTGCCAGAAGGCGTCGAAGCCCGCGGCCCACGGCGAGTTGGCCAGGGCGAGGGCGGCGAGCGTGAAGGCCAGCAGCACCAGCCCGCCCGCCGACTCGATCTCCAGGAAGCGCACGAACGGGGCGACCAGGCGGGCCACCGGGGCGGCGCGGTCCAGGCGCTTCAGCGCGTCGGCGTACAGCTCCACGTCCGCCACGCCGAGGAGCCGGCCGCCGTCGTCCACCACGGGGAGGGCGAGCAGGCGGTGGCGGAGGAACAGCTCGCACGCCTCCAGCACGGTGGCCTTCGCCGGCAGGGCAATGAGGTCGCGGCTCATGACCTCGGCGACCCGCGCGTCCGGCGCGCTCAGCACCAGCCGGCGGACCGGCACCACGCCCTGGAGGCGGCCCTCGTCATCGGCGACGTAGAAATAAACGATCCGCCCGGGGGGCGGCAGGCGGCGGAGCGATTCCAGTGCCTCGCCGACGGTCTGCCCGGGGCGGAGGCGGGCGACGTCGGTGCGCAGGCGCTCGGTCACGGGTGCGCTAAACTCGGGGGGGAGCGGCGGGGCAAGCATGGACTTACCTCCCCGGGCGTGAGGGCGCCCGCAGGTAACGGCTCGGTGCGGTCAGGGAAGAGGTTGGAACAGACAAGACGACGCGCGGGGCGGCAGGGCGTCACCAGCCGCCGCCGATGGTGACGAAGAGCCGCAGGTACAGCGCGTGTTCGGAAGTGGGGTTGACTTCGACGAGTTGCCGCATGGTGGCAGCCCGGCCCAGGGGAACAGGGAATCCGACCCGCCCCGCCATTATAGGAAGGCCGGCCTCGCCGGGCGCGGCGTGATCGCTGGGGGGCCACCGGTGCGTGCGCCGGATCCGCCTGTCCCGCTGGCAGTCCGGGAGATCCCTTCCCTTGCCAGCGGTACCGCCATCAGCCTATCCTGTCTGCCTCACCCCCCAAGGGGGGTGCGGAACGTGAGGCATCTACCAGGGTTCGGGCGGCTCAGCCCCGAATCCTGGCAAATTCGGCTACGAACGCTTTGTCCGCCCCGACCGGCCATGAACGTCGAAAAGTCCCCCGGCGGCTATCACCCCGAGACGCCGCCCGATGCCATCCGCGAAGTGGCCCGCGAACCGGTCATCGTCGAGGGCCGGACCTTCCTCATCACCCACCCGGCCGACTCGGACCGCCTGCTGGACCACCCCGCCGTCCGTTCCGCCTTCGCCGCCGACGAGTACATGCCGTACTGGGCTGACCTGTGGCCCGGCGCCCGGATGCTGGCCAAGGCGGTCCTGCGGGCGCCGTGGAAGCCCGGCCTGGAGGCGCTGGAGGTCGGCTGCGGCCTCGGCCTGCCGGGCATCGCCGCGCTGTCGCGCGGCCTGCGCGTCACCTTCAGCGATTACGACGCCACCGCCCTGCGCTTCGCCGCCGACAACGCCCGCGCCAACGGCTTCGCCGACTTCCACCTGCTCCAGCTCGACTGGCGCCGGCCGCCGGACGACCTGCGCGTGCCGGTCGTGCTGGCCGCCGACCTGATCTATGAGCTGCGCAACGTCGAGCCGCTGGTCGGTCTCGTCAGCAAGGTGCTGCTGCCCGGCGGGGTGTGCCTGCTGACCGACCAGGACCGGCCGCCCGCCCTGCTGCTGCGCGAGAAGCTGGCCGGGGCGGGGCTGGCGTACCGGACACAGGTCATGCGGGCCGGGGAGCCGGGCGGCCGGCGCGTCAAGGGGACTCTGTACTGGATCACCCACGACGGCCGAACCGATCTTTGCTTCGACGGGGAGGCGCCATTACCATGAGGCGGGCACGGGCGCCCCTGCCGACGTGCCCGCTCGGGAGGAAATTGCCATGCGTGGGATCCGCTGGGCCTTGCTGCCGGGGCTGGCCGGGCTGCTGCTGTTGGCCGCCGGCCCGGCCCGCTCGCAGGACGCCAAGCCCGTCCTGAAGCTCGTCAACTACAAGGAACTCGGCGAGGTGATCAAGGCCCTCAAGGGCAAGGTGGTCGTCGTCGATTTCTGGGAAGACTCCTGAACGGTCTGCAAACGGAAGATGCCGCATCTGGTCCAGATGCAAAGCAAGTACGGCAAGGAAGGCTTCCAGGCCGTGACGGTCAACCTCGACGGGCCGGACCTGAAACCCAAGGTGGAGAAGTTCCTGCGCGACAAGAAGATCGACGTCCTCAACCTGATGCTCAAGGAGGACCCCAAGGTAATCGAGCAGCGGCTCCACATCGAGGGGCTGCCGCTGGTGTACGTCTTCGACCGGGAGGGCGTGCGGGAGAAGAAATACCCCGACGGCGTCGAGGACGAGGAGCTGGAAAAACTGGTCGAGCAACTCTTGAAGAAGAAGTGACCCGTGAGCGACGCCCCCATCATCAGCCCGGACGTGCGGCGCGAGGAGCGGCTGCCGCCCGGCCAGGTGCTGACGCGCAAGTGGCCGGTGCTGCACTACGGCGGCGTGCCGAAGTTCGACCGCGCCCGCTGGACGTTCCACGTCTTCGGCCTGGTCGAGGCGCCCTGGCAGTGCGGCTACGACGAGTTCCTCTCCCTGCCGCGCGTCCAGGTGCGGGCCGACATGCACTGCGTCACCCGCTGGAGCAAGCTCGACAACCTGTGGGAAGGCGTGGCCACGCGGACGGTGCTGGCCAGGGTGAAGCCGCTGCCGCAGGCGAAGTTCGTGATGGTTCATTGCGAGCACGGCTTCACGACGAACCTGCCGCTGGACGACTTCCTGGGCGAGGACTGCCTGTTCGCCTGGAAGCACGACGGCGTCGATCTGGAGCCGGACCACGGTTGGCCGCTGCGGCTGGTGGTGCCGCGGCTGTACGCGTGGAAGAGCGCCAAGTGGGTGCGCGGCGTCGAGCTGATGGGGCAGGACCGGCCGGGCTTCTGGGAGGAGTGGGAGCACGGCGGCTACCACCTGCGCGGCGACCCGTGGGCGGAGGAGCGCTTCCGCGATTGAAACAACCTGCTTATTTAGCCGGCGAGCTTGCTCGCCGGCTAAATAAGAACTGCTGGAATACCCCATGACCCTCCTCGACCGCCTCCGCGGCATCGTCGGCCCCGGCGGGCTGCTCACCTCCCCGAGCGACCTCCTCGTCTATGAGTGCGACGGCTACACCATCGAGAAGAACCGCCCCGACGTCGTCGTCTTCCCCACCACCACCGAGCAGGTCGTCGAAGTCGTCAAGGCCTGCAACGCCTTCGACGTCCCCTTCCTGCCGCGCGGCGCCGGCACCAGCCTGGCGGGCGGGTGCCTGCCCGTCGGCGGCGGCGTCATGATCGCCCTGACGCGCATGAAGCGCATCCTCGAGGTCAGCACCCGCGACCGCTACGCCGTCGTCGAGGCCGGCGTCGTCAACCTGGGGCTGACCAACCACCTCAGGCCGCTCGGCTGGCACTACGCCCCAGACCCGTCCAGCCAGGGCGCCTGCACCATCGGCGGCAACGTCGCCACCAACTCCGGCGGGCCGCACACCCTCAAGTACGGCGTCACCGTCAACCACGTCCTTGGCCTGGAGTTCGTCCTGCCCGATGGCTCCGTCGTCCACACCGGCGGCCCCGCGGAGGACAACCCCGGCTACGACCTCACCGGCGTCATCGTCGGCTCCGAAGGCACCTTCGGCATCGCCACCAGGGCGTGGGTTCGCATCACCCGCAACCCCCCGGCGTACCGCACCCTGCTCGGCGTCTTTGAGACGGTGGACGACGCCACCAACACCATCAGCGACCTCATCGGGGCCGGCATCGTCCCCGCCGCGCTGGAGATGCTCGACCGGCTGATCCTGCAGGCGGTGGAGGCGGCGTTCCACTTCGGCTTCCCGCTGGACGCCGGGGCGGTGCTGATCATGGAGGTGGACGGCCTGGAGGCGGGCCTGGACGCCGAGGCCGAGCAGATCGCCGCCATTGCCCGGAGGAACAACGCCCGCGAGGTGCGCCGGGCCAACACCGAGGCCGAGCGGGCGCTGTTGTGGAAGGCGCGCAAGCAGGCGTTCGGGGCGGTCGGCCGGCTGGCCCCGAGCTACTGCACCCAGGACGGCGTGGTGCCGCGGACGAAACTGCCGCACATCCTGCGCGAGATCACGCGGATCGCCGAGAAATACCACCTGCGGGTGTGCAACGTCTTTCATGCGGGCGACGGCAACATTCACCCGATCCTGCTGTTCGACGAACGCGACGCCGGGCAGGTGAAGCGGGTGCTGGCGGCGAGCCATGAAATCCTGGAGGAGTGCGTGAGGGCGGGCGGCAGCGTGACGGGGGAGCACGGCATCGGCGTGGAGAAGATTGATTTCATGCCGAAGCTGTTCACGCCGGAGGATCTGGCTATGATGGTGCGCCTGCGGAGTGCGTTCAACCCGGAGAACCGTTGCAGCCCGGCAAAGATGCTGCCGACCGCCGGGGCGTGCATCGAGCCGAGCAAGGCGGGGCGGAAGGCGGCGCTATAGCCATACCCTTGATTGGGAAGGAAGGTCGGTACGATGTGCGGGTGCATAGTCGAGATTGCGATGCTCGTCATGGGCATCGTCGCACTGGTCAAGGGCAGGATCCCGCTCACCCGAACCCGCGTCGTAGAGGGGACGGCGGCGCGTGTGGTGGGCCTGATCCTCATGTTACCGCTGCCCCTTGCCCTCGGCTTCGGCTTCATCTACGGTGTCGGCATCGGGGTCAGCGCGGCCCAGCAGGGTAAAAGTCAGATCGACCCGAAGGAGATTGAGAAAATCCAAACCACGGCCAAGTTCGTTGAGCTGGGCCTGATCGTGGGCTGCGCGTTGACCGCCGTCGTTGTCGGAGCTGTCACGGCCAGGCCGCCGAAGCTTAAGGAGGACATCGACCTGGATGAGGAGGCCTCCGCCCGCTGGGATCGGCGCCGGCCGGCCCCCGATGAGGATGAGGAGGGGGTCCGTCGCCATGAGAGGGAGAAGGAGGAGGGCTACCGGCCGGATAACCCTCAGGGCCGGTGAATCGACAGGGTCTTGGCCGGCGGGATCATCCAGGCATCCTGACCAGCATTTGCCTCGACAGGTGCCGCCGGCAAAGATGCTGCCGACCGCCGGGGCGTGCATCGAGCCGAGCAAGGCGGGGCGGAAGGCGGCGCTGTGACGGCCCGGCCGCCGTGCCCCGAGACCCGGCTTCAAGGAGTCCCCCGTGATCTGCATCGCCGAGCTGGGGATGCTTGTCCTCGGCATCGTCCTGCTCGTGCTGAAGCGGCTGAAGGTGAGCCGCGACACGGAACTCGGGCCGGGCGCGACGCGCCTCCTGGGCTTCACCCTGATGCTGCCCCTGATCCTCGGCCAGGGCGGCGGGTTCGTGTACGGCTTTACCGTGGGCCTCAAGAAGGGCGCCCAGACCAAGGGGCGGCCGATGACTCAGGCGGACATCGAGTCCCTCAAGAAGGAGATCGAGCAGCCCGCGCTCATCATCAACGTCGCCGCGACCGCCGGCAGCGCCCTGTTCGCCCTGTTCGTGGTGGTGGCCGGGACGAGATCCATCCCGCCGCCTGAACCGCCCGCCCCCGAGGACGCCGGCCGTGCGTACTGGGACCCGGGCCAGTTCGGGGAGGACGAGAAGGAAAAGGGCATCCGCCCGGGCGGGCCCTGAGCGGCCGGCGCGCGAATCCCGCCTTCCCTTCCCGCCGGGCCGCTTTACAATGGGGCGGTGACCGCCACCCCGGCGGCGAGGGGGAACCATGCCCGCCAGTGAACAGCCTGGGCCGCGCTACGTCGTCCGCCACGGGCGCATGCGCTTCCTCGGGCCGTTCGACGCGCCCGCCGGGCTGGCCCTGCCGCGCGGCACGCAGGCGGTTGTCCGCACCGAGCGCGGCCAGGAGGTCGGCCAGGTGCTGTGCGAGGCCAGCCCCCGCGCCGTCGAGCTGCTCACCGAGCCGGTCGGCGGCCGCATCCTCCGCCCGCTCAGCGAGGACGACCGCCGCCAGCTCGACCGGCTCGCCCAGGCCGAGCGCGACGAGTTCGACGCCTGCTGCCGCTTCGTCGCCCAGCGCAAGCTGCAGATGGACGTGGTGGACGTGGAGCACCTGTTCGGCGGCGAGCGCATCGTGTTCTACTTCCTGGCCGAGAAGCGGGTCGATTTCCGCGAGCTGGTCAAGGACCTGGCCCGCGAGTTCCGCACGCGCATCGAGATGCGGCAGATCGGCGTCCGCGACGAGGCCAAGCTGCTGGCTGACTACGGCGACTGCGGCAAGCCGGTCTGCTGCAACACGCACATGGCCGTCATGCCGCCGGTGTCGATGCGCATGGCCAAGCTGCAGAAGTCCACGCTCGACCCGTCGAAGATATCCGGCCGCTGCGGCCGGCTGAAGTGCTGCCTGCGTTTCGAGCAGGACGTCTATGAGGAGTTCCACCGCGAGCTGCCGCCCGTCGGCTCGCGCGTGGTGACGCCAAAGGGCCAGGGCCGGGTGCTGGCCCAGGAGATCCTCGCCCGCAAGTTGCTCGTCGAGTTCGAGGACGGCCGCCGCACCCTCGTGGCCGCCGACGAGATCCTTACCCGATTGAAATAGGTTTGTCAGTGGTCAGTTGCCGCGAACGAACGACCGCTGACCACTGACTGCTGACCACTGACGACATGGCGATCCAACCACCGAAGCTTTGGGACGTCGTCCGCCGGCACTCGCGGTACGCTTACGAGGCGTACGAGTTCGTCTTCGCCGCGCTGGACCACACGCTGGCGCGGATGGAAGAGGCCGAAGGCCGGTCCGAGGGGCGCGAGCCGGGGCAGGGACGGCACGTCAGCGGGCAGGAACTGCTCGACGGCATCCGCGACCTGGCCCTGCGCGAGTTCGGGCTGATGGCCCGCACCGTCTTCCGCCTGTGGGGCGTCGAGCGCACCGACGACTTCGGCGAGATCGTCTTCCAGCTGGTGGACGCCCACCTGCTGAGCGTCACCGAGCAGGACAGCCGGGAGGACTTCCACAACGTCTACGACCTCGACGAGGCGCTGGTGCGGGACTTCCGCATCGAGCTGCCCGAACCGGACGCGGAGGCCGAGCTGAGCCAATGAAGGCCGCCAGGATTCGCCTGATCGTCGCCGCCGGGCTGTTCGTGCTGTGGATGGGCTACCTCATTCACCTGGCGTACACGGCCCACCAGCAGCGGGCCGTGCTGTCGGCGCCGCAGTTCCTCGTCTCCGAGGACGACGTGGTGGCGGAGGTGACGGACCCCAAGGAGCCGGTGAAGGTCGTCGAGGTGCTGTACCCGGAGGCCGACAAGGAGCGGCTGAAGGGGCAGTCGCTGCGGGTTGAGAACCTGGCCGACTGCCGGGTGGCCCAGCCGCAGACGGCGGACGCCAAGGAGGCCCCGCCGCCGGGGGAGGTTCCCCCGGGACGGTACCTGCTGCCGCTGGTCAACGTCCACGACGGCAAGGCCTGGGTGGCCCTCATCCCGCCGTCGCCGGGGTTTCCGCCCGGCAAGCCGCTCATCTACCCCGACAGCGAGAACGCCCGCGAGCAGGCGCTCCGGATGCGCAAGCCCGCGGGCCGCTGAGTCTGCCGCGCTACTGCAACAGCCCCAGCACCAGCGTCACCGCCATCATCACCAGCCCCAGCAGCATGGGGATGCGCAGCGCCTGCTGCACCGTCCGGCCGCGGGCGTACAGGCCGATGAGCGGCCCCAGGAGCAGGCTGCCCAGCGACCCGATGCCGTACATCGCCCCGTAGGCGGTGCCGTGCTGGTAGGGGAACTCGCGGAAGACGATGCCCACCAGGGTCGGAAAGATCGGCCCCAGCACGGCACCCAGCAAGAGCAGCCCCAGCGCCGCCCGGCCGCCGCCCGCCGCCCCCGCCAGGTTGCCGATCACCACCGCCGCCGCCAGCGACAGCCCCAGGATCACCCAGAACTCGCGCCCCGGCCGCACCCAGTCGCGGTCCTGCACATAGGCCATCAGCAGCCGGGCCGCCAGGAACGTCATCCAGAAGCCCGACAAGAGCCACGGTGCCCGCCGCTCCTTCACGCCGATGTCCGTCAGGTAGGTCGTCGCCCAGGTGCTGACGGTGAA
>Ga0070740_10005380_pt1 | contig 11905 bp, 11 predicted proteins | sample Coa_R2_FD_67286 | JGI IMG/M metagenome (GOLD analysis project Ga0070740, IMG submission 67286) | Surface soil microbial communities from Centralia Pennsylvania, which are recovering from an underground coalmine fire - Coalmine... | ecosystem: Environmental > Terrestrial > Soil > Unclassified ...
TAGTCGATGACGAAATGGGCGAAATCCGGCTGGCCAGTGATCGGGCACAGGCAGGTGAATTCCGGTGCTGTGAAACGCGCGACATAGTTGGTGCCCGGATGCGGGTTGGGCACGCGGTCGAGCTTCGCCCTGTCCGGCGAGGCGGGGATAGGCGTCGGACGGCCGAGTTGCAGTCGTTTTCTAGCCATGACCCGCACCATAGTGTAGAAGCCCCGCCATATCCAAGCCGGAGCCGTAAGCGCAATGACCGCGATTACCGACATCATCGGCCGCGAAATTCTCGATTCCCGCGGCAATCCGACCATCGAAGTAGACGTCATTCTGGAGGACGGCTCGATGGGCCGTGCCGCGGTGCCGTCCGGCGCCTCGACCGGCGCGCACGAGGCGGTGGAGCTGCGCGATGGCGACAAGGCGCGCTACGGCGGCAAGGGCGTGCGCAAGGCGGTTGACGCCGTCAACGGCGAAATCTTCGACGCGCTCGGCGGCATGGATGCCGAGGCGCAGGCCAAGATCGACGAGACCATGATCGCGCTCGACGGCACGCCGAACAAAGGCCGCCTCGGCGCCAATGCCATTCTCGGCGTGTCGCTCGCCTGCGCCAAAGCCGCGGCAAAGGCCAAGCGCGCGCCGCTCTACCGCTACGTCGGCGGCGCCGCGGCGCGAACGCTGCCGGTGCCGATGATGAACATCGTCAACGGCGGTGTGCATGCCGACAATCCGATCGACTTCCAGGAATTCATGATCATGCCCGTCGGGGCGCCGACCTTTGCGGAAGCGCTGCGCTGCGGCTCGGAAATCTTCCACACGTTGCGCGGCGAGTTGAAGGCCAAAGGCTTCAATACCAATGTCGGCGACGAAGGCGGCTTTGCGCCGAATCTGAAATCGGCGACTGACGCGCTCGATTTCGTCATGCAGGCGATCGGCAAAGCCGGCTACAAGCCGGGCGGCGATGTCTTCCTGGCACTTGATTGCGCTGCAACCGAATTCTTCAAGAACGGCTCGTACGTCTATGAAGGCGAGGGCAAGACGCGGTCGCCGCAACAGCAGGCCGATTACCTCGCCGAACTTGTCGGCAAATATCCGATCGTCTCCATCGAGGACGGCATGTCGGAGGACGATTGGGACGGCTGGAGACTGCTCACGCAAAAAATCGGCGGGAAGGTGCAATTGGTCGGCGACGATCTCTTTGTCACCAACGTGACGCGGCTGTCGAAAGGCATCAAGGAAGGCATCGCCAATTCCATTTTGGTGAAGGTCAACCAGATCGGCACGCTCACCGAGACGCTTGCCGCCGTCGAAGCCGCGCACAAGGCGGGCTATACCGCGGTGATGTCGCACCGCTCCGGCGAGACCGAAGATTCAACCATCGCCGACCTCGCCGTCGCCACCAATTGCGGGCAGATCAAGACCGGGTCGCTGGCCCGCTCCGACCGCACCGCAAAATATAATCAACTGCTGCGCATTGAGGAAGAACTTGGCGCGCAGGCGAAATACGCGGGCCGCGGTGTGCTGAAAGCCGCGCGTTAACTCGTCGCGCATCGCCGTCTTGCATTCGGTGGTGAATTTGCCGCAAATTGTGCCTGAAAGAGCGAGCCGATGGACCAGACCACGACGCTTGGCATGAACGACCGCCGCCGCGCCGCCGCGCGCTTGGCCGACTACGTGACGCAGTCGGTCGAGAATGCACGCGCGGTCGAGACGCCGTTCTTTCATCTCGAATTCGATCACGTCTTCCCCGACGACATCTACGCGCAGATCCTAGGCCTGATGCCGGAGAATTCCGATTACCGGTCGATGCACGGCCAGAGCAAGGTCAAGGAAGGAACGCAGACCCGCGTCAAGATCGACCTGTTCCCCGAATACATCCGCAATCTGCCGCCGGAGAAGCGCGCGCTGTGGGACATCATCGGCCGCGCGCTGTGCTCGGAGAAGGTGAAACAGGCTTTCATGCGGCGGCTTGCGCCTGGGCTCAAGAAACGCTTTGGCGAGAACTTCGCGCGCGTCGGCATGTATCCGATCCCGATTCTGACTCGCGATATCCCCGGCTATCTGATCACGCCGCACACCGACACGCGCTGGAAAGGCATCACCGTCCAGCTCTATCTGCCCAAGGACGACGCCAACACCGACATCGGCACCATCTTCCACTCGGTGCTGCCCGACGGCTCCAAGCCGAAGGCGACGCAGATGCGCTTTGCGCCGAACACCGGCTACGCCTTCGCCGTCGGCGACGATACCTGGCACTCCGCCGATCCCGTGCACAATCGCGTCAAGACGCGCGACTCGATCCTGCTCACTTATTTCGTTGACCAGGGTCCGCTGAAGGTGCTGCGCAACCGCGGCAAGCGGATCGGCAATTTCCTGCTCAACGAAATCCGGCAGCGCGTTTAGCGGCCATTAACGCGATTCCCGCATTGTCCGCGGGCCATGATCGTCCATCGCCGCCGCCGCGCCGTTTTGACCGCGCTCGGCCTCTATACCTTCGCCGCGCTGTTCATCGGCTATTTCGGCGTCAATGCCTTCACCGGCGCGCATGGCCTGCGCGCCCAGGCCGACCTCGACAAGCAGCTTGCCACCATGGATACCGAGCTCGCCCATCTCAAAGCCGAGCGGGCGGTCTGGGAACGGCGGGTGGCGCTCTTGCGCAGCGACAGGATCGACCCCGATATGCTGGACGAGCGCGCGCGCGCGCTGCTCGGCTATGTCGACCCGCGCGACGTCGTCCTTTTGACCCAGCCGCGCTAGCATCCCGGCGCGCCGTTCGGCGTTATCCACCACCTGACGGGCAGCCTTTCCAGTCAAGCGCTTGAGCAAGGCTGCCCGGCGCCCGTGTGCTTTCGCAGCTTGCCGTTTTAAGCTAAGGGGGTGCCGGAACTGGCCCGCCCGCCGCCGAGGAGTCCCTATGGCCGCGCCCAAGAAAAGCGAGAAAACCGCCGACGACATCGCGTCGGCCGTCAACGGCAAGCCGGTCGCCGACTTCACCAAGGAGCAGGAGCTCGCGGCCTACCGCCAGATGCTCACCATCCGCCGCTTCGAGGAAAAGGCCGGCCAGATGTACGGCATGGGCCTGATCGGCGGCTTCTGCCACCTCTATATCGGCCAGGAGGCCGTCGTGGTCGGCATGCAGATGGTGCTCAAGCCTGGCGACGAGGTCATCACCGGCTACCGCGACCACGGCCACATGCTTGCGACCGGCATGGACCCGAAGGGCGTGATGGCGGAATTGACCGGCCGCAGCCACGGCTATTCCAAGGGCAAAGGCGGCTCGATGCACATGTTCAGCGTCGACAAGGGCTTCTACGGCGGCCACGGCATTGTCGGCGCCCAGGTGCCCCTCGGCACCGGCCTGGCCTTCGCCAACAAATATCGCGGCAACAAGAGCATCTGCATCACCTATTTCGGCGACGGCGCCGCCAACCAGGGCCAGGTCTACGAAAGCTTCAACATGGCCGAGCTGTGGAAACTGCCGGTCGTCTACGTCATCGAAAACAACCGCTACGCCATGGGCACGGCGATCACGCGCTCGTCGGCCGAGGTCAACCTGTCGCGGCGCGGGCTGTCGTTCAACATTCCCGGTGAGCAGGTCGACGGCATGGACGTGCGCGCGGTCAAGCAGGCGGGCGAGAAGGCCGCCGAATGGTGCCGCGCCGGCAAGGGGCCGTACATTCTTGAAATGCTCACCTACCGCTACCGCGGCCATTCGATGTCCGACCCGGCCAAGTACCGCACGCGCGAGGAGGTCGAGAAGGTCCGCACCACGCACGATCCGATCGACATGGTGCGCCACCGCGTTCTGGAGCGGAAAATCGCCGACGAGGATGCACTCAAGAAGATCGAAGCCGAGGTGCGCGAGGTCATCAACCAGGCCGCTGAATTCGCCACCCACGATCCCGAGCCGGATGCGTCCGCGCTCTATACCGACGTTTATCGCTGAGACCAAAACCAGTAGCAGTCCTCATGCCGACCGAAGTCCTGATGCCCGCGCTGTCGCCCACGATGGAGAAGGGCAACCTCGCCAAGTGGCTGAAGAAAGAGGGCGACAAGGTCCGCTCGGGCGACGTCATCGCCGAAATCGAAACCGACAAGGCAACGATGGAAGTGGAGGCGGCGGACGAGGGCACGCTGGGCAAAATTCTTGTGCCCGAAGGCACCGCAGACGTCGCCGTCAATACACCGATCGCGGTGATCCTCGCCGAAGGTGAGGACAAGTCGGCGATCAAGGCTGGCGCGCGTGCCGCGCCAACTACGGCGAAGCCGGCGGCGCCAATGACTGAAGAGGTTGCGGAATCGGAGCCGCGCGTTGAGGAACAGCGGATCATCAGGGCACCGCAGGCGCCGGCTGAGCCGCAGGCGCCCGAAGTCAAAGTCGCCGCCGATCCCGCCATTCCCGAAGGCACCGAGATGGTCACCATGACCATGCGCGAAGCCTTGCGCGACGCCATGGCCGAGGAGATGCGCCGCGACAAGGACGTCTTTGTCATGGGCGAAGAGGTTGCCGAATATCAGGGCGCCTACAAAGTGACGCAAGGACTGCTGCAGGAGTTTGGCGCGGGCCGCGTCATCGATACGCCGATCACCGAGCACGGCTTTGCCGGACTTGGCATCGGCGCGGCGCTTGCCGGCCTCAAGCCCATCGTTGAGTTCATGACCTTCAACTTCGCCATGCAGGCGATGGATCAGATCATCAACTCCGCCGCCAAGACACTTTACATGTCGGGCGGGCAGATGACCTGCCAGATCGTGTTCCGTGGGCCCAACGGCGCCGCGGCGCGCGTCGCCGCCCAGCACAGCCAGGATTACGCGTCCTGGTATTCGCACATTCCCGGCCTGAAGGTGATTGCGCCGTCGAACGCCGCCGATGCCAAGGGACTGTTGAAGGCCGCCATCCGCGATCCCAACCCAGTGGTGTTCCTGGAAAACGAAATCCTTTACGGCCACTCCTCGCCGGTGCCCAAGCTCGACGACTTCGTGCTGCCGATCGGCAAGGCGCGCGTCGCGCGGCCAGGTTCCGACGTCACCATTGTCGCCTGGTCGATGGGCATGTCCTATGCGTTGCAGGCGGCGGAACATCTGGCGAAAGACGGCGTCGACGCCGAAGTCATCGACCTGCGCACACTGCGGCCGATGGACGTCGACACGGTCGTCGCCTCGGTGAGGAAGACCGCGCGTTGCGTCACCGTCGAGGAAGGCTGGAAGCAATCCGGTGTCGGCGCCGAGATCGCCGCGCAAATCATGGAGCACGCCTTCGACTATCTCGACGCGCCGGTGCTGCGCGTCGCCGCCAAGGACGTGCCGATGCCTTATGCCGCCAATCTCGAGAAACTCGCGCTGCCGTCGGCCGCCGAGGTGATCGAGGCGGTGAAGGCGGTCACGTACAAGTAGCGTCGCACAATGCCCACCAACATCCTCATGCCGGCGCTGTCGCCCACGATGGAGAAGGGCAACCTGGCGCGTTGGCTCAAGAAGGAAGGTGACAAGATCAAGTCGGGCGACGTCATCGCCGAGATCGAGACCGACAAGGCGACGATGGAATACGAGGCGGTCGATGAGGGCACGCTCGCCAAGATCGTGGTGCCGGAAGGCACGCAGGACGTGGCGGTCAATTCGGTCATCGCGGTGCTCGCCGGCGAGGGCGAGGACGTGAAGGCGGCAGCCGCGGGGGCGAGAGCTGCACCTGCGAAACCGCCGGAGAAAAAAACGGCTTCAGTATCCCCCTCACCCCAGCCCTCTCCCCAACGGGGAGAGGGAGCAGGCAGTGCCGTGCCGCGCGCTCAGAGCCCTTCACCTCTCCCCAGCGGGGAGAGGTCGCCGCCAAAGGCGGCGGGTGAGGGGGTAGCTGCCTCGCGTGGAAACCGCATCTTTTCTTCGCCACTCGCCCGCCGCCTCGCGAAGGAATCCGGTATCGATCTTGCCCGCGTGCAAGGCTCCGGCCCGCATGGCCGCGTCATCGCCCGCGACATCGACGCAGCGAAGGCCGGAAAGGGCCTCGCGGCGCCGCGCGTTGCACCTGCGGGAGCGCCGGCGATTGCCCCTTCGATGTCGGACAGCCAGATCCGCGTGCTCTACGCGGAGGGTTCCTATGATTTCGTGCCGCACGACCAGATCCGCCGCGTCATTGCGCAGCGCCTCACCGCCTCGGTGCAGACCATCCCGCATTTCTACGAGACGGTCGATTGCGACATCGGCAAGCTCATGGAAGCGCGCGCCGAGATCAACGACGCCGCGCCCAAGGACAAAGACGGCAATCCCGCCTACAAGCTCTCGGTCAACGACTTCGTCATCAAGGCGCTGGCGCTGGCGCTGCAACGCGTGCCCGACGCCAATGTGAGTTGGACCGAAGCGGGCATGCTCAAGCACAAGCATTCCGATGTCAGCGTCGCCGTGGCGCTGCCCGGTGGGCTCATCACGCCGATCATCCGCAACGCCGAGATGAAGTCGCTGTCGGCGATCTCCAACGAGATGCGCGAGCTTGCCGCCCGCGCGCGTGCCCACAAGCTCCGCCCACACGAATACCAGGGCGGCACCACCTCGGTGTCGAACCTCGGCATGTACGGCATCAAGGATTTCACCGCCGTGATCAATCCGCCGCAATCGACCATCCTGGCCGTCGGCGCCGGTGAGGAGCGTGCCGTGGTGCGCAACGGCCAGCTTGCCGTCGCCACTATCATGAGCGTGACGCTGTCCTGCGATCACCGCGCCGTCGACGGCGCGCTCGGCGCCGAGCTCATCGGCGCGTTCAAGCGGCTCATCGAAAACCCGGTGATGATGGTCGTCTAGACCGTCACGCCGGATCGAAGCCCTTTGCCTTGAACACCGCCTGCGCCTCGGGCGAGGTCAGGAATTTGAGGAAGGCGTTTGCCGCCGCCGCGTCCTTGGCGTTGGCGCCGACGCCGGCGGCGAACACATTGGTTTGCCCGAGATCGCCGGGCGGTGGGCCGACCACGTCGACGCCCTCTGTCGTCACGAGCTCCGGTTTCGACTGAAACGCGATGTCGACCTCGCCGCTGGTCAGCAGCGTGCCGACGAAACCCGCGGGCGGCGGAAATTTGCTCTTGGCCTTGATCTCGGCGGCGATGCCGAGCTTCTCGATCATCTTGGAGAAATAGACGCCGCTGGCGCCGCCGGCGGCCGGATCGGTGTAGCCGATGGCGCGCGCCGACAGAAGCGTCTTCTTCAGCGCCTCGACGGTCGAGATATCCGGCTTCGGCGCGCCGTGCTTGACGCCAAAGGCAAAAATGGACTTGCCGAGCGACACGCCGCCCGGCGCGATCTTGCCGTCCTTGGTCAGGCTGTCGATTCCGCCGCGCGACACGATGAGCACATCCGGCACGTCGCCTTCTTGCGCTTTCTTGGTGAAGCCCGAAATCAGGCCCCAGGAGATATTGAGCGTGTTGCCGGTTGCCTTTTCGAATTTCGGCGCCAGCTCCTCGATCGCGCTTTTGACGCCGATGGTGCTGTAGACCTTGAGCTCGGCGGCAAAGGCCGCCTGCGACAGGCCCAGCAATAAAGTCGCGGCGGCAATGCGCATAACGCTTCTGGTCATGATGTTTCCCCGGGTGTTATAGGCAGCATTACAGGCCCAATCCGGGCTACGTTCAATCGGGGGCTCTTGCGGAGGCGAAAGGCGAATGGCCGACAGCAATTTCGACATCCTCATCATCGGCTCCGGCCCCGGCGGCTATATCGCCGCCATCCGCGCGGCGCAGCTCGGCTTCAAGACGGCGATCGTCGAGCGCGATTATCTCGGCGGCATCTGCCTGAACTGGGGCTGCATCCCGACCAAGGCGCTGCTGCGCTCGGCCGAAATTTTCCATTACATGCAGCACGCCAAGGACTACGGCTTGAAGGCCGACAATGTCGGCTTCGACGCCGCGGCCATCGTCACGCGCTCGCGCGCCGTGTCCAGACGCCTCAATGACGGCGTCGGCTTTCTGATGAAAAAGAACAAGGTATCGGTGATCTGGGGCGAGGCGGTGATTGGCGCGCCCGGCAAGGTCACGGTGAAGGCGTCGAAAAGCGAAGCGCCGAAGGGCGCGCTCGGCGCCGGCTCCTATCAGGCCAAGCACATCATCATCGCCACCGGCGCGCGGCCCCGCGTGCTGCCGGGCCTCGAGCCGGACAAGAAGCTGATCTGGACCTATTTCGAGGCGATGATACCGCCGAACATTCCGAAATCGCTGCTGGTGATCGGCTCCGGCGCCATCGGCATCGAGTTCGCCTCGTTCTATCGCGCGCTCGGCGCCGACGTGACGGTCGTGGAGGTGCTGCCGCAAATTCTCCCCGTCGAGGATCAGGAGATCCAGGCCTTTGCGCGCAAGAGCTTCGAGAAGCAGGGCATCAAGATTCTGACCAATGCCAAGGTCAGCAAGCTCGACAAGAAATCTGACGCCGTCACCGCCACCATCGAGGCCGACGGCAAGAGCCAGCAGATCGCTGTCGAGCGCGTCATCTCCGCGGTCGGCGTCGTCGGCAATATCGAGAACCTCGGCCTCGAAAAGCTCGGCGTGAAGACCGAGCGCGGCATCATCGTCGTCGACAAATACAACAAGACGAACGTGCCCGGCATCTACGCCATCGGCGACGTCTCGGGCCCGCCGATGCTGGCGCACAAGGCCGAGCACGAGGGCGTGGTCTGCGTCGAGGCGATCAAGGGCCTCAACCCGCACCCGATGAACAAGTCGATGATCCCCGGCTGCACCTATTGTTCGCCGCAGATCGCCTCCGTCGGCCTCACCGAGCAAGCGGCGAAAGACAAAAAGCTCGACATCCGCGTCGGCCGCTTTCCCTTCGTCGGCAACGGCAAGGCGATCGCGCTCGGCGAGGACCAGGGTCTGGTCAAGGTCATCTTCGACAAGAAGACCGGCCAGCTGCTCGGTGCGCATATGGTCGGCGCCGAGGTGACCGAACTGATCCAGGGTTATGTCGTGGCGATGAATCTGGAGACGACGGAAGAAGAATTGATACACACCGTCTTCCCGCATCCGACACTGTCGGAGACGATGAAAGAGGCGGTACTCGACGCCTACGGGCGGGTTTTGAATATGTGACGCGGGGACGCGCCGGCACCGGCAATGTGAGCGCAAAGGGGGCGACCAATGGGCATTCTCGAGTGGATCGTCGTCGGCCTCGTCGCCGGCTGGCTTGCGCATCAATTGCTCGGCGGGGGCGGCGGCGGGCTTCTGTACAATCTCGCGGTCGGACTGGTCGGCGCCATCGTCGGCGGCCTGATTTTTGGCAGCCTGAACATCATGCCGGTGGGCTTTGTCGGCGAGTTGCTCAGCGCGACTGTCGGCGCTGTCGTCTTTCTGCTGATCTGGCGAGCCATCCGCCGCGCCTGAGCGCCGCTAGTTGAAGACGTAGCTTGCCCCGAACTGCACGAGCTGCGTCTTCAGCATGAGGTCCGCGATGGTCGGCACCTGCAACAGCGGCGCGCTGAAATTCTCCCGCATGGTTCCATAGTCGGCGAAGCGGTATTCCGCGCGCAGGCGCCAGCCGCCGCCGACCGCGGCTTCGATGCCGCCGCCATAGGTCCAGCCTTGCGCCATGATGGTATCGGTCGCCGATGTGGTCGCACCGCAGGTCAGGGGACCACAGGCTTCGACCACTTGCAGATGCTGCCAGGCGATGCCGCCGGTGCCATAAATCAGCAAGGACGGATCGACCAGATAGCCAATTCGTCCGCGCGCGCTGGTGTCCCAGCTGGTCTTGACCCGGATCATGTCGCCGGGGTTGATCGGCCCGAACACGCCGTCGACGCCGGGCAGGGCGCCGTATTGCGTGGTGGTATGGTTGCTGGTGCCCCAGTCACCTTCGATGCCGGCGACGAAACGCTCGGCGAACTGCCAATTGTAGCCGGCGAACACGCCGCCGCGAAATTCCGTGTCGTTGTACCACTCGTAGCCGACGCCCGGCAGAATCGGGAAGGGGCCGCCGACGACCGTGGTCCATTTGAATTCACGCGAGCGGGCGCCGGCAGCAAGTCCGAGATAGGGTCCGCTCCAGCGCGGCACCTCGGCGACGGGCTGCGGCGCCGAGGGCGCTTTGCCGCCGAACCGGTAGGCAAGTCCGAAGACGTAGGTGCTGGTCGCAAGCTTGAGGTCGACCGTGGCCGTGCCGAAAATCGGCGCGCCGAAATGCAGCGTCTCACGGCTGGTGCCGAAATCGGCGTAGCGGTATTCCGCTCGCGCCAGCCAGTTGCCGGCAAGCATCTTCTCGATGCCGCCGCCGGCCATCCATCCGACTTGGGTCGTGTGCGCGCTCGCGGGCGTCTCCGAGCCGCAATCGCTCGGTCCGCAGACCGACGTGATCTTGAAGTCCTGCCAGGCGGCGCCGCCGGTGGCATAGAGCAGCGTCGACGGCGTCACCAGATAGCCGATCCTGCCGCGCAGGCCGGCGTCCCAGTTGGTCTGGACGCTGACGGTGTCGCCGGGAACGATCCCAAAGAATATGCCGCTGAAGCCGGGCAGAAATCCGGGCTGCGTCCTGGTTTTTTGCGCATCGCCCCATTCGCCCTCGATGCCGGCTACCCAGCGCGGTGCGAATTGCCAATTATAGCCGGCATAGAAGCCGTAGCGGAACGCGGCGTCATTGAAGGTCTGCGACTCGAGGCCGGGAACAGGCGGCCCGAAGAAGTCGAGGCCGGTCCATTTGCTTTGCGTCGCGCGCAGGCCGACGTTGGCGCCGACATAGAAGCCGTCCCATGACGGCGCCGACGCGCTTTGCGCCTTGGCTGTGGTCGTCAAAAAGCATAGCGCCAGCGCACAAAAAAAGCGCTGCGGCCAACGGGGACGCTGCTTACCGAACACGGAATTCTCTCTAAAACCCACCAGGCAGGCGATCATAGGCAAAGCAGTGAGCCCCTCGCAAGCGCGGTGCTCGCCTTGCGAGGATCGGGCTGTCTGCGTATGTAGCATCCATGGCCGTGGTTTATGACATCGACAAAGAGCGTCCGCGCCATCCGGAAAAGGCGCATCGGCCGGACTCGCCGGTGTTGCCGAAGCCCGGCTGGATCCGCGTCAAGGCGCCGGTGTCGCCGGGCTATTTCGCCACCCAGAAGCTCATGCGCGACAACGGCTTGCACACTGTGTGCGAGGAGGCCGGCTGCCCGAATATCGGCGAGTGCTGGGAGAAGAAGCACGCCACCTTCATGATCATGGGCGACACCTGCACGCGCGCCTGCGCCTTCTGCAACGTCAAGACCGGACTGCCCGGCGCGCTTGACGCCAATGAACCGGCCCGTGTCGGCGAGGCGACCGCCAAGCTCGGCCTCGCGCACATCGTCATCACCTCGGTCGACCGCGACGATCTCGCCGACGGCGGCGCGCAGCATTTTGCCGACACCATCCGCGCCATCCGCGGCGCCGCGCCCGGCACCACCATCGAGGTGCTGACGCCCGATTTCCTGCGCAAGGACGGCGCGCTTGAGATCGTGGTCGAGGCCAAGCCCGACGTGTTCAACCACAATCTTGAGACCGTGCCGTCGCTCTATCTCACGGTGCGGCCGGGCGCGCGCTATTTCCATTCGCTGCGGCTGCTGCAGCGGGTGAAGGAACTCGACCCGACGATGTTCACCAAGTCCGGCGTTATGGTGGGCCTGGGCGAAGAACGGAACGAAGTCTTGCAGGTGATGGACGACCTGCGCTCGGCCAATGTCGACTTCCTCACCATCGGCCAATATTTGCAGCCGACGCGCAAGCACGCCGAAGTCAAACGCTTCGTGCCGCCCGACGAATTCGAGGCGCTCAAGACCATCGCCTACACCAAAGGCTTCCTGATGGTGTCGGCCTCGCCGCTGACGCGCTCCTCGCATCACGCCGGCGACGACTTCGCGCGATTGAAGGCCGCGCGTGCAGCGCGCACCTGATGCCGCGATTTTCTACGAAGCGCCGCGTCCGCCACAGCGCAA
>Ga0070740_10005382_pt1 | contig 11902 bp, 10 predicted proteins | sample Coa_R2_FD_67286 | JGI IMG/M metagenome (GOLD analysis project Ga0070740, IMG submission 67286) | Surface soil microbial communities from Centralia Pennsylvania, which are recovering from an underground coalmine fire - Coalmine... | ecosystem: Environmental > Terrestrial > Soil > Unclassified ...
CATGGCGAAAACGCGATCGGGCGCGGACGGGAGATTCCAGCCGTCGGTCCAGTGCCGCGGTTCGGGCGCGCCGTGCGGGTCGCCGGCAGGAGCGCCCGATTCCGCCCACTGGGAGAGCGTGTCGCGCTCGGCCGGCGTCAGTGAACGATCGTTCGAAAATTTTCCGCAGCACGGGTCGGCGAACCACGGCGGCATTTTGCGCGCCAGCACCGCCGACCGGATTGCTTTAGCCCAGGGCCGGACCTGCGCGTAGGTGAGAAAAGGCATGGGCGCGATCTCGCCGGGACGATGGCATTCCTGGCAGCGGTTCTGAAGAATCGGGAGGACGTCGCGGTAGAAGGCCGGCGCGGCGGCGGAGGCGTGAACGGTGAAGCAGGTGGCGGCGAGGAAACTACGGATCACATCGGGCTACGGCAGGCGGACCGTGTCATTGGCCGGCACTTCGAACAGAGTCACCAGATTGGTCATGCTGAAAAGCTTCCGAATCGGCGTGCCCAGGTTCACCAACTGAATCTGGCAGCCGGCGGTTTTCGAGGAAACATACAGCCCGGCCACGGCCCCCAGACCCATGCTGTCGGCATGCGTCACATCCGAAAAATCCAGAACGATGCGGCGATGGGCGGTTAGCAGCGGCCGGACGGTGTTCCGGAGCAGGGTCGCCCCTTCGCCCATAAGCCGGCCGTTGCAACGAATCACCAGGCCGCCGGACTCTTCCTCCGTGGTCAGACTGAATTCAGGCGGCCTCGCGTCCGCGGCGGACATAGAACGCAGTATACGCTACTTGGGTATCGACATGACGTATGTCGTAATCTTTTCGAGATCTTGCGGATTGAAGGAAAACGGAGGCATGCCGGAACCCGGCGAAAGACTGTCGGGATCGGCGAAATGGTCCTCCACCCATTTCCGGTCGTGACGGAGATGCAGGCCGTTAAGCGACGGACCTTCCTTGCCGCCTTCACCATTGAGCGCGTGACAGGTTCCGCACCCGTTGGTCTGATAGAGCATTGCTCCTTGTGTGGCTTCATCGGGGGCGTTCTTCCAAGCGTCGACGGTATCGTCGGTATGCTTGGTGACGAGTTGCGTGAGCGCGCGGACCTGCCAGCCGGAAAGATCGGCGGCGGGGCCGTCGGGTACGGGCTGGCGGAAATGTTTGCCCAGCCAATCCGCGTCGCGCGTGGCGGGCGCCTTGGTGAGATCCGGACCCGGGCCCGTGCGGCCGAGCGCGTGACAGTTCGCGCAGTTGGCGCTGCGGAATACGCCGATGCCGGCAAGTTGCGATGCCGGAATCGTCTGCCAGGTCTGCACGTCAATGGTTCCATCTTCTTCGACCTGCTTCGGCGTGGTAGCGACGGCCGTGGCGGTGAGAGCGGTCCACGCGAGGGCCGCGACGGCGACCAGGGAGATCGCGGCCGTCCGCTGGCGGATGCGAAGCGCCGTATGTCGGTCGATAAAAGGCGTCAGAATGAGAAACAACACGGCAAGCCCCGGCAGCACCACCGCGCCGACCAGCTCCAGCGGCCCTTGGAATAGCTTGAGGGCCTGGAAAAGGAAAAGAAAATACCATTCAGGGCGGGGAATATAGCTGGTGTCGGTAGGGTCGGCCACGTGCCCGAGCGGAACCTTCACAAACGCCACCATGCACGCCAGGCCCACGCACCAGATGAAAACGGCGACCACATCCTTGAAAAGCTGCTGGGGATAGAACTTCTTTTTAGGGAGCAGTTCGTCTCCGGGCGCCGGCGTGACGCCATGCTTGCGGACCAGGAAAACGTGCAGCCCGATGAGCGACAGCGTCAGAATCGGCAGTAGCGTGACGTGAGCCGCGTAGAACCGGGCGAACGTCACACGCCCGATGGTGGCGCCATCGGTGCCGAGGAGTCTTAGCAGCAACGATCCGCCCGGAGCGAGAGCGGTGATCTGGGTGGTGACCATGGTGCCCCAATAGGCCCGGTTGTCCCAGGTAAGAAGATAGCCGCTGAGGCCGAAGGCCAACGTCAACAGCAACAGGAACACGCCGGCGATCCAGGTGATCTCGCGAGGCTTCTTGTAAGCGCCCCACAGGAACGTCTGGGCCATGTGCAGGCCCACCACGATGATCATGAGGCTGGAGCCCCAGTGATGCATGGCGCGAATGATGCTGCCCGCGGTGACCTGGGTGACAATGTAGCGCAGACTGTCCCAGGCCTCGCCGGGTGTGGGCGCGTAGTTCAGCGCCATCAGGAATCCGGAGAAAATCTGCAACAGAAATGCGAACAGCGCCACGCTGCCGAATACGTGCGGCCAGCCGGCGGATGCGGGAATATCTTCGTCCAGAAAGTGGCGGGCCGCCGAAATCAAGCCGGTGCGGCCGTCAATCCAATTCAGTGCGTTGCGGAGCATCTTCAGACGCTTTCCCGGTCGATTTCCGCGGAAACCAGAACCTTGTTTCCATCGATGCGGGACATGTACCGGTCCAGGTTGCGGGGCGCGGGGCCTTTCAATACTTTCCCGTCTGCGGAAAACGCGGAACCGTGGCAGGGACAGATGAACTGCATCGCCGAGTTCTCCCAGTGGTAGGCGCAGCCGAGGTGCGTGCAGGAAGGATTGTAGGCGACGACTTTGTTCTGGTCCGTGCGGACCAGCCAGGTGCTGGCTTTTTCCACTACTTTGCGCCATCCGTCCTGACGCTTGCGACTGTAGACAATCTCCTGAGGACTGCCGACCTTTAGCTGGGACAGGTCGGCGACCTCGACCCAGTCTCCTGCATCTGAAGTTTTGGGCTTTACGAGCAAATAAAGTGCGGCCGGCGCTGCCGCGGCAGCCGCGATCACGCCGCCAAAGAGATTTATGAGGACCCCGTAAAACGATCTACGGGTAGAGGTTTCCGTCAGCATGAGCGATTCTCTTTTAGTACAGACCTCGCATAGAGCTTTTCGCAACTGGACGAATGGCAGTTGCTTCAAGTATCGGCGTCGCGATGAGGCCCGCCGTTACTAGGTTGGACGATGTTAATAGTATACTCGGAACGGGTGGCGTCTTCCCTTTCTCCGATCTTCATTTTTCTCCTGGCGGTATGCAGCGCGGCAGCCGGCGTGTGGCTGGACGCGACCCGGCTGAATGCGCCTCGCCATGCTTCGCAGCGGCTGGTGCCCTTCGGCGGAGGAGTGCTGATGGGCGTGGCGGTGTTTTGGGTGCTGCCGGAAATGGCGGAATTTTTCCGTTGGACGGGCGCGCTCGCGTGGCTGAGCGGCGGGGTTCTGTTGCTGTGGATCGTGGATCGTTTTATTTATCCGGTCTGTCCGGCCTGCGCGCACTCGCACGATCACGATCATTGCGCGACGCGGCTGCACGGATTCGCCACGCCGCTGCTGGCGGCCGCGGCCCTTCATAGCGCCCTGGACGGATGGGGAGTCGTAACCGGGCAGCATGTCAACGCGAGACTCGGAGCGGCGTTCGGCCTTGGCATCGCAGCCCATAAAATTCCCGAGGGTTTGGCGCTCGGCGTGATCGCGCGCGCGGCGCTAGCATCGAGGGGCTTGGCGGTGCTGTGGTGCTCGGCCGCGCAGGCCGCGACTCTCATGGGCGCGGGGCTGGCGGTGCTGTTCGCGCCGTATTTGGGATCGCAGGCGCTGCACGCGTTACTGGCGCTCGCCTCCGGAAGTTTTTTGTATCTCGGTGGCCACGCGATTCATGGCGAGTTGAGGCGCAGCGGCGCCGCCCCGGCGTTTGTTCCCGCCCTGACCGGAGTGGCGGGCTCCAGCGTCCTGCGGCTGTTCGTGCGCTAGCGGGCGCGGGCTTTCGCCCCTTCCAAGGAGCCGGGCTACTTTTTGGCGACGCAGGTTCCCGGAGCGGCCTCGGCGGGCTTCACATTGCTGATCCAATAATCGGCGCCTTGTACCAGCACAGTGGCGTCGATGCACTCCCCCGGATGCAGCGCCGGGAGGTCCTGCGCGTTCTTCACCGGGTATTCCATGCTCATGGCCTCCATCCAGCCCTCGATTTTGTTGCCGTTGATGGTGGCCGTCTTAGCTTGCGGATCGACGCGGACCACCTCGCCGTGAAGCGCATAGCTTTTGGGGGGCTCCTTGCCGGCCTCGTTTTTTGTCACCGGCGTACAGGCGCTCAGACAGGCCGCGGCGGCCAACGCGGCGAATTTTTTTCGCATCGGTTTAAGTGTATCGCGTGATATCCGCGGAGCCTCAACTCTGATAAATTATCGGAAGCGCGGCCTGTTATGAAAACCGCTCCTCATGGGTTCGTGGCGTTGGTTTCCGGCGCGGCCTGGCTGCTGGCCGGTCCCCAGGACTACGAAGGCGATCATTGGAATCATTTGCGGGACCGGATCGAGCAAAAGGCTCTGCCCTTCTTCTCCGAGCACCCGGCGTTTTCTCAAAAGAAGAAATGAGGATTTCAAAGCGAATGAGGCCCCGATTCGTCTTCGCGCTGGCGGCGGCCGTGATTCCCGCGATGGCGCAACTGCCCGCGCCGAACAAGGCTGGAGTCTCGGCGGGACATGACGTGCTGCGGGCAAAGGATGTCGAGGCTGCGAACAAGTTCTGGGAGGCGCTTGGCGGCGCTCCGGCGCAGTTCGCAGGCCGCCTGAACCTGGTGAAATTTCCGGGCGTGCTGTTGTTGAGCGTCGGCCCGGGGCAGGGACGGGGCAAGCAAGCTCCGGCGGTCCCGGCGGAACTCGGCGGCTCGGAGGGCTCCTCCCTGGAATTTATCGGATTTGTCGTGAAGGATATCCGCGGGTCGCTGGCGAAATGGGCCGAAGCGGGGATCAAGCCGCTGCCGGGCGGCTCAGCCAGGCAGGTGTACGTGATGTCGCCGGACCAGATCAAGGTGCGGATCACCGAGGACACATCGATCGCCGCGCCGATCGAGGCGGACTCGATCAAAATGGTGGTTCCGGACGTGAAGGAAGCCGAGGCGTGGTACGCGAAATATTTCGGCGCGGAGATGATCCAGCGCCGCGGCGAAAGGGTCGCGGATATTCCCGGCTCGAATATCTTATTCGAACAGGCGAAGGGCGCCGTGGCTCCCACTAAAGGCCGCGCCTTCGACCGGATCGGCCTGGAAGTGGTGAATCTCGAGGCGTTCTCGAAGAGGCTGGAGGACGCTGGCATCAAGTTCGATAGTCCGTATCGGAAGGCGGCCAACATGAACGCGGCCTTCGCGGTATTCCAGGACCCGTTCGGGACGCTGATCGAAATGAGCGAAGGCTTATCGGCAGTCAAGTAGCGCTGGCCTGCTCACTGCCACCGCTCCAACGTCTGAGCGGCGCTCCGGCGCGAGAGCGTATCAGTGCACTTGATGCTCCGCATCAAGTGGCGCATTTATATATCCTTAAAGTGTAGGAGAGAAGAATGCGAGCCGTATCTTTCATCGTTGCAGGCGCAGTGGTGCTGGGCCCGCAATTATTTGCCGCGAACAGCCCGCTGGCGGATGCCGCCATGCGGGGAGACAAGGCGGCTGTGGTAAGTCTGCTGAAGCAGAAAGCCGACGTCAACGCTCCGCAGGCCGATGGCGCCACCGCGATCCAATGGGCCGCTTACCGGAACGATCTGGAGATGGCCGATCTGCTGATCGCGGCGGGCGCGAATGTGAAGCTGCCCAATCGGGATGGCGCGACGCCCTTGCAACTCGCTTCCATCAACGGGAGCGCGGCAATGATCGAAAAGCTGCTGAAGGCCGGGGCGGATCCCAATGAGAGGTACCCGCGCGGCGAAACGCCGCTCATGTTCGCCTCACGCAGCGGCAAGCTGGATGCGATCCAGGTTCTGCTGGATCACAACGCGGATGTAAATGCGAAGGAAAGCTCGCGCGGCACCACGGCGCTGATGTGGGCGGTGGAGCAGCGGCACCCGGAGGCAGTGAAACTGCTTGTGGATCATAAAGCCGATACCATGGCGATCACCAATCCGGATAGCAAGGGCGGAACTGCGTATCTGGCGCCGAGCGTGCAGCAGCGCGCCGCTCAGGACAAGTTCTTCGGCCGGCCCAACAACGCGGGGAACGCCGGCGGGCGGGGGCGGAGTCTATCGGCCGAGGAACTGGCCGCCGCCGATGCTGCGGCCGCGGATGCCGCCTTTGGCCGGACGCAAAACACCAAGGGAGGAGGCTTGACGGCATTAGTGCTGGCGGCTCGCGAAGACTGCCTGGAGTGCGCCAAGATCCTAATCGCCGCAGGAGCCGATGTCAACCAAACCACTCGTTATGGTTGGACTCCGCTGCTGACAGCCGTGCAGAACCGGCATTATCAGCTCGCCTCGTTCCTGTTAAATAACGGCGCGAATCCGAACATCCATAACAACGGCGGCTGGACGCCGCTCTACCTGGCGGTCGATAACCGGAACATCGAAATGGGCGATTATCCGGTGCGTCCCGCGGATATGGACCAGCTCGAGTTCATCAAGCTGCTGGTGGACAAAGGGGCGGACGTAAACGCACGGATCTGCGGCGTGGAATCGACTCCGGAGGAGTGCAAGGGGGACAGTACCGAAACTCGCACCATTTTCACCATGCAGTGGCTGTATGAAGCGGGCGCGACGCCGTTCCTGCGCGCCGCGCAGTCCTCCGATCTGCCGGTGATGAAGCTTCTGCTGGCGCACGGAGCGGATCCGAAGATTGAGACGTCGAATGGCGACACCGCGCTTATGGTCGCGGCCGGGATCGGGTGGGTGGAAGGCGTCACCTTCGAGTGGTCCGAAAAGGACAATGTCGAAGCTGTGAAACTATGCCTGGATCTGGGGATCGATCCCAACATCGCCAATAAGGATGGCCGCACGGCGTTGCATGGCGCGGCGCATAAAGGACGAAATGACGTCGTGCAGATGCTGGTAGATCATGGGGCCAAACTGGACGCCCATGACAACGGCAGCCGCGACACCTTTACCGGCGCGTTGTTCGGGCACACCTGGGAGCCCATCGATTACGCGCGCGGGCTGGTGCGTGTGGGAGTGCAGTCCGCGATTGCGCATCCAGAGACCGAGGCCCTACTGCAGAAGTTGATGAAGGCGCGCGGGATCCCGGTGCCTCCGCCGGCCGGGCAGACGGTGTGCGTCACGGATGTCTGCAAAGGCAACGCTCAGCCTTAAGCCGGCAGACTGGTCCCCCACAACGGAATTGAGATCGCCGGTCACGGGCGCAGGGTCGACGCCAGCCGAACCAGCATATACAATAGGTTGCCGTGACGATCAGAGCCCCGAAGACTCCGTTGTGGCTGCTCGGGTTGCTGGGCGCGGCAGGGTTGGCCTGCGCGCAGCAACAGGCTTCCGCGGTTATCAATAAATACTGCGCGGCGTGTCATAACGACAAGCTGCGGACCGGCGGGCTCTCTCTGCAAAACCTCGATCCGGGCCAGGCGCCCGCGCAAGCCGAGACGTGGGAAAAAGTCATCCGCAAGGTTCGGGCCGGCGCCATGCCGCCCCAAGGAATGGCCCGGCCGGATGCGGCCACCATGGAAGGATTCGTCTCCTATCTGGAAACGTCGATTGACCAGGCAGCGGCCGCGAAACCCAACCCTGGGCGGTCCTCGATGCACCGCCTGAATCGCGCGGAATACGCCAATGCGATCCGGGATCTTCTGGGGCTCGAAATCGATTCCACCGCGCTTCTGCCGGCCGACGATGAAAGCAGCGGATTCGACAACATCGCCGACGTACTGCGCATGTCGCCGGCGCTGATGGAGCGCTATCTTTCGGCGTCTTGGAATATCAGCCGCGAAGCGGTGGGCGACGTGAGAATTTCGCCCGCCACGGCGGTGTACCGCGTGCGGCCGGACCTGTCGCAGGACCAGCACATCGAGGGTCTGCCGATCGGCACGCGCGGCGGGATCCTGGTGAAGCATTATTTTCCGCTGGATGCCGAATATGTGATCAAAGTGCGGTTGTGGCGCAATACGTTCGACCTGATGCGCGGGATGGAGGATTCGCACCAGATCGAAATCAGCGTGGACGGCAAGCAGGCCGCGCTGGTGACGGCTGGCGGCAAGGACGATTTCGTGCGCATGGCGCAAAATCCCGGCGAGTTCGGGGCCGATCTCGATAAGCGCCTCACGGTCCGGCTTCCCCTGAAGGCCGGGCCGCACACGATTACCGCCGCCACCATTCTTCGCAGCCATGCGGAGAAAGACGATCTCATCAAGCCCTTCCTGCGGACCACGGTGGACGGGCTGGACATCACCGGCGATCCTTCCATCGATCGGGTGAGTATCGAAGGTCCCTTCCACGCAACCGGGGCGGGGAATACGCCGTCCCGCGCGAAAATCTTCGTTTGCACACCGGCCAACGCCAAAGACGAGCTGCCCTGCGCGCGCAAAATCATTTCGAATCTGATGCGGCGTGCATTCCGGCGTCCGCTTCAGGACAGCGATCTGGAGACTCCGCTGAGCTTCTACCAGAAGCGCCGCAACGCCGGCGGCGCCTTCGACGCGGGGATTGAATCGGCGCTGCAATTCATTCTGGCGAGCCCTGAATTTCTGGTGCGCTTCGAGCCCGACCCGGCCGGCCTGGCGCCCGGCTCGGTGTACCGGGTGAGCGACGTGGCGCTGGCGTCGCGCTTGTCGTTCTTTCTGTGGAGCAGCATTCCCGACGATGAGCTTCTCAACGCCGCGGCGCAGGGAAAACTGCATGAGCCCGCGGTGCTGGAGCGCGAAGTGCGGCGCATGCTGGCCGATCCGAAGTCGGAGGCGCTGGTGGACAATTTCGCGGAGCAGTGGCTGTTTTTGAGAAACCTGAAAAGCTCGTCGCCCGATCTGGAAGCGTTTCCGGACTTCGACGACAATCTGCGCCAGGCCATGCGCGAGGAGACCAGGCTGTTCTTCCGCAGCATTGTGAACGAGGACCGCAGCGTGATGGATCTGCTCAACGCCGATTACACCTTCGTCAACGAGCGGCTCGCCCGGCATTACGGGATTCCGAACATCTACGGGAGCCAGTTCCGGCGCGTCACGCTGACCGATCCGGAGCGCCGCGGGCTGCTCGGGCAGGCGAGCATTCTCACGGTGACCTCGTATCCCAACCGGACCTCGCCGGTGCAGCGCGGCAAATGGGTTCTGACGAATCTTCTGGGGATTCCGCCGACGCCTCCGCCGCCGAATGTTCCGGCGCTCAAGGAGAACGAGGGCGACAGCGCTCCCAAATCCGTGCGCCAGCGCATGGAGATGCACCGGGCGATGGAGCCTTGCGCGGGGTGCCACAAGAACATGGACCCGATCGGGTTCGCTCTCGAAAATTTCGACGCGGTCGGGCGCTGGCGCACGAACGACGACGGGGCCAAGATCGATACCGCGGTGACGCTCTATAACGGCGTCAAAGTCGCCGATGCCGCGGGCCTACGCAAGATGATCGCGGATAAGCCCGACGTGTTCGTGGGCGTGATGGCGGAGAAGATGCTCACCTACGCGCTCGGGCGCGGGGTCCAATATTACGATATGCCGGCGGTTCGCAAGGTCGTCCGCCAGGCCAAGGATCACGATTTCCGTTTCTCCGCGCTGGTGGCGGGAATCGTGGAGAGCGCACCTTTTGAAATGAAGGTCAAGACGGCCGGAACACGCGCGGCCGATTCGCAATAAGGAGAGGCGTTAAAAAAATGAGCGTGATCTTTAAAAAACATATCCCCCGGCGGACGTTTTTGCGAGGAATGGGAGTGGCGGTTTCGCTTCCGCTGCTCGATTCCATGGTTCCGGCGCAGACGCCGCTGGCGAAGACGGCCGCGAATCCGCGGATCCGGCTGGGACTTTGCTTCATCCCTCACGGGGCCGTGATGGCGAACTGGACGCCCCCGGCCGAAGGCGCCGGATTCGATCTTTCGCGCACGCTGGCGCCGCTGGCTCCCTTCCGCGATCAGGTCAACGTCATCTCGAATCTGGCTCACAAAATGGCGGCGCCCGGCGGGCCCGGAGACAACGGGGGCGACCACACGCGGTCCCCGGCAGTGTACTTGAGCGGCGTCCACCCCAAGCGGACCGACGGCGCCGACATCCAGGCCGGGACGACCATCGATCAGATCGCGGCCGCCAAGATCGGGCAGGATACGCCGCTGCCGTCGCTGGAGTTGGCCACCGAGGACTACAGCGGCCTGGTGGGCTCCTGCGATGTCGGGTTCAGTTGCACCTACATGAACACGATTTCCTGGCGCACGCCCACGACTCCGCTGCCCATGGAGATCAACCCGCGCGTGGTCTTCGATCATCTGTTCGGAGACGGTTCGACGGCGGCCGAGCGCCTGGAGCGCATCGAACAGCAGCGCAGCATTCTGGACGCCGTGGTAGGCCAGGTGAAGCATTTGGAAGGTGGCCTGGGGCCCAGCGACCGCAACCGGGTGGCGGAATACCTCGATACTGTGCGCGAGATCGAGCGGCGCATCCAGCTTGCCGAAAAACAGAACGCCAACTCGGCCCTGGCCGTGCCGGCGTCGCCGAGCGGCATCCCGGACGATCATCAGGAACACTCCAAGCTGATGTTCGATCTTATGGCGCTGGCGTTCCAGGCGGAGATCACGCGGATCTCGACATTCATGATGGCGCGCGAGGTCAGCTACCGCACGTTCCCGATGCTGGGCATCTCGGAAGGCTTCCATCCGGCGTCGCACCACCAGAACAACCCGGAGCGCCTGGAAAATCTGACGAAGATCAACACGTATCATGTCAGCCTGGTCGCTTATTTCCTGAACAAGCTGAAGAACACGCCGGACGGAGACGGCAACCTGCTGGATCACTCGCTGATCCTGTACGGAAGCGGCATGAGCAACAGCAACATCCACAATCATTCGCCGCTGCCGGTGTTCGTGGCGGGCGGCGCCGCCGGAAAGATGAAGGGCGGCCGCCATCTGAAGTATCCGGAAGACACGCCCATGGCGAACCTGCTTCTGAGCATTCTCCACAAGGCCGGGGTTCCGGAGGAGAAGGTCGGCGATAGCACGGGGCCGTTGACGGAACTGTAAGCGGAGGACCCACATGAGATTTCTACTGGGGATGGTTCTGGGCCTGGCCGGGCCCGGCGTAGCGGCGAACCTCGCGGGAACAGAGGCCGCCGATGCCGCGCAGAATCGCGATCTCGCCGCGCTGCGGGATCTGGTGAAGGACCGCACCGCGGTGAATCGCCCTCAGCCGGACGGCAGCACGGCGCTGCTCTGGGCCGCGCATTGGAATGATCTGGAGATGGTGAACCTGCTGCTGGGAGCGGGCGCCGATCCGAAAATCGCCAACCGCTACGGATCCACCCCGCTTTCCGAGGCGGCGGGCTTAGGCAACGCCGCGATGGTTGAGGCGCTGCTCAAGGCGGGTGCGGATCCCGACACTCGCGTCACCGCCGATGGGGAAACGGTTCTCATGACGGCGGCTCGCTCGGGGAACCAGGACGTCGTCAAGCAGCTTCTGGACCACGGCGCCAACGTGAACGCAAAGGAATCGTATCGCGGGCAGACCGCGCTGATGTGGGCGGCCGCCGAGCGCCACACGGCCATCGTGAAAATGCTGCTGGAGCACGGGGCGGATTGGAAAATCCGCTCTCTGGACCGGCCGACGAAGATGCCGAAGCTGAGCGCGGCTTCGTCGGTGACGCCGTTCGCGCGCGGGGGTCTGACGGCCCTGTTGTTTGCTGCGCGGGAGGGCGACATTGACACCGCCAAGGTCATGCTCGACGCCGGCGTCGATATCAACCAGACCGATGTGGACGGAACCACCGCCATGGTGGTGGCGATCCTGAACAAGCAATACAGCTTCGCAAAATTTCTGCTGGACCGCGGCGCAGACCCCAATCTGCGGGACGGTTACGGGCGGGCGGCGCTGTACGCGGCGATCGATATGCGGAACCAGGACTGGTCGGCGCTGCCGATGCGTAAGGAAACCGATCCTCTGCCCAGCCTTGATCTGATCAAATCGCTGCTGGATCACGGCGCCAACCCGAACGCGCCACTGACG
>Ga0070740_10005384_pt1 | contig 11893 bp, 8 predicted proteins | sample Coa_R2_FD_67286 | JGI IMG/M metagenome (GOLD analysis project Ga0070740, IMG submission 67286) | Surface soil microbial communities from Centralia Pennsylvania, which are recovering from an underground coalmine fire - Coalmine... | ecosystem: Environmental > Terrestrial > Soil > Unclassified ...
GCGGCGGGCTTCGCGGAGAGTTTCCGGCGTGCCGCGTTCGCCGCCCGGAGTATGGGCCAGCAGCTTTTCGAGTTCCTCATCGAAGAGCCGGTTGAGCAATTCCGGAGTATGCGCAACGGGATTGCCGTCGTCATCGAGAACCGGGACGATGGTAGCCGCGCCAGAATGCTCGAGGCGCTGCGCCAGCATCAGGCAGTAGATGCGGTCCGTGGCCAGGTCTTCCATGTAGCCATCGAGGAGGCTCGCGCCTTTGCCATTCAACACGCCGTTGCGGTAACGAATCACCGTGCGGATGGCCGCGCGCGTTCCAGCGAGAGTGCGCTTTCCGACGCCGATCGGCTCCGGGCGCAGATCAGGGTAGCGATCCGCTCCGGCGCGGCGTGCGTGCAATTGATTAGGCTCAGGGAACTGCTCGATGGCGATCTGGTTCTGATCGGGATGGCCGGTCCAGGCGCCATCCATCAGGGAGACGGCTTCGTTTTTCTTGTCTTCCTGCAGGACGGCGAGAGCGCGCGCGTTGAGCTCGGCATCTTCGCGGCTGGGATAGAGCGCGGTCATGCCGCCGATGGCCAGCACACCGCGCTTGTGGCAAATCTCCGGCAGAAGGCCGCGTAGATTCTGGAAGAAGTCCACATCGTGCGGAATGGTGTTGCGGTCGGGCAGCACCCAGCGCGGATCGTCGAGATTGAAATGGATGAGGCTGGCCATGTAGTCCCAGCGCCCGAGATTCAAACCCAAGATGTGCTCGCGCAGGTTCCAGAGAAACTCCTCCATCTGGTAGGCCAGCGGATGCGATTCCACCAGCGCCATGCACTTGATGTAGTCGCGGGGCCAGCCGCGCGCTTCGGCCATCACCTGGAAAATGTCGCGCCAGAACAATGCCTCTTCGGCCGATTCGGACTTGGGAATGTAAAACGCCAGCGGATGCTTCAGCTCCGCGGGATCGACCGCGAAGACAATGCGCGCCACGTCAAAGAGCGAAGCCGAGCAGAATTCGTCCTGGAAGATGCCGGCCTGATGCAGGTGCAATCCGCGCGGCCGGATCCAGATGACCGTTTCACTCGGGCGGATTCCCACCACGCCGCCGCGCTTGGCGTCGTTGTAGGTGAGCGTGCCGCGCAGCGCCTGGAGGATATTGTCCACGCCGAGCTTCTGGTGCTCCCATTCATTGACCATCGAGTCTTCGAGGTCCAGCATTACGCCCGGGGCGCCGGAGTTCAGCATTTTCACCACCAGTTCCGCTTCGTCGGCGGGGCCGGTCATCTGATTGCGCTGGTCGAGGCACCAGTCCGGCAATTCGATGCGCCAGTCGCCGCGCGTCACCGCCGTAGGAAAGAGATGCGCGGGCTTGTTGCCGCGCAGCGATTCTTCGAGCGCTTCGCGGCGCGCTTCCAGGAGAGCGCGATGACGCGCCGCAAATCTGCGGTGCAGCGGAGAGAAAAAATCCAGAAAACCCGCGGGCAGGTCGCGCTCGCATGCGCCCGCTGGAGCGCAATTGCTGTGAAATCCGCGAACTTCCGGCTGCGTCAGGCTTTTGGCAAACGTTGTGGCGGCCATGTTCGCTCCTCTGTTCAGGCGGCGTGCGCGGCGGGCTTGGCGGGCGGTACGGGTTCCGTGAATTGAGCCGTTTCCGTGGAACCTTGGAGCGCGATGGTGGAGGCCGCTCCGCCGGAGATGATTTGCTGCACTTCATCGAAGTATCCGGTACCCACGAAACGCTGGTGCTTCACCGCGCTGTAGTGATCCGTCTGTTCGCAGCGGAATTCCTCTTCCTGCAGGCGCGAATAGGCGGTCATCCCTGCGGCTTTATAGCCGCGGGCCAGCTCGAACATGGAAAGATTCAGCGAATGAAATCCGGCGAGGGTGATGAACAAGAATTTGTATCCCATGGCCGCCAGTTCCTTCTGGAAGCCGGCAATCGTTGCGTCGGAAAGACGCTTTTTCCAGTTGAAGGAGGGCGAGCAGTTGTACGCCAGCATTTTTCCCGGGAATTTTGCATGAACGCCTTCGGCAAATTCGCGGGCTTCCTTCAAATCCGGTTTTGAGGTTTCACACCAGATCAAATCAGCGTACGGAGCATAGGCAATGGCGCGGGCGATGGCGCAGGGCAGACCGGAGCGCATGCGGAAGAACCCTTCTGCGGTGCGTTCGCCAGTAAGAAAGTCGCGGTCGCGGGGATCGACATCGCTGGTGACAAGTCCCGCGCTGTCGGCGTCGGTGCGGGCCAGAATAAGCGTGGGCACGCCCATCACGTCCGCCGCCAGCCGAGCCGCGACGAGTTTCTGGATGGCTTCGCACGTGGGAACCAGAACTTTTCCGCCCAGGTGGCCGCATTTTTTCGCCGAAGACAATTGATCCTCGAAATGCACGCAGGCCGCGCCCGCTTCGATCATTGCTTTCATCAACTCGAACGCGTTCAGGTTGCCGCCGAATCCCGCTTCCGCGTCCGCCACCATTGGCGCAAACCAGTGAATGCCGTTCTTGCCTTCCGAGTGATGCACCTGGTCGGCGCGCTGCAGGGCGCGGTTGATGCGGCGCACAAGGCTCGGCACGCTGTCCGCCGGATAGAGACTCTGATCCGGATACATCTCGCCGCTGAGATTGGCGTCGGCGGCCACCTGCCAGCCGCTGACGTAGATGGCTTTGAGCCCCGCCTGCACCTGCTGGATGGCCTGGTTGCCGGTCATGGCGCCCAGCGCGGCAACGTACGGCTCGGCATGCAGCAGCTCCCAGAGCCGCTCGGCGCCCATGCGCGCCAGTGTGTATTCGATCCGCACGGAGCCGCGCAGCCGCGCCACATCCTCGCGGGTGTAGGGCCGGGTGATTCCATGCCAGCGCGGGTGCGTTTCCCAGTTCGATTCCGTGGCCTGAACGTCGAAATGAGCGGTCATGGTTGTCTCCTGATGGCGCTCTCGTAACGGGCTTTTCCGTATCGGGCGCTCCGGGCTGCGTGCTTCGCGGTGTTTTCGCGGGGAGCGAAGGGCGAACCGTGGTGCGAGTGTGGGCGAAACAAAGTGGTCAGTCAAACTGATTGTTAGAATCAGGGCAATAGAATATTCTTATCGCCAGGAACGAAATACTAGAACGCGGCGCAGGTTGTTGAAAGCGAGGGAGTTGTGGAACTGGATCAGATCGAGACGTTTCTGGCGGTGGCTACCTATGGCGGCTTCCATCGCGCGGCCAAGGCTTTGCACGTCAGCCAGCCGGCGGTGAGCGCGCGGATTCACCTCCTTGAGGAAGCGCTCGGCGCCAAACTCTTCGTGCGGGCCAAAACGCACGTTATGCTTTCGCCCGCGGGAAAAGCCCTGCGGCCGCATGCGGAAAACCTGTTGCGGGCCGTCTTTCTGGCAAGGCAGGCAGTGCATGAACACCAGCCGGCAGCGGACTCAGGAATTCTTTCCATTTCCGCAGGGCTTTCCATCAGCACTTACCTGCTGCCGGACATTTTGAAGAAGTATCACTCCGCGCATCCGAAAGTCATGGTAAGTGTGCGCTCCGGCAATTCCTTGCAGGTCCTGAAGATGGTGCTGGATGGCGAAGTCGACCTGGGGCTGGCGCGCTCGCTGCACCATCCCGAAGTGGAGACGGAAAGCCTGCGCGACGATCCCCTTCTTCTGGTGGGGCATCCGGGACATCCAGACGCGCGCAAGCGCAAGGTCAAACTCGAGGAAGTAGAGTCGTGGCCGCTGATTTTTTATGACCGCGGTTCGAGCGACTGGACGCTTACGAACGGGCTGTTTCGCCGCGCGGGTCTGCTGCCCAACGTGGTCCTGGAAGTGGAGGGCATCGAAGCCTGCAAGCGCATGGTGCTCCGGCAACTGGGGCTGGCGTTCCTGCCGCAGCTCGCCGTGACGCGCGAATTGAAAAGCGGAAAGCTGCGCGCCATTCAGGTGGCTGACGCGGAGCCGCTGCACCGCAGCCTCGACGTGATCCGCTCTCGCCACCGTCCTTTGAATTTCAACGCCCGGCGTTTCCTTGATCTGCTGCGCGCGACTACGGCGCCCCAGCAGAACTAAGAGAAGCGACGGCCTTGTTGTGCCGGAGGGCGAAGGTTGCGGGTGTTGAAATCTTCAAAAAGTACTATTGACCCCATGGCCCGCCGGATTTACGTTTGAACTGTCCTTCCCTCTGGCAGGAACTCTTTCCGTGGCGAGGCAAGCATGGCCACAAAGACACTGAACCCGCCGGCACCCGTTGCAGTCGATGATCGCTGGGCAAAGCTTCGCTCTCACAAGCGCATCATCTCCCGCGTGAAATTCAAGATTGAATGGGAAGAGGCCGGCAAGAAACAGCAAGCCAACGCCGTGACCGTGGACGTCAGCCATTCGGGTTGCATGGCCATCGTGGGCGCTCCGCTACCGATGCATCAGAAGGTTCGGCTCATTCACGCGGACACGGGCCGGCAGGCGGATGCGCAAGTTGTCTGGCGCGACCATGAGGCCTGGGACGTTGGTCTCGAACTCGAACGGCCTGACGCCTCATTCTGGGGTCTGCAGTTCTAGGGCAAGGGCCCAAGTTTGCTGTGCTGAGTAACCCATCCGCGTAGGTTCCTGAAGTATTTTCTCATCAAAGCGTGATTTTTCCCTTCGCATGCTTCCAGGCGCCAGCGCGCTTCGGTAGCTGACTCGCGTGTGTGTGCGAGAAACGGTAGGATAGCGGCGCGGGGTGAAGCGTCATGAGGGAAGCGGGCAAGGGCGTTGTGCTCATTACCGGCGGTACGGATGGGCTGGGCAGGGCCGCGGCGATTCTGCTGGCTGAGCGCGGATACCGCGTCTTCGCGGCGGGCCGTTCCGCGGAAAAGCGCGCGCAACTGGATGCCTTGGCGCGGGAAAAGAAGCTGCCTCTTGAAACGCTCGAGATGCATGTGAACAGCGACGACTCCGTAAGGAACGCCGTGCGGCATGTCCTGGATTCGGCGGGCGCCATCGACGTGTTGATCAACAACGCGGGCATCGGCTACATGGCGGTCGTCGAGGATTTGCGCATGGAGGATTTCCGTCAGCAGTTTGAGACGAACCTCTTCGCCGTCTTGCGCGTAACGCAGGCCGTGCTTCCGCACATGCGCGAACGAAGGAGGGGCCGCATCCTGATGATGAGCAGCGTGGCCGGCCTGGTGACGCCGCCGACCTACGGCGCCTACAGTAGCAGCAAGCACGCGCTCGAAGGATTGAGCAACGCGCTGCGCCTGGAGCTGCGCCCCTTCGGCATTTCCGTGGTGCTGATCGAGCCGGGCTACATCGTGACCAATTTCCAGCAGACCGCGAAGGACTTGGCGGCGCCGTACGTGGCGGCAGCGGCGAATGGGCCGTACGCGAAGATTTATTCGGGCGCGTGGGCAGGAGCAAACCAGGGGCGTGGCAGCTCAAGAACTACGCCGGAAGACTGTGCGCGGGTAATACTGCGGGCGATTGAAGCGAGGAATCCGAAGGCTCGGTACGAAGTGACTCCACTGGCAACTCTTGTGAAGTGGGGCAAGCGGCTCCTGAGCGACCGCATGATGGACGCCTTCCTCCGGCGCAAATACAGCATCCCGGATCGAGCCTGAAGGCGACGGGCGGCTTTTATGGTATCCTCCCGGTTGGCGCGCAGGGCGCCGCCCGTCCGCGGGAAGGACCGAGTCCACCTGGTTGAATTTCGCAAGTAAGGTTCTTACGAACCTCCTTTCGCCCGCTGCGGCGGACCCGGGCATGAGTCGAAGGAGGCTCGTCATGCCGGACCGTCACCTCCCTGTACGTCCTAATCTCGAACAACTCAAACATCAGGCGAAGGATCTCCTGCGCGCCGTTCGCAGCGGCGAAGAAGCGGCCATTGCGGTATTGCAGCGCAATCATCCGGGTAGGATCTCCGCGGGCCAAGCAAAGCTGGCCGACGCACAATTGGCGCTCGCGCGAAGTTACGGCTTGGCGAGTTGGCCAAGACTGGTGCTTGCCTGCCAAATGACGGATGCCATCTGGCGGAATGACGCGGGAACCGTGCGCGAACTCGTTTTGAAGTATCCGGAACTGCTGCACGAAAACGCTCGCGGGATGGAGAGCAACTGGGGGCCGCCGATGTCGTACGCTGCGAACATCGGGCGCGACGAAATCATCGCGATGCTGCGGCAGATGGGCGCGACGGACTTGCAGCATGCCTTTGACCGCGCATGTCTGCAGGGAAAACTGCAGACCGCCAAGCTGCTTTACGAAATGGGTGCGCGCCCCGCGAGAGGTTCAGTAATGGGGCCGTGCGAAACTCTTTGCGACACCGGCCTGGCGTTTCTGTTGGAGCACGGCGCGGAATTAAGCGATGTATCGGGGAATCGCATGGCGCCTGTGGCGATGGTTTTGCAGACGTACTCGCGGAATCCCGAGGGAAAACATCGTTGCCTGGAGCTGATGGCAGAGCAGGGGATTTCTCTGCCGGGCACAGCGCCGATGGCGGTGCATCGAGGACGGATTGATTTGCTCGAAGAACATCTGCGGCGCGATGCCGGTTTGCTCTCGCGGGCGTTCTCGCACGAGGAGATTTATCCGCCGGAACTCGGATGCCATAGCGACCACTCCCTGGCGCTGTGTGGCACGCCGCTCGCGGGAGGGACACTGCTTCATTTGTGCGTGGACTACGACGAGATGGCGATTGCAACGTGGTTGCTCGAAAAGGGCGCCGATGTGCACGCCAAAGTCGCGGTGGATGCCGAAGGCTTCGGCGGCCATACCGCACTGTTCGGCTGCGTGGTTTCCCAGCCATTCCGCGTGGGATTACGAAAGGATGATTCCTTCGCGCGGCTGCTTCTGGATCACGGTGCGGATCCCAATGCCCGAGCGTCGCTGCGCAAACGGCTGCGCTTCGTGGCTGATGAAAGCATGCGCGAATACCGCGACGTCACGCCGCTCGGTTGGGGCGAGAGATTTCATGATCAGGATTGGGTAAACAAGGCGGCGATGCGGCTGATTGCCGAGCGTGGCGGAAGGATTTGAAGAATCGAAACTGGCGAATGGCGTTTGACGCGGGAACTCCTGGCCGGTACTCTCGTTCTTTTGCATCGAAGGGAACCGGCTCATTGTGGGGGCGCCAATCGGAAACCTTTTTGCGCAGGCTGAGCCTCAAGGCTTGAACGAGCATCTTCCGCGCGTCTGGATCGGCTATTTGCTGAGCTTCGCGACGCTCGTGGCCATGCTGATCGCCGTAGCCCAGCATCCCGAAGTCGCTTCCGGGGAATTGTTCGTCCCGCCACTCTACCTTTTTTTGCTGGGATTCGTGACCCTGGTGTACTGGCTGGTTTGCGTGTACCGGCTGCACCAGGTGCTGACCCACGTAGCGGGCTGGAAGCATCCCGTTTCTCCGGGGCGAGCCGTGGGATTCCATTTCATCCCTGTGTACAGCCTGTACTGGTTGTATAAGTGGCCGAGTGAAGTCGCGAAGTTCGTGAACTGGAAGCTGCGTCAGTCTGTCGTCCCTCCCGCAAAACCGGGGCTGTTTGTGTTTCTTTCGTACGTAGCTTGTCTGGGGCTGGGGCCGGGCGGGCTGTTTCTGCTTTTCGCCAGCCTGGCATACTTGAATGACTGGATCAAACGCGCGTTGGCTGCGCCTCCGGAAGATTCACCGCAAGACGATTCGCAATCGGCGGCCTAATCTCGCCGCCAAAGGAGCTGAATGATGCGATTGATCATAGGTTGTGCCGGCCTGCTTGCCTTGGCGCTGGGTGTGCCCGCGGCAAGCGCCGGGCAAAACGGCAAAGAGGCAATCAACCGGGAAGCCCGGGAAATCTTCCGGCAATTGATCGAGACCAATACGACGGATTCGGTCGGCAACGTGACCGCAGCGTCGGAAGCGATGGCCCGGCGCCTGCACGAAGCGGGCTTCACGGACAAGGACATACTTCTTGCCGGACCCAACGAGCGCAAAAAGAATCTTGTCGTGCGGTATCGCGGAACAGGAAATAAAAAGCCGGTGCTGTTCATTGGCCACTTGGACGTGGTGGAGGCGCGCCGGGAGGACTGGACCACCGATCCCTTCCAATTCATCGAGAAGGATGGATTTTTCTATGGCCGCGGCACGGAAGACATGAAATCGGGTGACGCGATCCTGGTCGCGAATTTCATCCGGCTGAAAAGAGAAGGCTACGTTCCGGACCGCGACTTGATTCTGGCGCTGACCGCGGACGAAGAAGGAGGCAAGTTCAACGGCGTCGATTGGCTCCTGAGACAACACCGCGATTGGGTTGACGCGGAGTATTGCATCAATCTCGATGGCGGGGAATTTGAGCAGCTGAAAGGCAAGCGGCTGCTCGCCGGGCTGCAGGCCAGCGAAAAGGTCTATGTGGACTACACCTTCGAATCGCTCAATCCCGGCGGCCACAGCTCCGTGCCCAGTCCGGACAACGCCATTTATCACCTTGCTGGAGCGCTCGAGCGCCTGAAGAATTTCTCCTTCCCTCTGCACATGAGCGAAATCACACGCAACTATTTCGCCAAGTCCGCGGAGTTCTTCTCCGGACAGGAGGCGGCCGACATGCGCGCCGCGGCCACGGAGCCTCCGGATCCCGCTGCGATCGCCCGGCTTTCGGAGAATCCCTATTTCAACTCGCTCTTGCACACAACGTGCGTCGCGACGATGCTGACCGGAGGGCACGCGCCGAATGCGCTCCCCCAAATGGCTCGCGCAAACGTGAACTGCCGTATTTTTCCGGGCGAGGATCCCAAAGCCATTCGCGAAACGCTGGAGAGAGTCGCCGGCGATCCGAAGGTGACCGTCACTGAAGTGCAGCAGATCGGCCCGGACGGCATGCCCGTTCCCGCCGTCAACGTGCCCCCGTCGCCGCTGCTCCCCGAAGTCATCCAGACGGAGGAGCGGGTCGTTCAAAGCATGTGGCCGGGTCTGCCGGTCGTTCCGACGATGTCCACCGGCGCGAGTGACGGAAGATACTTGCGGGTCGCGGGAATTCCCACGTACGGCATTGCCTGCCTGTTTTTCGAGCAGGACGACAACCGAGCGCACGGCAAGGACGAGCGCATCGGCGTGCAGGATTACTATGACGGGGTCGAGTGTGGATACCGGCTGCTGCGCGCCTTTGGCGGCGGTAAGTAGTTCAGATGCCCACTACCAAAAAACAGCCGGGCCATTCTCTTGCAGCTTGTGAGTTGGTTCAGGGTTTGGATGGCGCGTTGTCCGCCGGCTTGGCGTCTCCGGGCGCCGCTGTGCTGGCCGCAATCGGCTTTCCTGTGTCGGTGGTGTAGCGCGTCAAATACGGCATGAACGGCGTCACCTCGAAAGGCATCTTCTCCCGTTCCGCCACTGTCCCGACGGGCTTGCTCTTCAGCATCTCCAGTTTGTCGTTCCAGGGGTCCATCTTCACGCGTCCGCCGATGGGCAGAGCGGCAATCCGCTGAGGATTCTGCTTCGCGTCTGCCGGAATCGAGGTCTGAATATCGGGAATCTCTGGCACGCGATTGCCAAGGTGCCCGCTGATCAGGTTCGGGATCTCTTTTTGGCGCGATTGCAGCGCTTGCAGGAAGAGCGCGGCATTGCTCAGTTGGTTTTTGTAGGGCGAATTGCGCAGCAGGTCCACGGCCTTTGCGTTCGCCTGATTTTCCTCGTCGGGCGTTCTGGCGAATCCGAAGTGACGGAACGTTTCCTTGTCGTCCACCAGAAGCTGGTCGAAGAAGGCGTAATTGGAGTCGAGCCGGTGCCCGAGCACGATGTGGCCGAGCTCATGCGCCAGTATCGTCGCGAGGCTGGCTTCATCCGGCAAAACGTCGATCAAGCCTCGGCTCAGCACGATGGTGTGCCCCACGGTGTAGGACTCGAGGGTCGTCGTGGTCATCACTCGGCAGCGAACGTCCGGAGTGATGTCCAGATTGTTGGTCACTTCGAGGTTGTTCACGACTGTCTCGAGAATCTTGTCCACCTCTCCCTTGGGAGCGATCAGCCCGATGCGCTGCAGCCGGTCAATCACGTTGTCTTCCGCCTGGCGGTCCCAGGAACGCTGCGCTTGAATCGGCGAAAGGTCGTTGGCCGTGGTGGTCTCATCGTTGACCGGGCTCTCCACCAGAATCTTGCTCAGTTCCTGCTCCTGCGCCGCGTGGCCCAGGTTGTAGCCCCAGAGCCTTGTCTGCGCCTTGAAGTCCAGCTTTTTGGCCAGGGCGTAGTGCAGATCCTTTTCCTCGCTGTACACAAACGTCGGCAGCCACAGATTCGGCTGCACGTTCGTGCGCCAACTGTCGAAATGGAAGTACCAGCTCGAATGCCCGCCGCCCCCGTACGCGCCGTTGAAGCGCACGATGTTGAATCCCTGGTCTTCGACCCAGATGCGTCCCAAGAAACGGCCCTTGCCGGATTTCGGCAGCGGGGTCACGTCAAATACGAGGCAGCGAACCTCGCCCAGGAACTCCCGCCGCACGTAATCGAATTTGTAGTGCTGTTTGTCGAAGCCGTTGGTATCGATGAAGATCATCTGCAGGAACCCGTCCGGCAGGAACTGCATCGAGAAGGAGAAGAAGTTCCCGATCGAGGAGAAAAACTTCTTGCCCTTGCTGTCCGTATTGGAAAGAGAAACAAGCTCCACGCCCTTCTGGAAATCGGCACGGCCGAGGAAGTATTTGTCGCCCCCCGGAACGTAGCCCAGCTCCTTGTCGGGTTTGAGATTCTGAATATACGTCTCCACCAGCGGAGAATAATTCTTCATGCTGTTGTAGAGGCGGTTTTCGTTGGTGATGATGCGGTCGAGAACCTCATCCATCGTGCGCGGTTGCTGCGCGGGCGCTTCCTCTGCGGCGAGGAGGCTCCCGAAAGCGGGCGCGCACAATACGACGAACAGGACCCCAAACACGAACTTACGCATTTTCGTTCTCCCTCAGTAGGCCAAACGGAACTCAATCCGCACGCGCGCCGGATAATCCACCGGCTGGCCATCGCGCAGGGCCGGCTTGAACTTGATTTGTTGAGCAGCGCGAGTCGCGGACTCGTCGAGTCCGTGTCCCAAGCCGCTGACGACGCGATTGACCTGAACTCGGCCGTTGGTGAGAAACACCACGTCGAGGACAACGTCGCCTTCCAACTTAAGATTACGCCCTTCTGCGGTGTATTCGGGGCGGGGCTTTTCCAAGATGGAAACAGGTGTGTCCGCGGGGCCGTTGTCGACGGCCTTCTTCTTCGGAGCCTCGGCTTCGACCGTTGCGTCTCCGAATCCGCCGGAGCGCACTTGACCGCGCTTACCGCCGCTCGGAGGAGGAATGGCCACGCCGTTCCCGAAACCGGTGCTCGCAACCGTACCGCGAATGCCTTTGTCGCCGCCCGTCCCGTTGCCGTAACCCGGGCCCCCGGGAAGGGTGGGCAGACCCTGCCGGTTCACAATGTTGCCGCGATTGGGATTTCCCTTCCCGGGAAGGCCGGTCGGATCGCCAAATCCACCCGTCTGCACTTTTTCCACAGGAGCATGAACGATCGCCGGCGTGGCGTTTCCGGTGCTCATCATGCCGACTTTCACTTCCTCGCGCGGCCGTTTGGGTTCATTGGGCCGCGTGGTATCAATTTTGGCGGCTTCCAAAACCGGATTAAGTTCAGGCGCCTTCGCTTCCACCGTACGCACCTTCGGAGGCTCAATCGCCTTCGGTTGCATGAAAATGTGCTGTTGCTTCGGATTCAGTTTGACCGGCTCCGGTTCCGGCTCCGGGGGTTTGGGAGTCAGCCTCGCGCGCATTTTGGGCGGAGGCGGTGGCGGCGGAGCGACGGGAATCTCCACAATGGGCTGCGCGATCTCGACGATATCGAAAGCCAGAGCGGTCTTGATCTTGTCGGGAAAAACAAGGGGAATCAGCAAGCAGAAAATCACGATAGCTATCTGTACCCCGGCGCTGATTCCGATTCGGTCCCAGCGCCGCTTCGGCTCAGGCAGCAGGGCCAGCCGGGCGGGTAT